>Ga0302319_10002052_pt1 | contig 44068 bp, 33 predicted proteins | sample Bog_T0_2_FD_203319 | JGI IMG/M metagenome (GOLD analysis project Ga0302319, IMG submission 203319) | Peat permafrost microbial communities from Stordalen Mire near Abisko, Sweden - Bog_T0_2 | ecosystem: Environmental > Terrestrial > Soil > Wetlands > Peat | place: Sweden: Abisko, Stordalen Mire...
CAGGATGCGGAGGGACATTCATACATACTCTACCAATCAAACGTTCAGAGCGGGTCCGTCTCGCTCGCCACTACACCCTCATGGCTGAATGGCACCTACTCTGTAACCGAAATTCGCGTTGGCGACCTGTGCTAACTACCAGATCATAGACACGCGCTAAGCTCATAATTGGGTAACACTCCAATGAAACTAGGAGTGTTACCATGGACGACAAGGAACAGGTAGAGAAGACGATAAAACGGGGGCCCCAGCGCGGGTCCCGGCAAAGACGGTACAGCTTTGATGAGAAGCTGCGGGCGGTTAAGTTGCACCTCGAGGAAGGGTTCAAATCAGAGTTGGTGTGCGCAGAGACTGGGGTGAGCGGAAGCTCGCTCGTGTTGTGGGTGCGGGCGTACCGCAGGGAGGGGGAGCTTGGGTTACGCCAGAAGGCGTCGCCCCGGCCGGGGCGACGCCTTGCGCGTCCGGTGGTTGAAAAGATCATCGAGATGAAGCGAGGGAACCCCTTCTTTGGGGTGAAGCGGATCGCCGACGGCCTGCGCCGGTGGTTTTTCCTGGAGGCGAGCCCGGAGACGGTTCGGAAGACGCTGCACGAGGCCGACCTGATGAGTGAGCGCGCGAAAGCGCGCCGCAACCTTGTGCGTCCGCGCTACTTCGAGCGGGCGACGCCGAACCAGATGTGGCAGACGGACATCTTCACGTTCAAATTGGGCGGGAAGTACGCGTACGCGGTGGCGTTCCTGGATGACTACTCGCGCTACGTCGTGAACCTGGAGCTGTACCGGAGCCCGACGGCGGAGTGCGTGGTGGAGACCTACCGGGTGGCGGTCGGGGAATACTCTCCCCCGAAGGAAATGCTGAGCGACCGCGGGCCGCAGTACTACAACTGGCGAGGCACGAGCCGGTTTGCCTCCGAGCTCGGCAAGGACCGGGTGAAGCACCTGGTGTCGCGGCCGCAGCACCCGATGACGCTCGGCAAGGTGGAGCGGTTCTGGGCGAGCATGTGGCAGGAGTTTTTGGTGCGGGCGCAGTTTGACTCCTTCGAGTCGGCCCGTGATCGCCTGAAACTCTGGGTGAAGTACTACAACCACAAGCGGCCCCACCAGGGGATCGGCGGGCTCTGTCCCGCGGACCGCTTCTTCGAGATCCAGGGGGAGGTGAAGAAGACGATCCAGGCGGGGATCCAGGAGAACCTGCTTGAGATGGCGCTGCGGGGGCAGCCAAAGGCCCCCTTTTATCTGATCGGACGGATGGAGGGCCAGTCGGTGGTCCTCAGGGCGGAGAAGGGAAAACTAAAACTCAGTGTGGACGACAAGGAGATGACCTATGACCTCGAAAAAGGAACAGCCGGAAATGGAAAAAACGAAACGCCGGCGCTTGGCGCCAGCAGTCACGCCGTACACGGCTTCGGAGAAGGCCCAGGCGGTGTTGGCGATATGGACGGAGCGGGTGAAGACGGCGGAGGTGATGAAGTCGTTGGGGGTGCAGTACATGACGCTGCAGCAGTGGCAGGAGCGGGCGATGGAGGGGATGCTGCAGGCGCTCGAACCCCGGGTGAACCTGGCGGACGGGGCGGTCTTAAGCCCACGGATCCGGGCTCTCCTGGAGAAGAGGCAGCAGCAGGTGGGAAAGGAGAAACTCTCCAAGCGCCTGGCCGAGCTGGCGGAGATTGCCCCGGAGGGGAAACCCCCGATAGACCCATGAGAAATGAACCCAGATCCGAAGGCGCTGCTTCGCACCGAACTGATCGTGAAGGTGCGGGCGGGGCTGATGACGGCGACAGCGGCGGCGCAGACGCTCGGGGTCTCGCGCAAGACCTACTACAAGTGGGAGAAAAAGGGGCTCTCGGCGATGCTGGCAGCCGGGCAGGACGACACGGCGGGGCGCCCGTCCAAGCAGGAGAGGAAGGAAGTGAAGGCGCTCAAGCGCAAGGTGAAGAGGCTCTCTGCGAAACTCGACGAGATGGCTCAGACGGCCGAACTGCGGCTCATGCTCCGGATCCTGGAGCGGCGGGACGCTAAAAAAAAGCAGACGGAATCCGACTAATCGTCGCCATGATAAACGACCTACAAAAACAGACAGAGGCCAGTAACCGCGAGATCAGTGAAGCCCTTGGGCTCGGCTACCGTACCCTGCTGCGCTGGAGAAAACGGGTGAGCGGGGGCAAGCCCCCGCTCACCCCTCCGGGGCCGAAGAAGACGGGGCCCCTGCCGCTCGAGGAGGTCCGAAAGGACATCGAGGCCCTGCGTCACGGTCCAAAGCGCAGCCAGGGCACATGTGCTCTGCAGGCCCGCTATACCCAAAGCATCTCCCGCCGCACCGTCGCCGACATGGTCGCCGAGGTCCGCACGCGCAAGGCCCGCGAACGACGCCAGGTCAGCAAGCGCGTCACCTGGAAGGAGCCGAACCTCGCCTGGGCCATCGATGGCACGGAACGGGGTCAGGATGGTCAAGGCGACCGCCTCCACGTCCACGCCGTGCAGGACCTCTGTTCCCGGTACCGGCTGGAGCCGCTCGTGGCCACCGAGTCCAAGGGCGAGGCGGTCGCCCTGCATCTGGAAAAACTCTTCCAGAAACACGGGCCACCGCTCTTCCTTAAGCGCGACAACGGCAGCTCCCTCAATCACGCCGCCGTCGACCGCGTCCTGGCCCAATACGGGGTCATCCCCTTGAACAGCCCGGCCTACTATCCGAAGTACAACGGATCGATCGAAAAGGGCATCCGGGAAATGAAGTCAGCCCTCGGAGAATGCCTGCCCCAGGCCGTCACGTGGCAGCCAGAGGCCATCCGGCCCTACATCCTGGCCGTCCATCACGAGCTCAACTGTCGGCCTCGACGCAGCCTCCAGGGACATACCGCCTGCGAGGCCTACCGACACCTGCCGCGCCACCGCTACAAACAGCGCCAGCGGCACGCCACTTTTGGGTGGATACGGATCCGCGCAAACGACAGCATCCAACAACTAGAGAAGATTGATCACCGCAGCCTAAACGCCGCCTGGCGCCACGCTGCGGAGGCCTGGCTCCGCTGCCAGGGACTGATCACCGTCTCTATAAACAAAAAGGTGTTACCCAATTATCCGCTAAAGTGTGCCTATAATTAGGTTGGTAGCACAAAGGCAGCCACACTCAACGTCAAGTAAGTCCGCCCCACTGGGGCACCGGAACCGCCGCAGGCCTCAGACCGCTGCGGCGAGCTTTGACTTGAGGGCAGCCTTCGGAAGCATGCCGACGATCTGCTCCACCACCTTGCCGCCCTTGAAGATCAGCATGGTCGGGATGGCGCGGATGCCGTACTCGGCGGCGATGGACTCGTTCTCGTCGATGTTCACCTTCGCTATCGAGATCTGGCCTGCGAACTCCGTCGCCAGCTCGTCGAGGACGGGTGCGATCGCCTTGCACGGCCCGCACCAGGGAGCCCAGAAGTCCACGAGGACGGGCGTGGTCGAGGAGTTGACGGCGTTCTTGAAGGTGTCGGTCGTGAGGTTGGAGATTTTGTCGGACATGTGTTTGTGATTGAAGTTAACCCTGGGGCTAGGAAAAGCAAATTTCCCGTCTAGCGGGGTGCGGCCTTCTTGATGATCTCGGCGAGCTCCCTGGGGCGCACCTCGGAGAGGTGCTTGCCGCGCTGCTTCAGCGCCTCGAAGGTCTTGACGACCGTCTCGGTCATGCGCTCGTGGGTCTCGGCGGAGCCTCCGACAATGGCGAACTGCTCACCGGTCGTCACGCGCTTGTGGCCGTCGCTATTGTCGAGGCCCAATCCCAATAGCGCCGCATGGCCCGGCTTTGCCTTTTTCTTGCTCACAATTCCACCGTGGCCTCGTCCGCCGGAGTTTCAAGCGGCTTCTCATCATTTGCCTGGCAAACGATGTCATCAAAGGCCGCGGTCTGGCTGAGGCGTATGCGGCTTAGCCGCGTCAGCTCCAGCACCGCAAGGAAGGTCGCGACCAGCCGGCGAAGCGTCGTGCCCGGTCCGATCAGGCTCGAGAAGACGAAGGTCTTCTCGGTGCGCATGCGCACGAGGAGCCACTCCATCTGGTCGGCGACCGTCACCGTCTCGTCGTGGATCTCCCCGACCACGAGCTTCTCGGCCAGGCGCCGGAGCACCATGTTGAAGGTGTTCCAGAGCTCGATGCGGCTCACACCGCGCAGCGGCCGGTCGATCGAGTCCGCGGGCCGGTTCGAGAGCTGGCGCTCCATGAGGTCGCGCTGGAGGCGCGCCATCTCCGCCAGCTTCGCCGAGGCATCCTTGAACTTCTTGTACTGGAGCAGCTGGTGGACCAGCTCCCAGCGCGGGTCCATCTCGTCGCCCTCGGCGTCCGGGTCTATGGCGTGCAGGCCCTTCGGCAGGAGCATCCGGCTCTTGATCTCCATCAGGGACGCCGCCATGACGAAAAACTCCCCGGCAACCTCGAGATCCAGCTCCTTCATCGAGCGAAGCACCGTGACATACTGCTTCGTGACCGACTCGATCGGAATGTCGTAGATGTCTATCTCGTTCTTGCGTATGAGGAAGAGAAGCAGGTCAAGGGGACCCTCGAAAACCTGCAGCTTTATCCTGTGGTCTGCGTCTGGAAGCACTATGGCCAGTGTTGGAATGGCGCCCCTGCCGATGCGACCCTTTTTTTCTAACGACTGCTGGACGATTGACAGGCCCCCAAGCGAGCCGTTGGGATAATCATTTCGCGCACCTCGCGCCCCGAGTTTTTTTCAAACACACACCCAAGACATGGCAGCCAAAACCAACAAAAAGAAGTCGAGCGGCAAGGCCGCTCCTTCATCGAAGAAATCCGCCTCCTCCAAGGGCACCAAATACGTGTACACATGGGGAGCCGGCAAGGCGGACGGCAACGGCGGGATGAAGAACCTGCTCGGCGGCAAGGGAGCCAACCTCGCCGAGATGACGCGCATCGGGCTGCCGGTGCCCCCGGGATTCACGATCTCGACCGAGCTCTGCACCTACTACTACGCCAACAAGCGCACCTATCCCGCCAACCTGCAGGCGCAGATGGAGGCCGGAATAAAGAACATGGAGAAGGTGATGGGCTACAAGTTCGGCGACGCGGCCGGCTTCCCGCTCCTCGTCGCCGTGCGCTCGGGCGCCCGTGACTCGATGCCGGGCATGATGGACACGATCCTGAACCTCGGCCTCAACGACCAGACGGTCGTCTCCCTCGCCAACGCGACGAAGAACGAGCGCTTCGCATGGGACTGCTACCGCCGCTTCATCCAGATGTACGGCGACGTCGTGCTCGGCGTCCAGAAGAAGGAGGGCGAGGACCACGAGCCGTTCGAGACCGTGATCGAGACCTTCAAGCACGCGAAATACCACGACAACATCGAGGACTCCAAGCTGACGGCCGAGGACCAGCAGGAGCTCGTCAAGCGCTTCAAGGCCCTGGTCAAGGAGCGCACGGGCCACGTGTTCCCGAACGATCCCTGGGACCAGCTGCGCGGCGCCGCAGGCGCCGTCTTCGGCTCCTGGATGAACGACCGCGCGATCGTCTACCGCCGCAAGTACAACATCCCGACCGAGTGGGGCACCGCGGTCAACGTGCAGGCCATGGTCTACGGCAACACCGGCGAGACCTCGGGTTCCGGCGTCGCGTTCACGCGCAACCCCGCCAACGGCACGAACGAGTTCTACGGTGAGTTCCTGATCAACGCCCAGGGCGAGGACGTGGTGGCCGGCGTCCGCACCCCCGAGCCGGTCCTCAAGCTCAAGGACCAGATGCCGAAGTCCTACGCGGAGCTCCTGAAGGTCCGCGCGATCCTCGAGAAGCACTTCAAGGACGTCCAGGACATCGAGTTCACGATCCAGGAGGGCAAGCTCTTCATGCTGCAGACCCGCAACGGCAAGCGCACGGCCATGGCCGCGCTGAAGTTCTCGATCGATATGGTGAAGGAGAAGCTGATCGACTGGAAGACGGCCATCATGCGCAACCCGGCCGACCAGCTGGAGCAGCTCCTGGCCCCCGTATTCGACCTGGCCGAGGTCAAGAAGGCCAAGGTCATCGCGACCGGGCTGCCCGCCGGCCCCGGTGCCGCCACCGGCAAGATCTACTTCAACGCCGACCGCGCCGTTGCCGCCGAGCAGAGGGGCGAGAAGGCACTCCTGGTCCGCGTCGAGACGTCGCCCGAGGACCTCCGCGGCATGATCGCCGCCGAGGGCATCCTGACCGCCCGCGGGGGTGTCTCCTCCCACGCCGCCCTCGTGGCGCGCCAGATGGGCAAGGTCTGCGTGTGCGGCGCCGCCGCGCTCCAGGTCGACTACGACAAGAAAACCGTCACGGTCTCCGGCGAGACCTTCAGCGAGGGGGACTTCCTCTCGATCGATGGCACGCTCGGCGTCGTCTATGCCGGCCAGATCAAGACCGCCCCCTCCGAGATCGTCGCGGGCTTGATCCACGGCGACAAGGCCGCCCAGGCGACCGAGAAGTTCAAGAATTACAACCAGCTGATGAAGTGGTGCGCTCAGGCCACCCGGATGTCGGTCCGCACGAACGCCGACACGCCCGAGCAGACCTCGAACGCCATCGCGTTCGGCGCCGTCGGCATCGGCCTCACCCGCACGGAGCACATGTTCTTCGAGGGCGACAGGATCGACGCCATGCGCGAGATGATCCTGGCCGGCAACCTGAAGGACCGCGAGGCCGCCCTGGCCAAGCTCCTCCCCTACCAGCGCGCCGACTTTTTCGGCATCTTCAAGGCGCTCAAGGGCTTCCCGGCGACCATCCGCTTCCTCGACCCGCCGCTCCACGAGTTCCTCCCGAACTCGGCCGAGTCGCAGGCCGACCTGGCGAAGAAGCTCGGCATCTCGCCCGACAAGATCACGCAGCGCGTCCACGAGCTCCACGAGTTCAACCCGATGCTCGGCTTCCGCGGCTGCCGACTCGGCATCAAGTATCCCGAGATCACCGCCATGCAGGCACGCGCCGTCTTCGAGGCGGCCGCCGATGCCAACAAGGCCGGCTTCAAGGCGAAGCCCGAGATCATGATCCCCCTGGTCGGCTTCAAGCGCGAGCTCGACCTCCAGGTGGCCGTGGTCCACGAGGTCGCCAAGGCCGTCCAGGCCGAGAAGAAGACCAAGATCTCCTACTCGGTCGGCACGATGATCGAGATCCCGCGCGGCGCCCTGACGGCCGACGAGATCGCGGAGACCGCCGAGTTCTTCAGCTTCGGCACGAACGACCTCACGCAGACCTGCCTCGGCATGTCCCGCGACGACTCCGGCTCCTTCCTCGGCGCCTACCAGGAGGCCGAGATCATGAAGAAGAACCCGTTCGCCTCGGTCGACCAGACCGGCGTGGGCCAGCTCATGACGATCGCCATCGAGAAGGGCAGCAAGACGCGCCCGGGCATCAAGCTCGGCATCTGCGGCGAGCACGGCGGCGACCCGGACTCGGTCAAGTTCTGCCACAAGATTGGCCTCACCTACGTGTCCTGCAGCCCGTTCCGGGTGCCGGTCGCCAGGCTCGCCGCGGCTCAGGCCGCAGTGGCTGACCTGAAGAAATAGCATCCGCCTTGGGGTGACCGCCAAAGCCGAAAGCCTTGGCGGCATCTCCCCGCGGCAGTGGAAATCCGGCGCGGCGGCGTGGTTCGGCTGGCTCTTTGACGGGCTGGAGCTGCACCTCTTCACGCTCGTCGCGACGCCGTTTGTCATCCACCTGCTGGGCGCGGCAAGCAGCGCCGACCCGAGGGTCAAGGAGAAGACCGCCTACATACAGGCGGCCTTCCTCGTCGGATGGGCTCTCGGAGGCGCCTTCTTCGGCCGCCTGGGTGACAGGATAGGCCGAAGCCGCGCCCTTTCGCTCACGATCCTCACCTATGCCCTCTGCACGGGGCTCTGTTCTCTGGCCGCCACATGGTGGCAGCTGATGCTCTTCCGCTTCATGGCGGCCCTGGGCATCGGCGGGGAATGGGCGGTCGGCGCCTGCCTCCTGGCGGAGACGTGGCCCGTCAAGTGGCGGCCGTGGCTGGCCGCCGTCCTCCAGGCGGGCGTCAACCTGGGCGTCGTCTTCGCGGCCGGTATCGTGACGCTGCTCTCGTTCCTCCCCCACCCGCCTTCCGAGCGATGGGTGTTCCTGATCGGCGTGGCGCCCGCCCTCATGGTGTTCTGGATCCGCAGGCACGTGCCGGAGTCCGACGCCTGGAACGACGCGGCCAGGACCGGTGCGTCAATACCCTCGTTCGGCGACCTCTTCCGCGGGAAGGTGGCCATGACGACCCTCCACACGACGGTCGTCTGCGCCCTCAGTCTCTCGGGCTGGTGGCTCTTCCAGTTCTGGCACCCGCAGCACCTCAGGCGCCTCCTCGAGCTCTCGGGCGCGGCGCCAGGCACGATCACGCGCTCGGTGTCGACGGCCTTCTTCTTCCTCAACTCGCTCGCCATCGTCGGGAATTTCTTCTCCGGGTACCTCTCGACGCTGATCGGCAACCGGAAGGCCATCATGGTGATGTTCGTCGGGATGTTCCTCGCCATCGCGGGCGGCTTCGCCGTCCCGAGGACATTCGCCGAGCTCGCCTGGTTCTGGCTTCCGATGGTCGGGTTCTTCTCCGGGGTCTTCGGGCTCTTCACGATGTATTTGCCCCCTCTCTTCCCGACCCTGCTACGCACCTCGGGCGCCGGCTTCTGCTACAACATCGGCCGCGTTGCCGCCGCCGCCGCCTCGCTCATCTTTGGCTGGCTGGCCCCGGTCGGGGACTACCGTGTCGCCCTCCTGGCCGCCAGCGTGCTGCTCCTTGCCGCAGCCATATGGACGATCTGGCTGCCGGCTGACGCAGAGTAGCGCCTTGTCTCGGCGAGGCAGTCGGGTTTTGTTTCGGGATGGCCTCTACCCACCGGATGTTCATCGGCACGTACACCAAGGCGGGGAGCAAGGGCATCTATGCCGTTTCCCTGGACGGAGCGACGGGCGTCCTTTCGGAGCCCCAGCTCGCGGCCGAGGCGCCGAATCCGACCTACATCGCGCTGTCGCCGGACAAGGCGCTCCTCTACGCCGTGCGGGCGGATGCCGGCTGGGCCTCGTCCTTCAAGGTGTCTGCCGACAGGACAAAGCTCACCACGATCCAGCAGGGTGAACTGAGCACCGGTCCCACGCCCTGCCACATCTCGGTCGACGATGCCGGCGCCATCGCGCTCGCGGCCAATTACCACCTTGGCATGGCCGCGGCCATCCCGCTCGGCGGCGACGGCACGATGGGCAAGCCGCGCGTCGTGGCCCACGAGGGCAAGGGCCCGCATCCCACCCGGCAGACGACGTCCCATGTGCACTCGACGTACTTCACTCCTGACGGGCGGTTCGCCGTCATCTGCGACCTGGGGCTCGACCGCGTGTACACCTACGGCATCGACCGGGAGAACGTTACCCTGGTCGCGGGATCGCCCCCGTTTGTAACGACCGAGCCGGCCTCGGGCCCGAGGCACCTGGCCTTCGGCAAGGACGGACTCCAGGCCTACGTGATCACGGAGCTCGGCAACACGATCATCGTCTATGATTTCTCGCCGGCGAACGGCGGCCTGGTCCAGCGGCAGACGGTGTCGGTGCTCCCGCCGGGCTTCACTGGGGAAACCACGGCGGCCGAGGTCCGCATCCACCCCTCGGGAAAGTTTGCCTACGGGTCGTCCCGGGGCTCGGACACCATCGCCGTCCTCGCGATCGATCCGAAGACCGGGGATCTTTCTCCGATCGAGTTCGTTCCCTGCGGCGGAAAGGGGCCGAGGAGCTTCACCCTTTCGGGCGACGGCCTCTGGCTCGTCTGCGCGCACCAGGACTCAAGCACGCTCTGCTCGTTTGCGGTCGACCCCTCGACGGGCCGGCTCGGGCGCATCGAAGGCACGGTGGCCGTCTCGATGCCCGTCTGCGTCCTCTTCGCGGACTGACCCCTATGGGGTCGCGAGGACGGCGTCTATCGCACCGAGGACTCCGGACTGGCTGAAAGGCTTCTCAAGCAGCACATGGGCACCGAAGTTCTTGGCGATCCTCAGATACGAGTCCCGCGCGATGTGACCGCCGCCAGACATGGCGATGATCTTTACCTTGGGAAACTTCCTTCGCACCTCCGTGATGAACTCGAGCCCGTCGCGCTCCGGCATCAGGAGGTCGGTGATCACGATGTCAACGCCATGGTTGGCGAGGACCTTGGGGGCCTGCATGCCGTCCTCCGCCGTGATAACCGTGTGCCCGGCGGCCTCCAGCATGAGGGTGAGCAGTTCCCGGATTCCGGGCTCGTCATCAACTACAAGGATCGAACAGGCGGGCATTGTTTGCCTAATTGGTGGGCAATGGTAAGTTGAGACAGACGCTTGGGCAAGCCCACGTGCCATCACTCCTCACCGCAATCCTATAAATGGCCGATTTTCTTCCCACACTGCCCAAGGCACAGCGTGCATTCCTGATCGGGGTACAGACGCCGGACATGCCTGAGGGCGAGGGGGATGAGCTCCTGGACGAGCTGACGGAGCTGGTCGAGAATCTCGGTCTCACGATCGTCGACAGGCTGCTCGTGAAACTGAGGTATCCCACCCCGTCCCTTTACCTGGGCTCCGGGAAGGCCGAGGAGATCGCAGCCCTGGCCAAGGCGGCGGGCGCGGACGTCATCATCTTCGACTCGGCCCTCTCGCCCGCGCAGCAGCGCAACTGGGAGGAGATGGCCGAGCTCGCGGTCATCGACCGCCAGGAGGTCATCCTCGAGGTCTTCGCGGACCGCGCGCACACGCGCGAGGCCGTGCTGCAGGTCGCACTCGCGCGCATGGAATACTCCCTGCCCCGCCTGACGCGCGCCTGGACCCACCTCTCGAGGCAGAGGGGCAAGGGCGGGCTCGGCGGCGAGGGCGAGACGCAGCTTGAGCAGGACCGCCGCATCGTGCGCAACAGGATCACGCGCCTGAAGGCCGAGCTGGCCCAGGTCGTCCGCCAGCGCGGCGTGCAGCGCACGCGCAGGGTCCGGGTGCCCTTCCCGACGGCCTCGATCGTCGGCTACACAAACGCCGGGAAGTCGTCGCTCCTCAACAAGCTCACGGGTGCGACCGTGCTGGCCGAGGACAAGCTGTTCGCGACGCTGGATCCCACCACCCGCCAGATGCTGCTGCCGGGAAACCAGAAGCTGCTATTGACCGACACCGTGGGCTTCATCCGCAGGCTGCCGCACGGACTCGTCGAGGCGTTCAAGGCGACGCTCGAGGAGGTGCTGGTCGCCGACTTCCTGATCCACGTCGTGGACATCACGAGCCCCCACTTTGAGAAGCACCGGGAGACGACACTGAGCGTCCTGGCGGAGCTTGGCGCGGGGGACCGGCCTGTCCTGAACGTCTTCAACAAGGTGGACCTCGCCGACGCCATCGAGATTCGAGCCGCCAAGCGCTCGGTGCCGGACGCCTTCCTTGTGAGCGCCGTCACCGGAAAGGGCATCGAGGAGCTCAAGGTGCGCTGCCAGCAGATGATCGTGAATGACATAGGTAGCGTGCAGCTCCTCGTGCCGCACGACAGGTATGACCTGGTCGCGAAGCTGCACACCCTGGGCGACGTGCAGTCGAAAGAGCACACCGAGGCCGGCGTGCTGTTGACCGGGCGCTTCCCTCCCTCGCAGGCCGGGCTTATCAAGCCCTTCCTCTACGTCCCTCCCAAGCGGAAGACGAAGGCTAAGGCGTAAGCGGGGCGACGGACATCCCGCTCTCCATCCCGTCGCCGGAGACGATGGAGCAGATCGAGATCTTCTCCTTGGCGGTCTCGACCTTGATCCGGCCCTTCTCGGTGAAGGCGACGTCGAGCGTCTCGCCGGTCGCCGGGTCGCGCAGGACCTCCGAGGATCCCACCTTGAACAGCTGGCCGACCGCGACCCCCTCGCGGGTCCCGCGGTTGATGTAGATCATCGGGGGCTTGACGAGGATCACGTTGCCGCTCCAGTGCAGGCTCGGGATCTGGGTGATGATGAAGGCGACGCCGTCGTCGATCGCCTGCTCCATCGCGGTGCCGACATTCGTCTTCTTGAAGCCGCCCATGTCGCCGCTCCAGTCGCGCTGGGTGAAGCCGACGGAGAGCCCGCCGCTCTTCACCTTGCCGAGCATCTTGTGGGAGGCGACGACCTGGCCGGTCGTCGAGTCGACGACGTAGAGGACGGCGTTGATCTCGGCCGTGTCGCCACCGGTGTGGAGCGAGATGCCGCCGAACCCGAAGCCGCCGCTCTGCCCGGACGTCGTCTGGAAGTTCGTGATCTCGCCCTTGATGAGCAGCTGTGCCGGCGTCATGAAGCCGGTCGCCGGCGCCTTGTCGCCGCCCGCCACGCGACCGCTCTTGGCAAAGTCCTGCTCCTTCATGGCTGCATCGCGCATGTCCGCCTCGCCGAGCACGATGAAATGGCCGCTCTGCTGGAGGGAGTCCGTCAGCATGGAGCCCCAGGTGTCCGACAGCTGGAAGGGACCGCTGTAATTCGCGTGGTTCTCGAACTTGGAGACGGCGATGCTGAAGCGAAGGCCGCCCGCGGCCGCATCCGGGGGCGAGCCGTCGGCGCGGACAAGGAGCGGGGTGCAAAGCGAGGCTGCAAGGGCAAGGAATGCGATTTTATTCATGGCGTGCCGGATGGGTTGAAGAGTCGGATTCTGGGGTACCGAAATGTGCTCGGGAAGTTCCGCTATCAACGCCTTGCCATGAACTTCCCCTATTCTGGACGGCTGTTCAATTGCCGAATTCCAGGGGGTTTGCAAGTGCCGTCAGAGCCCGGCAGGCCGGTTCACGCTCGCGACCAGGTTCACGTAGCCCATGCCCTTGGCCTTCGTGGCCAGTTCAAGGAAGCTTCCAAGGCTGAGGAGCTTCCAGCCGTCGCTTGAGTAGAGATTCAGCCCGAGGCTTTCTATGAACCGGTACATGTCCTCCGGGTCCGCCCCCGCCCGCTCGAGACCATCCGGCCAGAACTCCAGGAAGACGATCGGCTTTGAGCGCCTGAGCGCCGCCTCCATCCCGTAGAGGACGTTGAGCTCCCAGCCCTGCACGTCCACCTTCACGAAGTCGAGGTGCTCGCCCGGGTACAGCGCGTCAAACGCGGCGACGTCGACCTCGACGACCCGGCTGAAGGCCGCCTTCTCCTCGCGGCCCAGGTGGTTCTCCCCGGAGTTGAGGATCAGCCTGTGGAGCGTGAGGCGCCCCGGCCGTGCGCCGAGCGCGCAGTGCCTCACCTCGACGTTTCCCGCGCCGTTCTCCGCGCAGTTCTCCCGGAGGATCTCGACATTCTCCGGGTCGGGCTCGAACGCGATGACGCGCCCGGAAGGCCCGGCGAGGCTCGCCATGCAAACGGTGTAGAGGCCGACGTTCGCCCCCACGTCCACGACCGTCATTCCCGACTTGATGAGCTCCATGAGGGTCGTGCGCTCCCCCCTCCCCATCAGTCCGCAGCGGTGCATCCAGAGATAGAGGCTGCGGTCGAAGGTCCGGGCGCGCATGCGCTGGCCCCAGACTGGCTGCAGGCCGCGCCAAAGGCCGAGACCGTTAAAAGCCGTTGCCATGTTTTCCATGGCCGCGACGACCGGTTTCATAAGAAGCGATTCACCAGCTTGGAGGCGGTGTTCGGCATTAGCTGAAGCGGCCCCATGGGAGCGCAAGGCGCCGGGGTAATCAACGCCGAACGCCTGCGTAGAACCCCCACCCGCGACGGGTCGTGCAATTTACGGCTGGTTAACGACCGAGACCCGGAAAAGTCGGCTGGCATGCCCGGGCACGACAGCCGAGACGTCCGAACCCTCCAGCGGCACCGTGGCGTGGGTCCACAGGTCGCGCGCCGTGGGGCGCCCCGAGAGGCCCATGTCGGCCATACTGACTGCAACTGCCTGGGTTGCGTCGCTCGTGTTGAAGAGCGCGAGATACTTGTCGCTCGAACCCGGGACATCGGCAATCCAGGCAACGCTGCCGTCGCGGTCAAACAGCGGGCGGTTGCCGGAGCTGTGCTGGTTAACGCCAAGCACCTCGTCATTGTCGAGAAGCGAGAGCGTGAGGGCATCCATCTTGCGCATGTCGCCGCCGAACATGAGCGGCGAGCGCGCGATGCACCAGAGCGTCATCAGCGTGTGCTGCTCGTCGGGAGTGAAGTGGGTCGAGTGGCTCCCCAGCGCGATGACTCCCAGCGGCAGCATGTCGGCGTCGGGCCATGCCCCGGGGATCCTGAAGCTGTTCCAGTTCTCCAGCCGCGCGAACTGGCCCTTCAGGAGCTTCCAGTCGTCCCAGAAGTCGTCACTGATGCGCCATAGGTTCGCGTGCTGCATCACGTGCTGCGCCGCGTCGAGCGCCGTCTCCCCCGGGGAAAGGCTAAGCACCATCGGCCTGCCGCTGTGGTCGATGGCGAGGCGCACGCCCTCGATCTCGCGCTCGTTCTGGTGGTAGGGCCGGCTGATGTCGTCGACCTTCACGTAGTCGACTCCCCACGAGGCGATCAGGGCGAAGACGGAATCGTAGTACGCCTGGGCGCCGGGCCTGGACATGTCGACGCCGTACATGTCGGTGTTCCACGGGCACACGCTCGCAACGTCGGCAATGTCCCGCGCCCTGACGCCTGTGCCGAGCACGGGGAGGTTTTCCTCGACGGCCTGCCGGGGTATTCCGCGGAGAAGATGAATGCCAAACTTGAGGCCGAGGCCGTGCACGTAGCTTGAGAGCCCCTTGAAGCCGTTGCCTCCCGCAGCCGAGGGAAACCGGTTCACGGCGGGCTGCAGGCGCCCATAGCCGTCGAGGACCAAGGCCGCGCCCTTGCGGTAGTCGTAGCCCGTCGCGGCGGGCTCATACCACTGGATGTCGACCACGACGTACTCCCAGCCGTGTGCCTTCAGGTTCTCGGCCATGTAGCTCGCCTCCTCCTTCGCCTGGCCCTCCGTGATCGTGGTCGCGAAGCAGTCCCAGCTGTTCCAGCCCATGGGAGGAGTCGGGGCCCAGTCGTGGAAGTCGGCCGCAGGAAGGCGGCCGGCGAGGGAAAGAGCCAGGGCTAGGCCGAATGTCTTGGATCGCATGGGGTAAGGGGGAGTCTTAAGCGGCCGAAGGCGGCGATTGACGGAGAGCCTAGACGGCCGACCCGCGGTCCCTGCGAACTCGGGCCGCAATCCCGTCGAAGCGCCACTGCAGCATCGGGGACAAGAGTCCCTGGAGCCAGTACAGGGCCGTCAGCTGGGCGCCAGGGGTGATGGCGAAGTGGCCGCAGGCCACTCCTTCAAGGGTCAGCCTCGCGACGTCGTCCGCCGACCACAGTCCCGCGCCAGCGGTGATTGCCTTCGTCTCGGCGGGCTTCGTGAGATTCTCCTCGGCCAGCTGGGGCGTGTCCGTGTCGGGCGGATACACGACCGAGACCTGCACTCCCGTGCCCTTGAGCTCGCCCCTTAGCGACTCGGCCAATCCCCGGACGGCAAACTTGGTCGGTGCGTAGGCGGTGTAGCCGAAGAGCCCGATGAGTCCGGCTCCGGATGAGATCATGACGATCGCCCCGCTGCGGCGCTGGCGCATTCCCGGAAGGACGGCCCTCACCGGATAAACGGTTCCCAGGTAGTTGACGCTCATCGAGCGCTCGAAGACTGCCGAGGGCATGTCGCCAAAGTGGCCGGGAGTCGCGACACCCGCGGAAGTGACAAGGATATCCACGGGACCATTCGCGGACTGGACCGTGGAGATGGCTGACAGAATCTCGGCCTCGATCGAAACATCGGCTGCAGCGACCTCGACCTTCGCGGTCGGCTGACCTGCAAGAATGGCGGCCCTCGCCGCCGCGAGATTTCGCATGTCGCGGGAGACAAGGCTCACCCTTGCGCCTCCTGCCGCGCATTGTTTGGCGATGGCGAGGCCGATGCCGCTCGACCCCCCGGTCACCAGGACATGGCTGTCCTTCAGCGTCATGCCTTGGGGTGTCTGGGGGCGGCGCGGCTCATCGTCGTGGCCCACCAGAAGGCACGATAAAGCCCGGCCCGTCAACCGGCGGCGGAGCGCGCCTGCTTCGTGCCCGCGCCTGCGCCCATCATCGCCTCGGCGACGATCTCGAAGGAGCGCAGCCTCGCCTTGTGGTCGAAGATCGCGGCCGTCACGATCATCTCGTCGATCCCGGTTCTCTGGATGAATTCCTGCAGGCCCCGCTTCACCGTGGAAGGGGAACCCACGATCGCCTCGCTGAAGGCATGGTCGACCCCGGCCTGCTCTACGCTGGACCACAATCCCTCCATGCTCTCCACGGGAGGCGGCAGCGGTCCCGGCGTTCCCCGGCGCAGGTTGACGAAGCTTTGCTGGAGCGAGGTGAAGAGGCGCTGCGCCTCCCTGTCCGTTTCAGCCGCGAACACGCCCGCGGCGGCCATGGCATAGGGCTTCTTCAGCGTATCGGAGGGCCTGAACTTCCCGCGGTAGAGGTCGAGCGCCTCATGCAGCAGGTCGGGCGCGAAGTGGGACGCGAAGACAAAGGGCAGCCCAAGCGCCGCGGCCAACTGGGCGCCGAAGACGCTTGAGCCCAGAAGAATGATCGGCACTCCAAGTCCACCGCCAGGCACAGCCTGCACGGCCTGGCCTGGCTTGACCGGCCTGAAGTAGGCCTGCAGCTCCATCACGTCCTGGGGGAATGTGTCGGCAGAGTCCGCGTTGCCCCGGCGCAAAGCCCGGGCCGTCAGCTGGTCCGTGCCAGGGGCCCTGCCCAGGCCAAGGTCAATGCGTCCCGGGTAAAGGGACTCCAGGGTTCCAAACTGCTCGGCGATGACCAAGGGAGCATGGTTGGGGAGCATGATCCCGGCTGAGCCCACGCGAATGGTCGACGTGCCCGCCGCGACATGGGAGATGGCGATCGCCGTGGCCGCGCTCGCGATGCCGGGCATGTTGTGATGCTCCGCAAGCCAGTAGCGCTTGTAGTTCCATTTCTCGGCATGCCTTGCAAGGTCCAGGGACTTGTTGAGCGCCTCACCGGCGGTGCCACCTGCAATGATGGGGGCCAGGTCTAGGATCGATACGGGAACCATTTCCCAATCTGCACATGACTTGAAAATTGGCCAGCGGCTCCCCGATACGCGCACATTGCGCCCCATGGAGGCTTTAGGCTCGATAGCCCGCGAAGGCTCGCATTACTCATGGTCCCTCGATGCCGGACGAATTCCGTACAGACAGCCCGACAAATGCGATATTCCTGAGCTATGCGTCCCAGGACAGCGCGGCGGCCAAGTCGATCTACGAGGCACTGAGCGGCGCTGGATTCGAAGTCTGGTTCGACCAGAGCGATCTGCGCGGCGGCGACGCCTGGGACCAGAAAATACGCCGCCAGATCAAGGAATGCGCCCTCTTCATTCCGATTATATCGGCGCATACCCAGACTCGGGCCGAAGGATATTTCCGGCTCGAGTGGCACCTAGCCGAGCAACGGACTTACCTCATGGCCCACGACCAGCTCTTCCTGCTCCCGGTGGTCGTCGATGACACCCCGGATGCGGCGGCGCGCGTGCCGGAAAGGTTCAGGGAGCGCCAGTGGACAAGGCTCAGGGACGGAACGGTGCCGCCGGAGTTCCCGGAGAGGGTGCGCAATCTCATTTCGGGAGCGCCTGTCGCGATGCAGAGGGATGCCGCGGCGAGCCATGCCACGCGGCCGGCCACCCATGCGCCCGCCAAGGAGAAGTCGGTCGCGGTCCTTCCCTTCGCGAACCTCAGCGGCGACAAGGACAACGAGTATTTTTCCGATGGCGTCAGCGAGGAACTCCTAACTGTTCTCCAGAAGATCCCGGGCCTGCGCGTGGCCGCGCGCACTTCGGCCTTCTCGTTCAAGGGCAAGGTCGCGACGGCCCAGGAGATCGGGTCCAAGCTCGGCGTCGCTCACTTGGTCGAGGGCAGCGTACAGAAGTCGGGCAATCGCGTGAAAGTCACGGCCCGCCTGAGCCTGGTCTCGACAGGCGACGAACAGTGGTCCCGCAGCTACACCCGCCAGGTCGAGGATGTGTTCGCCCTCCAGGAGGAGCTCGCCCTTGCGATCGTCGGCGAACTTCGCGGCCACTTCGGTGGCGACATGGCGGCCGCGAGCCAGGTCCGCGCGGCCACCAAGGGAGGCACGATGAAAGCCCAGGCTTACGAGGAATACCTGATGGGGCGCCACTTCGTCGGCGATTTCTCAGAGGCCAGCGAGACCAAGGCGTTGGCGCACTTCCTTCGGGCGACCGAACTCGACCCGAATTTCGCCTCGGCATGGGCCAGCCTCTCCCAGTCCTATTCATGGTTCTGCGGCTATTCCGGGACGATGAACCGGGAGACGTTCGACCGCTACCTGGCAAATGCGCGTGCCGCCGCCGAAAGGGCTTTGGCACTGGAACCCGACCTTGCGGCCGCACTGGCCGCAAAGTTCTGGATCCAGTCAGGGTATGACTTCGACATCAAGGGATGCATGGCGACAGTCGACAGGGCCCTGCAGGTCGCCCCATCGGATCCGACCGTGTCCCTCATGGCTTGCAGGATAGCCATCGTCCGCGGGCAGAACGAAACCGCCCTTGAACTGGCCAGGCGCAGCGTTGCGCTTGATCCGATCAGCGCCAAGTGCCGTGTGCAGCTGCTGCTGACGCTCCTGCACCTGCGCAAGTTTGACGAGGCCCGCCAGGAAGCGATGAGGGTGGCCGAGCTGAACCCGAACTCGATGTTTGCTAAGTCCGGCCTCGCCTATGTCTACCTCGCAGAGGGCCGCTACGCCGAGGCTGAGGCAAGCGTGCAGAATGCCGGCGATGAATGGCACGTGACCTTTAGTCTGGCCATCGCCCAATTTGCGCTCGGAAAGAGGTCGGAGGCGGACGCAGCGCTTCAGAAGCTCGTCGCCGCCCATAGCGACACGGCTGCCGTGCAGATCGCCTCGGTCTACGCCTTTCGTGGGGAAGTCGACGAATGCTTCCCCTGGCTCGAGCGCTCCCGCGACCAGCGTGACCCTGGCCTGCTGTCGCTGGGGGTAACGCCGTTTTTCAACAATGTCCGGAGCGACCCCAGATGGACCGCTTTCTGGGCCAAGATGGGATTCGAGCCGAAGATAACGATGCAGTAGGCCGGGGCCCCGGTGGGCCTGCTCAGACCAGCTTGGCGTCCAGCGTGATCTCGGCCTTGAGCAACCTTGAGATCGGGCAGTTCGCCTTGGCGCCCGCGGCGACCTCCGCGAATTTCTCGGCCGAGATCCCAGGGACCTTGGCGACGGTTGTCAGGTGAATCTTCGTCACGGTCCAGCTCGTCGTCGGAAGGTTCTCGAGAGTCAGATCCGCCGAGGTGGTGAGCGTGTCCGCGATGAACCCGGCGCCCTCCAGGGCGGCCGACAGTGCCATCGTGAAGCAGCCGGCATGGGCCGCGGCGATCAGCTCCTCGGGGTTTGTGCCCGAACCCTCGCCGAAGCGCGACGTGAACGAATAGGGTGTCTGCTTCAGGGTCGCGCTGTCGGTCGACAGGGTGCCCTTGCCGTTCTTAAGGTTGCCTTGCCAGATAGCGGATGCGCTTCGTTTCATGAGTCGAAGCTGGAGCGTTTTGCTCGCTTTCGCAACTCAGCCCGTTGACCCGCCCGTCAAAATCTTGCGCAAAGCCGCCGGTTTTCTTGCCAATGATCGTCCTGTGCCAACGATAGGGGTTGCCCCCGGCACCCCTTGGCGTGCGGAGCTTCGCTCCGGAACGCCTGCCCCACCCCGCAGCCCCAGAATCCCCCATGAAACGATTTCTATTGGCCCTCGCGACGACGGTTGCCCTGCTTGGCGTTCCCCACCTGCGTGCCGACGATCCCCTGCAGGCTGGCGACGACGTCCTCGCGAAGGGCTTTGCCACCCCGCCCGACAGCGCCAAGCCGCGTGTCTGGTGGCACTGGATGAACGGCAACATCACGAAGGAGGGCATCAAGCTCGACATAGAGTGGATGCACCGGATCGGCCTCGGGGGGTTCCAGAACTTCGATGCCAGCCTCGACACCCCCCAGGTGGTCGAGAAGCGGCTGGCCTACATGCGCCCGGAGTGGAAGGACGCCTTCAAGTACGCGATCAATCTCGGCGACCAGCTGGGCCTTGAGATGGCCATCGCAAGCTCGCCGGGTTGGAGCGAGACGGGCGGGCCCTGGGTGACCCCCTCGCAGGGCATGAAGAAGTACGTCTGGAGCGAGACGGCGGTCGAGGGCGGCAGGCCCTTCACCGGGACGCTGGCCCACCCTCCCTCGGCCACGGGCCTCTACCAGTACCTCAACAACGGCGAGGACCCCTCCGCCCATTTCTACGCCGACTCGGCCGTCGTCGCCTTCCCGAGGCCCGGCAGCGACATTCCGCTCGAGTCCCTTCATCCCAAGGTGACCGCGAGTTCCGGGACTCCTGACGTTGCCGCCTTGAACGGGATGGACCCGGCGATGGTGACGCTGCTCTCCGTGCCCGCGGGCTCGGATCCCGCCTGGATCCAGTACGAGTTCCCCGAGCCGACCTCCATCAGGGCCCTGACCATCGCGACCAAGGAGATGGGCATCGTGACGCAGGTTAAGTTCCAGGTCTCGAACCCCGAGGACTACCTCGAGGCCAGCGATGACGGGATCACCTACAGGGTCATCCAGCGCATCCCCGAGGGCGGCGCCCCGGAGCACACGATTTCGTTCCCGGCGGTCAAGGCCAGGTTCTTCAGGGTCGCGTTCAGGCGGGCTCCGCCGCCAAAGACGCCCTCCTGGATGATGGGCATGGATCCGGCGGCCCTCGGCGGGGACAAGCAGGCGGCGCCTGTTTACACGGTCCTCAAGGTGGTCTTTCACGGCGGCCCCCGGGTCAACCGGTTCGAGGAGAAGGCCGCGTTCGCCACCCTGCCCGACCTCTATCCTCTCGCGACGCCCGGCTTCGAGGCCGCCGAGGGGATCCCGAGCGGCGGTGTTGTCGACCTGACCGACAGGATGAAGGCGGACGGCAGCCTTGACTGGACCCCGCCCCCGGGCGACTGGATCGTCCTTCGTTTCGGATATTCCCTGCTTGGTACGACGAACCATCCCGCCACGGCTGAGGCCACGGGCCTCGAGGTCGACAAGCTGAACCGCACCTACGTGAAGGCCTACATGGACCGCTTCCTGGCCAGCTACGAGGACACGGTCGGCAGTGAGTTCATGGGCAAGCGCGGCATAAAGTATGTCGTGACGGACAGCTGGGAGGCCGGCTCCCAGAACTGGACCGACGACATGCTGGCCAAGTTCAGGGCGCGCCGCGGCTACGAGGCGGTCCGCTGGATGCCCGTCCTCGCGGGGTTCGTCGTCGACAGCTCCGAGGCGAGCGACCGCTTCCTCTGGGACTTCCGAAAGACGATCGCCGACCTGATCGCCGACGAGCACTACGGCCAGGTACAGGCCTCCCTCGTCGAGCACGGGATGGGCCACTACGGCGAGTCGCACGAGGGCGGTCGCGCGTACGTTGTCGACGGCATGGAGGTCAAGAAGCTCGATGACGTCCCCATGAGCGCCATGTGGACGCAGAAAATCGGCAAGTACACCGAGAACTACAACTACAACGCCGACGACCGCGAGTCCGCGTCGGTGGCGCACATCTACGGCCAGAACCTTGCAGCCGCGGAATCAATGACCGCCTCGGGCGAGGCCTGGGGCTGGTCGCCCGCGACCTTGAAGCCGGTGGCCGACTCCGAGTTCTTGAACGGCATCAACCGGATCGTGATCCACGAGTCGGCTCACCAGCCCCTGGTCGGCAAGGCGCCCGGCCTGACACTCGGGCCCTTCGGGCAATGGTTTAACCGCAACGAGACCTGGGCCGAGCAGGCCGGGCCATGGATCCAGTACCTCGCGCGCACCAGTTTCCTCCTGCAGCAGGGTCACTTCGGCGCCGACCTGCTTTACTATTACGGCGAGGACTCGAACCTGACGGCCATATTCACGGCCAAGGCGCCGCCCGTGCCAAGGGGCTACGGATTCGACTATATCAATGCGGACGGCCTGATCCATGAGTTCACCGCGGCCAACGGCCGCATCGAGACGAAGAGCGGCATGAGCTACCGCGTGCTCGGGCTGGACCCGTACAGCCGGCACATGTCCCTGCCCGTGCTCCGTGCCATTGCAAAGCTGGTGGAGAGCGGGGCCATGGTCGCCGGACCCAAGCCCACGGACGACCCGAGCCTCGCGGACGACCAGGCCGAGTTCACGGCACTCACCAACCGGCTCTTCGGCGACGGAACCGGCGTGCACACCGTGGGCGCAGGCAGGGTGTATGCCGGCCAGCCCCTCGAGGACGTCTTCAAGGACCTCGGTGTTGCCCCTGACTTTGACTACCCGACGGCCGCTGTGGAGGGCACGATCCAGTTTGTGCACCGCAGGATTGCGGACGGCGACATCTACTTCCTGGACAACCGAAGCGACCATGCGGCTGCGGTCGACGTCCTCTTCCGGGTCACGGGAAAGGCTCCCGAGTTCTGGCACGCCGAGACCGGGACGTCGGAGCCGGCCTCGTACTCCATAGGAAACGGCTTCACGACGGTGCCGCTGCATATGGAGGCATGGGGAACCGTGTTCGTTGTCTTCAGGCACGACACCAAGGTCGCGTCGCTGGCACTGCCGAAGGTCACCGAGAAGGTCCTTGGCACGCTCTCAGGCCCATGGGACGTCGCCTTTCAGGCGGGACGCGGCGCCCCGGCTGGCGTTGCCCTGGACAAGCTTGAGTCCTGGAGCGACGACACCAACCCGGGAGTTAAGTACTTCTCCGGCATGGGGACCTACACAAAGTCGATCGAGGCCCCGCACGAGTGGTTCGGCAAGGGATGCCATGTATGGCTCGACCTAGGTGACGTGAAGAACCTGGCGGAGGTGTCCCTCAATGGCACGGTGCTGGCCACGGTGTGGCATTCCCCCTACCGCGTCGAGCTGACGGGCCAGCTCAAGGAGGGCTCAAACCAGCTCACCGTGAAGGTGGTCAATGCCTGGGTTAACAGGCTTATCGGCGACCAGCAGCCGGGTGCCGAGAAATACACCTTTGCCGACATCAAGCCCTACAAGGCAACGTCGAAGCTGCAGGCCTCGGGCCTTATCGGCCCTGTCCAGGTGATCTCTTCAAGCTCGGGGGAATAAACCCGGGAATCAAAAAGGCCCGGCAGATGCCGGGCTTTTTTTGCGTCAAATCCCAAGCAGCGCGCTCACCGCTTGTACTTGTCGAATGTCAGGATCTGGACAGGCAGGCTGCGGCCCTCGGCCTTGGCCGCGAGCGCATCCTTCTGCGCATCCTGGTCGATCCACATGAGCCAGAAGTTCTGGTAATCCAGGCTCTGTTTGGCATCGAAGTCCTTGGGCCACTTTATCCAGGGGCGATAGGCGACGCGGTAGAACGGGATCGCAAAGCCGTTCACCCATCCGGCGTTGTCGTAGAGGCGCTGCTCGATCTGGGCCGCAAGGCTTTTGACCTTCTCCATGGTGTCCGCCTTGTCATAGGCGGTGATCAGCTGGTCGAGCTGGTAGTCGGCTATGGAGCTGAGGTTGTTCGTGTCCACCTTCACCTTGCGGGCTGGATTGGGCGACCCGTCAGGCAGGTAGGGGACATCGTACGCGTTCACGCCCGACGTATATTCCCAGTAGCGCGGGTACATCTCGGGCGTGCGGCTGAAGGCCATGAGCGCGATTTCGTGCTTCTTCTGCTCCATCTTCTCGAAGCCCGTGGTGAAATCCAGGATCTCGATGTCGAACTCTAGGCCCGCCTTGAGCGCCTCCTGCTTGAGGATTACCAGCACGTCCTCGTAGCGCTTGTAGACGGTCGAGATCGTGAAGGCCAGGCGCCGGCCCTGCGCGTTGACGAGGACTCCGTCGTCGCCCTGCTTTGTGTAGCCCGCCTTCGCAAAATACTCGCGCGCCTTGGCCGGGTCAAAGGGGCGGGGATGAACCGCCGGGTTGGGATCGAAGCCGAAGCCGTCGGACTCGGTCTTCTGGACCACGGCCTCGCCCCTGAAGTACTGCTTGCAGACCAGGTCCATGTTGCTCGCGTACGCGATGCCCACGCGGACGTCGTTGTTGTCGAGCCCCGGCATCGCCTCGTTGAGCCACAGGCCAAAATTGGGCTGCGGGATATCGTTGAAGAACTGGGCCTTCACCGTGTAGCCCGAGGCGACGCTCGGATGGGTGTCGGGAAGTTTCGTGTGGTTCATCTGGACCGATATGGCGAAGGTATCCAAGTCGCCGTGCAGGAAAGCCTCGAATGCCTTGTCCGGGTCGCGGATCACCTCGAAGTGGATCCGGTCGGGATTGCACCGGTTCCGCATGAAGCGTCGGTTCTCGGCCCACCAGTCCTTGACGCGGGAAAGCGTGACCGAGGTCGTGCGCTTGATGTCCTCGTCCTTGATCGTGTAGGCGCCGAGAGTCGGCCAGACGCGCCAGTCATACTTCGCCTCCCATCCCGGGCCGAATTCACCGAAGAAATGCTTCGGATAGAGGGTGAAGTTTCCCGCGCGGTCGACGATGTCGGGCTTCAGCTCGCTGATGGTCACCGCAAACGTGTGGGCATCGTAGACCGTTATCGAGCTGTAGGTCTTCGTGTAGAAGTCGTTGTTCCAGGGATCGTCGAGGTGCTTGCTCCTCAGAAAGTAAAAGGTGAAGAGCAGGTCGTCGGTCGTGCTGGGGGCGCCGTCGGACCACTTCATGTTGGGATCCATGTGGAAATACACGGTCCTCGTGGAACGGTCCACGGCCCACGATGTGGCCATCTGCGGCATGTACTTGCCGGGGAAATTCGGGTGCGGGGCGACGAATACCGGTGCGATGTAATCTAGTATATACTCTCGGAACACCGAATTGGCGTTTGGCCCGAGGGGTCTCAGGGTCGGGGGGAAGTCGGGCAGAAACTCGTTGAGGGTCCCACCCTTCTTGGCGTTGGGATCGGAGAATTCGGGCGACTCGGAGCCATCCTCCCATGTGAGGCCCTTTGTGTCGTTCGCAAAGTCGGCCAGCGTCTTTAAGTGGTAGAAATCTGACTGCTCCTTGAGGGTTCGCTGGAGGTCGGCCTCCATCCCGGGAAAGACTGGGGCCGCCGGCTTCGCGTCGGCCGGCTTGGCGTCCGCTGCAGGCTTGTCGGTGACTACGACCGGGGCCGCCGCATCCGGCGTGGACTTGCTGCAGGCAGCAAGTCCGAGCGCGACGGCCGCAAGGGTGATCTTAAGGAGGGATTTGGGCATCTGCATGATTTTAGAAAGTGGGAAGAACCTGCTCTCGCAACGTTATTGCATTCCGGGATTTTGCGAGAAATCGACGACAAATGATCCGCGTTTGGCCCTCGCGGGAGGTCGCGGCAATGCGTGCCTGCTTCCGCCCATCGTCCTTGGCTCCAACTACATCAATATACGCAGTCTTCCGTATTCTCGATTCCCGGGCTCCTGATACTATCGGGAGATGAACGGAGTCTCCGCTCGCACCGCCGGCAAATTTTCTAAGGCCCTCGCAAAACTGTATGCCACGGATTCCGAGGAGAATCTCTACAGGGCCACCGGCGGCGCAGTGAAGTCGCTCTTCCCCGGTCTCTCCGAGACCGAGCAGGAGAGCTGGACGCAGATGCTGTGCGCCAATCCTGCATACGGGGCCGACGGGGGATCCCCTTCGAAGCGCAACAGCCCGATCCTCCTTGAACTCCTCTGGCTGCACGTGATCCGGTGCAGGCTTCGCCTCGCTGGCAAGGCCTACAACTCGCTGGCCGATGGCCTGCCCGGGAAGATCGACACGCGGCGCCTCACGCCGAGGGAGAACCAGGTGCTCCAGCGGCTCGCGCTGGGTGAGACCGATGCGGCCATAGGGCGCGTTCTCGGAATCACGACGAAAACCGTGAGCAAGCATGTGGAGCACATCCTCTTCAAGCTTGAGGTAGAGACGCGAACGGCTGCCGTGGTGCGGGCCCACTCCTCGGGGGCATTTCCGCTGCAGTGAACTAAGGTGCTACGAAGCCGCCGAATTGATTTGAGTTCGCAAAGAATTTGAAAGGTTCGTGAATTTCGGATTCATTCCGCTTGTGGGTTTCAGACGTCCAGTGCTTCTGCCCTTGCTCGCCTTGGGTATTTTTTTGCCCAGTCGGCTCTCGGCGCAAAAGGCAGGAGCGATCATCCTCAAGCGTCATTACTACACGCAGACCGGAGCGGCGAGCTACGCTGACGACCCAACTCAGGGCCAGGGTGCGGGCGCAACTGGGGCGGTCGCAAGCCCGGGTGCATTCGCGTTCAACGCGCTATTCAACGCCTCGGGCTCGGTGACCGTTCCCGGTGGAATGGTGGATGCGCTCTCCGCGAACTCAAACGGGAACAACTACGGCCTCCCGACCAACGGATACTCCACGCAGTCGGCGCTCGACGCCGCGTTCCCGAATGGAAGCTACACTCTCACGACCGGTGGCAAGTCCTACGTGGAGAGTCTCACAGGCAACCTCTATCCCAACGTCCCATTGGTGACCGTGAGCCAAGGGACCTGGAGTTCGAATGGAACACTCGTGATCGACCCGACACAGCCCCTCACAATCACGGTTAGTTTCACAACCAATTACGTCTCTGGCCAGAGCCTTATCGAGCTCGATGTCTCCGGGGTATCGACCTCCTATGACAGCTCATCAAGCTCTGGCACGGGCTTCAACGAGAGCCAGCTTTCGACCATGATACCGGCGAACACGCTGACCGGGGGCGGAACACTCTACCAGATCTCGTCGTCGGCGCTGACCGCGACGGCCGTCCCTGACCAAACCTCAATCAGTGGATATGTCATTGCGGCCTTATATGGGACCAACGTAACGGCTCTGCTGCAGGCTGGCCAAGGTACGCCGCCGTCCTTCACCAGCCAGCCCCAGAATCAGACCGTCAATGTCGGTGCAATGACGAGCTTTTCAGCACAGGTCAGCGGAACACAGCCGCTGACCTACCAGTGGTACCTGAACGGCGTCGCCATAGCGGGAGCCACCCAGCTGGGCTATAACATCACTTCGGCGACCCTGGCGCAGGCCGGGACCTACACGGTGACCGCCACCGGCACCGGCGGAACAGCCACGAGCAATGGAGCGACGCTCACCGTAAATGGGACGGCGGCTCCCGAGATCACGTATTCGCCCTACACGTTCTCGACACTCGTGGGTTCGGCCGGGTCGCCGACATTCGTGGGCGACGTGGACGGGACTGGATCCGCCGCACAGCTGCAGTCGCCTGTGGGCGTTGCCCTGGACGGCTCCGGAAACCTCTTCGTGACGGATTTTAGCGCCGTGAGGAAGGTGACACAATCAGGGGTCGCGACCACTATTGCCAGCAGCTATACCTCCACGGGCTTTCCCCCGCCGTTGAACGCGCCGGCGGGTGTCGCGGTCGACGCAGCCGGAAACGTCTATTTCACGAACCCGATTCAGGGAACCATCTCGATCATCAGACCCGGGGGACTCGCGACCGTATATGCAGGGACCGGAGCCTTTCTCAATGAGGGTGACCATGTGGTCGACGGTCCCGCGGCCTTGGCGAGCTTCGCCCAGCCCCAGAGCGTGGCGGTTGACTCAAGCGGGAGGATTTATGTCGCTGACGGGTATAGCAACTCGATCCGGGTCATCACGCCGGGAGCGTCACCCACGGTGTCGACCCTTGCCGGATCCGGGATCGCAGGATACCAGGGCGCAGGAAGCACGGACGGGCCGATTGCCTCGGCACGCTTCTTTTCGCCGGCGGGAGTCGCGGTCGACGGCGCCGGTAATATCTATGTTGCCGACAGCGGAAACAACACGGTCCGCAAGATTTCCGGCGGCTTCGTCACTACCCTCGCAGGTCTGGCCGGGTCATCCGGTTGGGTCGACGGCAATGGATTGGCAGCACGTTTCCACACGGGCAACTTTCCGGTGAATATCCAGAGTGGCGGCTTCGTCGGCAACTTCGTCGGCATCGCCGTCGACCAGGAGGGATCCAACGTCTACTTGGCGGACCTGGGCAACCAGGCGGTGCGCAAGATCTCGTCGGGCGGGACCGTGACAACGATCGCCGCGTCGGGGAATTCACCCAACTTCATGGGCACTACGGCAACGGGCTTCTCGGACGTCACGCCGCAAGGCCTCGCCGTCGATGGCTCGGGCAACCTGTACGTCGTGAACGCAAGCGCGAACGGCAGCCAAAACGGCACCGTTTTGGTGGGCTCCCAGCCGGCTGCCCCGACAATCACCACGCAGCCGCTCAGCCAGACCGCAAAGGCCGGCTCGAGCGTGACGCTGACCGTTGTGGCGTCTGGGTCCGGTCTTACTTACCAATGGAATTTCAACGGACTGCCCATATCGGGTGCGACGTCGGCAAGCTTCACGATTGCCTCGGCGACCGTAGCAAATGCGGGGTCCTACACCGTCTCGGTCTCAAATGGCAGCGGCGGCTCGGTGGCAAGCACTGGGGCCGTGCTTGCCGTAGATGCCACCGGCGCACCTGCAATCTCGGTCCAACCCCAGGCGCAGTTGGTCGCCGAGGGCTCGTCCGTGGCCTTCTCAGTCAGCACGAGCGGGACTATCACGGTCAGCGCGGCGCCGGACCGCGGCCTGCATCCCGAGGCTTCCTCGACCACTTACCAATGGTATTTCAATGGCGCGGCGCTTTCCGGGGGCACTGGCTCAACGCTGCTGGTTCCCAATGCAAGCCAAGTGAACGAGGGGAGCTACTCCTGCCTGGTATCAAATGCATCGGGCTCCACACTCTCGTCTTCCGTAACACTCTCCGTAACGACGACCAGCGACCCCGGCCACATCGTCAACATCTCCTGCCGCGCGCTTTCCCAGACGGGCGCCAACCAGCTCATTGCGGGTTATGTCATCGGCGGCGCGGGAACCTCCGGCTCCCTTCCTGTCCTAATCCGAGCCTCGGGCCCCGCGCTGGCGCCCTTTGGCGTATCGGGCGTACTGTCCGACCCGAAGCTCACCTTTAACAGCGGGGCTAGCGTCATCGCTACTGATGCGGGATGGGCAGGCAATGCGCAGGTGGCCGCCGCTGCCTCCGCGGTTGGAGCCTTCCCATGGTCCTCTACCTCAAGCCTCGACTCAGCTTTGGTCGAATCGCTTGGAGAGGGCGCCTACACGGCCGAGGTCGCCGGCGTGAGCGGCGACTCCGGTGTCGCGCTTGCCGAGGTCTACGACACAACGCCCCCGGGCTCCTACACGGTCTCGTCCCCGCGCCTGATAAACATTTCGGCGCGCGTGCAGGTAGGCACAGGGGGCAACATATTAATCGCGGGTTTTGTGATCGATGGGGCAACGGCAAAGACGGTGCTAATCCGCGGATCCGGTCCCGCCCTGACTGCGTTTGGCGTTGGGGGCGTACTGCCCGACCCCCAGCTGTCGCTCTACCGGAACAATGCCGATGGATCGGCCACGCTGGTCCAGTCAAACACAGGCTGGGCCGGGAGCACGCAGGTCGCCTCGACTGCCGCATCCGTCGGCGCCTTTTCATGGGGCACCTCTGCCACGCCTGACTCCGCGCTTCTCGTGACCCTGGCGCCAGGTGCCTACACGGCCCAGGTGTCTGGAGCCAGCGGCGACACCGGGGTCGCGCTCGTCGAAGTCTACGACGTGCCGTGAAGTTCGGGCGATTTCAGAACCTCCTTCTGATCGGCGTGTTGGCCCTAACAGGCGTGTCGGCGGCACGCGCGAATACGGCAATAACCGTTACCGGGCCGCTGTCGTACAAGGTCAACGGCTCCACGGTCACATTGGGTGTGGCCAATATAGAAAACACCACTTCTGGAACCACGGGGACGCTGAGACTTGAGCTCTGGGCATTTCCCAAGGACTACGGCGGCCAAGCGGAGAGCGGCTACATCCTCGCGACCGACGTCCTGGGGACCCTCAGCACAAACCATGAGTTCAGCAATGTGTCGGAGACGGTCCCCTACACGCCGCCGCCCAACGGGACATGGGTAGCCACGATGTTTGTGTCAGAGTATACCAATGCCTCGGCGGACAACGGCTATTCGCCGGACGTCTACGTCAACTTCACAAACCCGCTCCAGGTCGGGCCCGCGGCCGCCGCACCGTCCATCACTTCACAGCCCCAGTCGGCCTCGGTCGGCGTCGGCAGCAGCGCATCCTTCTCGGTCGGCGCCTCGGGATCCACGCCCCTCTCCTATCAGTGGAGCTTCGACGGGGCGCCCATCAGCGGTGCCACCGGCTCGAGCTACACGGTCAGTTCGGCCCAGATCGCCAGCGCGGGAAACTATACGGTCACTGTGACCAACAGCGCGGGGTCGGCAACGTCCGGCGCCGCGGTGCTCACGGTCACATCGTCCCAGCCTGTCGGGACCGCGCGCCTCATCAATCTTTCGGTTCGGTCCAACGCCGGTTCGGGGGCGCAGACGCTCATCGGAGGATTTGTCATTGGCGGAACGGGCTCCAAGTCGGTGCTCGTGCGAGCCGACGGGCCGAGCCTTTCGGAGTTCGGGGTGACCGGAGCGTTGCCCGATCCGCAGCTTGGCCTTTTCAACGCGGCAGGATCGGAGATCGCCTCAAACTCAAAGTGGGGTGGCTCGGCGACGCTCGCCAACATCTTTGCCCAGGTAGGAGCTTTCGCGCTTCCCTCAGGATCCGAAGACGCGGCGCTCGACCAGACGTTGTCGCCGGCCGCTTACACGGCCCAGGCCACGTCGACGAGCGGGGACACCGGCATCGTGCTTGTGGAGGTCTACGACGCCGATTCGGGCACGCCAAGTTCCCGCTTCATCAACCTCTCAGCGCGAAGCCAAGTCGGCACAGGCAGCAACACGCTGATTGCCGGATTTGTGATCGGCGGCAGCGGCACCGAGACCGTGCTGATCCGCGGCGATGGCCCGGGCTTGTCACAGTTCGGCGTCGGCGGCGTACTGGCCGCCCCGCTGTTGACCCTTTATGATTCCACGGGCGCCGCCATCGCCACCGACCAGGGCTGGGGTAATTCCTCGAGCAAGGGCAGTTCCTCCAAACAGGCGACGATAACAAAGGCGACGGCGGCGACGTTCGGGAGCGTGGGGGCGTTTTCCCTTTCCGCCAACTCGGCCGACTGTGCGATGGTTGCCACGCTCCCGGCCGGCGCCTACACAGCGGGGGTGAGCGGGGTCAACAACACGACGGGCGTGGCCCTGGTCGAGGTCTACGAGATTGCGCCGGCGGCAGGTGGCGGGACAGCGCCCGTGTTCACCTCCCAGCCGGTCAGCCAATCAATAACGTCGGGCGGCAGCTATACCTTCCTCGTCGCCGCAACAGGCTCGTTGACCTACCAATGGTATTTGAACGGGGTCGCGATATCCGGAGCCACCGGCGATTCCTACACAGCCACACAGGCCGGCACGTATACCGTCGTGGCTTCGAACGCGAATGGCTCGATAACGAGCAGCCCGGCCACGGTGACTGTGGGCGGCGGCGGCGGTGGCGGAGACCTCACGGGTTCGTGGACGGGCACCTGGAAGGAAGAAAACGCCGGCGGAAACTTCTGCACCTATCAAAATTGGACCCTTTCGTTCACGATGAACCAGAGCGGCAATTCGGTCACGGGACAGTTCAACATGACCATTGTTAACACATCAGCGGATGGAAACAGCGGTGACCTCTGTCCCGACTCCGACGGCGAGGTGGACCCCGACAACATCATAGAGGGCCAGCCTGGCCAACTGGTCCAGGGAACCGTATCCGGATCAAACTTCACCATCTTCACGGATTCCGGCATAGAGTTCTCAGGCTCGATCACCGGAAACACGATCACAGGTACAGGCGATGCAGGGAGCGGTTCGGGATTTTCAGTGGGAATGTTCGCGATCATGAAGCAGTAATGTACCGGCTACCGGCAGCCTACGCGGTACTCCGGCCGTTGCTGTCTCTTGCACTTGTTGCGGCCCTTTCGCTTGTCGCAGGCCCCAATGAAGCATCCGCGGCGTCGATTGCATTTGAATCAGAGACCATGAGCGTGGTGGTCCTGCCCGACCAGACCCAGGCCAACGGCGAGTTTAGCTTCCGAAATGTGGGCAACCACTCGGTTTCCGTCACATCCATTGAGCCCAGCTGCAGCTGTGTCGCCGCCCACTCGCCTCAAAGGTCCTACGCCCCCGGCGAGTCAGGCAAGATCAGCTTTGTTTACACGTCGAGCGATCGCGGCGGTGCCGACGAAAAGACAATCTCGGTAATGACCGACGAGCCGGGCTCAGCTCCGACCGAGCTGACCGTGAAGGCGCGCATTCTTCGTTATGTTTCAGTTGAACCGCGGCTTCTAAATTGGGCGCTCGGCGGGGACAATTCCGAGCTCAGCATCCGCTGCGAGGCAGGTTCGAGCCGTGCCGTACATTTGACAGGGGTAATTTGTAGCCTGCCAGGCATCACCGCCATCGTCGACACCATGGACCCTGGAAGGAAATACGTTGTAAGACTGCGCTCGGCCCCGCGGCAGTCTCACGCCACAGCTCTCATCACGGTGGTTGCCAATATCGAGGGTGTCGGTCCCCGCCAGTACCCTGTTTACGCTTACTTTCGCTAGCTCCCAGGGCTCGAAGCTTGTCCAGGATGAGTGCGGTCCCGATGCGGGGACTGAGTCGAGACGCCCACCCTACTTACAACACCCCATATGAGCGGCAGCGTCAACGCCCTATGGTGGGTAGATGATCAAGAAAATCCCCGGCTTCTTTCCCCGCCCACTCGTCACCCACTTCACCAAGTGCCTCTCGCCAATCCTCAAGGACCGAGTGCCCCACCTGAGGCGCTCGCTCGTAGTCCTGGCCGCTTTGTGCACGGGCGCCCTGCCCCTCTCCGCCCAGTCGATCCTGAAGACGGCGGGTAATTTCTCGGTCCTTGCCGGGCAGGGAATAACCGTGGCCGGGACGGGATTCTCGGTCGTGAATGGCGACGTCGGCATCTTTCCGGCAGCCACCACGAACATCACGGGGTTTCCCCCGGGCACAGTCTCCGGCATTACCGCCTCGGGCGCCGCCGCGGGGATCATCAGCACGGGCGGCGCCACCCAGCAGGCGCAGGCAGACCTCCAGGTCGCGGCCACGGGACTTGCCGCAATGGCGGCGAATGCGAACTACTCCAGCGTGGACATGGCCAACCTTGGCGCCCTTCCGCCGGGCGTCTACAAATGGAACGCCGCGGCCACGCTCACGGGCGCACTCGTCCTCGATGCCCAGGGCAAGAATGGCGTCGCATGGGTCTTCCAGTTCGGAACGGGCCTCACGACTGCGCTGAACTCCACGGTGACCGTGATCAACCCCGGCTCCAACGGCGGCAGCGATGACGGCATCTTCTGGAACGCCGCGACCGGCGCCATCGTCATCGGCGACAACAACACCATCCTCGGAAACTACATCGCCTACACGAGCATCACCTTCACCGGAAGCACGCTGCTCCTGGGCAACAGCGGCACGCGCTTCCTCGCACTCAATGCGGCGGTGACCTTCGCCGGCCCCGGCTCGGTGAACGCCCTCGGCGGCACAGGCGGCAGCGACTGGACGGGCGGCCTTACCCTGAACGGTGCAACGGTCGTCCTCACCACAAGCTCCCCCGGTTCGGGGACGCCCGGGTCAGGCACCCCGGGTTCGGGCAGCCCGGGCACTTCCGGCACTCCGGCCCCGGGATCGCCCGTGATCACGAGTTCGTCGTCGGTCTCGGGTTCCGCAGGCTCGGCATTCCCGGCCTTTGCCGTCTCCTCCTCCGGCGCCGCGGCCACCTACACCGCGACAGGCCTTCCTGCCGGCCTGACGCTCAATTCCTCGACGGGCCAGATCACGGGCACCGCAATCGTTGGGGGCACGTTCGCCGTCACGGTGACGGCCACAAACGCTTCCGGGTCAATAACCAGCACGCTCACCATCACGATCACCTCGAGCCACATCGTTAATTTCTCCGCCCGTGCGATCTCCGGGCCCGGAGCCGACACGCTCATCGTTGGATTCGTGATCGCCGGCGACGGCAAGAGCCTGCTCCTGAGGGCCGACGGGCCCGCGCTCGCGGCCTTTGGCATCACCAACTTCATCACCGATCCCGTGCTCACGCTCGAGGACGCCACCGGCGCCACCATCGCGATGAACGACAACTGGGGAACCACCAGCACCGGGCTTGATGACAGCGCCCTCATATCCGCCACATCCGCGTCGGTCGGCGCCTTCGCGCTTCAGAGCGGCAGCAATGACGCGGCGCTCGTCGTTACGCTTAACAACGGCGCGCACACGACCGGGCTGGTGACTGCGAACGGGTCGTCGGGCGTGGGTCTCGTCGAGATCTACGACAGCGGCGGCAACCCCAGCTCCTCCCTTATCAACGTCTCCGCAAGAATGAACGTCTCGGGCGGCGACGGTGTCCTCATCGCCGGCTTCTCCATCGCGGGCAATGTCCCGAAGACCGTGCTCATAAGGGGCGTCGGCCCGACGCTTGCGCAGTTCAATGTGCCCGGCGTCCTTTCCGATCCCCAGATCACGGTCTACTCCGGCTCTTCGGTCGTCGCCACCAACTCCAGCTGGTCCACAGGGACTAGCACGACCGCGCAGCTGGACAGTCTCTTCACGCAGGTCGGGGCCTTCCCGCTGGCCACGGGCAGCAATGACGCTGCGCTAATCCTGACGCTGCAGCCCGGCACCTATTCGGTGGTGGTCACGAGTGTCAGCAGCTCAACCGGCGTGGCCCTCGTGGAAGTGTACGACGCCAGCCCGTAAACGGTCCTTCATGGTGCGAGTGCCGGGAGTCGAACCCGGATCAATGGCTTCGGAGGCCACTACACTATCCATTGTGCTACACTCGCAGTGTTGCCCGAAGAAGGGTGAGCAAACCTCCCGCCGGAGGCGAGGTCAAGCCGTCGCAAGGAAGCGCTCGATGCGGGCGGTGACCCGCTCACGGCCGAGCACCCTGAGGAGGCCGTAGAAGCTCGGCCCGACAGCGGAGCCGGATAGTGCCAGCCTCGTGGGATGGATGTAGTCTCCCGTCCCCACGGCGTGCTGCGCGGCGAGCGCCTGCACCAGGGCCTCAAGGGCCGGGTCGCTTGAGAAGTCTGCGCCCGGGAACGCGGCCACGAGTTCCCGCATGCGGGCCTTGGGGTCGCCCTTCGAGAACACCTTTTCCTTGGCCTTCGGGTCGATGGCAAAGTCCTCGCCGAAGAAATACCCGATGAAGCCCGGCAGGTCCTCGAAGGAGCGGATCTTCGGCTGGCAGAGGAGCACCACCTCGCGGAGGTAAGCGCCGTCGGGCGCGGCGCCGGTGAAGACATTCTTGGACTGAAGGTAGTTCTTCGCGAAGGCGAAGCACGCATCCGGCGCCATCTCGTGCAGATAGACCCCGTTCATGTGCGCCAGCTTCTTCTCGTCGAAGCGCGCATTGCTCTGGTTGATCCCGGGCAGGTCGAAGAGGCGGATGATCTCGTCCATCGGCAGCTTCTCGCGGTCCTCCTTGGGCGACCAGCCGAGGAGGCAAAGGAAGTTGACCAGGGCCTCGGGGATGAACCCGCGCTTCTGGTACTCCTCGATGAGCGCCCCCTGGTCCCGCTTGGACATCTTGCCCGGTCCGTTCTGCTTGAGGATCAGGGGAATGTGGGCGTAGATCGGCAGCGGCGCGCCGAGCGCCTTGAAGAGCTCCGTGTGCTTGCTCGTGTTGGAGAGGTGGTCCTCGCCGCGGATGACATGCGTCACTTTCATGGCGATGTCGTCCACCACGTTCACGAAGTGAAACACAGGGTTGCCGTCGGAGCGCACGATGACGAAGTCCTTCTCCTCGGTCCGCTCCACCCTGCCGCGAATGGCGTCCTCGATCACCTGGGGCTCGCCCGAGATCCTGAACAACGTGGCGCCGTCCTTCTCGTAGGTGCGGCCGGAGGCCTTCAGCCGCTCGAGGTACTCCTTGTAGATGGCCGAGCGTTCGCTCTGGCGGTAGGGGCCGTATTCGCCGCCTATGCCAGGACCCTCGTCCCAGTTAAGGCCCAGCCACTTGAGGCTCCCGTAGATCACGTTCAGGAACTCCTCGCTGTTGCGGGAGTGGTCCGTGTCCTCGACCCGCAGGATGAACACCCCGCCCGTGTGCCGGGCGTAAAGCCAGTTGAAAAGGGCGGTGCGCGCGCTTCCGATGTGGAAGAAGCCCGTTGGGCTGGGGGCGAATCTGACTCGGACCTGGGACATGGTGCGGTTTCTGGATTGCGTGCTTGTGATTACGGCGGGGGACCAGCAAGAACCAAGGGATGTCCGCTGTCAAAGCACCCTTGGATCCCGTGGCCCTGGCGGCCCGGTTTGAGACGGCCGCCGCTGCGGCCGGGTTCAAGAAGGAGGTCTTTGGCTCCGCCGGCGGGTGCCCGCTGCTCGCCCTCTCAAAGCGCTCGGCCGGGCCGAAGCCCCGCATCTACCTCTCGGCTGGGATTCACGGGGACGAGCCCGCCGCCCCCCTCGCCCTCCTCTCGATGATCGAGTCGGGCGACTTCGACCAGCGGGCCGTCTGGATCCTTTGCCCCATCCTGAACCCGGTCGGCCTCGCGGCCGGTGCCCGGGAGAATGCCGCGGGCATCGACCTTAACCGCGACTACCGCAGTCCCGAGTCGCCGGAGACGAAGGCGCACATCGCTTGGCTCCAGAGCCAGCCCAACTTCGACCTGGCGATCTGCGTGCACGAGGACTGGGAATCGACGGGATTCTACCTCTACGAGCTCAACCCGGACAAGCGCCCGAGCCTCGCCGAGAATATGATCAAGGCGGCCTCCAAGGCCTGCCCGATCGACATGAGTACCCTGATCGAGGGCCGCGAGGCCAAGGGAGGCATCATTAGGCCCCTCCTGAACCCCGAGGAGCGCGACAAGTGGCCGGAGGCGATCTACCTCCAGGTGCACCACACGAGGCTGTCCTACACGATCGAGTCGCCCTCGGCCCTGCCGCTCGAGACAAGGGTCTCCGCGCTGCGGACCGCGCTGCGGACGGCGATCGGCCTCGTCACCCGGCCGAGGGGCTAAGCCGTCGCCGGCACAGCGAGCGCCGGGTCCATGCCGTGCAGCCGGCAGAAGTCCGCCAAGTCCGCCGGAAGCGGGGCATCGAAGACGAACTCCATCCCGGCGGTCCTCAGGTCAATCCGAGAGCAGTGAAGCGCCTGCCGTTTCAGGTGGAGCTTCGCCTCCAGGGCCGCGGACCAGCCATTGTCGATGAAGTCCAGGTAGAGCCGGGCATCCGGCCCGTAGATCTTGTCCCCCACGATCGAGTGCCCGAGCCACTGAGCGTGGGCGCGGATCTGGTGCTTGCGCCCGGTCTCGGTCGTCACCCTCACGAGCGTGAAGCCTCCCGAGGCGGCCACCGGCTCGAACAGGGTGACCGACTTCTGGCCGTCCTCCCGCACTCCCGACTTCATAAAGACCGGGCTCGCCGTGTCGTCCCCGAGCGGCTGATCCACGCGAACGCTCGCCGCGACCTCTCCCGTCAGGACGGCCGTGTAGACCTTCCCCACCCTGCGGTCCTGCATCGCCGTCTGCAGCCGGCTCGCCATCCGCGCCTCCTTGGCCATCACAACGAGGCCGCTCGTCTCGCGGTCCAGGCGGAACACGAGGTGCACGGTCGGGAGGCCTAGGAGTTCCCTCGCCGCGCCCACGAGGCTCGACCATGGGCCGTGCTTTGACGGATGGACGACCACGTCGCCCGGCTTGCTGACGACGAAGAGACGGTCGTCCTCATAGATAACCCACGACCTGAGCTCCGCCGCCTCGATCATCCGGGCGGGTCCCTGGGTCAGGCGCCGCGGCCAGGCTGACGCCTTCGGCCCGTCATACCCGGCTTCCTTCACGCCTTCACCCGCTTCATTCGGAACCTGTCCAGCAGCATGCCCGAGGCCCACGTGACGAAGGGCTTGGGGAACTTGGTCACGACGGCCATGGCGATCTTGTTGGCCCAGCCGCTGACCACCATGGACTTGCCCGAAGCAATGGCCCGGAGGGTTGAGTTGACGACATCCTCGGAAGTCTCGCCGAACATGTCAGGAACGGCGCCCTTCTGGAGTCCAGCCCTCTGGAAGAAGTCCGTGGCTGTCGGCCCCGGGCAGACGACGAGCGTGCTTACGCCTGTCCCCTTGAGCTCGGCGTTCAGGCCCAGGCTCCAGTGCAGCACGAAAGCCTTGGCCGCCCCGTAGGTGCTCAGGAAGGGCGTCGGCTGGAAGCCCGCCACCGAGGAGAGGGTCACGATCACGCCGCCCCGCTCCTTCATGACAGGCATGAGTTCGCCCGTCATCTGGACCACGGCCCTCACGTTCACGTCCACCATCTCGAGCTGCTCAGCCGTGCTGGACCCCGGGAAGCGCCCGTAGATCCCGAAGCCGCTGTTGTTGATGAGGAGAATCCGCCCCGACGGGGCGTCGTTTGTCAAAAAATCCTTCACCTGGGAGACGCCCCGAAGAACCTGCGCGGGATCCGACAAATCGCACGTGACATGGCGCAATTTAAGCTTCGAGTCATTTATGTCCGGCTTGCGCCGAGATAAGTTGCAAAACGAAAGTTCGGGGCAGAGCTTTCCGAATAGTTCGATGAATGATTTTCCAATACCGGAAGATCCGCCTGTGATCACGACCGCCGAGAATTGTTTGAGAGCGGCTTCGGGCGACGGCATGACTCTAAAAGGGTTAATTTTTTCGCAGCGGGGACGTTATCCCTGATGCGCGGGTACAACCAAAATCGAAGGCCATATACATGAACAGACAAAATAGACAGGAACTGATCATATCCGGCATACACCTCGAGCTCACCCCGTCGCTCAAGCAATTCGTTCAGGAGAAGGCGGACAGATTGTTCCGCCACGAGGAGAGGATCCTGCGTCTGCGCGTGGAGCTGGAGTGTGATGCTAAGGAAAAATTTGGCGCCCGTTTCAAGGCCAAGGGTCACGTGACGATCGACGGCCCGGCCCTCAACGCATCGGTCTCGTCAGACGAGTGCCACAAGGCCCTGGCGCTCCTGGCTGACAAGCTCGACCGGATGCTCAGCCGCAGGGCGCAGCTCTTCAAGACGAAGAGGCACCACCTTCACGCGATCGAGTTCGACGCGGCGCTCCCGAAGGCGATCTAAGCGACAGCGCGCCGGGCTCAGACGTTGCCCCGGCGCATCTCGTCCAGGATCCTGTCGGCCGTCCGCCAGGCCAGGGCCATGATCGTCAGCGTGGGGTTCTTGTCGGCGTTCGACGCGAAGACCCCGCCATCGGCGACAAAGATGTTCTTCACGTCCCAGGTCTGGGAGTGGGAATTGGTGACGGAACTCGCGGCATCCGGCCCCATGATCGTCCCGCCCACCTCGTGGATGATGGATCCGCCGGGCTCGATGGCCTTCGAGCCGTCCTTGTTGGGACGGTCCTTGCTCGTGCAGCCCATGGCCCCCAGCCAGTCGGCGAAGGTGCTCTGCATGTGTGCCACCTGGCGGATCTCGTGCTCCGACCACTTCCAGTTGAAGCGCAGCACGGGGATGCCCCACTTGTCCGTCACCTTGGGGTCGATCTCGCAGTAGGAGTCCTTGTTCGGGATCATCTCCCCTCGTCCGGTGAATCCGACGTAGGCGCCGTAGTTCCTGCGGGCGTCCTCCTTCAGCTTCGGCCCGAACAGGGTCTTGCCGCCGCTGTCGCTCGCGAAGCTCGAGTACCCCTGGGGCATCTGCTTTCCGGTCATGAACTCGACATGGTAGCCCCGGGCGAACCCAAGCTTGCCCGCCAGCTGCTCCTTGTAGAGCCACCATGGCGTGTAGACGTGGTCGCCGCCCGCGCCGTCCTCGTTGTGGGGCGGGATGTCCTCGAGCATGGGGATGTGCCCACCCCAGCTGGCGCCGACCGTGTCCATGATGTACTTGCCGACGAGGCCGCTGGAGTTCGCCAGCCCGTTCGGGAACGATGCCGACTTGGAATTCAGGAGGAGGCGCGTCGTCTCGCAGGCGCCCGCGGCCAGGACGACGACCCGGGCGGAGGCGTGGTGCTCCCTGCCCGTGGCCTTGTCGATGTACGTGACGCCGGTCGCCTTGCCGGAGGAATCCACCGAAACCTCGCGGGCCATGGCTCCGGCCAGGACATCCAGGTTGCCGGTCGCGAGGGCCGGGGGGATGTGGACGGTCGTCGACTGGTAGTTCGCCCGGATGGCGCACCCGCGCCCGCAGGACGTGGCCCAGAAGCACGCCGCGCGGGCCTGCATGTCCTCGGCCAGCACGCGCTGGGCCTTGGCGTTTCCCGGGTGAAGCTTCGCCGGCAGGGTCCTGTAATCCAGGGCCTTTGACAGCACCGCGCGGTGCGCCGCAATGACGGGGATGCCGAGCCCTCGGCCCCGCTGCCTCGCCAGGAGTTCGCCCAGCCTGGCCCTGGGCGGCGGCAGGAGGACGCCCTCCGGGGAGTTAGGGGTGTTCTCGAGCCCCTCGTTGGTCCCGTAGACGCCGATCAGCATCTCGACCTTGTCGTAGTAGGGTGCCACGTCCTCGTAGGAGATGGGCCAGTCCATTCCGAGTCCGTCCCGGCTGTAGGGCTTGAAGTCGTAGGGTCCGTTCCGAAGCGAAATCCTGCCCCAGTGGTTCGTGCGGCCCCCGAGCATCCTGGCCCTCCACCACTTGAACTGCCGGCCCTTCTCCTGGGAGGCGTTCGTGTAGGGCTCGCCGGGGACGGTCCAGCCGCCGTCGATCGTGGCGTCGAAATAGCCGAACGGCTTCTCGGGGCTGCCAGAACCGCGAAGGGGCGCCTGGTCCGGGGTCTGGAACATGGGCGTCTCCGTGCGCGGGTCGTAGTTGCGGCCGGCCTCGAGCATGAGGACCCGCGCGCCCTCCATCGTAAGGGTGTAGGCCGACTGGCCGCCGGCGGCGCCGGAGCCGACGACGATCACGTCATATTTTTCGAGCGTGCTCTCAGGGGTGACGAAAGGCATGGGTGGGAATCTTCAGGGAAATGGGGGAAAGCGGCACGGGTACTGACCCGTGCAACGACGGCCTGCCTCACCGGGCTACCACTTCACCTCGTCGGTGAGCCCGAGCCTCGCCACGAGGTCCGCCGGCGGCCCGTCGAATTTGGCGAGCGGCAGGTTGCCGACGTAGCCCAGGTCCTTCATTCCGACCGGGGTCGTGTAAAACCCGGTGGCTGTCAGGTTCCTGAACTTCTTGAAGAACCGTGCCGGCTTCTCGAGCTGCGAGCCCTCGGGGGCCTTCATGGACAGCTCCTCGCAGATCTCGAGGCGCTGCGCGTCGGCCGCGTCGGCGAAGGCTAAGCCGTAGCGCCTCTGGGACTCGGCCGCCAGCCACACCAAGCCGCCCATCACCACCTTCTTGTCGGCGACATTGCCCTCGTAGGGGGCGCTCACCCATTCGTCGATGAAGTCCGTGACGCCGAGCGCGGAGGCGCTGGCCGACGTGGAATCAGCGGGGATGATCACGTCGCAGAGAGCGGCCACGTCCCTCCTCTGGGCCTCGGTGAAAGTGAGCGCCCAGAAGTCGCCCGGCTTGTAGGGCTTCATGAGGTTCGGGTCCGTTCCGTAGCCCTTGGGCTGGCCGGCGTCCGAAGTCACAGAGTCCTCGCCGAGCGCCAGGGGATTAACGAGGAGCGCACCCGCGCCGGCCGCCATCATCCACTTGATGGCGAGGCGCCTGTCGATCCGTGTCGGTGAGGGTGTGTTCATAGGGATAGAGGGTTCAGATGTTGCCGCGGCGCATCTCCTCGAGGATCCGATCCGCGGTCCTCCAGGCGAGCGCCATGATCGTGAGTGTCGGGTTCTTGTCCGCATTGGAGGCGAATACGGCGCCGTCCGCGACGAAGAGGTTCTTCACGTCCCAGCTCTGCGCTGAGGAATTCATGACCGAGGTGGTGCTGGACGAGCCCATGATGGTGCCGCCCACCTCGTGGATGATGTAGCCGCCGTTCTCGATCGCCTTCGTTCCGTCCGCGTCCGGGGACTTGATGTTCTTGCCGCCCATGGCCTCGATCCAGTCGGCGAACGTGCGCTGCATGTGGGCGGCCTGGCGGATCTCGTGCTGCGACCACTTCCAGGTGAAGCGCAGGACGGGGATCCCCCACTTGTCGACCACCTTGGGGTCGATCTCGCAGAAGGAGTCCTTGTTCGGGATCATCTCCCCTCGGCCCGAGAAGCCGATGTGCGATCCATAGTAGCGGCGCGCCTCCTCCTTCATCTTGGGCCCGTAGCTCGTCTTGCCTCCGAGGTCGGGCAGGAACGGGGCGCCGCCGGGCATCCCCTTGCCGGCGCCGAACTCGACGTGGTAGCCGCGCGCGAAGCCGAGCTTGCCGGCGGCCTGTTCCTTGTAGAGCCACCAGGGGGCATAGACATGCGCGCCGCCCGCCCCGTCTTCGTTGTAGGAGGGAAGATTCTCGAGCGCCGGGATCTGGCCGGCCCAGTTCGCGCCCACCGTGTCCATGATGTATTTGCCGACCAGGCCGCTCGAGTTGCCAAGTCCCATCGGATGGGCCCTGGATTTCGAGTTGAGCATCAGGCGCACCGTCTCGCAGGAGCCGGCGGCCAGGACAACCACGCGGGCGGCGACGTGGTGCTCCATCCTCGTCACCTTGTCGACGTAGACGACGCCCGTGGCCTTGCCCGAGTCATCCACGGTGATCTCGCGCACCATGCCATTCGTGACGATGTCGAGTTTGCCGGTCGCGAGCGCCGGCGGGATGTGCACCGTCGTCGACTGGTAGTTGGCCCTAATGGCGCATCCGCGCCCGCAGGACGTGGCCCAGAAACACGCCGCCCTGTTCTGCATGTCCTCAGCAATGATTCGCTGGGCCCTGTCGTTGCCGGGGTGCAGCTTCGCGGGGATAGTCTTGTGGTCCAGCGGCCTGGAGAGGACCGCCCGGTGGATCGGGATGACGGGCACGCCGATCTTGCGGGCCTTCTGCTTGGCCAGGAGTTCGCCGATGCGCGCCTTCGGGGGCGGCAGGAGGCAGCCCTCGGGCGAGCTCGGGGTGTTCTCGTAGCCGTCGTTCTGCCCGTAGACTCCGACCAGCATCTCGACCTTGTCGTAATAGGGGGCGACGTCGTCGTATGAGATCGGCCAGTCGAAGCCCAGGCCGTCCCTGCTGTAGGGCTTGAAATCGTAGGGGCCGTTGCGCAGCGCGTGGCGCGCCCAGTGGTTCGTGCGGCCGCCGAGCATGCGGGCGCGCCACCACTCGAACTTGCGGCCGTGCTCGCTGGAGACATTCGTGTAGGGCTCGCCAGGGACTGTCCATCCGCCGTCCACCGTCGCGTCGAAGTAGCCGAACGGCTTCTCGGGCGTGCCGCCGCCGCGGAGCGGCGCCTGGTCGGGCGTGTTGAACATCGGCGTCTCGCTCCTCGGGTCGTAGTTCCTTCCCGCCTCGATCATCAGGACCTTCGCCCCGTCCATCGTCAGCGTGTAGGCCGACTGCGCTCCCGCCGCCCCGGAGCCCACGACAATGACGTCATACTTCTCCGCGGTGGTCGAGGGGGTGACGAACGCCATAGGGGTGAGCGAAACCGTAGAGCATGTGCGCCCCCCTTCAACTCCGATCTGCGCCGCCGGTAAGTTGAAGGATTGATTGTTCATACTATCAGCGATATCAATCGAAGCGTGCGCCGACTCATTAGTGCATTCGCCCTGATCGCCGCCGGTCCCGCGTGCCTGGCCCAGGTGCAGACGCTGGAGCCGGTGACCGTGAGCGTCACGCGATCGCCGGAGGCGATCGCCGACATCCCCTTCACGGTCGAGCAGGTGCCCGCCGCCGCGTTTGACGACAGCTTCTCGCTCACAGTGGACGACGCGCTGCGGGGCTCCCCGGACTTCAGCCTCTTTAGGCGCAATGACAGCCTGACCGCCAACCCCACGACCCAGGGCGTCTCGCTGCGCGGACTGGGCCCCAGCGGCGCAAGCCGCTCGCTTGTTCTCCTCGACGGGATCCCGATCAATGATCCCTTCGGCGGATGGGTGCCGTGGAGCATGATGCCCGTCGATTCCATCGCCAGGGCCGAGATCGTCCCCGGCGGCGGGGCGTCGGCCTGGGGCAACGAAGCTCTGGCCGGGGTGGTCCAGCTCTTCTCCGTCCTCCCGCAGCCCGGCTCGGGCGACGCGCGGGTGAGCGTTGGCGACTTCGGGACACGGACGGCCACGGTCGCACAGGCCGTTTCGGCGGGCCCCGGGACCCTTGACCTGAGGGCCTCGGACTTCACGAGCGACGGGACGGTCCTCATCGCCCCTGCGGGCCGGGGACCGGTCGATGTCGACGCGGCAAGCCG
>Ga0302319_10002053_pt1 | contig 44056 bp, 41 predicted proteins | sample Bog_T0_2_FD_203319 | JGI IMG/M metagenome (GOLD analysis project Ga0302319, IMG submission 203319) | Peat permafrost microbial communities from Stordalen Mire near Abisko, Sweden - Bog_T0_2 | ecosystem: Environmental > Terrestrial > Soil > Wetlands > Peat | place: Sweden: Abisko, Stordalen Mire...
AGACGCCGCGCCGCTGCAAATCCAATCGTCACAGCGGGATTGAAATGCGCCCCGCTCACGTCGCCGAAAGTGTAGATCATCGCGAGGATCACCAGCCCGAACGTGATCGCTATGCCCGGATGCCCGATCACGCCACCGCTCTCGTGGTTGATGATGATCGCGCCTGTCCCCGCAAACACGAGGCAAAAGGTCCCTAGATATTCCGCCAGAAGTTTTTTCATAGCATGAGGAAATTGGTGAAATGCAGATTGGCCGGGGAAACTACCTGCATACGGGCTCCTCCCCGCCGGTTTGGGGTGCCGTTTGCGAATGCAAAAACCTTTGCAGGTTCAGCGCCCCCGAAAGATCGCCTTCCAGCCACGGGATCATCGCGGTTTGTTTTGCGTGCTCTCCGGTCACTTCGCGGATGTAGCGGCATTCGATCTCCGCTCGCTGCCGCAAAGCCGGATCCCTGGATTGTGCTGCGGCGAAGCTTTGATTGATGACCCACGCGTACGGCTCTATGCCGGCGCGTTTCAGGTCGTCCTGGAGTTGGGCGGCCTCATGCACCGGCGTGGCCTCCGGCAATGTGACCAGCAAAACTCTCGTGTATCCGGGATCGCGCAGGCGCGGCAGCAATTCGCGCACGGGGCCGGGCAGTTCGCTGCTGCTTCTGAGCACTTCGCGGTGATAGGCTTCCGTGGCGTCGAGCAAAAGCAGGGTGTGCCCGGTAGGTGCTGTGTCGAGCACGACAAAGCGGTCCTGCCCCTCGCCGACAATTTTCGCGAACGCCTGGAACACTGCGATTTCCTCGGTGCATGGCGAACGAAGCTCCTCCTCCAGCAAAGCGCGCGCGGATTCATCCAGCGCCGCCCCGGTGGTGTGCATCACGCGCTCGATGTGGGTCCGTGTTTCAGCCGCCGGGTCAATGCGACTCACTTTCAGGTTCAGGAGCGAGGCGCCGATGGTTTCGCTGACATGTGCGGCGGGATCTGTCGTGGAGAGATGCACCGGGAATCCTCTCCGGGCGAGCTCGACGGCGATGGCCGCGGCGACAGTGGTTTTCCCCACGCCGCCTTTTCCCATGGTCATGATGACGCCGGAGCCGCTTTTGGAGAGTTCATCCACGAGCGTCACAAAATCCGTCGTGTATGGCAGCTCCAGGTCGCCTGCGTTTATCGTCACCTGATTTGGGACGACGTCAGAATGCACTTCACGAAGGGCTTGGACTCCGACAAACCCGGTGGGGCGAAAAGAAGTCTCCGAATGGGGAAGATTGCGCAATGTCCCCGGCATGTGCTCAAGCGCGGCTCGGCCTCTGTTTTCAAAGGCAAGGGCGGTATCGTCATTGCGATCCGAGGCAGTGAATACGCCGTTGATAATCAGATGCTGCTCGTGAATTCCTATTCCTGCCAGTTCGCTGCTGGCGCGTGCAGCCTCCTTCATTGCGGATTGTTCGGCGCGTGTCACGAGCACCAGCAGGGTCTGGACCGGATCAGTCAGCGCACCCACGGCTTTCTCATAAACAAGGCGCTGTGCCTTCAAGCCGGCAAGCGGGCCGAGACACGAGCTACCGGATTTGCTGTTTACTACAAAATCATTCCACGCGGCGGGAAGGCTCAACAACCGGAGGGTGTGCCCAGTCGGGGCGGTGTCGAGGATGACATGGTCATACCCGGCAATCGTAGAGTCATCGCCGATGATGCGGGTGAACTCGTTGAAGCTCGCAATCTCCACCGTGCACGCTCCGGAAAGCTGCTCCTCGATGCTCTTTACCGTGGCATCCGGCAATATCCCCCGGTACGGGCCCACGATCCGCTCGCGATATTCCAGCGCGGCGGCTTGCGGATCAATATTCATCGCGTCGAGACCGGGGACTCCCGCAACCGGAACCGGTGTCGGCCCGAGGGATGTTTGTAATACCTCGTCCAGATTCGACGCCGGATCGGTGCTGATCAACAAAACACGCCGGCCACCATCCGCCAGTTCCACGGCCGAGGAACACGCCATGGAAGTTTTGCCCACGCCGCCCTTGCCCGTGAAAAAAAGAAAGCGCGGCGGGGTCTGTAGCAGTGGGTTCATGTGCAGCACGACGAACCGGCTTCGCTGCTTCCGCAGCAGCCTCCCTCCGCTTCGTCCTCGCCGCCGCAGCAACCGGAATCTTCCGCTTTCACTCCCGCCAGCGTGGCCAGTTGGTCGCGGGTCGGGTAGATGGAGCGGGTGACGATGATCCCATCAACGAGCATCAGCGGCAGGCAGTCATTGCCCTGCGCAGTCAGCGCATCACGCACGGCCGCGTTGCCCGCAAAAGCAGCCGGTTGTTGGGAGAGATTGAACCGTTCGACGCTGGACCCTTGTTCCTTGAGCCAGTTCAGGTCGCTCGCGAATTGAACCAGCTTCGAGTCAACATCGGTGCCGCAGACCCCTGTCGAACAGCACATTGGCGGATCATAAACTTCTATTTTTTTCATATTATTTTTTCTGGTTGATTTTCTGGACTGCGGAACGCGTTTTCTTTTTGGAGGGACCGCAGCAACCGACTTCATCCAGCAGGGTTTGCACAGTCCTGTTCCCGAGGAGCTTTTTTAGCTTTTCCCGGTCCTTGAGAAATACCGGTTCCGTCGTGACGCAATCCTGCAGGCACTTCAAATTCTTTTCCAATTCCTGTGAAGGGGAGGCCGGGATGGAGTAAAACATCCAGTTCTGATGGCGCTGGCTGTCCACCATGCCGTGGTCCCTCAGATAGGCAAGATGCTGCGAAACGATCACCTGGGACTTCGCAAGCACCTCCTGGATATGGCAGACGCAGAGCGGTGAAACCGACAGAAGATTAAGGATCCGGAGGCGGGTCTCATCGCAAAGGCACTTGTAGATGGAGATCAATTTCACGGCTTCAATATAAGCAGTAAACAATATACGTCAATGGCAATATAATTGATGGATTATATGTCCGCGAAGACTCGAAAAAGAAACTCCTCGTTACGGTCGGTCAACTTCGCATAACATGAGGCAGCAACCTCCTGCCATGCCTCATATGCCCAACCAGCTGGCAACAGCACAAATCGGAAGATGTGGTGAACTTCTCGTGCAATATAAACTGCTCAAACACGGGATCGAGTCAGCCTCAATGACAACCGACACCGGAATTGATCTTGTGGCCTGTTCGCCTGCAAGACCGGATGCCTTGACCATCCAGGTGAAAGCAAACCTCAAGGGAAAACCCGGTGGTGGAAAAGGTAAACCGCATTTGGATTGGTGGATACCCAGGGATTCTCCCGCAAATTTGATCGCGCTCGTCGATCTTGATACTGAACGGGTCTGGCTGTTCACCCCTGCCGAGATTGTCGGAGTCGCCCAGCAAAAACCCGATAACCGCTTGCATTTTTTCATGGCTCTCGATCCCTCCACGCAGAACCGGCGCGATGGCAAACCGGTTCATGATCACGCTTTCGAAAGCCATCTTCTCACGAACATGGTTCACCGGATTTTCTTCCCTCCAACTGCTGTCATGAAACCATGAAAGAAGACATTCTCGAGCAACTCGTGGACGATTACCTGCAAAGCCAGGGTTATTTCACCCGCCATAACATCAAGTTCCGCCCGCGCAAGGAACATTCCGAATTCAACAGCCGCGCCGACTCCAACCACAGCGACATCGACGTCATCGGCCTCAACCCGAAAAAGGGCAGCCAGGAAAGGGTGATGGTCGTAAGCTGCAAGAGCTGGCAGAAAGGGTTCTACATCAATTCATGGCTCAATAACCTGACTGAGAACAAAATCAGGAACGGTCGCGAATCATGGCAGGCATTTCGCGAACTCATGAAACCAAAATGGTCCGAGGCCTTCATCGACGCCATTGAGGAAGCCACGGGCACACGGCACTTCACTTACCTTCTGGCGGTCACCGCCGTGGTCGGCGACAAAGCCAAATGGGAAAACCATCCACCGTTTTGTGCCGCGCTCCGGAACAACCCGATCCGCATCATCCAACTCACCGAGATGATCGACCACATCCAGAACATGAGCACCACCACCGTCGCCTCATCCGATATTGGTCGGGTCCTGCAGCTCATGAAAGCAGCCCAAAAAGGAAATAAATCCCTCATCGAAGCCGACGAAGCCCTCGATGATAGCGAATAAGCATTTCCTCGTTACGAAGCTCCAGCTTCGTAATGCAATTGTCTTCGAGGCTCCAGCCTCGTCAGCGTGCGATGACCATAGCATTTTCTTCTCCCGAGTCACGCTTTCCACTTTCACTCGTCTTCTCTTCAGTCCCGTCAGGGACGAAAGAAAGCGTCACTACTGACCAAACTCCCCATCCTCTCCGCCCTTTGCGCGCTTCGTGGTTAAAACCCGGAAATCCCGAACAACAATATCCACCCCCTCCGTCGGATAAGCCCCATAAGTCCAAAGATTAAACATCATCGGACAAGCCGACTGCGGAATCGTCTTCGCATCCCCCTTGTAGGTGTGAGTTTTCAGAGCCGTACCCACCGAAGCCGTCGGCGGCACGACCCCGCTCCAGATACTCGCCGTCACCTCGGTGGAACTCCAGTCAATCCGGCACGTCACCACCGTCCCCCCATTCAGATCCAGTAGAAAATTCTCCTCATAAGAAGCCTTCCTCGCCGCTTCCCCGGTATTTGGATAAAACGTAAAATCCGCATTGATATTACCCGCCGTCCAGTTCCACCGGGAGAACTCAATATCCAGCTCATTCTCTCCGTCTTTTCCAACGTGGGCCGCCGGGCCATAAACAAACCCGGACGCCACAACACTCTTCTGCATCGAGGTCAGCGGCCCTTCCAGGACGTAATAAATACTCCCAAACCCAATCTTATCTGCGCTAAAAATCTCCGCCCCGGTCGCCCCGGCCCCGGTCCCGCTGATCTTCAAATGAAGACAGCCATCAGCATCAACCTCAACATTCTTCGCACTCCCCTTGATCTGCGCCCCCGCAGCCGCATCCCCGATCCCGTCCCCTCCATTGACATTCCAGACATGCCCTTTCCACTGGATCGTCTGCGCCGAAACCACGAGGCTACTGGCAATCAATAAAACCAGCACTTCCCCAAGCAATCTGGACTTTCTATAGACAATTTTCATGTCAAATGAAGCGACGGTGATCCCCGGCCAAACACAGGTCGTCGAAGCGCAAACTTCCTAAATCCTAAATATTACTTCCTAAATTCCCTAACTTCTCCCCGTCCCCCACCGCCGGTGCAAAAACTTCTCCCACGGCGAAAACAAAATCTTGTCGGCGAGCAGCCCGATCACCACGATCACAAACATCACCCCGAGCACCTGGTCCATCGCATTCAGGTCGCGGCCGTACTGGAGCAACTGCCCAAGTCCCACCCCCGTAAGGATCGCCACGTAAATCTCCGCCGCCATCAGCGACCGCCACGCAAACGCCCAGCCTTGTTTCATCCCGCTCACAATAAACGGCAGCGACGCAGGGAGGATCACCTTCACCCACGTATGCAGCCGTTTCGATCCCATCGTCCTGGCCGCGCGGGCATAGATCGGCGGGACATTCCGCACGCCGTTATCGGTGGCGATGACGATGGACCAGAGCGAACCCATGATCACCACGAACAGCATCGCCCCCTCCGTCTGCCCGAATCCCAACAATGCAATCGGCACCCAGCACACGCTTGGCAGCGTCTGCAAGCCGAGAGCCAGCACGCCGATCGTGTCCTCGCAAAATTTCCACCGCGCCGTCAGCAACCCGAGCGGCAGCCCGAGCACGATGCTGATGATGTAGCCAATGACCAGCCGCCGCATCGTGACGACCGACGCATGCCAGAGCGTCCCGTCCTTCAGCGCCCCCCACAAATAAATGCCCACGTCCTTCGGCTGCACCGCGAGTACCGGCGACCAGCCACCTTCTTGCGCGGTCTGCGCGACCTTGTAAGTGACGATCTCGTGCCACGCAACGATCAACGCCGCAAAAAACAAAGCCGAAACAATAAAACGTCTCATTCTGCAACGTCCTTCGCGGTATAACCTTTGAGCGCCCGGGTGATCTCACTCGAGTAGCCCGCGAGTTCCACGCTGTTGATGTCGCGAGGGCGGGGGAGATCGATTTTGAATTCATCACGGATCCTCCCGGGATGCGGCGAAAAAAGAATGACGCGGTTCCCGAGACACGCTGCTTCGCGGACATTGTGCGTGACGAACACGATGGTCTTTTTGCGGGCTTCCCAGATTTTCTGGATGTCCCCGTAAAGCTGCTCGCGCGTGAGCGCATCGAGCGCGGCGAACGGTTCATCCATCAGCAGCACCCGCGGATTCGGCGCCAGCGCCCGGGCAAGCGCGACGCGCTGCTTCATGCCGCCGGAAAGCTCATGGATGCTGGCGTGCATGAATTTCTCGAGCCCCACCAGCTTCAAATAAAACTCCGCCACTTCCTTGCGGTCGCTGTTCTTGAGGCCGGGCTTGAGCTTCAACCCGAAGAGGACGTTGTTCATCACGTCGAGCCATGGGAAGAGCGCGGATTCCTGAAACATCACCATCCGGTCGCGACCCGGCTCGGTGACCGGCTTGCCATCGGTGAGCACGCGGCCGGTATCCGGCTTTTCGAGCCCGGCGATAATGCTCAGCAGCGTCGATTTGCCGCAGCCGCTGGGGCCGACGAGGCAGACAAAATCCCCCTCCCCGACCTGCAGCGACACATTATCGAGCGCACGGACCTCCCCCTGGGACGCATGGAACCGCTTCGAAACATTCTCGACGGCAAGTTTCGATGGCGCGACGATCTTGAGTTCTTCCTGGAGCGACATTCAACCTCGATTTCGCTTACGGAGTTTCGAAGAGGCGCGACAAATCCGGCGCGGCTTTCATGAATCCCGATTTCAGGGAATTTGCGACGAATGCCTCCACTTCCTTGTTAGGCATATCGCTCGTAAAAACGATCCGCTTCCACGCATGGGCGATCAATTCCGGCGACATCGCATTGCGCGTCTCGGCGAGCAACTCGGCATTCGCCAGCTTCTGTGCTTCCTCGGGATTTTTCGCGATCCACTCGGTCAGTTCCCGATGCGCCTGCACAATTTTTTTCGCGAGGTCGCGGTGATCTTGCAGGAATGCCACGCTCGATACCAGCACGGTGGTCGCAGTGTCCGGTTCCTCCACCAGCACCTTGCCCCCCGCTTCGCTCTCCAGCCGCGACACCCATGGCTCGACAGTCCATACCGCATCCACCTTCTTCGCCTGGAAAAGCGAAAGCTGGTCGGGGTTCTGGGTCGGCAGCACCTGCGCATCCCCGCCGAATTGCGTGATGTTCAACCCGCCCGAGATCAGCCACGCGCGGCAGGAGATATCCTGCGTGTTGCCGAGTTGCGGCGTGGCGATCTTTTTGCCCTTGAAATCGGCGGGCGTCTTCAAGTTCTCATCCGGCTGCACCACCAGTGCCGCCCCGCCATTCGCCGCCCCGGAAATGATCCGGATCTCCGTCCCTTTCGCCTTCGAGTAGGCATTCAGCGCGGGCCCCGGCCCGACATAAGTGAGATCGATCGACCGCGCAAAGATGGCCTCCATCGCGCTCGGCCCCGCATTGTAGGTAAACCACTGGATTTCCACATCCGGCCCCAGCCGTTGCTCAAACCACCCCTTCCCCTGCCGCGAAAGACTGTGGGCGACCAGCGCCTGCACATGCGTGATATTCGGAAAATGCCCGAAACGGATCACCGTTTTCTCCGCGCCGCGTGCATTAAATGCAACAGAGCAAACCAGAAGCAACGCAACGACCAGTAATCTGCAAGATGGGGATCTTTTCATGGCAACTCTATTAATTTGATAGATTTTCGCGGAACATAAGCCGCGACCCATGAAAAGGGCAACTGTTTTCGCGTACAACACAAAGCAGCCCAGGACGCCTTTTCGGCAGGGCTAATCAACCTTTGCCAACCCTTACGAACCGTCAGGTACCTCAGATCCCTGCCACGCTCAACCCAAGAAAGTCATTCACAAACGCATTCGCCGGGTTCGCCCGGATCTCATCCGGATCCCCGTCCTGCTGGATCACCCCGTCGCTCAAAACCACCACCCGGTCCGCCACCTCAAACGCCTCATCCTGGTCGTGTGTAACAAAAAGACTCGTCAGCTTCGTCTCCTCAAGAATCTCCCTCAGCCAGCGCCGCAGTTCCTTCCGCACCTTCGCATCCAGCGCCCCGAACGGCTCGTCCAGCAGCAGCACCCGAGGCTCGATCGCCAGCGCCCGCGCCAGGCTCACGCGCTGCCGCTGTCCCCCGGAAAGCTGCGAGGGAAACCGCCTCCCGAAAGCCTCGAGCTGCACCCGCTTCAACAGCGCCTGCACCCGGTCCTGTATCTCACCTTTCGGCGGGCGAGTCCTGCGCGGTCGCACCCTCAGGCCAAACGCAATATTGTCCGCCACCGTCATGTGCTGGAAGAGCGCATAGTGCTGAAACACAAACCCCGCCCGCCGCAGGTAGGCGCTCTTCTGCGTCACATCATCCCCGTGGAAATGGATGCTGCCCGTATCGGAAAATTCCAGCCCCGCAATGATCCGCAACAGCGTCGTTTTCCCAGAGCCACTGGGGCCAAGGAGAGCAACGAGCTGTCCGGTCGGAACTTCAAGGCTCGTTTCTTTGAGAGCCGGAAATTTTCCGAATTTTTTGCTGATGCCGCGGACTTCGATGCTCATGGTTTTGGGTCGGGTTATCTGTTTTTGTAAACAAGCTTCACGCCGCCTTTTGCTCGCCCAGCGGTCCGATCGGAGTGAGCGTGGCCACGCTGTTGCGGGCCTCCTCGGCCAGCGCGGTGCTCAGGTAGCGCTCGCCAGTACTGCATCCGATGGTCACGATGAGTTTGCCTTTGTTCTCCGGGCGCTTCGCCACTTGCAGCGCGGCCCAGACATTCGCCCCCGTGGAAATTCCCACCAGCAATCCCTCCTGCGTGGCAAGCAAACGCGCGGTGTTGATAGCGTCCTCATTGCTCACGGTGATCGCTTCATCCACAATATCAAGATGAAGATTGCCTGGCACAAATCCCGCGCCCGTCCCCTGGATTTTGTGCGGCCCCGGCTTGATCGGCTCGCCATTGATAGTCTGGGTGATGACCGGCGAATCCTTCGGCTCGACAGCAATCGCCTTGAAACCCGGCTTGCGCAACTTGATCACTTCCGCCACGCCCGTGATCGTCCCGCCGGTGCCCACTGCGGAGACAAGAATGTCCACCTTGCCATCCGTATCGTTCCAGATTTCCTCGGCAGTCGTTTTGCGATGCACCTCGGGATTTGCGGGGTTATTAAATTGTTGCGGTATCCAGGCATGCTTGTTCCCGGAAACAAGTTCCTCTGCCTTCGCTATGGCTGCCTTCATGCCGCCTGCTGCCGGAGTCAGCACCAGTTGCGCGCCGAGCAATGCAAGCAATGTGCGCCGCTCCAGGCTCATGGTTTCAGGCATCGTGAGCACCAGTTTGTAGCCGCGTGCCGCCGCTACGAACGCCAGCGCGATGCCGGTGTTGCCCGATGTCGGCTCAACGATCAGCGTGTCGGGCCCGATGATTCCCTGCTTTTCTGCCGCATCAATCATGGCGCGCCCGATGCGGTCCTTCACGCTGCCGAGCGGATTGAAGAACTCGGCCTTCAGCGCGATGGTCGCGTCAATGCCGGCGGCGATGCGGTTGAGCTTGATGAGCGGCGTGCGCCCGATAGTGGAGAGTATGTCAGTATGAATAGGCATGGTATGTTTGATGGGTAGCTTGTTTGTTTATGATTCCAAGGCCAGGCGCAACTGGCGTTGCGTCTGCCATTCCGAGAAAGTTTTGATTGCCAGCGTAATGATCGCGAGGACCGACAACACCGAGGCGAGCGCAAATGCGGCCGCGAAAGAGTATTCGTTATAAAGGATCTCCACTTGCAGCGGCATGGTGTTGGTAAGCCCGCGCACATGGCCGGATACCACCGAGACCGCGCCGAATTCGCCCATCGCCCGGGCATTGCACAGGATCACGCCGTAGATCAGTCCCCACTTGATTTTCGGCAGCGTCACGCGGCTGAAGACCTGCCATCCATTTGCCCCGAGTGTGATCGCCGCCTCCTCCTCGGCCCGCCCTTGCAATTGCATCAACGGAATAAGGCCCCGCGCCACAAATGGAAACGTGACAAACGTGGTGGCGATGACGATCCCCGCCGGTGCAAAAATAATGCGGATGTGGTGCGCCGTGAGCCACGGCCCCAGCGTCCCGTGCCTTGGCCCGAGCAGCAGGATGTAAAGCAACCCGCCCACCACGGGCGAAACCCACAGTGGCAGATCAATCAGGCTGGTGAGCAGATCCTTGCCCCGGAACTCAAACCGCGCGATCGCCCAAGCGGCTGCCACGCCGAAGACCGTATTGAGCGGCACCACAATTGCCACGGTGAAAAGGGTCAGCTTGATCGAGTCGAGGGTGGCGGGGTCCATGAACGCATGGGTGTAACCCTGCAACCCCTTCGAGAATGCCTCCGTGAAGATGATCGCCAGCGGCAGCAGCAGGAACGCCGCGAAAAAACCGAGGACGAATGTGATCAGCAGCCACTTCACCAGGGGCGATTCGGCGGTCGCCGCGCGATGAACGATGAAGCGCTCGGTGGTGAGAGTTTGGATTGCGCCAGCCATGGGAATTTATGAGGTAAGAATGTGACCTGTGCGCCGCCCGCTCCACCATTGGATCAGGTTCACCAGGAACAGGATCACCAGCGACATGATGAGCATCACCACGCCGATCGCCGCCGCGCCCTGGTAATCGTATTGCTCCAGCTTCGACACGATCAGCACCGGCGTGATTTCAGTCCTGAAAGGAAGATTCGCGGAAATGAAAACCACCGAGCCGTATTCCCCGACCGCCCGGCCAAATGCAAGCGTGATGCCGGTGAGCAGCGCCGGAAGCACAGCCGGGAAAATCACCCGGAAAAAAGTCTGCGCGCGGGAGGCCCCCAGGCACGCGGCTGCTTCCTCCACCTCCTGCGACAGTTCCGCGATCACAGGCTGGACAGTGCGCACGACAAAGGGAAACCCGATGAAAACCAGCGCCACGACGATTCCCAGCGGCGTGTAGGCGACCTTGATCCCAAAATGCGCCGTCCAGCGCCCGATCCAGCCATGTGGGGCGTACAGTTCCGCGAGCGCGATCCCGGCGACAGCAGTAGGCAGGGCAAAGGGCAGGTCCACCACGGCATCGAAAATCCTCCGTCCCGGAAACTCATAGCGGGTGAAGACCCACGCAGTGATAAAACCAAAAAAACCATTAATGAGCGCTGCGATGAGTGAAGCGCCGAAACTGAGTTTGTAGGATGCGACAACCTGCGGCCCGGAGATCGATTTCCAGAAATGTTCGATTGTGCCATCGAAGGACTTGAGAAAAAGCCCGGCAAGGGGAATAAGAACGACGATGCCCAAATAAAAAACAGTGTAGCCTAGCGTAAGTTTAAACCCGGGCAGCGTATGTTTTTTATTGCTGAAGAAGCTCATTGTTGTCGTTGCATCCTAGATGTTCGCGGCAAAGGAGATCATGCCCCGGTATTCCGACAGGATGCATTCCAGCGCCAGCACGAACGCTTTCCTCTGCAAGTCCTCAGGGGCATGTTGTGGCGTCTCCAGGATGATCTCGAATGGCGCCGGGTGCATGTCAGGAGGCGCGGAAAGGATGCCGTCATAGGCGGTGTGGATGATGCCATCCACGGCGTGGAATCCATCGATATGGCTCTCCCTGTTCGTTGGCAGTGCGGCCTCGGCGGCGGCGAGCGCGGGTTGGAGCAGGTGCCGGGTAAGCGTGGCGCCGCGCACGAATCCGTAAACCCCGTGGCTCGTGTCGTCCGAGTGCAGGGAAATGATCCCGTCGAATTTCTGCCGGTGGATTTCTTCTTCAAGCAGTTTCACCTCCGGCTCGCCGGAGTTCTTCCAGAATTCGCGGTTGAGATCGAGCCCGGAGCGCGCGTGCCGCGTGCCATCCAGGTAGCCGGTGGGATTGCACATTGGATAAATCCAGAGCTGGTAATCCCGGCCGAGCATCGGGTTTTCATCGAGCTGTTTTACAAAATCAATCAACCCCAGTATGGACGTGGGCTCATCCCCGTGGAGCCCGGCAAAGATCGCGATCTTGATGCGCGGCTTCACCAGTTGCGTGCGCTGGAAGACGAATCGCGGGAGCCAGTAGCGGTCTTCACCGTGCCGCCAGAAGCCCAGGGAATCGGCACGCAGGAAGTCGGAGGTGCCGACCTGCACGAATAGGGGGAGTAACAGTTCTTTTATCGACGGTGTGATTTTCACACCTGAAGATACACTCTCTTTCATGGTAATGTGGAGACCCGAGTTCATCAATATGCTCATGGCGCGCCCGGTGTATGCAAAGCTTGGGTTCATCATGTTCACTCTAGATATTCTGCCTGGCCGCGAGGAAAGGCCGGTATTCCTCGATGATGCTGTTCAGCGCGGCCACAGTGGCCTTTGCCTGGAGTTCCGGCGGAGCTTTCCGTGGCGTTTCGAGTGTAATCTCGAATGGCGCTGGTTTAAGCTCCGCCGGGTTACCGAGCCCCTCCTCGTAACGATTCCGGCCGGCAGTTGCGGCCGGAATAATCTTTTCGCCCTTGGTCGCTGGCAGAAATTTTGATGCGGCTTTCAGCGCCGGCTCGGCAAGGGCCGCATGCAGGACGCGGCTTGCCACCCGTGCCTCGAGCACATTGCTCTCTGCGTTCGAGCGCAGGTGGATGATGCCGTGGAATTGCAGCACGCCCAGTTCGCGCTCCACGTAGTAGGCCTCGGGCTGCCGGGAGCCGTTCCAAAGTTCCTTCAGCAGGTCGTGGCCGCGCCGTGTCGTGTGCGTGCCGTCTTCAAATCCCGTGGGATTGACCACGGGATAGGCAAAGATCTGGTAGCCGCGTCCCCGCGCAGGCTCGAGATCGAGGCGCAGGAGGAATTCCACAAGCGCCTGGACGCCCTCCGGCTCATCCCCGGAGACGGCTGCAAAAATGCCGAGCTTGATCGGTTCGTCACCCGCCGCGGGCCCCAGGAAAATATAACGCGCAAGCCGGTACGGATGGCTGCCATAGTGGAAATGACCGAGTGGGGAGTAATAAAGGTAATCGGAGTAAACGCACACGGAGGTCAGCGTCTGCAACGCGGTGTCAAGGGATCGCGTTGTGTGCGCACCGGAGCCGAAGTCAATCCGGTCCGTGCGTGACGGTTGTTCGCTTTTTTTCGGGTTGTAAACTGCCCTCATGCTTTTTGATTGGTCGTATCTCCTGTGGAGGACGCCGGACCCAATTAACCGGCGCCCCCCATCAACCTAAACTAACTAACAGGAGACATTCTTTTGTTTTGGAAAAACGTGGTTACTTTGCATTGCTGTAGATCTGGTCAAACACGCCGCCATCCGCGAAATGGGTCGCCTGCGCCTTCTGCCAGCCGCCGAATTCCTCGTCGATGCTGACCAGTTTCAGCTTTGGAAATTTGTCCGCGTATTTCGCGGCGATCTTCTCGTTGCGGGGACGGTAGTAATTTTTTGCCGCGATTTCCTGGCCTTCGTCCGAGTACAGATATTCCAGGTAAGCTTTCGCGGTTTCGGTGGTGCCGTGCTTTTCCGCCACCTTGTCCACTACGGCCACGGGAGGCTCCGCTAGGATGCTGAGCGGAGGGGTCACGATGTCGAACTTGTCCGGACCGAATTCCTTCAAGGCCAGGTAAGCTTCGTTTTCCCACGAGAGAAGCACGTCGCCGATCTCGCGTTGTGCGAATGTGGTGGTGGAGCCGCGGGAGCCGGAGTCGAGCACCGGCACGTTCTTGTAAAGCTTGGTGATGAAGTCCTTCACCTGTCCCTGGTCCTTGTTGAATTTTGTGTCTGCATAGAGCCACGCGGCAAGGTAGGCCCAGCGCGCTCCGCCGGATGTCTTGGGATTGGCTGCAATCACCTGCACGCCGGGCTTCACCAGGTCGTCAAAGTCCTTGATGCCCTTCGGGTTTCCCTTGCGGACGAGGAAGACGATGGTGGAGGTGTAAGGGGTGCTGTTATTCGGCAGGCGCGTGGCCCAGTCGGCTGCGATCAGCCCGCTTTTCGCGACGGCATCAATATCATAGGCAAGGGCCAGCGTGACCACGTCGGCTTCCTGGCCATCGACCACGGAGCGGGCCTGCTTGCCCGAGCCGCCGTGGGACTGGCTGATCGTGACGTCATTCCCGGTCTTGGCTTTCCAGTATTTGGCAAAAGCAGTGTTGTATTCCTCATAAAGCTCCCGGGTGGGATCGTAGGAAACATTCAGGAGGGAAACATCAGCAGCCTTTGTCGTGGACGCGCCCAAAGGGGAGAACATTGCAATTGCAGCGATAAGAGTAAGGATCTTTTTCATGATGACTGGTGGTTTTTGGTTTGTGGTCTCGTCACCGGGGAAGGGCTGTTTTGGGGAGCGGCCCGGGTGCGCAAACCGCACCCGGGCCCTCCCGTTGATTCAGGTTAGAATTTCAGGTTGATATCCAATTGGAGGAGTTCGTAGTTGCGCAGGAGCGGGGCAGCTGCGCTTGCCGAGGAACCGAGGGTTCCACCCGCGCCACCCGTGCCGAGAGCCTGGTCGATTCTCTGCCCGTAGTTATACTGCAGGTTGAGCGTCACGGCGTCCGTGAGCGCATACCCTGCCTGGAACACGATACCTTTCATGTTCAGGCGTGCATCGAAGATATCGTTGTCGATCAGGTTTGGATCCAGAGAGTAGGCCCCGCTGTACTGGTAGTAGCCTGCCAGTGTCCAGTCGCCCTTTTTCTTGATCTGGCCGGCCCTCAGACCCGCCTGCCATGCGATGCCATCGTTATGTCCAGGATGAGCGGCAAAAGGGGCTCCGTTGGTATTCACCAATGGGGTTCCCGCTGCCGCCAGTTGTGTCAGTGTCAGCTCGGACTCGTTTGCCCGGGCATTGGCGTCGATATTGTCGGCGAAATCGCCAAATACTGTGAACGGTATGCCCCAGGACTTCCAGCCGATCTCCGCCGGAACATCGATGACTTTGAGGTTGTTGACACCGGTCTGGTTCCCACCGGGATCGCCGCTATATGCCGCGCCGAAGTCGCTGTTCTGCTGTCCGGTGTAGTCATAGAACGTCGGCGCAAACTGGAAGTGCGCATTCCCGTAGTTCAGACGGCTGCCCACCTGCCAGCCGAGCAAAAAGGTGTCATTCCGGCCTGCCGGTGAGCTCGTTGCGGTGCTGAACTGGTTTTCCGGCGTGGCATCGTCATAGACGAGCTGCCCGAAATTCCCGAACACGTCCAGTGTGGGCCCCGAGGGGGTGCTTGTGACGACTTCCTTGCTCTCCTTGCCGTCTTTATCATAGCCGGCTGTGGTCGAGCCGCCGCCGAATGGACCGAAGGTGTATTTGAACTGCTCGGCAACACCCGAAGGGTTGATGTCCGGATCCCACACCATCGGGGTGCTGATGAACGGATTGGGAAGCACGCCACCCTCGACTGACAGCCACGAAAACGGCTTGTACCGCAAGTAGAGCTGGCCCACGAAGATTGCGCTGCCAAAGTTCACAGTGCTCACGGCGGTTGCAGTTGTGGTCTTCACGCCGGTTACCGTACCCGCTTTGTTGGTGACGGGGGTGACACCGGTTACGAATGTCGTTGAGACGGTGCCGGCTTTGCCAAAGGGCGCGGTACCGGTCTGTCCCTGGCTTTCGGTGACGTTGGTGGAGCGCGCGTTATTGCTGGTATCCAGCCTGAGGCCGAAAAACCAGTCATCCGTAAGGGTCACTTCGGTGCCGATGCGCAAACGGTACCGGATCTGGTCGGCATTCGAGCTGTCACTGACGCCGGTTGCCCCATGGGTGTTGCCTTCGCGGTAATCATACCGCAAACGGGCGTCGCCGTAGAGCCTGATTTGCTGGATCGGAGTGGAAAGACTGAGCTTCCCGGCCGGGGTGGATGCGTATTGCTGCGCGAGTTCCGCCTTGGTCTGCTCCGCTTCCTGATCGGTGATGACTTTCTTCTTCACCAGAAGGTCGAGCAGCGCGGAATCATCCTGCGCCTTCGCTGCATTTGCAACAAGCGCGAACGCCGCCACGAATGCGATTAGTTTAAGTTTTTTCATTATTTTTCCTTGGTTTTTTTGTGTTTGGTTACACTACTGGTCTAGTAGGTAAACCCAATTCCTATCGATTTAGTAGGTGAATGCAAGAATTATTTTTCTGTGTGGAAAAAAACGGCGGAACCTGCGGGGTCTCTCCTGTCCGCCTGGTTTGGAAAGGTTTTGATTTCGCGCCCGGCGATTGCGGATCGCACTGGATGCCCGATGATTGGATGCGATCCGCCGACGTGAAGAAGGAGAGAAGGGACGTCACTACCTGCTCATGTTGGTGTGACTAGAGCATCTGCCGAAAACAACTTCCGTCTGTTGGGTTTTTTGTACTTGTACGAATTGGCATGTTGTGGTGAGAAGATGAGTATTGCGTGCTGATTGCATAGAACCGAACGGAGACTTTGCTCTGCTCTCAATGCCTTCATGGACGATCCCCTTAAAGTCGCTGCTCAGTACGCTACTCGGAAATAACTTCTGGCAGACGCTCTAAGCAAGCTCAGCGAACAGTTCGGTTTGGACAAGTTGCCTATTCTTGTCGCGCAAGCTCAGTAAAGACTCTGCCGCGTTCTTTAAAATCTTTGAACATGCCGTAACTGGGCGCGGCGGGAGAGAGAAGGACGACGCCACCAACGAGCGTCTTTTTTCGCGCGAGGGTCACAGCCTCCTGCAGCGATGCGACAAGGAAAGTTTTTGATTCTTCAAGCTCTTCATAAATACGTCGGCCACTGTCACCCATGCAAATAACGTTGGAAATGTTCTTCTGACGTATGTAATCAATCAAAGGTGAATAAGTGATGCCGCGATCAAAGCCTCCAACCAGAAGGGTTATCGTTCGACTCGCGTAGACTTCCAATGCGGCAATGGCGGACTGCGGCGTGGTCGAGATGCTGTCGTCAACGTACAAGACACCATTGATCTCGCCTAATTCTTGCTGCCGATGTGGCAAGCCTTCAAAATCGGCCATTTTTAGTAATGCGTCTTTCGGATCGACATCCAGCTGCTTTAAGACCGTTAGGGCTGCTAGGACATTGACCAGATTATGTGCGCGCGACAAATAAGTGTTGGCGGGAAAATCGAGCAGTTCTCCTCCTATGGAGATGCGTCCGTCTTTGACGTGGCAATAGGACGGATGATTGAAGAGAAGCGCACCCATCACTTCAATACCGTATTGTCGTGCGGTCTCTCGTGCGTCAGCATTGATGACCCCGACTCTGCTGTGCCCAAGTAAGTTAAGTTTATCGCGATAATAGGCTTGTAGTGATTTATGCCAATCCAAATGCTCAGGATAGAGAGACGTCACGATACCGAGGTCACAGGTTTCGGCAAGAGTTGCCGCTTGATAGCTGGATACCTCGATGATTGCAAAGCCTCGTTCTATCGCGGGGAATTCCGTTACTGGCACGCCTATGTTGCCGAGCAAAGTAGCCTGTTCACCCAAGGCTTGCAGCGTATGTACCAGCAAGGCCGATGTTGTGCTTTTTCCTTTGGTTCCTGTCACACAAATTGTCTTGGCCACGCGCGGCTCCGCCATCCATAAGTTAAGAAGCGATGTGGGCTTCTTGCCACGTAGCATCGGGTGATATACACTGACGCCTGGCGATTTGATGATTACGTCGGCCTCCACCAAGGCAACTTCGATCTGATCTGGTTTAAGGATTAGGCGGTCGTGTGGAGCAACAAAAGATGTAACGGAATCGGGATCTTCATCTACGAAGGTTAAAGCTTGATTTGGGAAATGTAGACGAATAAAGCCTGCCGTGGCCTTGCCCTCACAGCCCAAGCCCCATATGACGATATTTTTGTTTTTAAGATCAGTTACTCGCATTAAGAAGTTTCAAAAATTCCTCTGGAACCCTGTGTTCGGGGCGCAGCGTGAACAAGGCACTATAACGCACATCGGAACCTTTTTGCGGGGCTATTTGTGCGCCCAGATCACGCACGATGCTGTCGTTCTTCCATATCGGGCTTTGTCGGAGTTTTTCCATCAGCAATGCGCTTTCCTCGATATCGCCGACGCATTCAAAAGGTTTATGTGCCGTTATGCCGCACAACTCCGAAAAACCTCGATTCTGTTTTTCATCGTCTAACATATTCTTGCCAAATATATCGATTAGGCGCGACTTCTCTATGAAAGGTGCCAATGCCAGAAATACAAAGCGGCATTTTGCACAGTCGCAACACCAGTTCTTGTTGCGTTGTTCTTTGTCTTGGCGGAAGGCAGTATTACAGCTGCGGAAAATACCGTGATAGTCTTTCAGTTCCGCGAAACGGCGCGCAATGGCCGTTTCGGTCAAGGGGCGCAATAGGGAAAAATAACGTATGTTTGGTGAAATATGTGCGGCAACATAAGCTGAGAAAGCAAGCTCAAAATTCAGCGATTTGCTGTATTGGTGATTGATCTCAATATCACCTATTTTTAAATTTGGTGCGCTGGCTGAATGCTCGTTCGATAGCGCAATCGTGTCGAAACCGTATAAAACGGCGCAAGCAATCGTGATACTGCTGAGAATGGCCGTAATAGGCACATGCCCATTCAGGGCTCCGGCTCTATTTAATTCCAGCAGGGCGCCTGATAAAACACGCCCCACCTTCAAGGCGGGCAGACCAGATGCTTCAATCGTTGCCTCAATCGGCGCAGCTATATCGGCGGCAGATTTACCCTGCGCGTAGAGGGTCACCGGATAATCTGCTTGTTTTAGTAATTCCAGGCTAACGATCGAATCTTTGCCTCCCCCGACGGGAACCAGAACACGTGGGGGTAGGTCTAGCGACAAAGATGTGTGCGCGGGAGCATCGGATATCGCAAAGCGAATTTTGTCGGAAAGGTCGATCCGATTGCAATAGGAGAACTCGCCCAGCCCATGGAAGTAAACATCAGCGACAAAATCAGCCGTGGCGCGGTCAAGAGGGAATGCTTCGCAGATTAGATCTTGTGGCACATGGGCTTTGTAATAACTAACGCCTGCTAACAAAAAAATCAGGCGAAATGCCCGGTCAAGCGCGGTACTCCGGTCTGCAGACAAAGGCCGCACCGGTGTGGGAAAGGAGATCCTTTCTTCAAAACGCGCACCGCCCTCATAGCGATAATGCAAGTGTAAAACGGCGGTATTTGGGTCAAATGCGTAACGATCAAAGACGAAAGGGTGTGTGGTCATTTGTTATATTGTCTCGATTCCGTGGGTTATCCCCATAGAGCTGGTGTTGGTGGATAAACCAGCCCGTCGGCATAACGCAAACCATCGGCGCGATCTTGAGCCAGCAGCAAAGGCCCATCGAGATCAACAATACTTGCTTGTTGGGCGACCAGAAGGGCGGGCGCTATAGCCAGTGATGTCGAAACCATGCAGCCAACGATCAGATTGAGGCCCATTTGGCGGGCCTGCGTTGCCGTTGCCAGCGCCTCGGTTAAGCCTCCTGTCTTGTCTAATTTAATATTGATCGCATCGTACTTGCCCGCTAAATTCGCCAAAGAAGCGCGGTCGAACTGACTCTCATCGGCGCAGATCGGAATGGCGTGGGAGATATGGGCCAATACGGCATCGTCGCTCGCAGGCAAAGGTTGTTCAACTAATTCGACCCCATAAGCTTGGCAGGCAGCAAGGTTTTCGGCAAGATTTTCTGCTGTCCAACCCTCATTAGCGTCGACGCAAATTCGAACATTCGGTGCGGCTTTGCGTACGGCCTTCAGGCGATCCGGATCGCCATTCGCTCCTAGTTTGATTTTTAGTAACGGCCTAGCTGCGCTGCGGCCGGCCGCAGCGGCCATTTTCTCCGGTGTGTCGAGTGAGAGCGTATAGGAAACTATCAATGGTTTGAGCGCATTCATTCCCGCCAGTTTATAGGCTGGGAAACCTGCGCGCTTGGCTTCCAAATCCCAGAACGCACAATCAAGCGCATTGCGGGCAGCACCTGCAGAAATTGCATTTTGTAAAGTTTGTCGATTAAGGCTTTGTCCCAATCTCTCAATCGTCGCCACCACGCTTTTGACGCTTTCTCCATAGCGGGAATACGGGACACATTCGCCACGTCCTTTAAATTCTCCGTCGCAGATTTCAACGACGACGACGACGGCTTCGGTTTTTGCCCCTCGGCTGATTGCGAATGCCCCGGCAATCGGCCAGCGTTCAACTCTGGTTTTGATCGTCTGGACGTTCATGATGCACCTGCTGCAAAAGTGTCTGTGGCGCATATCGCCACGTCAAGCTTTAGCAAGACATTAAGGGCTGGTGGGGACATTAAGAACATGTGCTCTGCATCTCTTCTTCTTTCATGGTCGTGAAAATCATAGCTGTGAAACTTACGAGGTCAGTCCAAGATATTGGTGAAGTACCAGAAGCATTTTGCCATTTTCCAACAGGCCAAAACCGTCAACGCTTGGCTCACGCCTTTTGGATACTCCATCAACGGCTCCATGCTCGACGGCTCGCTGAATAAGCTTCGCTTCATCGTTAGGCGATAGCAATAGGTTCCGCTTGACCATTTTGGATATTTCAACAATTAAGCCATACGCGCCCCAATTTGAAACGCTTGAAATAATTGTATGGGTCGTCTTCGTTATACATGGTTTATTTGCTAACTTGCTCGACCGGGAAATAATGTCGGCATAATCCCCCATCCCAATCTCGTTGCCACCATCCCCAATACCAATCGTATTCGGATGCTCATCAAACAAACAATCCATTTTCGCGTTGTAATCGGAAATATCGTCGCCATGCATGTCTAAATAAGTTCCATGGCTGGTAACTCCGCAACGTTCAATCGATATGATGACCGATGGTTTATACTCATCGATCAAATCTTTTGCGAATGACTGACTCCTGGAATATATAGTCAGCGGAAATTCAATTGTCGTATTCCTGATATCAGAAAGGTTTTTCAGAAGGCTGAATGAAAACTGGTCGGTAACAAAATACACGTTGTAACCAAGCATTGTTAACGTCCTGGCAATGGCAACTGCACCAGGTGGGCCATCTGTTTCAGGAGAGTTTGTGTTTGCAATGTAAAATCCAGTGACTATGAATACAGTTCCGGGGGCATTGAGAATTGATAACGCCGCCTTGGCACAATAACTCAATGGCAAATAGGGTCTCAAAAATGAGATTCCCCGCCTATCATCTCTTAATATGATATCTTCGACAGTTATTTTGTAGTTACTGGACTGAGGCATTTCTCAATGACCTTTTTGACGGAATCATCACTAACCTTATCATCGCCCAATGCCTTTATTTCATATTCAGACGTCTTTGCCCAAAGGTCTTCAAAATATTGAACCATGCCTTCGGCAACATCAGGGTTGTCGATATAGATCCATCTCGGTGTCTTGCCATGGGGCCCGAATAGGAATACTTTCTTCTTATCGATAATTTCCATTCCCATGATTGGTGGAAATGCGGTTTCGTTATAGACTCTGATTCCGTAATTAGACACTTTCGCAAGCGCCACTGTTGTGTTGATTATCCAGTTTGTTTTTTCTTGGGAATGCAGCGATGCAATTCTCCTGACAACAACTCCATCATCAGCATGCTCTACAATATATCCTTGAAGCCATTTCCAATAATTCATCGCATATTTCCCGATGCTTGTTGGAGCTGCTCTGGTAAGATATAACAGGCTTACTGAATCTTCCGCGTATTCGATGGAATGTTTCAGTCTTTTGTAATAATCCTCAGGAGACTTGATTATCGTCAATATACCTATGTGATCAACTAGGTTCTTGAGGTTTTCGTTTGTAGTTTCAATTAATTCGCTCTGTTCTGCATGAAGAAATACAGCGTGAAAAACAAAATATCCCACTATCAACGCAAGTACAGTTTCTACTCCCTTTTCAAACGGCATCATCCCAAGAAATGTATCCTCGAGAAAACATAGTGAAACAATAAATACGAGTATGGCCGTGAACTTGTTTACCCCCGTCATGTCGAACTTTTTACCCTCCTTGGATCGGAATATATTCATAACGTGCATCTTTCGGAATAGCATCCAGACATCTTACGTATTTACATAACGTACACTTCTGAGCAAGTTGTTGCGCAGGGGCCAAAAATTCCGCTCGAGCGCAAGTTCTTTGCGATCAGAATGCCCATCGTTGCAAATCCCGATTCCTTGTTTGGTTTGTAGTTCAAGTTGAGGGCGATTTTCGTCGCGATTCTATTCTAAACTCGTTGGCGCACAAGCTTTTTACGCCCGCTTTTTAACCGGCACGATCAGCACCGGGCACGCCGAGTCCTTCAGCACCCCGGCTGCCACGCTTCCCGTGAGCAGGTGATGGAGCGCCCCGTGGCCGTGCGAGCCCAGCACGATCATGTCGGCGTTTTGCTGGACGCTCTCGTGCAATATTTTTTCAATCGTGGGGCCCTGGATTTGAAGGGCGATGACATCGACTCCTGCGGCACTCAGCTTTTGCTTCGATTCCTCGAGATGCGCGTGTTCGATGTGAAATTCCTTTGCCACCGATTTCCGGACGCTCACGGGTCCCGGCTCAAAGCCCACAAAATCCGGTTCCGGTTCCACGACATGCAGCAACACAACGCGGCTTTTGAATGCCTGCGCAACAGTCTGCGCCGCCTGGATTACCTTGTCTGTCGCATCTGAAAAATCAACGGGAACGAGAATGGTTTGAATGGTGTCTTTCATGGGGTAGGATCGATTCCTTTGGGTAAACTTATGTCAGTTCGAAAAAATTGTAAAACGATTCTCCGTTTAATCGGGGCTTCGCTTGCGTGATCGGTTATAATATCCTCATGGCAGATCTTTTTACAGAGACATCCTCAAAACCCGTGGAGCCTCCGGCGTTCTCACCCCTCTCCACGAGGATGCGTCCCCGCACCCTGGATGAATTTTACGGCCAGGAGCACATCATCGGCCCCGGGAAACTGCTGCGCCGCGCAATCGAGGCGGATCGCATCTCCTCCATCATCCTGTTCGGCCCGCCGGGGACAGGCAAGACGACCCTGGCGCAGATCATTGCCAATGCCACGGCGTCGAGGTTCGAGCGGCTGAGCGGTGTCGAGTCGAGCGTTGCCGACATGCGGCGCGTGATCGCCACGGCGGCAAACCGTCTCCAGACCAGCGGCGCGAAGACCATTTTGTTCATTGATGAAATTCACCGCTTTAACAAGGCGCAGCAGGACGTGTTGCTCCCCGATGTCGAGAGCGGCGTGGTGCGGCTGATCGGCGCGACGACGCACAATCCGTTTTTCTACATCAACAGCCCGCTCGTTTCACGTTCGCAGGTGTTCCAGCTCGAGCCGCTGACGCCGGACCAGCTTTCCGCCCTCATGAAACGCGCCCTGGCCGACTCGGAAAACGGCCTCGGCAAGCACAAGGTGGCCATGGCTGCCGATGCGCTCAAGCATCTTGCCGTGACGAGCGACGGCGACGCCCGCAAGGCCCTGAACGCGCTCGAAATCGGCGTCCTTACAACCCAGCCCGACAAAAAAGGCGTGGTGCAGTTTGATCTGGGCGTTGCCGAGGAAAGCATCCAGCGGAAGGCTGTGGTGTACGATGGCGACGGCGACCAGCATTACGACACGATCAGCGCGTTCATCAAGTCGATGCGCGGCAGCGACCCGGATGCCGCAATCTACTGGCTGGCAAAAATGCTTTATGCGGGCGAGGACATCCGTTTCATAGCGCGGCGCATCGTCATTTGCGCCAGCGAGGACGTCGGCATGGCCGATGCGCAGGCGCTGGTCCTGGCCGTTGCCGCGCAGCAGGCCGTGGAATTTGTCGGCATGCCGGAAGCGCAGTTGCCCCTCGCGCACGCCGCCATCTACATCGCTACTGCCCCAAAAAGCAACAGCGCCACCATCGCCATCGGCAAGGCCATGACGGAAGTAAAACAAGGCGTGACACTTGCCGTCCCCAAGCACCTGCGCGACACCCACTATAAAAGCTCCAAAAAACTGGGCCACGAAGGCTACAAATACAGCCACGATTACGAGGGAGGCTACGTCCCCCAGGCCTACCTCCCCGAAGGCCGCCGCTACTACGAGCCGACCGAACTCGGCCACGAAAAACGCGTCAAGGAGCGGCTGGAATACTGGCGCGCACAATTCGAGCAGACGCAGAAGTAAAAATAATCCCTGTCGGCGCTGGATTTTGTGGTTTGTATTTATTGCGATTGGTATTGGTTGGCATTAAATAGTATCAAAATATACTTGCATTAGAAAAGTACTGATTGATACTGACTGAAAGAACAAAAATTATGCCCGAATCAATAACGGTTAATGGAAAAAGCATTTCGTACACGCGTGGCGTTGTTCCGCTTAAAGAGTGTGAGTTGGATACTAGAAATCCTCGTGTTCAGTATCTGATCGGTCAGAGAGCGGGAAATATTGCACAGAATGAGTTGGACGAGCTTATTTGGGGGAAGGATGCCGTCAAAGCACTGGCGCAATCTATTTATCAAAATGGTGGGGTATACGAGCCGATCATTGTGCAGCGTGAGGGCAAAAAGCTTAAGGTTCGTGAGGGGAATTGTCGCCTTGTTGGCTGTCGCCATTTATCAGAACAGTATCCAAATGATCGGCGATTCGGAACTTTGCCAGCCAATATTTTTGATGTGGATTTAACCGAGGAGGATCTCGCTGTCCTTCTCGCAGACATGCATGTTGCAGGAAAAATTCGTTGGGACGCTTATGAGCAGGCTAAGCATGTTCACGATTTGTTTCATATTTATGGCAAGACGTACGACTGGCTCAGCAACCATCTCCGGCTCAGCAAAACTAAAATCATCGAACTTCTTTCCGCATACAAGGCAACGACGGAATTTCTTGTTGCTCATCCTTCGCCTGAAAATGTGAGAAAATACTCCCTATTTCACGAATTGATGAGGAAAAAGGATCTTCGTCAGCGTTATATGGAAGACGCCTTATTCAAGCAAACCTTTCATCGTTGGCTTGAGGAAGATAAAATTACCGATTCAAAACAGGTTCGTGATTTGCCGAAAATTTTCGAGAGCCCGGAAGCAACGAAAGTCTTGGAAAAAAAGGGATTCTACGAAGCGACGAAGGTTTTGATGCGTGACGATCCTTCGATCGAAAGTGATCTTTTTTGGTCAGTCAAGAACGCAACGGAAAAACTCAATGCTGCGCCAGCAAGTGATATTCAAGACTTGAAAGCGGGCAATCCGCAAAAGCTTATTATGCTGCGAAACTTACAACGAGCACTCGATGATTTGGTGACATTGGCCGGGGTGAAATTATGAAGATTCAGTGAGGTTGCGGCGGGACTCAAATTCTAACCACGCCTCCGATTATCCCACGTCTTAACGAATTATTATTACCATGCGCCTGACACCAATCCATCGCCGCGATTTTATCAAACGGCTTCGCAAGCTCGGAGGGGATGGTCCGTATTCCGGCGGAAGACATGAATTCATGGTGAAAGGCGATTTTAAATTGCCGATCCCGAATCCTCATGGGGGCGGAGAAATTTCCGTGCCCATGTTGAAAGAGCTTCTGAATGAAATGGGAATCGAAACGCAACGATGGATCAACGTGCGCTGACCAATTCCCGGGAATCTGCATGCAACGATGGCAGACCATCCCCCTGTGCCAGCGAAAGTTCGATCCAGCCGTCCAAGGCGGATTTGAGTTCTTCCAAAATACCGCCTTTAGTATCGGCAAATACAACCAACCCCTTAAAGCCGGAGATCCTGGCGGAATAACCTTCACCTTTTCCGAGGAATTTTATTTCGGCCAGTTTTAATGCGTTTTTGCAATATTGATCTAGTTCCCGCACATATTGAGACTATCTGATATAGGCGCGGAATTCAAGTGGGGAATCCTTGGTGGTGCCTGTTTCTTTGGCTTGGAAAATTTCGCTATTCATCATGAAAGCTAAAAGCAAAATCAATTCTCGACGGACAGCAGGAAGTGATTCTGTCAGCTTCGACCCTGCCGGAGCATTGAAAGTCCGTTCCTGGGGCCGTTTCCCCATGCGCCCGGAGTTCAGCACCCGCATCTACAGGCACGCGACCATCGCATTCCACCAGCACGATTACTCCTGCACGGTCCGTATCGGGAAAAATAAATTCGCCGTTAAGCCCGGCGACGTCACCCTCACGCCATCCCACACGGTTTCGTGTTACGAGTTTGAGAGCCGCACAGTTGGCAGGGCTGATCAACCCTTGCCAACCGTCAGCTATCCCGTACCCCGCCACCAGCAACCCGCGGCGGTGTCCCGGATTAAAATCCTGCAACGAACTCCAAAAGATTGCATAACGATCAGGATCGTTGATAGATAAGTAAATGGCAGAACCCCCCGTCGGCACGAACGGAGACTCCCGTGCCAGTCACCTCAGCATCCTTAGACGATTAGGCCAGCTCGCGAAGGCTTTTTTTATCGACGGGAACCGCCGCGACACGCGTCTGTTCGTAGGTGCCCTGCTGGGACTTTGTGTCGTGGTCGGGGTCGTGCAAGTGCTGGTCAGCTATGCGGGGCGGAATTTCTTCACGTCGTTCACGGAGCGCGACGTAAAGGGCTTTTATCGGAATCTTGCGCTTTACATCGGCACCTTTGCGCTCGCGGTTCCTGTTGGAGTGTTTAACCGCTACGCGGCGGAGCGGCTTTCGCTGCTGTGGCGGGTGTGGATGACGCATCTGCTGGTGAAACGATTCTTTTTCAACCGGGCATATTACCGCCTGCGCAGTTCCGAGCGGGTGGACAATCCGGATCAACGTATCTCGGAAGATGTGAGGTCATTCACCACGGGCGTGTTGGGCTATGCGCTCACGATGATCTACTCAGGGGTGTCATTTTTTTCGTTTCTCGTGGTGTTGTTTACGATTTCATGGAAGCTCCCCGTCGCGCTGATGATCTACACCACCGTTGGGACAGCCCTCTCCATTCTCATTGGAAAGCGGCTCGTGGGATTGAATTTCCAGCAATATAAGAAAGAGGCGGATTTCCGCTATGCATTGATACGCGTGCGCGACAATGCGGAGAGCATCGCCTTCTTCCGTGGGGAAAAACGTGAGCATCGCGACCTCGTGACGCGTTTTTCCGAGGTGGTGAAGAACACCATGTCGATCATCGGCTGGAATCTGAAACTGGGCCTTTTTACAAACAGCTACAATTACATCGCTCTTATCGTCCCGATACTGGTCGTTGGGCCTCTCTATATGAAAGGTTTGATAGAGTTCGGAGTCGTTACACAGGCAGAAGGGGCTTTTGCGACAGTCCTGGCCGCATTGAGCGTGATCATCGCTCAGTTCGAGAGCTTGGCCGCATTCGCCGCGGGCATCAAGCGTCTGGGCGATCTTTGGGACGAACTGGATGAATACGACATCGAGGATGCGAAGGCAGAGGAAGAAGCTCAAATCGAGGTGACCGAAAACCCCTCCGGCTTGAGCATCAACGATCTCACTGTGCAGACACCCGGGGGCCGTAAAACGCTGACGCGCGGGCTTAATTTCACGCTGCCGCCGGGCAAGAGCGTGCTGATCATGGGCGAAAGCGGGTCGGGCAAGAGTTCCCTGCTGCGCACTATTGCAGGGCTCTGGCAGAGCGGGTGCGGAAGCATTGACCGTCCGAATTTGAACCGCCTCATTTTTCTGCCGCAACGCCCATACATGGTCCAGGGCGACCTGCGCGAGCAACTCATGTATCCGCAGAACGAGGAGGGTGCTGACGACGAATTAATCAAGAAAGCCCTGGAAAAGGTCAATCTCACCGAAATCCTGGATCGCGTCGATGGCGACTTCGGGCGCAAGGCGGATTGGACAAACATTCTCTCCATCGGAGAACAGCAGCGTGTTTCATTTGCCCGGGTATTCCTGCGCCAGCCAGTAATGGCTTTTCTTGATGAGGCAACCAGCGCGCTTGATGAGCCGAATGAGCGGCTGGTTTACCAAAACCTGCGTGATCTTGGCATCTCCTATGTCAGCATCGGTCATCGCTCCACACTCAAGGAGTTTCACGACTTCCTGATCGTATTGAGCAAAGACACCGGGGTAAAAATATCGAAGCTCGTGCATCCGGACGAAAGCAACCCTCCTGCCTCCACTCCGAAGCTGTGAGAGAAAGTCATATAGAAGCAGATTTCGAGAGACTGCGAGCAGAAGGCGCAATGGAAGCGATGGGAGATAATAGGTCCATGAATGGGAGTTTATTACACAGAAGAATCACATTAATAGCACAGACGCTTGACAAAAATCGATTTATGTGTCATATTAAAGTCAATAAATAACAAACTATGAACATCCGGCACAGGAGCCCACGTAGATTTACCTGCATGATTTTAGTCCCCTTGAAATTACGAAATTGTAGCGAAATCCATTACATCTATCCGGCCTAAACCGGGTTAATCCGGCCTAAAAGCCTCCCTCAATGCCAAAAGAAGAAAAACTACTTCACGACTTTTAACTAGGAACCAGAAACTTTGGAAGTGTCCAACCCAGTCCAACCCGGTAAAGCCCCTCCAGAGTAAAATCCGCCTCAAAACTGATTACTGATCACTACTCCTCAACTTATCCGGCCAAATCAGAGCAAATCCAACCAAACAAAATATGAAAAGTCTTCCAGCTTCTCAGACCGCAGCGTGAGATACATGGATTCCATTCCGGTGGAAATTTCCCCGGCATGGCGTAATCAATCTTGTGGCAAATAAGCGTATTATGCTCCAAACAGCAAAAGTATCGGCAGTCATTATCGTTCTATTGTCCGCTTTCGTTTCAAGTCGTGCCGCAAGTCCCGGCGCTGCCAGGAGCGTGACGGAGTTTGGGCCATTCATCGCAAATAGCACCGATCCGAAAACCGTTGCCGGTAATACGGACACGCTGAATCGCGCTCTCGACAAGACAGGTAGTCAGGGTGGCGGGGAAGTGACCCTGCCGGCAGGGGTGTTCTACCTTGCGCCCACCCATCATGAAATCGGGCAGGGTAATTCCGCGGCCATTCATATCCGGTATAATAATCTCACCTTGCGCGGCGCCGGCATCGGCAAAACAGTGTTGCGCACACGCAGCGAATGGTCATTGGTGAAAAGCCGCGTGGAGCGCGGCTCGGGCATTCGCATTCACGGGTCTTCGGCTCCCGGGTTCCCGCGGCACGGCATTGTGCTTGCAGGGTTTGAACTCGACGGCGGCGCCGGCTTCACCGGGAAATTTGGCTGGCCCGCTTCCACGAAGGATGGTGATGGCTGGGATGTCACCCACAAAGGCATCATCCTCTCCGCCGACGATTACGTGGACGATGTCACCCTCGACTCGATCTACGTGCATAACTATCGCGGCGAGGTCATCTACGCCGGGGGAGGGGGGCTGGGCAGGGTGCGGTTGAACCATGTGAAATCGGAGGGCACCAACGCCTCCACCTTCAACATCACCGCCGACTTTGTCGCCGAGGATTGTGAGTTCGGCAAGAGCCGCTTCTGGGTGGAAATAGGCACGAGGTTTCCCAAAAAATCCGGCACATTCCGCCGGTGCCATTTTCACGATGCAAGCGTCATCGCCATCGTTCTGTGCCAGGGGGATGGAGGTGAGCAGCCATATCTTTTTGAAGACTGCACATTCGAGAATACCCCTGGCGTGTTCGGTCTGTTCGGAGGGGTGGGCGGGCCGGTCATCATCAGGAACAACACTTTTAAAAACGCGGGGGATATCCTTAGTTCCAGCAACGCGGGAGGTACCACGAATGATCAAAACAAAAACGTCTTGATGGAAAACAACCAGGCCACCGGCAGCGAGGCCCTCGTCAGCTTATCCGGAAACGCGACAGACTGGACCATTCGCAAGAACACATTTGTCGGGCGCGATCCCGCCAATCCCGGCCTCAGCACTGCGGTATTCTATGGCACGGCGACACTTCATCACTGCGTAATCGAGGAGAACCAGTTCTCCGATTGCCGCACACCCGAGCAGACAGCGCCCCTCTTTGCGGAGCGCCCGCTCTTTCGGAACAACACTTACACCAATGTGGAGCAGCGTTCGACTCATGGCTCGTTCAACATCGCCAGCGGCCAGCCCATTCCCACCCCACATAGCGATATGATCACGCTCTACGCCGGCACCCCGGTCGCTGCCACGGAATTGGAAACGAAAGGCTATCCCGATGGACACGAACTCATCGTGCAGGGAGGCACCCCCGACGCGCCCGTAAAGTTTGTGTCGAATGCCGCGAGCTATACGGTGAAGTCTCCCCGCCTGCTCAATGGCACACGCCGTCTCCGCTTCATATTCAGCGCGCAGGAGGGGAAATGGATCGAGGGAACGCCTCCGCCGGCGGATACCCCGAATGTCCCTGGCGTAAAGCCGGACGACATTTTGATTCCGATCTCCGGAAAGCAGTGAGCGGAAGGATGCGGCGACTAGAACATCCTCGGTTTCCAAGTGAGCACAAAAAGCAGCACCAGCCCCGCCATCACCACGGCCAGCAGGAGTTGTATCAACATCAGATCAATGAGCAGCCGGTAAAGGAACCGCCTCCGGAATATTAGCAGCGCAACCGTCACAGCCGCAGCCAGGGCTTCGAAGACAGCCATCACCAGGTTGATATTATCCGGGTCGTCCCAACGGTAATGCACGGCCAGCCAGCCCCCGCTGATCAAATGCCAGTAAACCTCGGCGGCGATCAATCCATGGCTCCCGCAAAGCACGATCACTTTCCACGTGAGCGGGACATTGCCCGATGCCATATTCGCGGGTGCTCGGCAGGAATGTATGATCGCCCCCGCGACAAGCAGTGACATCAATACCGGGGAGGCGTATCCGAGCATATTAAAAAGCGACATGTTTATTTCTGGCACCGGAGCTCATGGTTGTCCGTCCATGCCTACACCCACAAATTCCGGTCGAGCGTCCGGTATTGGATCGCCTCGCTGATATGCGCCGCCTGGATATGCTCGCTGTGTTCCAGATCGGCGATGGTGCGGGCAACCTTGAGGATGCGGTCATGCGAGCGGGCGCTCATATTCAACTCTGTCATCGCCATTTTCAAAAGTTCCTGCCCCGCCTCGTCGATCACGCAATGGCTGCGGATAAGCTTGGGCGACATGCGCGCATTGCACGATGTTTTACATTTTTGGAAGCGTTCCCGTTGGATGGTCCGCGCCTTTTCCACCCGCCCGCGGATCGCCTCCGAGGCTTCCCCGGGCTCGCGGCTGGCGATGTCCTTGTAGGGCACAGCAGGGGCATCCACATGGATGTCGATGCGGTCGAGCAGCGGCCCCGAGATGCGCTGGCGGTACTGCTGCACCTGGCGCGGACTGCAACGGCACTCGCGTTTCAAGTCGCCGTAATAACCGCACGGGCACGGATTCATTGCCGCCACCAAAATAAATTCCGCCGGAAACGTCATCGACCCTGCCGCGCGTGAGATCGTGACCTTCCCATCCTCCAGCGGCTGTCGCATTACCTCGAGCGTCGAGCGGCGGAATTCCGGAAGTTCATCGAGGAAAAGCACGCCGTTATGCGCCAGGCTCACCTCCCCGGGCGTGGGATTCGCCGAGCCACCGAGCAAACCGACATCCGAGATCGTATGGTGCGGCGAGCGGAAGGGGCGCACCGCGACGAATGAATGTTTCGGGTCGAGCAATCCGCAGATGCTGTGGATTTTCGTGGTGTCGATGGCTTCTGCGAGGCTCATCGGCGGGATGATCGTGGGGATGCGTTTCGCTACCATCGATTTGCCGGAGCCGGGAGGCCCGATCATCAGCAAATTATGCCCGCCAGCGACCGCCACCTCGATGGCGCGCTTGAGGTGATGCTGCCCTTTCACGTCGGAAAAATCCGCGTCGTAATACTGGTGCGCGGCAAAGAAGGCATCGAGATCCTCCTTCACCGGGGCAAGCAACTTCTCGCCTTTCAAAAATTGAAACGTATCCCGCAGGCTCCGTACACCGTACACCTCGATCCCTTCGACCACCGCCGCCTCCTTTGCATTTGCCTCCGGCACGAATATCGCCCTTTTCCCGCTGCGCCGCGCTTCCAGCGCAATCGGCAGCACCCCTTTCACGGACCGCACCGCGCCCGTGAGCGCAAGCTCGCCCACGAAGCAATACTCATTGGCGCCGGCAAGGTCGAGATCGTCCCCGGCGGCGATCATCCCGAGTGCGATAGGCAGGTCAAAGCTAGGCCCCTCCTTTTTCACATCCGCCGGCGCCAGGTTGATCGTCGTGCGCCCATGCGGCCAGTGGTAGCCGCTGTTCTGGATCGCCGTGGTCACGCGGTCGCGGCTCTCTTTTACTGCGGCATCGGGAAGCCCCACTATGATGATATTCGGCAGGCCACCCCCCGCATTGACTTCGATCTCCACTTCAAATGCATCCACCCCGTACACAGCGGCGGAATAAACTTTCGCAAGCATCGGAGCAACTTGGCAAAGAAACCGCCAAAGGGGAAGATCGAACGCATTGCACGTTGCAACCTTCTCAAAGCCGAAGGAAAGGGGCCGGCCCTCCGATGGGGGCCGGCTACCGCGCTGCTGCGGACTTGCGTTCAGTGATGTCGCGGCTCATGCAGACAAGGCCGGCGATTTCGCCTTTGCTGTTGCGGAAGGGAACCTTCGTTGTGGAAAGCCATCTCTTTTCCCCGGAACGGGTAACTGTGATCTCCTCCCGGTTTAGCATCGGTTTCCCGGAGCGCATGATCTCGATGTCATCGGCATGGTATTGTTGTGCGATTTCGGTTGGAAAAAAATCGATCACAGTTTTGCCAAGCACTTCCTCGGGACTTGACACACCCAAAAATTCGCGGTGGGCCGGATTGTCCATGATGTATCTGCCAGCGGCGTCCTTGGCGTAAACGCGACCAGTGAGGTTGTCCAGGACAATCTGCAGCAGGGCCCGTTCTTTGGCCAGGGATTCCTCCACCTCCTTGAGTTTTGTAATGTCCCGGGTCACCAGGGATGCTCCGGTGATCCTGCCCTCTGCATCCCGCACAGGTGAGATGGTCGTCGAAAGGTGGATCACGGCTCCGTTTCTGCAAACCCGCCGTGTTTCGAATGCCTCAACGGGCTGGCCCCGGTTGATCTTCTGAAGGACTTCCTTGAATTCGTCGCGGCGATCAGGCGGGATCAGCGCGACGAGATGCTTTCCCCCGATTTGCTCGGCGTTGCAGCCATAGATCCTTTCTGCTCCCCGGTTCCAACTGAAGATGATGCCGCCAAGGTCCGCGCCGATGATCGCGTCATGCGAGGACTGCACGATTTCGCCCAGACGAAACAATTCATCGTCAATGGCCGGAATGCCCACACGCCCTCCAGTCAGATCCGCTTTCACCAATACAAAATAAAGCATGTTTCGTTCCAGTGCAATGCTAGCTCAATGAATGCTGCACCGGTGATGATGCGGATCACGAATAAGCCACCATGAACAATCTCCGGAACGGAAAAATCACGTGCCCGTTGCTCTGGCGCGGAAACGCGGGTATAATGACCCGTAGATAATCTGCGAGAAACTGTTCCTTCCGCTCAGGAGTTTTTAGCGCATCGAGAAAAGGTCGCAGACCGGTTCCCTTGTACCACTCCACGATCGCCTCCGGCCCCGACAGGATGTGCTGGTATTCCGTAATCCACAAATCCATGCGGTGCGCCACGGGCGAGAGAAGGTCGTAATAAAAAGGCAGATCATGCACGAACCACTCGCGCACTGGGGCGGAAAAATCATCGCGCCATTCGCTCGATGTCGCCAGCTCGCGCATCAGTTGATGCGCCGGTGCATCCATATTCCCCGGCACCTGCACCGCAAACGCCCCTCCGGGAGCCAGTTGCCGGAAAAGATGCGGATAAACAGCCGCATGGTCAGGCACCCATTGCAGCGCTGCATTCGAAAAAATCAGGTCGCAAGGTTGTGCCGGTCGCCATGAGGCAATGTCCCCCGTCATCCAGCGAATATCAGCACGCGACTTCTGCGCCGCTGCGATCATTTCCGCCGAGCTGTCCAGCCCCGTGATATCAGCCTTCGGCCACCGCTCAGCCAGCACCGCCGTGCTGTTCCCCGGCCCACATCCGAGATCGATGATCCGCTCCGGGTCATTCAGGGCGATCCGCGCCGCAAGATCTCGGCAAGGCTGCGTCCGCTCATCCGAGAATCGAAGATACTGTCCCGCATTCCACGTAGGCATCTTCTTAACTTAGCACGACTACCCCCTTTTTTAAAACTCGCTTTCGTGTTGGGCACGAAAGGTGCGGCATTTGATCTGGTCGCGCCGCGTCCAGCCCGGTAAAGGCCAACAGAGTAAAAAACCCATGAAACGACAGGAAATCAAACCATCGAAGGTCGGGTCTTTATTTAATTGAATCAAATCGAGACCCGCCACGTCTAAAATGCCACCAAATCCCACCTTTCACGAATTTTGAAAACGATGAAATATTTACAGCTTACATTGCACGCAATCCCATCTGTAAATCCCGCTTTTTCGGCTGTACGAAAAGGGGGGCCTGAAAAAGATTTGAACGCTTTAGGGGGAATGGTGTCAAACCTCCATGATAATAAACCTTGTTAATTAATTACAAAGGCGATATAACAAAAAACAAATACATCTAAAGAAGGAAGCGGAAGCGTATCCTTATTGAGATATAAAGTATTAAAAAGGACGGGTTAAAATAATGAATTTCATAGCTGGCGAAGATTCCGATTCGGGAATCAAAATCTATTTACGCGAAATCGGTCAAATCCCGCTCCTTACCCCGGCGCAGGAAATCGAACTCGCCGCAAAAATCAAAAAAGGTGACAAGGAAGCGCGCGCCCTCATGATCCGGGCCAACCTGCGTCTCGTAGTCAAAATCGCGCACGATTACGCAAACCTCGGTCTGCCGCTCCTCGATTTGATCTCCGAGGGCAACATCGGCCTCATGAAGGCTGTCGAGCGTTTCGACCCTGCAAAGGGTGGAAAACTCAGCACCTATGCGGCCTGGTGGATCAAACAATCCATCAAGCGCGCCCTCGCAAACCAGAGCAAGACGATCCGTTTGCCCGTGCATCTCGTGGACAAAATTTCCAAGATGAGGCGTGTTTCGCTCCAGATGAGCGAGGAACTCGGACGCGAGCCCACCGACGACGAACTGGCCGAGGAAATCGGTCTCTCCAGCGGCAAGGTGTCGCAGTTGAAGACCGTATCCATTCGTCCCGCTTCGCTCGATGCGCCGATCAGTGACGACGATTCCACCGAGTTCGGGGAAATCGTGGGCGACGACGAGGCTCAGACGCCTTTTGAATTGCTCCGCGACAAAAATCTCCGCAATGAAGTGGGCGACCTGCTCGACGTTCTCGACGAACGTGAACGCAAGATCATCGATTCACGCTTCGGCCTGAATGGTGGCAAACCGCGCACGCTTGAGGAAGTCGGCAAAAAATTCGGTGTCACGCGCGAGCGCATCCGCCAGTTGCAGAACATTGCCTTGCTCAAGCTCCGCCGCGCCCTCCAGAAAAAGGAAAAGCCGATCGAAGCCCTGCAAAATGCAGCGTGATCCACAGGATAACAAAAAACTTTTAACCCGGGAGCCGTCCGATGGTTTTTACCATCGCACGGCTCTTTTTTGCTCACGGATTGGTAAAAAATCTGCTGTATTTTAAACTTGGTGGAACAGAAAACGACGCGGGAAGTCAGCACTACGGTCATTACGGCAAACGGCAGGTCATTTTTACCTGACCTGGGCCCGATGCCCGACGTGGAGGTTTTGTACGCCTACGCACGGACTTTGGGCATGCATGTCGGATTTGAAATCAGCACCCATGTGAAATGGCTGGGCATTGACCCGAGCCCGATCTTCGAGCCGCGGTGGCCTAGCAGGATATGCATCGGCCTGTGCAAAACCAGGGACGATGTGCCTGCGCTCGCTGCGAGTTCGTTTGATATCGTGAATCCTGTCAGGGAAAGCGCCTGAGCCCATGCGCCTCGCTTTATGGAAAAAAACGCCGCATTGTCCCAGGCTGCTCGTCGGCAGCAGGTCTGGCAACTGACCAGCCGTTTCTGTCACCAATGGTTTGATGGCGAAGGCAACTGGATCAATCTCACCGGCTGGACCGATAGCCAGGTAAAGTGGGAGGACGTGCAGACGAGGACGATTGTCTGGCTCTGCTTTGGCCTCCTGCCAGGCACGCCTGCCGATGTAAAACTGGCGAATGCCATTTTGGAAAAACTCGAATTTCACCTGCACGTCCCGGCCCGCAGCGAGGCTGAGATCACATCGCCATTCGATATTTTCGTGACGAACCACTCCGTGCATCTGCTGACTTTGCACGCGGGGAAGCTGTCCCCGCCCGCGCGGAAAAAACTCGAGGGCTGGGCACGGGCCGGGCTGGCCGATTACGCGGGGAACCGCCAGAGCGACTACCAGTTCCACGGTTACAACGACAACATGCCGGCGAAGGCGACGCTCGGGCTGGTGCTGGGCGGCGAATATTTCAGGGACGAGGCCGCGGTGCGGCACGGCTTGTGGAATCTCCGCCAGTTGCGCGATTTGCTGACGCGGCGCGGCCTGATGAGCGAATACAACAGCCCGACCTACACTCCATTCACCATCGCGAATCTCACCTCGGTGGCGCTGCATGCCCGGAACGAGGAGGCGCGCACACTGGCTGGGCAGGCCTGCGAACGGATCTGGGCCGAGATACTCGGCCATTTTCACGTGCCGACCGGGATGAACGGGGGGCCATTTTCGCGCGCTTATCCTCCCGATACGCTGGGGCACCTCAGCACGTTGGGCAATGTGCTCTGGCTGGCGCGCGGCGAGGGGATCATTCCGGATCCACTGCGGGAGATGGAGAGGGACCCGGTGCGGTTGGCGCGCTATCATCATTCCCAACCCGACTCCATGGGCCGCTTTGCGCTCATGGCGTCCTGCGAATACATGGTGCCCCGCTATCTCGGGAAGTGGGTTGAAAAAAGAACCTATCCCTATCGGATTCGCGCCACCGCGGAGCGGGGCGATGGGGGCGAATCTTTCCACGCAGGGGAAGTGGTCGCGACCCAATACCAGGAGGAAGACTTCAGCTTGGGGACAGCTGAAGGGGAAAGCTTTTCTCAGGCGGAAATGTGGTATCTGCGTTACCGCCGCACGTCGCCCGCCGTGGCTATTGAGGATATCCGGACTGCTTACGTGGGATATTTTATAAACGACCAGTCGCCCAATGACGGCATCGAGAAAGTCTACCCCCACGGGACGGTGCACACGCTGCAGGATCGCCGGGTGGCATTGCTGGTGGCGCGGCCGCTTCTTTCACTGGCGGGCACGGAGATCGATTGCCTGAAACTTTGCTTCGTATTGCCGGTTCATTTCGGCCCCGTGGAAAAAATGGAGATCCGGGATGGCCATGTGTTCATGCAGGATGGCCCCGTGCGTCTGGCCTTGCGTCCGCTCAATGCAGCGGTGCATGGCGATGCCGAGGCGATCAAGTTCGAAAACGTCGAAAATTACCAGGTCATATCGTTCTGCAATTACGCCGGGCCAAAGCGGTCTTTCACGCGCGGGGAACTGGGCGGAATGCTCAACGGATTCGTCTCGGTGGTCGGGCTCACGGCAGAGGAGGGTTACGGGGAATTTGTCAGGCGCGTTACCGGTGCGGAGTGCGTCGATTACTGGCACGGCAAGTCGCGCACGGTTAGGTATCGCCTCGGCGACACTTTGCTGGAGACCGGTTATGCCGTGGAGTCGGATTGCGTCCGGTTCGCGTGCATCAACGGCAAGCCAATGCCGCGACCGGTATGGGAAGCGGATGGATTACCCGCGGAGCAACTTCCTTTTCTCTCCGGCGCGCCTGAGTCCAATGCCTTGCGCATTCCCTATGAGCACCTTCGTGTCGTCTGGGCGCCCGATTCGCCCTGGATCATTGCATCACGCGGCGGAAAGGACCCGATGTATCCCGGCGCGCGATTTGAGAAGAATTTGCAGAGCTTTGAGAAGTTTGGCGGTTTATGTGCTCTTTTTGTATCCGCGATTCAGCGGCTTTGCAATTGATCTGCACGGGGATTGCACGCTGGATTACGGCGGGGCGAAGTGGACCGACACTGCGCAACCGCTGTTGATTCCGATGGTGTCGTAAAGGGTGAGGGTGAAACTGGCACCGGCTGCGAGCGTGAATGAGACCGAGGACCGGATAACGGGATGGTCGGACATGTTGTCAGAGGCGCTGCTGCCACCCAATAGATATTCACCAGTCGCGCTGATTTGAACGTCATCATCAGCCGATCCGCTGACAGTTACCGTGCAAGCGGCAGCATAGGGATTGGTGAAGGTCTTGGCAGTGATGACCTCTGGGCTGTAGTCACGGCGGGGGCCTGAACTCGCCGTGGCTACGTTGAAGCTGTCATCAACAGCACACCAATCGGCCACGGAGGCGGTTGTATTTGCCACGATGTCCGGTGACCCGAGCGCCCAAGCGCGTGCCTGAAACGGAATAGTCCCTCCCGGAACCACATTCGGAACGGTGAGGGAGAAGCTAGTCGATCCGCCTGGGGAGATGGTCATACCTCCGACCACGGCAGTCCCGCAACGAACGCTGAGCAGGAAAACGGAAGGCCCGGTATAGCCGCTGGGGTTGCTCATTGTGACCGTGCCGGTGAAATGGCCGGTGGCCGTGACTTTGCCTGTGATGGCAGAGCATGAGTCAGAATCCGTGGCCGTCATTGAAATCGTGGGCCATGTGATCGTCGGCGGGTCAGTGGCCGGAGGTGTGCTGGGGCCGGAGCCACCATATCCGCCACCGCCGCCGATCCATCCAGGAGGAGGCGCTGAAGGGCTCGGAGAGGGCGTAGGTGTTGTGGGAGAGACGGGAGGGGGAACGGGCGCAGTTGGTGAGAACGGGAGCGGACAGCCGTTTGTGGCCGTGCCTCCGACCGTGCCGGCGGTGACGCAGGAAACTGGCAGGTTGGTCCAATCCTGGGCAAGGAATTCAGCAGCACCGAAGTCGGTATTTTGAACCACACGGCTCGTTCCATCATTGAGGATAAGCCAGTAAAGCCCACCAACCCATTTATAGAGCCATTGCGTGGTCCAGCCGACGCGCCGCACGCTCCACCCTGCTGCCATTGCCTGCTTTGCGGTGGGCCAGTCGAAGAGTTGTGTAGCTGGAGTGGTCATGATGCTGTTGCGACGTTTCGCTCAACGATAAGAGGGAAGATTTGTGTGCTTCGGTCGATCAATGCCGGCGTCAGGCCGGTATCGGTCTGCGTGAGTTGAATGCGGATCTCGGTCGGCATAGCAAGCTGTGTGACTACCTGGGAAGGATCGGTGCCGGCGGGAGCGGCAGCGCCGCCGATCAGCGCGTCACCTTCATAATCGGAGAGAGGACCGGCGAGCTTCGACGGATCGAGATAAAATAGAATACGGTAGCGCGTGTTCTCATATGCACCCACTTTTGTGAACGCACCGCCGGCGTTCAACTCGACGATGGCGTCAGCTTCGTATTCCTTGATGCCAATGGAGATCAGGGTGACAGGCAGATCGAGCGAGACACCGTTCTTTTGAAGAGCGATCAGCAGCGGCAAATAATCCCCGTTCTTGCCGTGCAATTTTCCGTCGGAGGAAGTTGGAAAAGTCACCGCGCCGGTGATCAAGTCGATGTTCACCTCTATGCCGATATCGGCGACGAATCCCGGATCATCGATCCCAAATGTGATAGCCAGCGTGCCTGTCCCGTCCGAGTTGGTTGCCGACAGAAGACAATTGTAAACGCCGGGCAGCGTAGGCGCTCCGGAGATCAACCCGGTGGTCGATGAAATGGAAAGCCCTGGTGGAAGATTAGGGCATGCCCATGTCGTAACGGAAGCGCCTGTCGTCGCAGCCTGGTAAGCTGCGTATGTATTGGCAGTAAAACCGAGGACTGAAGTCGTTGGATTGATGATTGGAATTGCCATAAATTAAACTGGTAAAAGCGTCATTGAATCACTGCGCCGAGCGTGCCCGTCTTCGGAGCTAGAATCGAATATTGGACCCAGCCGCGAGCCCACGTGATTGAGTCTTCGGTATCGAATTCGATCAAACGTGCGCGCAGGGCAAAGTTTGCGGTTGCAGGCGCTGCACTGTTCGCGCCGACGATCTGGTTATAGAGCAGCGCATTTGCGGTGAACGTGCCGGCATTGTTCGTGATCGTGCAGCCAAAGGTGTGAGTGATTAGCGACGGCGCAAGGATGATCTGCTGACGGAGAATCGGCGTGGTTACATTCCATGTGACAGCTTCAAGATTGGTATCCGTCGTGTCCGGACTGATGCGACCTGGCAACCGTTTGTAAAACATGCGCTCTTCTGGGATTTGAACTACGCACAGCCTCCATTCGTGATCCAACCAGATGATACAAACGACGCCTTGGGCAGCCTGACGGCCGTGGCGTCGTTGCTCGGTGCCGGGAGCGGTTCGATTGCGATCAATTTTCTTGCAGCTTCAATCAACGATGGATTTCAAAACGCGCTAAATATTTTGCAGGCCCACTCGATGGCGGGAAGTTTCTGGGTGCCGACCGGCGGCGGCTCGACCTCCGTGTTCCCTCCTGCGCCGCCAACGCCCGTCCAGGGAGCAACCGGACTCGATAAGGATGGGCGTCTGGTTGCGCAACGGACCGCAGCCTTGACCGCGAAACTCAACACGCCGCTCGATGAGCCGTTTCCATTCGAGGCAATCGCATTCAACACAGCTCTCCTATGATTAATTTACTTATCGTCAATCTCACCACGAAAACCGCTACTGTGGACGGACAGACAGCGTGGACGCCTCCTCCGTTTGTTTTTGGAGAGTCGATGCTTTTCGCATTGCGACTCCAACAGAATGTGGAAGGGATAGCGCAGGCGTTTTATCCCACAGTGAATGCGATGCGGGCCGCTGTAGGCAACGTCGATGCGCGTCCTGCCAGTGGCGGTTTTTCGATGTTGATAGGCACGACGCCATCAACGAGCTCAAACACAACGGGACGTCTGAGCTATAGCGCCGCTGCTTCCGATTTGCAGACAGCAATCAATGCGTTCGCCGGCGTCGTGTCCACTTACGGGGCGGTGCGCGTGGAATATTCCAATGGATCGTTCTTCATGGTCTTCGGTTCCGGCCTGGTGCAGGTGCCTCTCATGCTGGTCAATAACAAGCTGTGGCCGGTGAGCTTCGGCATAGTGACAGCCAACCAGGTGGACGGCATCTGGGTTCATCAACTGCGGCTCATACAAGCGCCTGTGGCGTTCAGCGATGCCGGATCGCCAGTGGTGCCTCCCGGTCCCTCCATGAGCGAGGTGCAGGCCGGTGGCACAGCTGACGGCACATCCTGGAATGAAATTCAGGCGCTTTACCTCCCGCCAAGTTTTGCCGGTGCGTATGCAATCAAGATGGGGACCGCACGCACCGAGCTCCTCTCGATCAGCGACGGGCCGACGCAGATTCAGGCGGCGCTGGTTGCTGCCTTCGGCAATGGGTTCAACGTCACCAACCCTCTGGCCAACACTGCGAACATCGAATTTACAGGGGCCTTCGCCGGCGAGATGCAGGCGTTGTTGACCATCGAGGTTTTCAACGCGCCTCCGGGCGATCTGACTTTCGAGCTCAAGTTTGACCGGGCTGAACTTGCGGCGCTCCTTCGCGTGTCGCCATCGGTGACTCTTCCATTTGAAGTGCACCTCGACATAACCGACGAAGATGCGGTCGTGCGTGACAAACTCGCTTTCAGCGTGCCGGTAACGATCTCACGCACAGGCATCCTGGCTGAGCTTGGATCGTTGCCGAACATTAACTGGCTGCAACCTCCAAGCCCGAAGGATTACATCCCGTTTAATTCCTCCCAGGTAATCACCGGGCAGCAATATTTCCCGGCTGTCATTGGCGACGCGGAGGCAACATCATTCGCAATCGCACACGGGCTGGCGACGGAAGCCGTGTATGTGTTCGTTCGAGAAAACAAAAGCAACGGCAAGCAGCTGGTGGACGGCGTTGATTTCAGCGTGGTGATCAATACCGCCAACCAGGTGACAATCACGGCGCTGACCGGCGCGCCGGCGTTGAACGCATGGGCGGCGATGGTGATGAGTGCGCAGACGGTCGCGGCGTTCGCGAGCGGCCTCACGTTGACGATTGCCCAGGTGACCGGATTGTCAGCGATACTCGATAGCATGGGAAATTCCATCGCGTCGCTGCTTACGTTGCTGCCTGCAAGTGCTTCCGCTGCCAATACCTCGGTCATCGCCACTCACCGCCACAACAACGGCTGGTTTGTCATCAGCGAAAATTACCTGCACCGGGATCTGAAGGACTGACATGGCCGAGGAAGTAAAAATCAACGTCAACGCCGGCGGCGACGTCACTATCATTAGTGATGCCGAAAAAAAGCTTCGTGCGTTGAAGGCAGAGCAGCTCGAATTTGAAAAGCATGGCGCTCCGCAAACCGCAGCCTCGAAGCAAAAGCAATTCGACAAGGCGCGAGCCGCCGACCTGAAACTGCAACAGGAAATCATCGAGTCCTCGAAAGCCGAGGCAACTGCCGTGAGAGCATCCGGGGATGCCGCCGGCGCTGCCGTGCTGGAGGAGGAAATCGAACTGCGAGAAGAAGCGTTGAGACTCCAGCGCGCCGGTATCCAGTATGAGTCGGAGGCGTTGGGTATCGCACGGCAGAAAATTGCATCTCAAGCCGAACTGAATGAAGAACTCGCCGCAGCTGCCGCATTGGAAAAAGGAGAGTCCGGGGGTGGAGGTGGCGCAGGTGGAATTCAAAGCTCCGGTCTTCGTGGAGGGAGACTCGGACAGGCGCTTCGATTTGGCGGTGTGAATTTAAGGACCGCCGGGGAAATCGGTTTTGCAGCGATGATAGGCGAGATGGCGAAAAGGATGATCGATACCATGGCTGACGAAATGGATTCGGCGTCCCTCGAAGCGCAAAAAGATATACGGCATGGCCGGCGCGAGGATGAAAAGCGTGTCCGTAAAATACAAGGCGCGACCGGAGCCAGCGAACGCAGCGGTTTAATCGAGGGCGACAAGGATGAGATCGAAAGTCTGACCGACCAGATCGATGCCAAGAAACTGGAGATCAGCAAAGCGGAGCGCAGTTGGCTGGGATTGCTGGGAATGAACCGTCCGCAGATTGCCGCAATGAAGGGACAGGTGGAACTCGCTGAACAAAAGCGCGATAAAATCAGCGGTGCAATTCCAAAACAGGAGGATCTCCGGAAGAATGACATCGATGATGAAATTGCGCTGAGCGAGGCGCGTGGACGTCACGATGGCCGCGAAGTGCGATCCATCGAGGAAAAGTTGGCGTGGACCAAAAAATATAATGAAGAGGTGAAAAACGGCGCGAAGTCGTGGCAGGCCGCAGAGCTCGCCGGCATGGAGACGTTTCAAAAACGCCAGGAACAAATGCAGGGCATCGCGGCGCACCTTGTCAGCGCACGCAGCGGTGCAGGTGACATTGCCAGGGCGGCTGCATTCGCCGATTCCAACAGCAGCCTGCGCAAATCCATCGACTCGCTTCATGCAACGGTGAAGGCCCACGGTGAAGCGGCAACCCGGAGGAATTTCGCGGGATGATCTACGGCAAGCCTCAACTGCTGATTGACAGCGACAGTTCCGACAAAATCGGAATCCGCACCCTTATTGCGTCAATGATGTGGCAACCGTCGCAGGAAGGGTTGTCTCTCGCGGAGATTGATGCACAGCGGCCCGGCGTGCCGTCAGTGTCCGGAGGGGTGTTACTTGTGGGAAACGAGACGAGAAGAAACGGCGGCGCTTACAAAACATCGTGGACGTTCGAGGGGATCGATGGAGATGGAAAATCAGTCACGTTCAAGGATCGCAGCAATTCACTCGACTACTCATTTGAGCCGGGCCTGTCGCAAGTATCCCTTCAGCTTTGGATGGGTAAGGGCGGCGGCGACGATACTGCATTGCAGGATCTGCTCACACGATACCAGGGGAGCTTCGATCCTGACAACGGACAGATCATCTGGCCGGCCACGCTCGCCGCCGGCAGCAATACTGGTGTCAACGGGCTTGCAGGTCCCGGCGCGTCGCAGGCCGGGCAGACAAACCCGATGTTTGGCATCCAGGATTTTTTCCGCATGGAAGGGACCTACCGTTTCCGCTATGCGGCGCTGACCATTTCAG
>Ga0302319_10002054_pt1 | contig 44034 bp, 41 predicted proteins | sample Bog_T0_2_FD_203319 | JGI IMG/M metagenome (GOLD analysis project Ga0302319, IMG submission 203319) | Peat permafrost microbial communities from Stordalen Mire near Abisko, Sweden - Bog_T0_2 | ecosystem: Environmental > Terrestrial > Soil > Wetlands > Peat | place: Sweden: Abisko, Stordalen Mire...
CCAATGCTCTCGCTGCCGACCATCTGAAACCGGTAGTTGGCCGGCGTCAGCGCCGTCGAACCCTTGTCCCGCGACGCTTCCTGCTCGCTGTCCACAGCCCGCTTCAGAACTTTGTCGCAAAGAAACTTCGAGCCGCTCTGCGACACAATCCGAAAGCTCATCCCCTGCGCAGCGTCGTAGTTGGCCTCTACGTCCATCTTGGCCCCGATCGTCGTGGCAAAGCCTTTGTACTCGACCTGGTAATGGCGCAGCGCCTTGTAGTGTTTCAGGTCCTGAATCCGCGCCTCGGTGCGGTGATGCATCTGCTCCACCACCTCAACCGTGCTCAACCCGGTCGGTGAACCCGCACCCGCGCCAGGGTTCTCAGCCCAGACCACCACCGCCGTACCTGCCAGCGCTACCGCCAAACACAGGCATCTGAATCGTTGAAAGGGCATGAGCTATATGATACAGCGTGAATACCACTTCCAGGAAACCGGGATTTCCGCTTCGGTCATCGGTACAAGTTTCAGCAACCCCAATTTTGGGCGACGCGGACCAATCCCGACTCCGCTTCAGAATCTGAAATATGCACCGATCATCGGCTCCGACGCGTGCGTGAACGCGCCGGTAGAAGCAAACACGGTGGTCAGGTTGGGCGCCTTGTACAGGTTGCCGCGGTATTGGAAGCGCAGCCCCATGTGCGGAAGCAAACCCCAATCCAGTCCGGCTCCATAAACAAACACCGGCTTGGTGTTGATGGTGGTGCTGGTCTGCCCGCTCACCGGCACATCGAACAGAAACCCGACGCCCGCCAGCGCAAACGGCCGCAGATTCGCGATCTTCAACGAAGCCACCCAATCGCCTGTCACTTCGTGCGCGTTGGCCAACACCGGGATCTGCTGGCACAGCGGGTTAAAGAGGCTTGGGCAACTGGAATACGCCTGGTTGCCGCGGTTGAAGGAGTAGGTGCCTTCATACCCAATGATCGGATTCACTATGTGGCGCACCTCAATCATTCCACCCGCGGAGTTGGACGGACTCTCCAGAACATTGTTGCCGCTCGTAGCCCCGCTGAAGGCTCCGTAAAGGCTCACCCCCAAATCCGTCCGCGAAAGCGCTCGGGCTGCCGAAGCCGGTGTCTGCGCATTAGCCGCGGCGGAGCCCAGCAGTGCGAGCCCCATGAGCCCGGCCAATCCAATCAGTAGAAAATCCCTATGCCTCCATTTGGTTCGCATCGTGGTCTCCCATGTTGAATTCAGATGAGTCGCTTTGAGTCGGGAATAGTTGCCTCTTCCTTGGATGCCACTACCTTGGACACGGGGGCTCAGTTTTTGTTGTGGAATTCTGGACTCGCGTACCTGCAAAGGCAAGCTCAGCCCCCTTTCGCGTTATCCTGTCACCACACCATGACTCGACGGCCCTATTTTCCCGCCCTCGCCGCCCTCACCGGAGCCGCCCTCTCCATCACTGTCTCCATTGCCGCCCAGAACCAAATCAAGGAGGGCACGAAGATCGTGATTCCCTATCTGGACGAGCAGCCCGTCCGAGCCCGCCACGGCATGGTCGTCAGCGTCCACCATCTCGCCTCGGACGCCGGCCTTCAAACGCTCCGCGCCGGCGGCAACGCCATCGACGCCGCTGTAGCCACGGGCTTTGCCCTCGCCGTCGTCCATCCCGCAGCCGGCAATCTCGGCGGAGGCGGCTTTCTCCTCCTCCGCACTCACGACGGCCACGCCACCTTCCTCGACTTCCGTGAGAAAGCTCCCCTCGCCGCCACGGAGACCATGTACCAGGACGCTCAGGGCAACGTGATTCCCGAAGACAGCCTCGACTCATCCGTCCTTGGCTACCGCTCCATCGCCACCCCCGGCTCTGTTGCCGGCCTGGTCTACGCCGAGCGCAAATTCGGCAAGCTCGGCCTTCAGCGTGTCCTCGCTCCAGCCATCCAGCTCGCCACCCAGGGTTTCCAGCTCAGCACCGAAGAGGCCAAAGAACTTACCGACCCCGATCTGGCCAGATTCCCCGGCTCAAAACGAATCTTCCAGCGCGACGGCCATCTGTATAAGGAAGGCGAAACCTTCCGCCAGCCTGAGCTGGCCCGCACCCTTGCTCGCATCGCAGCCGATCCTGACGACTTCTATCACGGCAAAATGGCCCACGAGCTTATCGAAGAACTCCACAAAGGCGGCGCGCTCCTGACGCTCGATGACCTCGCCCAATACACCGTCGTCGAGCGCACCCCCATCATCGGCGCCTTCCACGGCTACACGGTCATCAGCGCACCGCCGCCGTCTTCAGGTGGTATTGTGCTCCTCAGCGCCCTCAACATCCTCGAAGCTTACGACCTGGCCAAGCTGGGCGACCGCACCGCCGCCTCCATGCACCTCATCGCCGAGGCCTACCGCCGCGCCTACATGGACCGCGCCGATTACCTCGGCGATCCCGACTACAATTCCATTCCCGTCTCTCAACTCACCTCAAAGGCCTACGCCGCAGCCTGGCGCAAGAGCATCAGCCCCGACGCGGCAAGCCCCAGCGCCGGTCTCGTCCGTCCCGTAGGCTTCCTGCCACCTGCGCCCGAAACCGCCGGCCAGCGACGCCCGGAATCCAACAACACCACCCACTTCTCCGTTGTTGACGGTGAAGGAAACGCCGTCGCTGTCACCACCACCCTCAACGACTCCTTCGGCTCCCGCGTCACCGCAGGCTCTCTCGGCTTTCTCCTCAACGACGAGATGGACGACTTCGCCGCCAAGCTCGGCGTCCCCAACATCTACGGCCTCATCCAGGGGCCGGCCAACGCCATCGCCCCCGGCAAGCGCCCGCTTAGCTCCATGACCCCCACCATCGTCCTTCAGGACGGCAAGCTCCGCTTCGTCCTCGGCTCCCCCGGCGGCGCTCGCATCATTACCACCGTCGCCAACATCTTTCTATCAGCATCCGAGGGCGGCCTCAACATACAGCAGGCCGTCGACGCCCCGCGCTTCCACCACCAGTACCTGCCCGACAAGCTCTACCTCGAGCCCGGCTTCACCCCGGAAACCCTCGCAGGGTTGCGCGCCCTCGGCTACGACCTCGACATTAAAGGCGGCCACTGGTCCAACGGCGAGTGCATCGCCATCGACCCCAAAACCGGCGACCTGCTCGGTGGCCAGGACCACCGCAGCCACTACGGCAAAGCCGCAGGTTATTGATTCCTGAAAAAACTTGAGAACTGAGCAGAATTGAACAGGTTTTTCCCCCATCCTCCTCCATCCTGAAAAAGATGCGAACACAAATGTGCCCACACGATGAGCACATGGTGATAAAGGCGGAGACTCGATTCTTCGTTCCGCACGTTGAGCACGCGCTTAGGCAGACCTCGCTGAGACATTCGGATTCATTGTTCTGGAACATTCAGCAAAGTCTGCCTGTTTTCAGTCAGCTACACCCTTTCCCAGTCCAGCGTTTTCGTGATGCAAGCCTGCGGCTTCCCAGAACTCGCAGGCTTGCTCTTCGAAGCCCCCCAAAAAAGCCTCCAATGAAACTTGGTCAATTTTGCACAATTTACCGTCCCACGCCCTCCTTCTGTGATACTCTTTTCCCCATGCGGCCCTAGAGTGCTCACAGGATGGGTTACTCAGTCGCCTCCACGAACGGTAATCCTGCCGTTCGGAACTCCGGGCTCACTTTCCTGAGTTGACCTCGCCCGAGCCCCCGCAATCCAAGCGTCGGATACTCTGGACAAGGCTTCTGGTTCCACACTTGATCGTTTCCCAGTCGTGCGTTATTGGGATGCAAGCTTGCGTTCATCTCAGATCCGCAAGCTTGCATCCCAACCCCATCCCCGCCGACCCCTCCTCAATCCTCTATCCCCCGGTTCTCTGCGCCGTGTTCCGGTGTTCCTTGTTCCCTGATCCCTGTTCCCTGTTCCCTGTTTCCTCGCTTACCATGGAGCGCATGGCCTACTTCCTCTTCAAGACCGAGCCCGATGTTTATTCCTTCGACGATTTCCTTGGAGACAAGGAGACGACCTGGGATGGCGTAACCAACCCCACAGCCGTGAAGTTCCTGCGCGAGATGAAGGCGGGGACAAAGTGGATTTTTTACCACACCGGCGATGAGCGCACCGCCGTTGGGACCGGGGCCGTTGTGAGCGTGGACCCTGCCGATCCCAAGGCGCCTATCGTCAAGGTGAAGGTGGGCAAGCGACTGAAGAAAGCGAAAACTCTGGCCGCGATCAAGGCGGAGGCGCTTTTCGCGAAGTCGCCGCTGGTGATTATCGGGCGGCTTTCGGTGGTGCCGCTGACTGAAGAGCAGTGGGATTGGTTCCTGGCTTGATGGAATGTTGGGCCAGAAGGTGGTAAGATTTCCTTGTTTCCTTTATTCCTTGCGAGGACGCCATGCTGGCAAAATTGACAGTCAAGAATCAGCTCACCATCCCCAAGGCGGTAGCCACGCGGTTCGCCGGAGTGGCGTACTTCGACGTGAGCACGGATGGGACCTCGATTACGCTCAAGCCATTGCAGCCGAGCCGTCTGGATGAGGTGCGCGCCAAACTCGAAAGCCTCGGCATCACGGAGCAAGACATTACCGACGCAATTGCCTGGGCACGTCAGAGCCAGTGAGTACCGCCGCCAAAGCGAGAGTCGTCTTCGATACGAATGTTGTCCTCTCCGCGCTCCTGTTTACCCGCGGCCGGCTGAGCTGGTTGGTTCGCCATTGGCAAGCCAGAGATTGTGAGCCGCTCGTCTCGCATGAGACAGCAGCGGAGTTGACAAGAATCCTTGCCTACCCGAAGTTCCAGCTCACCGCCGAGGAACAGTTGGAGGCGTTGGCCAGTTATATCCCTTTTTGCGAGGCAGTCGAGGTTGCGAAATCATGCTCGGTTCTTTGCAGGGATGCCACGGACCAGGCTCTCCTTGATCTGGCGCACAGCGGAAGGGCCGACATTCTCGTGACGGGCGACCGTGACCTGCTGGCGCTGACTGGGCAGACGGCGTTTGTCATTGAGACTCCAGACGTCTATCGGCAAAGAATCTCGGGAAGTGAAGAGAATCGATGATCCTGTTGTCGGAGTCGCAGTCTCAGGTCTCGAATGCCGGACACCTTGACAAGCTTCAGGCAGGCTGTGGAGCACTCGGCATCTCAGCGGTGAACCCGGTAAACTAGTTCCTCCTCGGAGACCCCAATGTCTCGCCGAATCTCGTTGAGCATCCTGAGAGCCAATCGGCGAAACTCGGCAAACTCGTTGGTCCGCTTGCCTTCTAGACAGTCGAAGAGGTAATCAATTATTTCGTTGTATGCTTCAAATACTGGCAATGGGGCAAACATCCCCAGTAATGCCGTGGTGGCGAGCCGTTCCTTTTCGAATTCGATGAGCAACATTGCCACATTGACGCCTGGAGTCGCATTAGATAACGCCATAATAAAGTCAACGACGGGTGGGATTGCATCCTTATACAGCGCGAGTTTCTCGCGCAATGTTTGGCCTGTGCGGTCATTCTCGCGGTTCAATTGGGCCTTGAAGTTTTCGAGTTCCTTCTGGTAACGAGCCTTTTCTTTCTCCATTAGGCGCTCGGCCCAAATCTTGCCGAGCCAGTTTGACAGCCCCAGGACAATCGCACCGCCTCCGCCGAGAGAGACAAGCACAGAAGCGACGATTTCGGCTAATTCTGTTAAGTGCATAGGCGTACTCAATCCCTGCCTTCTCCCAGCCACCGCTTTGTATTCAGCAACTGGCGGTTGTCGAGGGCCCAGACCTTGCCAGTCAACTCTTCGGGGCTTTTGCCTTCGCGGATCGACTTTTCGAATTCGCCGGTGACGGCTTGCATCTTGGCGTCGAGATCGTCCAGGAAGTTCAGCACCAGGGCTTCGGGGATCATGGGGAGCTTGGGCGAGCCGAACTCCAGCTTGCCATGATGCGAGAGGATCATGTGCAGGACTAATGTCTTGAGCTTGGGCGGGAAGTTGGGGAGGCTGTCGATGGTCTTTTCTGCAAGAGCCGCGCCGATCTGGATGTGGCCGAGCAGACTGCCTTCGACGGTGTACTCGAAGCCGATCTCCCAGCTCAGCTCGCGGACCTTGCCGATGTCGTGGAGGATGACGCCGGTAAGCAGGAGGTCGCGGTCGAGGAGCGGGTAGTGCGGAGCCACGCGGTCCGCGAGGGTGCAAAGGCTGACCACGTGCTCCAGCAAGCCGCCGAGCCAGGCGTGGTGGAGCTGCTTGGCGGCGGGGGCTTCGCGGTAGGCTTGCGCGAGGTCTGGGTCGGCGAGCAGGGTGGCAAGCAGCAACTTGAGGTCGGGATTGGTGAGGCTGTCGACGAATCCGATGAGCTGACGCCAGAGGTCGGCAACGTCATAGGTGGTGGACGGCATCAGGTCGGTCTTGTCCACCTCGTTCGCCTGGGCAAGGCGGAGCTGGTCGACCTTCATTTGCAACCGGTCGTCAAAGCGGGAGGCGCTGCCCCGGGCCTTGACGATGTCGCCTTTGTCGAAGTCCCTGGCGATGCGCGGGTCTTCCGGCGCCCAGACGCGGCCTTCGAGCTGGCCAGTCTTGTCGCCGAGGATGAGGTTCAGGTAGGGCTTGTTGGTCTTGGTGGTGCGCTGCTGCTTGGCGAGGACAAGGAAGTAGCCGTCGAAGAGCTTGCCTTCGTCAAAGTTGGCCAGATCGGCGATGTAGATGTCTTTCATTCTGCCGAGAAGCTTAACGCATCGAGGCGGGGATCGAGCAAAATTCGCTCAACTAACGTTCCGCTGAGGTCTTCTCTCTGCGTGCCTTTGTTAAGAGTGCCAAAAAGATGACGATCAGGTTTAAGGAGTTCCCTACTACCAGGACCGATCCGAACAAATGCTCCAAGGCGCCCTGGCTCAGCAAGTAGTAGGCGAACAGGATCTGGCCGATGCAGACGGAAGTCATCAGAGAGACGATGACAATCAAGTGGGCAATCGTAATCGTTATCGTTGTTCTCGCGATGTTCATCTGCCGGCTCCTCTTCAAGTCAGCGCAATCGTCTGAATTCTCACCCGCGCAACCGCCAGGCGCTCAGCTTCCGGCAAGAGATTGCTCTTTGAGCAGGATGCCATTTCCCGTCGATTGCGTAAAGACCAAAGCTTCTGAAAAAGCAAGCCGGGCCAGGGATTGAGGTCCAAGGCCCGGCGAGTCTACTCGATCGGTTGCAATCTTTCAGCGGCTACTGCGGAGCGGGCGCGGGAGCCGGAGCGGGCGCGGGAGTCTGCGGGCCAGGCGCTCCCGGCACCTGAGGGGCCGGTGTCATCTCAGGGCCTTGGGGCTTCGTCTCAGGCTGCTTGCTCTTGTTTGCCAGCCTGGTCTTTTCGGTTTCTGTGGTCTTCTTTTTCTTCTTCTTGGCGGCCGTATCGCCGGCCAGGCCAAGCGGGGTGGCCTGGGTCTGGCGGTCGGCCACTTCAGCGGCGTCGGGTGCGGCAGGAGCCAGTTTGTCCGGCCGCGGTCCCTTGGCTTTGATCTGCTTGGGCTGTTTGGCGCGATCGGTGAAGCGGGTCTTCTGCGTCGGCTTGGCCTTTGTCTCAAGCGGATTGACGGGCTCATTCGCGGCGGTTTGCTCAACCGCGCCCGCATCTTCGGTTTTGGTTGCGGTTGCCGCATTGGGCAGCGTCTTGGCCGGGGCCTGGCCGAAACGGATCTTTTCCTTCTTGCCAGGCTTCTCGGAGGTCAGGCTGGCGTCCTTTTTGGTGGCTTTGGCCGGCGCCGCGGCAGCTTCCGCAGGAGGCGGAGCTTGCCCCGATTTCTGCCGGAAACTGCGCGTGGACTCGCGGAACCGGGTGCGCTCCACCTTCTTCTTTTTCTTGGGGGCGGGCGGGGTATAGGCGCTGTAGATCGGCTTGGTCTGTTTGGCGCTGGCGCCGGTATCTACATAGCCTGGCTTGATATCGATGTAGGCCTGCTCGCGCATGGTGGTTTGAAATTCGCGCATGGCCGGTTCCATGCGGCTGCCGTAGAAGGCGTCTTCCACCTGCTGCTCGACATCTTTGAATGGCGGAGCGCCTCCTGGGGTGTGTTGCACCACCTTGAAGATGACAAAGCCCTGCCTGGTGCGAATGGGTTCAGTGACCTCGCCCGTTTTAAGGGCGAAGACCGCATCCTCGAGGACTTTGGCCATTTTGCCGCGCTGGAACTGGCCCAGATCGCCGCCCTGGGCTGCCGTGGAACCATCGCTGAAGCTGCGCGCCAACTGGCTAAAGTCGCCGCCCGCATGGAGCTTGGCCTCAATGTCGTCGGCCTTGGCCTTGGCCGCGGCCAGGGCTGCCGGATCGTCGCCGGGAGCGCTGCCCGGTAGCGCAGCAGTGAGTGGGGCGGGTGCGGCCACGGAGACCAGAATCTCGCTCAGATTCACGCTCTCCGGCCGGGAATACTCCTGCTTGTGCGCCTCATAGTAGCGTTGCACCTCGCCGGGCGTGAACTGAACTTTGCGGGCCACCTGGTCGCGCAACACCTCCTGGGAAATGATGTTGTTGCGGATGTTGGCCTTGAAGTCCTCAAACGAGACGCCCTGTTCCTTGGCGGCCTTTTCCAGGTCTTCAAGGGTTTCAAGGTTGTATTGCTTTCGAATCTCGTTGAGCCGGGTGATCAGCTCGGTCTCGCCTGTGATGCCGAGTTCCTTGCCCTTGGAGAGCAGGAGTTGCTGATCGATGAGGCTGCGGAGCAGATCCTTGTGGCCTTCGGATATCTCCTGCATCGTAGCGCCGTGCTGGCGCGCCTCCGCGTCCAGTTCCTTCATTGCGCGGTCATAGTCGGAGCGCGTGATGATCTGGTCGTTGACGCGGGCGACGATATCTTCGACCGTGTTGCCGCCATATGGGCTTTCGGGCACGGCGGGATGCGTTTGCGCCAGGGTGGAACTTGCGAGCAGCAGCGTGCCGAACACGAAAGCCGCGAGAGTGCGAAGAGGTCTCTGAGTCATAGGGTTGGACACGGCAGGGGTCAAACCATCAATCCCTGAGGCATAGACGCTATTGTAAATGCCTGGGAAGCGGAGAGGACAGCCGGAGCGCGATTCCCGGCCCGAATCTGGAGCGAAGGAGAGCGGAATTGGGGAGATTTGTTGAGCGGTGGCCGTTGGGCGGGGAAAACGGTGGAGCGGGGTTCATGCACTCCCAGGTCTTAAACGCGAGACATGGGGCACCCGGCACCCGTCGTTATCGAGGGGGTACCCGGCCAGCGGTCCGGTGGAAAGTGCGAATATATCCCGGCGGGTCAGCAGGGCGTGGCTACCCGAACAGGCACAGCCCGCGTCAAACAGTGCAGTGGTATACTTCTTTCCAAGACGGCTCTGCGAGGGCCTCAAGCGGCTTCCCAGTCTTTTTTAGCCTTGCCGAAATCGGGCAAGGTTAATTCTATCGAGAACCCCTCCAGCCGCTTGCGGTGGATCGGGACTCGCACATTGGAAAGACCGCAGCCAGGCGCCTGCCGCAATTGCCATCCGGAGGTTCGTTCCGCCTATGACTCCACGCGCCCGCCGCGCCCTTTTCGCCGTAGTTCTCTTTTTCGCCGTATGCGCCGTTGCAGGTACCGTGCTGCAGCGCAGGGTAGGCGCCCAGTCTTCGACAGACGAGAGCCAACTCCGCGACAGCCTCAAGTCGTTCACCAACGTGTATGCGATTGTGGAGCAGAACTACGCCGAACCGATCACGGGCGACAAGGCCGACATGGCCATCTACGACGGGGCGATTCCAGGCATGTTGAGGGTGCTGGACCCGCACTCGAATTTCTACGATCCCAAGGCCTACGCCCGGATGCGCGAGGAGCAGCATGGCCGCTACTACGGCGTGGGCATGACCATCCAGCAGCCGTACAGCGGCGGCAAGGTGTTTGTCGAGTTTCCCATGGAGGGCGCACCGGCATTCAGGGCGGGCATTCATCCCGGCGACGTGATCGCGGCCGTGGACGGCAAGAGCACCGACGGAATGACCTCGGACCTGGTGGCCAAGGCACTGAAAGGCCCCAAGGGAACGCATGTGCAAGTGTCGATGATTCGCGTGGGTGAGGCAAAGCCGCTGACTTTTGACCTGGTGCGCGACGAGATTCCCAACCCCTCGGTGGACCTGAAATATGAGATTCGGCCCGGCATTGGCTACATTCACCTGAAACAGTTTCAGGAGACGACGGCGCAGGAGGTCAACGATGCGGTTGACAGCTTTACCGGCCTGAAAGGGCTGGTGTTTGACCTGCGCGGCAATCCTGGAGGGCTGCTGAGCCAGGCGGTGGAAGTGTGCGATCACCTGCTGGCCAAGGGACAGAACATCGTTTCCCAACGGGGACGCGCTTATCCCGATGTGAACTACACGGCCACGCACGGCAACGACGGTCACACATTTCCCATCGTGGTGCTGGTGAATCGCAACACGGCTTCAGCGGCGGAGATTGTGAGCGGCGCCTTGCAGGACCACGACCGGGCGCTGATTGTGGGCGAGACCACGTTCGGCAAGGGACTGGTGCAGACGGTCTACAATCTGAGCGAGAACACCGGCCTTGCGTTGACCACCTATCACTACTACACGCCTTCGGGCCGCCTCATCCAGCGCAACTACGCAGGCGTCTCGCTCTACGACTACTACTACAACCACGCCGGAGCGCTGCCCTCCAACTCCACCAACCAGGAGGTCAAGCTGACCGACGCAGGCCGCACGATGTATGGCGGCGGCGGGATTACGCCGGATGAAAAGATCGAGAGCCCCAAGAGCAGCCACTTTGAGGACTCGCTGCTGTATAAGGATGCGTTCTTCCAGTTCGCGCCGATTTATGTGTCGAAGCACGCGGTGGACAAGAACTTCCAGGTAGACGACGCGGTGCTCAGCGAGTTCAAGCAATATCTGACGAGCCAGAGCATTCCCTGGACCGAGGCCGACCTGACTGCATCGATGGACTGGCTGAAGATGAGCATCAAGGACAAGATCGTTACGATCCAAGCCGGGCAGTTGCAGGGATTGCGAACGAGGGCCGACTGGGATCCCGAGATCCAGAAGGCGCTCACGTTTCTTCCCGAGGCGCAGGCGCTGGAAGACAACGTGCATAAGGTGCTGATGGAGAAAGCCATGGCGAGGAACGCGGTGCAGTAGGCTGCGGGTCAATCAAGCAGAGGAGGCCGTCCTTGCGGGGATGGCCTCTTTGCGTATGCGTCTATCTCTGTGCGTCTATCTCTGTGCCAGCAAGCTTGCTGGGGTGGCGGGACGGTCTTCCCATTGGAAATGGACCTGTCGGAAGAGCCAGTTGTTTCCATTGCGCGTGAGGATCGCGGAGAAACGGACGGGACGATCGCCCCCCTCAGTGCGAACCGCTCCAACACTTGCAACCCAGGCCACATCTCCCGATGAGCAGATGATGGAGTCGTCGACCGCAAACCGGAAATCGCCCCAGTTCGACCAGTCGGCCTTGATGAATTCAGCTGCTGACGAATAGCCGCGAACCCACTCGGATCGATCGGTTCCCAGAATCAGAATATCGTCGTTCTTCTCAAACAGGCGACTCATGAAAGAGTCAAGATTCCTGGGGTCGCGTCGAGTATATCCGTCCTGGAAAGCACGCAGCGCGGTACGCACCCCTTCTTGAACCGAGGGTGGAGCGTCCCCGGCCTGCCGGAGATGCTGCGCGGTGAGTTCGTTTGCTGCGACCGTCTTGAAGTGTTTGTACGCGGCAAAACAAAGTGTGACACCGCCGAAGAATAACAACGCGGCAGCGAGCACTGAAGCCAGCCGCTTTGGAGTCACCTCGATTGTCACGTTTGCCTCCTCTGACTCGAAAAGCGACGATGAGTAAGAGAAGGCTAGCGACCCATCCGGCAAACATAAATAGCACTAAAGTGTAGGCTGAATCTCGTCGGGCAACAGGCCGGCTCCAAGATTTTACGCCGACGCCGCGAAGGTCTTGTTGCTGGTGCTCTGATCGCCTGGTCCTGCCAGCAGGCCGGCAATCGAAATGTCTTCGTCCAGTGCTTCCCAATGCAGGCCGAGGCTGCTGATCCTGCCCTGCTCGCGCTTCTCCGGAGTGCCGTGCAGCAGGCGGGGAAACCACGCAAGCGGAACGCCGATGGTGCGGCCATCACTCAGATCGACCCAAAAGCTGTCCTCCTCGAAGCGGACACGCATTGGACTCGACGAAATACTCATTCCACGCCCTCACAATCCATTATTGCTCTTACGGCTCGTCGTTGTAGATGCCGATCTGCAGTTTGCCGCCTTCGGTTAGTTTGGCGCGAAACATGCCGGGCGTATTGAAGCTCCAGGCTAACTGGCCGTCGGGAGTGATGGCGATGAGGCCGCCGTCGCCGTGGAGGGACTCCAACTCCTTGTGGATGATCTGGTCGGCTGCTTGCTGCAAAGTAAGGCCCTTGTACTGCACGAGTGCGCAGACTTCACGGGCGACGGTGAGGCGGATGAAGTACTCGCCGGTGCCGGTGGCGGAGAGGGCGCAGGACTGATTGGAGGCGTAGGTTCCGGCGCCGATGATGGGTGAGTCGCCGACACGGCCCCATCGCTTTGCTTGAGTCCCACCGGTCGAGGTGCCGGCGGCGATGTTGCCTTCACGATCAAGCGCGACGACGCCGACGGTGCCGAACTTGTGCGCATCGGGCGATTCGATCTCTGCAACCGGCACAAGCGGCGGCGGCGGTGCTCCGGCGGGACGCGGCGGGATGGGACGACCCTCCTTCTGCAATTGCTTGACCAGCGACTGCCAGCGGCGCTCGGTGAAAAAGAAGCTGGGATCAACCTGCTCGAGGCCAACGCTCGCCGCAAAAGCGTCCGCACCCGCGCCGATAAGCATCACGTGCGGCGATTTTTCCATGACGGCGCGGGCAAGCGAGATTGGGTGGCGAGTGCGGGTAACCCCAGCCACCGCGCCTGCTTTGAGGTTTGCGCCGTCCATGATGGCCGCGTCCAGCTCGTTCTTGCCTTCGGCGGTGAAGACCGCGCCGCGGCCGGCGTTGAAGAGTGGATCGTCTTCGAGGATCTGGATTGCGGCTTCAACCGCATCGACGGAAGAGCCGCCCCGGTCGAGAATCTTGGCGGCTGCTTGCGTCGCCTGGGTGAGCGAGGCGCGATAGGCGGCTTCGGTTTCAGGATTCATGCTGGCGCGCTCGATCACGCCCGCTCCGCCGTGCAGCACGATGGCCCAGTGGCGGGCTGGAGGTTGGGCTTGGGCTGCGACGGCGAGTGTGGTGGCCATGATTGCTCCAGTAAGTGCGTTGCAAAGCTTTCGCATGATTTGTTCCCCTCGGCAGAAACATTTGAACGGTCGTGCAAGTTATTTCTTCGGAATTGTCAGCTCCGCGCCTTCGCCCACTTTATATGTTTCAGAAAAATTGCGCTGGTTGATTCCAAGCGAGAGGCGTCCGCGGGAGTCGATGTAGAAAAGCTCCTTGCCTACGGGCACGTCGCTGAAAGTTTTCACAAAGGGGAAGACGTAGTGTTTGCCTGCTAGGTCGATGGGGACGTGGTTGCCGAGTGTGTAGCCGAGTTGAGAGAAGGTCTCCGCGGGGACGTTGAGGACCAGATTCCCAAACGGCCCATCGGTGCCGATGACCTGGCCGTGGAGGCCTGTCTCATCGATCGTCGCGTTGTGCAGATCGAGCCGCACCAGTTTGCTCACATCGAGAGCTGGGCCGGCCTGCGTCCAATCGTCGCCACGGGCGGCGTGAGCGCCGGCTGGGGAGAAAATATCGCGGCCATGAAATGTGGACGAGATGCCGGAGCCGATCATCCACGCGGGGTTGGTGATTTCGTGCGCTTCTACAATGCCGTCGCGATCCTGGATGAGCGTGAGCAGGCCGTTGTCGGGGAGCACGAAGAATTGGCCTACGCGGGACTTGGCGATGATTGCCTTGCGCGTGGAACCGACGCCGGGATCGATGACCACGACGAAGACCGCGTCCTTGGGAAAGTACGGAGCGGAGCCGGCCAGAAAGCGCGCGCCCATGGCGATGTTGTAGGGCTCGGACTGGTGGGTGATGTCGATGATGCGGACGCCGGGGGCCACGCCGTCCATGACTGCCTTGCAGATGCCCACGGCATCGTCTTTGACGTCGAAGTCGGTCATGAAGCCGATCACCTTTTGCGGTTGTTGCGCTGACGCCGTAAAAGTGAGCGCGACCGCCACTGCCATCCAAATCAGAAGCCTTGTTGTCCTCTGCACGCGGGCCCTCCCGATTTCTCCCATGGTATCGCTTGCGGGCGGTAAGCAACGATGACCGGCAGGCGCGCGGAATGGCAGCTGTGCAGTATGAGCAGACGGTGATTGGCGCGGAGCAGGGTGCGCCGGGCAAACCGTGGCGAACCTCTCGGAGACGTTCGCCGCGCGCGCAGGACAGAAGCCCCTTGGCGGAAGTGGGGCAGACAGTGCAGAATGCTTGAGTTAACCAAATCTTGTAAGGATTGCATTCTGCGGCTCCCAAGACCGTTGGGCGCACCCGGAGGCGCAATCGTAAGGAAGCCTTGATGCATTCTGTCTGGTTTGGCGAGTTCATGGGAACGCTGGTTCTGGTGCTGTTGGGCAACGGCGTCAACGCGGGCGTTACGCTGCGCAAGTCGTATGCGGCGGACGCAGGCTGGATGGTGATTGCCTCCGGCTGGGCGCTGGCCGTGTTGTGCGGTGTGCTGGTGGCGCAGGCCTTTGGCAGCCCTGGGGCGAACCTGAACCCCGCCATTACACTGGCCGGCGCGGTGATCAGCGGAAGTTATTCGCAAGTGCTGAGCATGTGGTCGGCGCAGTTGCTGGGCGCCATGGCCGGCGCGTCGCTGATGGCCCTGCACTATGGGCCGCACTGGAAGCTCACGCCGGGACCTGCCGACAAGCTGGGCGTCTTCTGCACCAACGGGGCAGTGCGCAACCCGATTTTCAACATCCTGAGCGAGGCCTTGGGCACTGCGGTACTGGTTCTGGTGGCCGGGGCGATCTTCTCGCATGGAGTCTCAGCGAACGGGCCTGCATCTGGACTCGGACCGTGGCTTGTGGCCAGCCTGGTGTGGGGCATCGGCCTCTCGCTGGGTGGAACCACGGGCTACGCCATCAACCCCGCGCGCGATCTGGGTCCGCGCCTTGTTCATTGGCTGCTGCCGATTCCGGGCAAGGGCGGATCGAACTGGCGCTATGCGCCGATTCCGATCGTCGGCGACCTTACGGGCGCGGCATTGGCGGGGCTGCTGCTGCACTACGCGCATTTGTAATTTGAGCGCATTCATTCCGCCTGTGGTGCGGGCCTCATGCTATCCCACCCCTAGCCGCAAAAAACAAAAGACGCGGTGCCCAGAGGGCGCCTAGGTGGAGCACCCATGTATCTGTAATTGGCCGCGCTCCCGCACTCACCAGCTCACGACAGTTACCGAGAAGGGTTCGAGATCCAGCTTGCCGGCGATTGGCTTAACCGCGCGCGCGGGGCCGTCGCCGGACTTGCCATCCACCGTGAGTGCGCTGGCCTTCGTAGCATCTCCCAGCTCGACTTCAAACGCCCGGCTGCGCTTGTTGACCAGCAGCAGCTTCTGGCCCGTTGGCGTGAGGAACGCCTGTGCGGCAAGATCGCGTGAGCCGATCGAGGTTTCAACCAACTGGTCGCCGGGATGGAAGGAATCCTTGAGCAGCTTGAGCACCCAGAAGCGCGCATTGGGTTTGTTTGTGATCCAGTTCATCATGCTCACGCTGGGAAACTGCGTGGGGTAGCCGATCAACTGCGACTCGCCGATGATGTCGATCTGAAGGCTCGAGAGTTCGATGTAGAGGTATGCATAGAGAGACCCGGCCAGGTTCCAATAGGCGGCAGGGGGCGGCACATTGTCCCCGGCCTTGTTGTCAGTGGGAAGAATCACTCCCAGCTCGTCCGCGTCTGTCTTGGTTTGCGGCGAGAGCCGCTTGCGAATGCTCTCGATGTACTTTACGGCCGTGAGGAAGCCTTCGGCCTGATCGAAGAAGGTGTACTGCCAGTCGGCAATGGTTTCAGTGGCCGTGGGACTTGCGTAGAAGTGATACGAAATGTAATCGATGGGAATGTCTGCCTTGTGATTGGCGGGATCGAGGAAGTACTCGAAGTAGCGTGGATTGTCTCGAGGAGCCGCGAGCGCCATGCCCATGAATTTTGTCTCCGGGCTGACGCGGCGAATGCCTTCGACAATGGCGTCGTAGCGTTCGGTGTACTGCTCGGGAGTGGTGGAGTGTTCGAACTCAGGCTCGTTGAGCACCTCCCACATCGGCAGTTTGTAGTGGTAGCCGGAGTCGTGACGGACGCCGTTCTCATCGCTGAAGCCGCCGTTGACATACCAACTGACGAGGCGTCCGTAGTAGTCGCCCAGCTCTTTTCCTGTGGGATGGAGCAGTTCAGTTCCCTTCGTGTAGTCCCACGTGACCTGGTTGGGGTCTGCCGGATACGTGACCGGCTTGTCAGTCTTAAAGAGCCACGCGGGCATGGTGCTGAAGTTCACCACGGTGGGATGGCCTTCAGTGGCGGCGAAAAAGTCTTTCATCATGGGGTCGATGAGACTGAAGTCCCAACTGGTTTTCTGCGCGGTGGGCGGTTCCAGCTCGGCGACCGCCAGCTTTGGATAGGGCAGCCACGGCACATAGCGCACGTAATCGGCGCCCAGCTCCTTGACGGCCTGATAGGAGGCCGCGCTGAGCGGCTGGCCGGGCCGCAGTGGCGGATTCACAACCACCTGCAACGTGGGAGTGGACCGCGAGACGACCGTGACCTTGTCCCAATGAATGCTGAGGGACGCTGGCTGCTGTGCGTGGACCGAAGCGACGCTTGCGAGGCCGATCACGACCGGCGCCATCACGCGGAGTATGCCGCGCTGCTCCGGTTTCAGACGATTGAATGAATGCATCCCTGCTCCTTGCTCATTCCGCCGGTTGATCTTGAACGATTCTATTCCGTTGCAGCGTGAGGGTTCGCTGGGGCGGAAATGAATCCCAGGTCTCAAATGCGAGACCCTTCGGCTCCGCTCAGGGCAGGCCCTGAGGCACCCAGTGTTCTCCTACTCCAAATACGACGCGACCACAGCGAGAGCGGCGATGGCGGCCGTCTCAGCGCGAAGAATTCGCGGGCCTAGCGATACGGCCACCCAGCCATTGGCATCGAAGAGCGCTTCTTCCTCAGGAGCCCATCCGCCTTCAGGACCGATGGCGATCTCGAGCGTGGGCATCTGCTCTTGCGCGGCGGCTATGGCTTCATCGAGAGCTTGGCGCAAGGTTGTGGTGCGCTCCTGCTCGGCGAGGACCATGCAGGTAGACCCTGAAGCGGGACGCGTGGCCGGCGACGTGGCGCGGACACGTTCGGCCAGCGAAACTGGATCGTGAATCAACGGCACATCGGAACGGCGCGACTGCAGGGCGGCTTCGTGCGCAATGCGCCGCCATCGCTCCACACGCTTTTCCGCAGCCAGGGCAAGATGCTTTTCAGTCCGGCGCGCGATGACCGGCGCAACCGCGGCAACGCCCAGTTCAGTAGCTTTCTCAATCGCCCACTCCATATGATCGAATTTGTACACCGAAACAACCAGCGTGACTGGCAGCGCGGGATCGGCCTGCACCTCGGCGATCAGATTGAAACGGACTTCATTGGGGCTGACGGCGGCGACTTCGGCGTGAAACACGTGGCCGCCCGCGACCACATCGGCTTCCATTCCCGGCAGGGCGCGCAACACCCGCGCCATGTGTTCGGCCTGCGCGCCAAGGATGGTCGCGGTGGCCTCGTCCCAATGTTCGGCAATCCAGCGTCGTCTTGTCATAGTTGTTTTTAAGCAGTTCCTTCGGCTATGAGTTTAATCCTTCCGCGGAAACACTGAGGGGGACGCTTTGAGCGTCCCCCTCGCGTGTTGCCTTGTTGTTGGTTGACCGCTACTTCTTTTTTGCGGCCTTCTTCGCGGGCGCCTTCTTGGCGGCGGCTTTCTTCGCAGGTGCCTTTTTCGCTGCCTTCTTGGTTGCCATTTTTCCTATTCTCCCTTTTCGATGGTTTGCATCGATTCTGCAATCGATATATTGCAGTTGATGAATGTATAGATTCATGAAACAACAGTGTCAAGAAAAAAACGACATGATGGTGGAAAAAGCAGCAACAATTTTTCAACGCGGAATTGAGAATCGATTCGCAAGACACAATTTGATCGACCGTTGAACGCGGGATAGAGGTTTTTTGCGAGTCGATTTGCGTCGAAGAATTCAAAGTGCTGCCGCGAGTTCCTATTCTTTTCTCAGCACTCGATGATGTTCAAGGCAAGACCGGCGAGGCTCGTCTCCTTGTAGCGCGACTGCATGTCGAGACCTGTTTGATACATGGTGCGGATGACCTGATCGAGCGAGACCTTGTGCGCTTCACACTCGTTCATCGCTAGTCGTGACGCATTGATGGCTTTCGCGGCTCCCATGGCGTTGCGCTCGATGCAGGGAATTTGCACCAGGCCGCCGATAGGGTCGCAGGTCATGCCCAGGTTGTGTTCCATGGCGATCTCGGCAGCGTGCTCCACTTGTCCATTGGTGCCGCCGAGAGCGGCGGTGAGTCCGCCGGCAGCCATGGAGCAGGCCACGCCCACTTCGCCCTGGCAACCCACCTCCGCTCCGCTGATGGAGGCATTCTCCTTATAGAGGATGCCGATGGCCGCCGAGGTCAGGAAGAAGCGCACGATGCCTTCGTGGTCGGAGTCGGGAATGAAGCGGTCATAATAAAGCGCCACGGCAGGAACCACGCCGGCAGCGCCATTGGTGGGCGCGGTGACCACGCGGCCGCCCGCGGCGTTCTCTTCATTCACAGCCATGGCGTAGACGGTTACCCAGTCGAGCGGGGCGAGAGGATCGCTGCGCAAATCGCTGGCTTCCTTCTCGCGCAACCGCGCAGCCAGACGATTCGCGCGGCGCCGAACATTCAAGCCTCCGGGCAAAATGCCTTCAGCCGCGATGCCGCGCTCGACGCAGGCTTGCATGGTGAGCCAGAGGCGCTGAATACCTTCGCGCACGACTTCGACGGGCGCCTGGTTCAAGTTGCGCGAGGACATCAAGTCTCGTGCGACGATGGCGCACTCGTTCTGAAGCATGAGCTGGCTGATGGAGATCTCGTTGGCCTGCGCCGTGGCCAGCAACTCCGCTGCGCTGTGAAAGGGAAACGGAATGGGGGATTGCTGCTTCTGCTCGGCGGTTAGTTTTCCGGTGGAGTTCGTGGGATCGGACGCAACCTCCTCGGTGATGAATCCGCCGCCGATGGAAAAGAAGGTGCGCTCGTCGACGACAGCGCCGGCCACGTCATAAGCTTTGAGGCGAAGTCCGTTGGGATGCTGGGTGCGCGCACCGGGAGGAAACATGATGGAGCGTTGGAAGACCAGATCGCCGGGTTCATCAAAAGGGATGGAATGCGTTCCGGCGAGATCGATGCGCTGTGCAGAACGGATGGCGGCGACGTTGGATTCAATTGCCGCGGGATCGATGGTGGCCGGCTCGTTGCCCGCCAGACCTAAAATTACAGCGCGGTCAGTTGCGTGGCCCAGCCCAGTGAGGGCCAGCGAACCAAACAACTCCACCTGCACGCGGGCCACGCGATCGAGCAGGCCGCGGGGACCAAGGTCGCGCGCAAAGCGGCAGGCCGCACGCATGGGGCCCATGGTATGGGAACTCGAAGGGCCGACGCCGATCTTGTACAGGTCGAAGAGACTGGTGGTCACGGATGAGATTGTAGCGGGAAACAGCGGACAGGGATACGCAACACTCAATCGCCATGCACGAAATCAAGCGGTCGGAGACCTAGTCCCGATTCCCTGCCTTCAACCACATCTCCAGAAACTCCTTCAACTCCCCCGGCGGCCTCAACCAGACATCCGCCGCCGTCTCCCTCCGCGCACGCCGCACCAACACGCTCACGTGCGCTCCTTTCACTGCGTTCACTGCCCGAAACGCCGTCTCGTCGCTTATATCGTCACCCAAAAAAGCTACTGGGCCGACAGCGCCAGCCTCCTCAAGAATCGCCTCGACAGCGCCGCCTTTGTCGCGCCCCGCGCGCAACTCCACCCCCGCCTCGAACTCCAACAGCGCCAGCCCATCCATCCGCGCGAAGGGCTCAAACAACTCCCTCGTCCGCCGCTCGATCCCCATCGCCTTGCGCGCCGATGCCCCGCGCCAGTGCATCACCACCCCATTGGCCTTGTTCTCGAACAGCCCGCCCAGGCTATCGCGCCGCAACCGCTCACGCAACTCGTCTAGCCTTTTCTCGGTCGCAGCCGGAGCCTGTTGCAGTTGCCGCCGGCCATCGGGAAACAGCCGCTCCGCTCCATGCAGCCCCCACACCTCAAGCGCCGGCTCAAGCCCCAGCATCGGCGCAATTTCCCCGGCAGGCCGCCCAGTCACCACCACCATCCTGGTCTCCAATCCGGTCCGGCCTTGCCTCTGGATGCGCCCAAGCAATTCCCGCACGCCCGCCCATGGCCGCGCCTTGAACCGATCCACACGGAACGGAGCCAGCGTACCATCGTAATCCAGCAGGATCAGCGGCTTTGCCGCGCCGGCAAAACAGCAAAAAAATTCTTCCAGCTTGTCTGCCGCCTCAGGAGTCACCGCGTCCCCGCTTTCTAAGCCAGTTTACGACGATCCCCGTCCCCGACCGAAGCAACTGACAGCCCGCCGCGACTCATCCCCGCATCCTCCGCGCTCTCCATTCGCAATTCGCGCAGATCGCCCAATATGTTCGCCGCCCACCGGTAGACATTGTGTTCCATCACATGCCGCCGCATCCGCTGCATGCGCATCTGCCGTTCTCCCCGGTCCATCTCGAGGCCTTGATGGATCGCTTCGGCCACGCCCTCAATGTCGTAGGGATTCACCAGCAGCGCATCGCCCAGCTCAACCGCCGCGCCTGTGAACTTGCTCAGCACCAGCACGCCGTCTTCGTCGTCCCGAGCAGCCAGATACTCCTTGGCCACCAGGTTCATCCCGTCGTGCAGCGAAGTCACAAGGCATATCTCCGCCGCGCGGTACCAGCGATCCACCTCCTCGTGGCTGCACTGCCGCTCGATCAGCACGATAGGCTTCCAGCGCGACGTCTGAAACCGCATGTTGATCCGCTCCACCGTTAACTCGACGCGCTCGCGCAGCTCCACATAGCTGGGAATCCGCGACCGGCTGGGCGCGGCAATCTGCACCATGGTCATCCGTTCCCGCTGCCAGGGATGCTCCTCCAGCAGTCGCTCGATGGCCATCAGCCGCTCCACGATTCCCTTCGTGTAGTCCATCCGGTCCACACCCAGCACCAGGCATTCGCTGCGCACGCCAAATTCCTCCAGCAACTCCTCGCGCGTGGTTGCCAACCCCGCTCCCTTTTGCCCTGTCTTGCCTTTTCCCGTCCCGTTCTTTCCAGTCAGCGCCAGGCCGTTCCCGTTCTTTCCCGCCGCGTCCAGCACAGTCTTCGGTTTGGTCCCGTCCAGAGCCACGCTCACCGCGTACGGACGCACTGTGGTCGCGCGTCCATTCCTGCGGCACGTCATGTGTTCGCGATCGGTGCGCGACTCCAGAACACGGTCCACGGTCGACAGAAAATTGTTGCAGTGCAGCGGAATGTGAAACCCTATCAGATCGGCGCCCAACAACCCGTCCAGCAACTCCGCCTGCCAGGGGCAAATCCCGAACGCCTCTGGATTCGGCCACGGAATGTGCCAGAAGATCGCCACACGAGCATCCGGCCGCGCCGCCTTCACCAGCCGTGGCAGCAACGCAAAATGATAGTCCTGCACAAAGACCACCGGTTCGGCGCTGCCCTCCATTTCTTTCAGCAGCGCCGCGGCAAACTTTTCGTTCACGCGCTGATACTGATCCCAGTCCGAAGCGCGAAAGATCGGCCGCGTATGCGCGATATGGCACAGCGGCCACAACCCCTCATTGGCAAACCCGTCGTAGTAGCCGTGCTCCTCTTCGCTCGTCAACCAAACCCGGCGCAGGCTGTAGCGTGGATCGTCGGGCGGCACGCGCAAACGGTCGAATGCATCGACGTTCGTGGCATCGGCGCTTCCGCTCCCGTGCGCCACCCATACGCCGTCGCAGGCGCGCAGCACTGGCTCAATGGCCGTCACCAGCCCGCTCGGAGGAACCACGCAAACCGTCTCCCGCCCCTGACGCACATGCATGTACGGCTCGCGGTTTGACACGACAAAAATCCGGCTCGACCCGTGCCGGTCCCGCACATGCACAGCCAGCCGCTCCGCCGTCCAATGGTGCTCACCCTCGTCGCGCAGCCGAGCCTCGGCCGCGGCGGATGCGCGCGCCTCCACCAGGCTCTCCGCCATCGTCTCCACTTCGCGCGCCAGCGGACGAAACATGTTCAACTCCGCCTTGTTTTCGTTCGCGTCCGCGCTTCCATGGCCCAAGCGTACTCGCCGCAGCCGTTCCACCACCCTGGTCATCGGCTCCATCAGAAACCAGCGCACCATCAGCAGCGTCACGCCCACAATCAACACCATGAAGGCCGCGATCCGCAAGAAGCTCCGCTGCCAAACCGCCGCGCCCTCCGCGCGAATAAACCCCGCATCTTCCAGAATCACCAGAACACCCGTCAGCCTCCCGCTGGAATTCAGCGGTATCGCCTCCTCCAGCCACTGCCGGTCTGGATCGTGGCTGAACGCTCCCGAGTCGACCCCCTTCTGGATGGCTTTGTTCACCGCACTCGGCGCAAGTTCCTTGAAGACTTCGCTGGGACCGGCAAAGGCGAGCATCCCTCCATTCGGGTCATACACGGCCAACCCCAGCGCCTCATCCCTTGTGCGCAACCGCGCAAGCTGGGCGGACATATCCCCAATCTGCCCCTTGGCCACAACCGCCTCCAGATCCAGTTGCAGGCTCCCGCCTAACGAGACTGTCCGCCGTTCCAACTCGCGGCGCAACGTCAGCTTGTGGGCCAAGACCTCAAAATAGGTCGAGCCAACCGAGACCAGGGTGATTCCCACGAACAGCGCAAGGATCAACCGCACACCAAAAAAGCGCATCTCCTTCACCCCCTTGTACTGTTTCTGTCCTGTCTCTGGCCTGTCTTTGGAATCTGTCGACACAACTCCCAGCGCCTGCCCTGTTCAATGCATTCCAATCACCAGACTCCAACTCCCTGGAAACAAAGCAACCACCCTGAATCCAAGGCGTCGAAGAATGGATTTTCTGCACCCCACCGCGTAATTCTTGCCCTGCGCTTGACCCAACCGCAGCGTCCCGGCATGTCGCTCTACCCTTGCACCAGACACCCCTCCCCGGATGCGCTATTCTGACCATGCACCATCAATTCAGGAGAGAAGTCGCTCCGCCCTCGTTCCGCAACGCGCGCAATCCCTATGGCGACCAACAACATCGAGAGAACCGCCAAGCAACTCGTGCTCACCGCGCAGGACTACTCCCTGTTTGCCTGGCGTGCCCTCATGAACCTTTTCTCCCCACCCCGCTATTGGCCGGAGTATCTCGTGCAGTCCGACATTGTCGGCTTTGGTTCGGCCTCCATCGTTCTGCTCTCCGGCTTCTTCACCGGCGGCGTGCTGGCCCTGCAATCCGCGGCCACCCTCTCTCAGTTCGGCGCCACCGCTGTCACCGGCCAATTCGTCAGCATCACCATGATCCGCGAGCTGGGCCCGGTGCTCACCGGCATCATGGTCGCCGGCCGCAACGCCTCCTCCATGGCCAGCGAACTCGGCTCCATGGTTGTAACCGAGCAGATCGACGCCATGCGCGCACTCGGCGTCGACCCCATGCGCAAACTCGTCACCCCGCGCATCTTTGCCTGCATCTCCATGCTCTTCTTTCTCACCATCGTCGCCGACGCCTTCGGCATCCTCGGCGGCGGCTTCGTCACCGTCTTCCTGAATCACCAGGACGGCACCCAGTACTTCTCCAAAGCCTGGGAGTCCCTCCGCTATCCCGACATCATCCAGGGCCTGGTCAAGCCGCTCTTCTCCGGCTACATCATCGCCTCCGTCGGTTGCTTCTATGGCATGAGAACCACCGGTGGCACCCAGGGCGTGGGCCGCTCCACCATTCAGGCCGTCGTCAACGCTTCAGTCAGCATCATCCTCGTCGACTTCCTTGTCACCAGGGTGCTGCTTGCCCTCTTTCCCCCGCTATGAGTGAGCCCCCAGCTTCCGTCCAGCCCGATTCGGTCCAGTCCAGCAAGGGCACGGCTCCCGCTCCGGACGTCCGCCCCGTCGTCGTGTTTCGCAACGTCTCCATCGCCTTCGATGACAAGCCCGTTCTTGAAGACGTCAGCTTCTCCGTAGCCCCAGGAGAGACGCGCATCCTGCTCGGACCCGCGGGCGTGGGAAAGAGCGTCCTGCTCAAGCTGGTCAACGGTCTGCTCCGGCCCGACCAGGGCAGCATTCAGCTCTTCGGCCAGGAAATCGCCAACATGCCCGAGGCTCAGCTCTTTCCCATGCGCACGCGCACCGGCATGGTCTTCCAGGAGGGCGCGCTCTTCGACTCCCTCACCGTCCGTGACAATGTCGGCTACCAGTTGATCTCCGAACGAGTCCCGGACGACGAAATCGACGCCCGCGTCCATGAAGCTCTGCGCTTCGTCGAGCTCGACGACACCTTCGCCCTCTATCCCGCCAGCCTTTCCGGTGGAATGCGCCGCCGCGTAGCCATTGCCCGCGCCCTCATCCACCAGCCCGAGCTCCTGCTCTACGACTCACCCACCGGCGGCCTCGACCCCGTTACCTCAACCACCATCATCGAGTTGGTCATGAAGGAGCGCGACGTCTACCGCACCCCGTCCCTCATGGTCACCCACCGCCTCCAGGACGCCTTCATCCTCTGCACCCACCGCTTCGATGAGGACCAGGGCTGCATGGTCCCCTTGCCTCAAGGAGTAACCAACCCCGACACCACCTTCCTGATGCTCGAAGAAGGCCGCCTAATCTTCGACGGCTCCCTCCATGAACTCCTCCACACCGAAAACAAATTCGTCCGTGAATTCCTCGAGTAGAGCAAGGCGCAGGCAAAATGTCCTTCAAATTCCAAAACGTCGACTTCCTTCACCTCGACTCCAGCTTCAGCGAAGACGAACTCCTCGTCCGCCGCACCGCGCGCGAATTCGTCGAAGACAACCTGATCCCCATCATCGAAGACTGCTTTCGCGAAGGCCGCTTTCCGCGCGAGCTAGTCCCCATGATGGGCGAACTCGGCTTCTACGGCGCCAGCCTCGAGGGCTACGGCTGCGCTGGAATGTCCAACGTCGAGTATGGCCTGGTGATGCAGGAGCTCGAACGCGGCGACTCCGGCCTGCGCAGCTTTGTCAGCGTGCAATCCGCCCTCGTCATGTACCCCATCTATACCTTCGGCTCCGACGAGCAGAAGAGCGCCTGGCTCCCCGCCCTCGCCAGCGGAGAAAAACTCGGCTGCTTCGGCCTCACCGAGCCCGGCTTCGGGTCAAACCCAGGAGGCATGACCACCACCGCCCGCAAATCCGCCGATGAGTACATACTCAACGGCGAAAAAATGTGGATCACCTCCGGCTCGATCGCCGATGTTGCCATCATCTGGGCAAAGGTCGCCAACGAAGACAACAACAAAGAAGGGTCCGCTGACAATACCGTCCGCGGCTTCCTGGTCGAGACCGATCGCCCCGGCTTTTCCGCCCACGAAATCCACGGCAAATGGTCTCTCCGCGCCTCCATCACCAGCGGCCTTACCTTGCAGGAGGTCCACATCCCCGCCGCCAATCTGCTTCCCGGAACCAGCGGCCTCAAGAGCCCGCTCATGTGCCTTAACCAGGCCCGCTACGGCATAAGCTGGGGCGCCATCGGCGCAGCCATGTCTTGTTATGACACCGCTCTCCAGTACGCCAAAGTCCGCAAGCAGTTCCACGAGCAGCCCATCGCCAGCCACCAGCTCATTCAGGAAAAACTCGTCTGGATGGTCTCCGAAATCTCCAAGGCGCAGTTGCTCTCGCTCCACGTCGGCCGTCTCAAAGACTCAGGGCGAGCAGGCCACGAGCACATCTCTCTGGCCAAGCGCAATAACGTCTGGATGGCCCTTGAAACTGCACGCATGGCCCGCGACATCCTCGGCGCCAACGGAATCTCCGACGACTATCCCATCATGCGCCACATGATGAACCTCGAATCCGTAAAGACCTACGAAGGCACCCACGACATCCACGCCCTCATCCTCGGCCAGCACATCACGGGGATCGCAGCGTATTGAAGAACCGTCTCAATTCAAGTCGCCCAAAGCACACCCATCGACAAGCCCGAGCCAATCCGGCATATTCTTATCCATGCCGAATTCTCGTGTTGGCGCTCTTTCATTTCTCCGGCTCTCCCTCTTCGCGAGCTGTGCCTTAGCCTGCCTGCCGCCCCTTGCCGCCGCCCAGCAACCTGCAGGCCCCGTTCTTGCCCCCATCGTCCTCCACGCCGCCCGCTTGCTCCAGATCGACACCGGAACCCTGCTCCAGCCCGGCGAGGTTCTCGTCGAGGGCGACCGCATTCGTGCCGTTGGCAAGTCGGTGGCGCATCCCCAGGGCGCAAAGATGCTCGACCTCGGCGACGTCACCCTGCTCCCCGGCCTCATCGACGCCCACGTCCACCTCTTCCTGCATCCAGGCGCTGAAGACCTGCAAACCGTCGAGGAATCGGTCCCATGGCGCACCATCCTTGCCGAGCAGGCCGCCAAAGCCGACCTCTTCGCCGGATATACCGCCGAGCGCGATATGGGCACCGAGGGCGCTGGCTCCGCCGACACCGCAGTCCGCGACGCTATCAACCAGGGTCTCATTCCCGGCCCCCGCCTGCGCATCAGCGGCAACGCAATCGACATCATGGGAGGCCACGAAGACGCCCTTCACTTCAATCCTGCCCAGCACGTGCTCTCCAACGCGGACTACGCCAACTCCATCGACCAGATCGTCGAAGTCATGCGTGCCCAGCACAAGGAGGGCTCGGATTTCGCCAAGGTCTACGAGACCGGTCCAGACAAAATGATCGAGGGCGTCCTGCACACGCCCTACCAATACACCGCGGCGCAACTGGCCGCCGCCGTCGAAGAAGCCCGCCGCCTCGGCACTGTGGTTGCTGTCCACGCCATGGGCGAGCCCGGAACCCTCTACGCGGCGCAGGCCGGCGTTGCTTCCATCGACCACGCCACACAGCTCAGCGACGAAACCATGCGCCTGATGCGCGAGAAGCAAATCCCTGCCGTTCCCACCTTCGCCATCTTCGAGTACTTCGCCCGCAACGCGCCTTCGCCGGCCACAGCCGCGCGTGAATCAGCCCTGCTCGATTACAAGATCGGCGAGTTCAAAAAGCAGATCGCCGCTGGCATCCCCTTTGCGGTTGGCTCCGACGTTGGTCCCTTTCCGCACGGGACACAAGCCGTTGAATTGGTGCTGATGGTTCGCTACGGCATGAAGCCGCTCGCCGTCCTCCAGGCCGACCTCCTCAACGGCGCAAAACTCCTCGGATGGGAAGGCCAGATTGGCCAACTCAAGCCCGGCTACTTCGCCGATATCATCGCCGTCCCCGGCAATCCGCTCGAAGATATCACCGCCGTCGAGCACGTAAGCTTTGTCATGAAAGCCGGCACGGTTGTGCGCCACTGAGATCCTTCAAGTAGCCCCGGCTTTGTGTCAGTCGTCCACCGGCTTTGCCGACCCGCGGAGCGATGAAACTGCGTCCAGCGATGCCGCCGCTAACCTGCTAACTCGCCATCCCCGCTTCAGCGGGGGCTAACTCGCTGCTTTTACATGAACACGCTGTTTCCATTCGGACTGTTGAACTTGCAGCACAAGCGAAATCTTGTTTCTTCCCAGACTCCCTAAAGCTCGGCCGCCATCTCCGCAAGTTTGGCGATGGTGTTCATGTTGCGAGCGGTGCCGTTTTTCGCTGCCGGAATCTTCAGTTTGGATTCGCCCATCCCATCGGCGTAGTAGACATAGATCTCGCGCAGCCCGAGCCGGATCTCTTCGCTCGCCTGGTTGGATATTGTTTGCAGCGTGTCGGCGGCCGGAGGCTTGTCGAGGAAGTGAGCATGGGTGCGGTTGGCCGGCATTTGTGGAAATGGATTGGCCGCGAGAACGGCTGCCATCTCAACGGCTGTGCGCACCAGGACGTTAACGGGCTTGCCCGCGTACTTCGCAAGGGCAGCTTCGAACGCAGCTTTCACCTGGGCTTCAGTCTTCGCGGACTGAAACACGACGTTGCCGCTGGCGATGTAGGTCCGCACAGATTTGAAGCCAGCCGCTTCGCAGATGGATTTCAGTTCGGTCATGGGCAGCTTGCCTGTGCCGCCGACGTTGACCGCGCGAAGCAGAGCAATGTATGCATTCATCTTCATCAGGCCACGCTCACCTCGGCGCGGACGCCGCTGCCTCTTGCACCCGCCGCGCCTCAATCTTCTTCAGCGTCTCCCGAAAGCGCTTCGACTTCATCGGCGCAAGAGAATCTCCGACCGCCTTGCGATAGCCGCCAAGATAGATCGAGTACATGATCGCCAGCGAGCACCCCGTGCCCCACATGAAACCCAGACAGAGCCCCAGGATAGCTGCCGGTCCAAAAGCACTCATCGCTTCGGCCTCTCTTGTTCTCCGCTTACACTGCCACCGTAAAGCTGTCCTCGGTCCGCGTCACCGCGTGGTACAGCGTATCCCGCTCCACGGGAACCCGCCCGGCCTCGGTAATCAGCCTGCACAACTCCTTGCGCGTCATGCCCTGCGGGGTGGTGGCGCCGGCGTCGTGGTAAATCTTCTCCTCGACGACCGTGCCGTCCAGATCGTCGGCTCCAAAACGAAGGGAAATCTGCGCAATCTTGGGCGTCAGCATCTGCCAGTAGGCTTTGATGTGCGCAAAGTTGTCCAGCAGCAGGCGGCTCACCGCAATCTGGCGAATATCGGTGAGCCCTGTCGTCACCGGCAGATGGTCGAGCGGCGTGTTTTCCGGATGGAAAGCCAGAGGAATGAAGGTCTGAAAGCCGCCTGTCTCGTCCTGCAACGCGCGCAGTTTGAGCAGGTGATCCACGCGGTCTTCATCGTTCTCGATATGCCCGTACAACATGGTCGCATTGGTCTTGAAGCCCAGTTTGTGTGCAAGCCGCGCCGTCTCCAGCCACTCCTCGCCGTCGATCTTGTGGTCGCAGATGATGGACCGCACCCGCGCGGCAAATATTTCCGCCCCGCCCCCTGGCATCGAGTCCACGCCAGCCTCACGAAACTTCACCAGTGTCTCTTCGATGCTCAGCTTCGCCCGCCGCGCAAGATAGGCCACTTCCACCATGGTGAAGGCCTTGATGTGGACCTTCGGAAACCTCTGCTTCAGCCCCCGCACCAGGTCGAGAAAATACTCCAGCGGCAAGTCCGGGTGCAAACCTCCAACGATGTGGAATTCGGTCACCGCTTCCGAGTAGCCCGAGGCCGCTGTCTCCCACGCCTCTTCCAGCGCCATCGTGTAGCCGGCCGGGTCGCCCTTCTTGCGTCCAAAGGCGCACAGCTTGCAGGCCGCCACACAAACATTCGTAGGGTTGATGTGCCGATTGACGTTGAAGTACGTCACGTCGCCATGCATCCGCTCGCGCACATGGTTGGCAAGCCAGCCCACCGCCAGCACGTCCGTCGAGCCGTAGAGCGCAATCCCATCGTTGAAGTCGAGACGCTCGCCGGCCAGCACCTTGGCCGCAATCGGCTCAAGCCGTTTGTCATAGCTCCGAAAGCCATTCTGTTCCCGTGAATCCAGCGTCTCAGCCCTCATACAACCATGATACAGAAATCTATTCTTGCCCCGCCTGGTTTGGTTCCCTATTCCCTATTCCCTATTCCCTGCTCTTGAATCACTTCTGCCCCGTCTGCGCTTCCGCCGCCTGCGGCTCAACCACCACGCCGTCATAAAGCGACGACGCCACCACCCGCCCTCCAGCCGTCCGAACCAGCCCGATCCGGTATCCGGTCTGCCACCACTTCCAGCTCATCGTCTTGGGGTCGATCGCGTAGATTTGCTCACTGATCCGCGAACTCACCAGCACCCTGTCCATGGCCGCATCATAGTAAAGATCGCCCACATCGGTGAATGGAAGCCGCCCGATCCAAAGCCAGGTCTTGCCTTGATCGTGCGTAAAGTAGACCCCTTCGCGCGCGCCCAGCCAAAGCGTCCCATCCGCGGAATAAGCCACGCGATGAATGCGCGTGAGCGTCGTCGGAATTCCCATCGGCATCCAGGTCAAACCGGAATCGGTGGACAGCACCACTCCATCGGGCCGGGCCGCGGCCATCAGGCCTTCGTGCGTAGTCACCGAAACGTATTCGCCTGAGCCCATCACCGGGCCCCCCTGCCAACTGGCGCCCTGGTCCCGGCTGGTCAGCAGTCCGAAGCCGGTCGAGGCCAGCCACACATCTCCCGAAACATCCAGCGCGTTCACCCGGCTCTGCAGCTCAAAAGAAGGATCTGTCACCCGCTTCTCTACGTCAACGTGCTCTCCATGGTGGGACTCGATCGCCGCCTTCATGCTCGTATTGGTGATCGTGTTTCTCGGCTGCCAAATGGGGCCGTCGCTTGTAATACCCGGGGTCCCCAGCGACGGGTCCTTGTCGTTGGGGTGGCCGGTACTCGCGTTCTCCGACGATTGAACTGGTTGAGACGGATCCTTGTCGTTGGGGTGGTCAATACCCGGGGTCCCCAACGACGGGTCCTTGTCGTTGGGGTGGCCGGTACTCGCGTTCTCCGACGATTGAGCTGGTTGAGACGGATCCGTGTCGTTGGGGTGATTGTCCATCGCCAAGGCAAAGATGCCGTGACTGGTCCCGGCCACCACGGTTCCATCCTGTGCTTGCGCCAGGGCAAAGACATCGCGCCCCTCCAACCCCTCGCCGATATGTTCCCAGCTCGCGCCTCCATTGCTTGAAACAAACGCACCGCCATAGCTCTTGTCGTTCACTACACCCGCAAACAGGCGCGCCGGATTCCCGCGGTCCACCAGAAGCGCCTCCACCCTGCGCCCGGAAAATCCCTCGTTCGAGCTTTCAAAACTCACCCCTGCGTCCTTGCTCGCAAGCACGCCTCCGCGATCGATTGCCAGGAGCACATGATTTGAATCCCCTGGATCGACAAACACGTCGTTCACCACCACGTCCGGCCCGGTCATGCGTTGGAAGGTCTTGCCTGCGTCCGACGTCTTATAGAGCCCCTCAGTGGTTCCGGCATACACAACCTCGTGGTTGGCCGGATCCTGCATCAGGACGCGCGTCCGTCGCGCTGTCGAGGGAATCCCCTGGATCTTGTGAAACAACTCTCCGGCATTCTCGCTTTTGTAAATCCCGCTGCACGCGCTCAGATAAACGATGCGTGGCTTGTCCGGGTCGATGATCATCGAAAACACATCGGAATCCTCGATCACGCCTTTTTTGATGTTGTGCCAATGTTTGCCGCCATCAGCCGTCTTCCAGGGCAGATGCCAAGTACCCGCATAAACAATGTCCGGGTCCGCGGGGTCAATCGCAAGCGACTCCACTTCATGAATCTCATGGCTGCCCGGCGGGCTGATCAGCGTCCAGGTCCCGCCTGAATCGGTGCTCCGGTACACTCCTTCGAGCGTTCCTGCAAAAATCATGTTGGCTTGCGAGGGCGATTGTGCCAGGGAAAAAATCGACTGGTCCCGCAGAGCTTCCACCGCGCTCCAGTGCTTGCCTCCGTCACGGCTCACCCACAGCCCGCCTGGACGCTGGTCCGCCTTCCATCCGCCCGCGTACACGACGGCGGCATTGGTGGAATCCACCAGGATGCTATCGAGAACCAGGTCTTCCGCCGCATCCAGCTTCGCCAGCCGATGCCACGAACTGCCTTGATCCAGTGACTCATAGACCCAACTGTTGGTCGTGCCCAGGTAAAGATGATTGGGTTGCCCAGGAACCGGGGCAAAAGCGCGCGCGTCGCCACCGTCCGGACCAACCGAGTTCCAAAGCGCCTGCGACATTGACTTCTGTGCGGAAAAACCAAACAGAATCACCGCAGTCGCAAGCGCGAGACCGCCGCGCCGGCAAAGGAAATCGAGACAAATCCGCGAGCGGCTCATTGGAGGAATGAAGCTCCCTGATTTCAAAAGAATAGGTATACAGAAGGGATGCGCATAAAAGTTAAGAGGCCAACCAGCTTCCCGGTCAGCCTCTAAGGATTGCAGGAGGAGTCTTTATGCTTTGTGCTCGTCAAGCCTTCCACAACACGTGAAAGGCTTGACGAATTGGTTCCCTGTCTGTGCAGGTCCGCTGACCTACTTACCGGCCGCCGGCTTCTCTGTAGCAGCCCTTTTCTTGTGCTCCTTCTTGGGCTCAACAAAGCCGATGGGCTTGCGCGTCACCGTCTTGATTGCGCTCACATCCGGCGCTGTGGTTCCAGGAACATCGTTGTCGAAGGTTGCTCCCGCGGGTACCAGGTAGTCTTCCACAGACTTGCTATCCCCGGTGCCGGTGCGAACGAAGATCCGAGAAGCATCGATGCCGCTCTGTTCCTCGTTCACAAGGTAGTCCTTCGTGTTGACGGCGCGCTCTGCGGCAAACTCCTCAGGGGCCTTGGCGTGCTTGCCCTTCTTCGGTGTCTTCTCTACCGCGGTCGATTCGCCAACAACCACAACAGTTGCTGTCGGATCGTTCTTGAGAGCGTCGGTCACCTGATCCAGGCAGGCCTTGGCTTCATTGTCCACACGAGTCGGACGCAGCTTGTCCTTGTCGAACTGGATTGAGCAGAGAGCACTCGCATGCGGCAACGGCGGAACTGGAATGGGCACGATCGTAACCGTGGTGCCGTTGCTTGCTGTACCGCCCTTGTCGTCCGCGACGTTGCAGGTTATACCCACAGCGCCGGTTGGAGCGCCCGTCGAATTATAGGTCGCCGTCGTGCCGCTGCCGTTGATGGTGCCAGCTACAACCGAGTAGCTATAGGTCAGCGGACGGTTCTGCGGGCTCACGCCCAAAGCGGTGACTGTGCTCGTGTCGCCGGGGTGGATGCTCATTGGGTTGGCCGTGCAACTCACGGTTGGCGGCTCGTAAGCCTTCACTGTGAAGAGAGCCGAGCAGTTGGCAGTCTGGCCAACCTTCAGGCCTTCCTTGCCGGGCTTGCCTTCCTTCACTTCGCCCTTCACCGTATAGGTGCCTGGCGCCAACGAGCCTGTGGCCACCGTCACCGTCGTTCCGGTGCCGCTCACGCCGGTTCCCGACCAGCTGTAAATCGCATTCAGCTTCGGGTCCAGCTCCGCGGTCGTAGCGGTTACTGTCACAGGGTCGCCGGGATAGATCGATACCGGGCTCGCCGTGCAGGCCAGAGCCAATGGCGGAGGAGGCGGACCACCCTGGCAGCCGCCCAACACGACGCCTGTGCTCAACTTGACCGCATTGATGCTCTCGTCATCGCCCCAGACCCACGCGCCACTCGAATTGAAGTGGGAAACACCTGAGTCGGCGTGAAGGTACTCATAATCGGCCTGAAAGAGGCGAATGGATAAACGATGATGCATCCAGCCGGTGCAGTAATCCAATCCGCCACCGGCCGTTAGACCAACACCCCAAGTATACGGCTCGTGATCCGGGCCGTCCACATCCGCGACGCCGACCAATCCATGGATGAAAGGAGTGATGTGCCCGTACGGGAACCGGTAGATCAAACCGGGCTCCAAAGTGAAAATACCGCTATTGCTGGAGCCTTGGTTCTGGGAACCGGTATTGGTAAACAGATCGTGCTGGCCACTTTCCACTTGCACGCCGACGTTATGGCTAAAGTAGTAGGCAACGCTCTCCGTTAGGCCCCTTGACTCAGCCTCGAAGTTGAACGTCTGAGTCCCACCGTAGAGTTGGATTGGGGTCACAGTGTCATGGGGTGAAAAGTAACTGTAACCGACGAAGATGTCCCACCTTGACGCGGGATCGCCTCCGGGGGTACCCTTCGCAGCCGGAGCCACTTGGGCAGACAGGGCAACGGGCGCCAAAGCCGCAAATGCCAACCCTAGAACCAGGCTGACTGACTTAAAAACTCGAGCGTACATGCGTTTCTCCTCCGCAATCAAGCTGAATGAACTGAAAGTTATTGGGGTTTGCGAGCGCGAATTTCGCCTCGGAATCTTTTACTCCGCAAAACGAACGGACCGTAAACCGTCCATAAAGCACAACTAAACGTACCATAGGACCGTTCCGGCAGAGCATATTTTTTTCAATAGAATGCAAACTTTCACAACACCCTTCGTTACTCGTTTGGCTGGTTACTTCGGTAACTCTTCGCCTGAAAATCTAACCCCACGCCTATCCACTCACACTACATTCAAAGTCTTCAGAAGGCTCCGTGGCTCGCGTTGTATCTTCTCTTGTAGAAGCGTAATCGCGTACAAGAGTTGCTCCGGGCGTGGCGGACACCCTGGAACATACACGTCCACCGGTACCACCTGATTGACCCCCTGCAAAAGCGCGTAGTTGTTGAACACGCCCCCCGAGGTCGCGCAAGCACCCATCGAGATCACCCATTTCGGCTCCGGCATCTGGTCATAGAGCCGGCGCAGCACAGGCGCCATCTTCTGCGAAACCCGCCCCGCAACCACCATCAAATCAGACTGTCGCGGAGACGGCCGGAAAACCTCGGCGCCAAACCTCGCGATATCGAAGCGCGACGCACCCATCGACATCATCTCGATGGCGCAGCAGGCAAGACCAAACGTCATGGGCCAAACCGAATTCTTGCGAATCCAGTTCACCGCAAAATCCATCGAAGTCAGAAACACACCCTCCGGCTCTTCGTAGCCGTAGCTCACTTCCTTCAGTTTGGTGCGGTTCTTGGCGCTGCTGTCCAGCGCTCCGAAAAGATAATGGTCCCGCTCTACAGTTGGCGCCATGCTTCTAATATACCTCCACTGTCAATAAGATTGAATGGTCAGATTTGCACGTTCCTCTGAATCCCTCTTGAGCCTTTCACCCGCTCTCACAATGCCACAATCCCCTGATCCTTGATCTTTCCCTCACGCAAGTAGCACACAACCCATCATGAATCCATGGAAATTTTCGAAAATACTTGCGCAATGCCGCCATGTTTACGAGAATCATGTTTACGCTCAGTTGAAACTTTTTTTGCTCCTTTTAGCCTGAGGTCGGCGATTGCCGGCCACACTTCAGTTGTGGCCTGTCGCCGAATCTCCCTGAATCGGCAGCCAGCCACCAAAACCTGATACCTGTTCCTCGTCCAGCCAATCCACTCGTGAACGTCTTTGTCGGAGCGGAAAGAAAATGCGTAGTCGTACGTTCAAGCTGTTGCTCCTGCCCGCCTTCCTGGGAATTCCGGCCTTTGCCCTCGCCCAGACCGCCTCAGCCCCAGCCGCCTCGGCTCCTGCCACCCAGGCACAGATCGCGGCCCTTCAACAAGCCGTGCAAAATGCCCAGTCCGCCGGCGACAACGCCTGGATGCTGGTCTCTGCGGCCCTGGTATTGTTGATGACCGGACCGGGCCTGGCGCTCTTCTACGGCGGCTTGGTCCGCAAAAAGAACATCCTCGCCACCATGATGCAGAGCTTCGCCATGATGGGCCTGGTCACCATTCTTTGGGCCGTCGTCGGCTACTCGCTGGCCTTCGGTCACGGCAACAGTTTCATCGGCGGATTCGAGCACCTCTTCCTGCGCGGCGTCGGCCTCGCACCCAACACTGACTACGCTCCTACCATTCCCGAGCAGACCTACATGATCTACCAGCTCATGTTCGCCATCATCACCCCGGCCCTCATCACCGGAGCTTTTGCCGAACGCATGAAGTTCAGCGCCATGGCCGTCTTTCTTTCCCTCTGGTCCCTTCTCGTCTACAGTCCGATGGCCCACATGGTCTGGGGCGTCGGCGGGCTGTTGAACGCCACCGGCGGCCATTTCCCGAGTCTGGACTTTGCCGGCGGCACCGTTGTCCACGTGACCTCCGGCGTCTCCGCCCTGGTCACCTGCATCTATCTCGGCAAGCGCATCGGCTACCCCCAAACCAACATGCCGCCCCACTCCATGGTGCTCAGCTTCATCGGTGCTTGTCTCCTCTGGGTTGGCTGGTTCGGCTTCAACGCCGGCAGCGCCCTGGCCGCAAGCCCACTGGCCACTTCGGCCTTCGTCAACACCCACTTCGCCGCCGCGGCCGCGGCCCTCGGCTGGACGGTCGCCGAGTGGATTCACAACGGCAAGCCAACCGCCTTGGGCGCCATCTCCGGAGCCGTCGCCGGACTCGTCGCCATCACCCCCGCCTCCGGCTTTGTCCAGCCCTTCGCTGCGCTGGCCATAGGCCTCGTCGCCGGCATCTTCTGCTCCTTCATGGTCTTTGCCGTCAAGAGCCGCCTCGGCTACGACGACTCCCTCGACGCCTTCGGCGTGCATGGAGCCGGCGGAACCCTGGGCGCGCTGCTCACCGGCCTTTTTGCCACCCGCGCCATCAACGCCGCCTTCGGCAAGGATGTCCCCACCGGCGCTATCGACGGACACTGGGGCCAGATGCTCAATCAATTCGCCGGCGTCGCCGTTGCCTGGACCATCTCCATCATCGGAACGCTGGTCCTGCTCTTCGTCGTCGACAAAGTCATCGGTCTCCGCGTCTCGCCCGATCAGGAAGCCGCCGGACTCGACCTTTCCCAGCACGGTGAGGAAGGTTACGACCTCAACTCCTGACCCTTGGCGCTTGATCGGCCTCCGGTCCGCAACAAGATTCGGCAAAACATTCGGCGGGAATCGGCCCAACTGCCCACCCCGCCTGTTACGCTGTCAGACGAGGCATTTCGCATATGCTCAAGATCGAAGCCATTCTCCAGCCCTCCAAGCTGGATGCCGTTAAAGAAGCCCTGCTCGAGGCGGGCATCGAAGGCATGACCATCCTCGAGGCTCGCGGCCATGGACGCCAAAAAGGCCACACTGAGTTCTATCGCGGCCGTGAATACACGGTCGACCTCCTCCCCAAAGTCAAGATTGAGCTCGTCATCACAGACGATTTGAAAGACAAGGCCATCGCGGCCATCGGCGCTGCTGCCCGGACCGGCCGCATCGGCGACGGAAAAATCTTCGTCAGCCGCATCGACGAAGCCATCCGCATCCGCAACGACGAACGCGGCGAAACCGCGCTGTAGACCCAATCCGAGCTGATCGGGGTCTGCGCCAAGCCTCTCGGGAAAGAACTGGATTAAACTCTTTCCAGGGAGGCTGGCATGGGCATTCTTGCAGAGGCTTTCATCGCTGCGTTCGACTCCAATACCGAACTGACCTGGATAACGCAAGGGACAGGGCAGGCGATCGCTCGGTTTGAGGCGTCCGCAACTCGCGTCGAGACAACCTTCACAGAGACTCGGAAAGCTGAATGGCGGGTCGCTTTTGAGGTGACCTCGAAAGCTAGCGCCTCGGAAAACATCCACGCATCCATTCGCGTCTTCAGCGGGGTCTTTCAGGCTGTGCGCGAGTTTCTTGAGGTAAGACAGCCGGAAAGACTCGTCTTCGCCTCGAAAGAGGAAGCGCTCGGGCATCTCTACGAGGAGTACCTGCAAAGGCAGGACACCTCTTTGCGCCAAATGGGATATCGCACCGTCTCCCCGGTCAAGATCTCTCCGTTGGTGGAATTCGCAATTGAGAAGACCACACCATCCGAATGGAGAGAATCAGGCCGATGAGTGCACCACTGAGCTTCGTCCCCTTCTTGCCGCTCCTTCTTAGCCCCTTTCTCACCGCGCAAGACACCCGCACCGTCGCCGAGCCCGTCGTGCCCGCCGTCTGCGCCACGCTCGACGCTCAGCTCCAACCCAGCGGTCACACCCTGGCTGAAGCCGACGAATCAAGGCTCGACACCGCCCGCATCCAAAGCGCTCTCGACAAATGCGGCAGCGGCCATGCCGTCCTCCTGCGCACCCATGGAACCGCCAACGCCTTCCTCTCCGGGCCGCTCCAGTTGCGCCAGGGAGTCACCCTCATCGTGGACAAAGGCGCAACCCTCTTCGCCTCGCGCGATCCGGCAGTCTTCGCCACCGCGCCCGGCAGTTGCGGCCTGGTCAACCAATCCGGCCGTGGCTGCAACCCCTTGATCTCCGCCGATCATATCTCCGGCGCCGGCGTCATGGGAGACGGCGTCATCGACGGCCGCGGCGGCGAAACCCTCCTCGGCTCCAAGACCACATGGTGGGATCTCGCCGAACAAGCCCGCACCGGCGGCCGCCAGCAGGTTCCGCGAATCATCGTTACGGATTACGCCGACAACTTCACCCTCTACCGCATCACCCTCAAGAACTCTCCCAACTTCCACGTCGTCTACAACCACGGCGACGGATTCACCGTCTGGGGCCTCAAGATTGACACGCCCAAGCGCCTGGCCCGGAACACCGACGGCGTTGATCCCGGCCAGGGCTCGAAGAACATCACCATCACTCGATCGTTTATCCGCACCGGCGACGACAACGTAGCCATAAAAGGCGGGCCCGGCGGCGTAACCAACATGACCGTCAGCCACAACCACTTTTATTGGGGACACGGCATGTCCATCGGCAGCGAGACGGACGGCGGCGTCAGCGCCATCCGCGTCTTCGATCTTTCCCTCGATGGTCCTGACAACGCTATCCGCATCAAGTCCAACGGTTCACGCGGTGGCCTCACTCATGACGTCCTCTATGACGATGTCTGCATCCGCGACTCACCGAACCCCATCACGCTCGAGACCGGCTACACATCCGCCGGAACCCTCAAGGGCAACTCTCCGCCCACCATGCGCGACATCACCTTGCATAACGTTCGCGTCTCCGGCGGCGGCAAGATTTCCTTCAACGGCTACGACCAAACCCACCGCATCGCAGCCACTCTCGACGGCGTGCTGCTGACCGACGCCGCCGCGTACACCTATTCTTTGCATCATGCCGACATCCATCTCGGCCCCGGCCCCACCAATCTCCAGTTCCCCGCCGGAGAAGACTCCACCGTCCAGGGAACTCCGTCAACCGGAATCCCCGCCTCCTGCACCGACAAGTTCGTCCCTTTTCCCTAGTACTACAGTGTTACAAAATGGCAAGTCGCGCAGAATCTCTATCTCAACGTCAAGCCAGCCCATCGCAAGGGCAAGTCCAAAGAGTTTTGGACAACAGTCATGGCAGCGGAAATCTACCGATATTTCATCCCATCCGCCCCTTCCCCGTGATGCGCCGCCTTCAACTCCTGGTATTGCTCGACCTCTCCCCCCTCAAATCCCAGCCTTTTCTCCGGCGTCGGCGCCGTGCTGCGCTCCATCTCTTGATTGCTGCCGCTCTTCGGCCTCAAAACGTAATCGCGATTCTCTCCCCTTCCTACCAAAATGCCGGCATCTCGAAGCTTCCACTGCGTCTGGAGGATCATTTGCCGCTTGGTTGCGGAATCGCTGTGACATATGATAGAGATTTGACACATGTCTGGCACAATGTCATTATTATGGTATATGTCAACAAACGGTGCATCTACCAAAACAAGCCTTCACGCCAAGGTCCCTCTAAGCCCCAACGGCCGCATCGTCATCCCTGCTTCCATCCGGCAGGAGATGGGCTTTGCGCCGGGGGATACGCTCCTGATGGATGTGGAGGATGGGGTTCTTTCTATCGAGTCGTACGCCGCGCGCATTTGCCGCATTCAGAAGGAGTTCGCCCAATATGCCAAGCCGAGTGTCATGGCATCGGACGAACTGATTGCCGAGCGCCGCGAGGAAGCCCGCCGCGAAGCCGAAGAATTTGAGCGCGACCGCGAACGTTGGACGAAGGCGGAGCCCCTTGGCTAAGCCGGCCGTCTTGGACTCGTCAGCGGTTCTAGCCGTGTTTTTCAGCGAGCCGGGAGAGGAGATCGTTGTTCCTGTCCTCCAGGGCGCACTGCTCAGCACGGTCAACCTGGCCGAGGTTCACACCCGAATGCTCGATCGTGGTGTGCCTGCCCAGGTTGCGTGGAAGCGGATGCGGAGCGTGCAGTGCGAGGTCTGCGTTTTCACCGATGAACAAGCGCGGATCGCTGCGGAACTGATGCCTTCGACCCGTCCCTACGGATTGTCGTTGGGCGACCGCGCCTGTCTCGCTCTGGCTATCCAGCGCGGAGCCAAGGTTTACACCACCGATCGCGTCTGGAAAAACCTCTCGTTGGGAATCGAAATTGAAGTGATTCGCTGATCCATGTGACCCGCCGGCTTCCGGCCTCAACCCGTAAAGCGAAATCCGGTCCTACCGCCCCATGCGGTGTTTGCTGGCGTTGACGGCGGCCCGGGCTTCGCGGTCCGCTTCCCGCCGCTTCTCCGTTTCGCGCTTATCCCAGTCCTGCTTGCCCTTGGCCACGGCCAGTTCGCACTTCACTCGCCCATTGCGGAAATAGAGCCGGGTGGGGATGAGCGTGTGGCCCTTGATCTGCGTCTTGGTGAGTAGCTTGCGAACCTCTTCGCGGTGCAGCAGCAGCTTGCGGGTGCGCGTGGCGTCGTGGTTGGCGATATTTCCGTGCGAATAGGGACCGATATGTACGTTGAGCAAAAACGCCTCGCCGTCCTTGATCAGGCCGTAGGAGTCTTTCAGGTTGGCGTGGCCCTCGCGGATGGACTTGACCTCAGTGCCCCGGAGAGCCACGCCTGCTTCGAACTTTTCCAGCAGAAAGTAGTTGTGGCTGGCGACGCGGTTGTGCGCGGCATCCCGCTCACCGCTGGCCACGGGGTCGCGTGGCCGGGACGGCTTGTTGGGGCCGGGAGCGGCCGGCTGAACGATGACGTGGCTGGTTTGGCGAGCCATCGGGAAGCATCCTCGAACCTTCATCGTAGCATTGGTGCTTGTTTTGAACGCGTTGCAATGGGGCTTTGCTAGAATGGGGCATCGTTGGATGGGAAGAACCACGAATCGGGATTGCGACAAGATTTGCGTCCGGGGCAGCCAAGGCAGCCCGCAAGGGCCCGTTGCGGAACGCGGGCTGGTTTCGACGCCTGGGAGTAAGATGAAAAGCCGCGCTGCTGCACAGGCTGCCTCCGGATCCGTTTCGGCCAGGGCCTTTCCGACTAGCCCCATTTTCTTGAGAGCCGCCCTCTGGATTGCGCCCTTCGCTCTCCTGGCCGTCATGGGTCTGTCGAGCGTCCAACTGCACGCGGAGTCGGCCGCCTCCTACTTCAAGCAAGGCGAAAGTGCCGAGGCGCGAGAAGACTACGATGCTGCCCTCAATTTCTATCAGCAGGCCAACGTCAAGGCGCCCAAGGACCTGACCTACCGTACGGCGCTCTACCGGGTGCGGATTTCAGCCTCGTCCATGCACGTGTCCAAGGGGCGCAAGCTGCTGCTGGCCGGCGACGAGCAAGGCGCGCTGGTCGAGTTTCTTCATGCCGCGGAGATCGACCCAAGCAACGAGGCCGCGCAGCAGGAGATCGCCAGGGTGCGGCAAAAGCATGGCGAGGCGACGCCACAGGCCGAGACCAGCCTTGCCGAGCAGGCAGGCACGCAGGAAGATATGGATTCGATGGGTGCGCCGGCCGTGCTCAAGCCGCTCTCCAACGAGCCTTTGACCCTGCACTATACCGAGGACGCAAAGGTCGTGTACCAGGCTATCGGCAAGGCGGCCGGCATCAACGTCCTGTTCGATCCCGACTACACCGCAAAGCGCATTCAGGTTGATCTGAACAATTCGTCTTTGCTCGACGCTCTGCGCATTGTGGGCACGCTGTCCAACACATTCTGGCGCCCGGTGACCGCGAATACGATTTTTGTTGCCCAGAATAACCGTGCCAAACGCACCGAGCTGGACGAGCAGGCGGTGCAAACCTTCTACCTGTCCAATGCCTGGCAGCCGAACGATTTGAACGATGTGCAGACCGCCCTGCGCAATGTGCTGGCCGGCAACTTCAAGGTGTATGCCGTGGCCAGCCAGAACGCGATCGTCTGCAGGGGAACTCCTGACGAACTGCTGCTGGCGGAAAAGCTGATCAACGACCTGGACAAGGCGCGTGCTGAGGTGGTGGTGGACATTGCGGTGCTTGAGGTGAGCAAGAACTGGGAGAAAACCCTCGGCATTTCCTGGCCCAGCAGCGTGGGCATTGCCCTGCAGCCACCCACCTCAAGCACTTCTTCGAGCAGTACGACGACCACCACGGGAACCACCACATCCACCACCCCGACTCTGTACGATCTGGCCCACCTCAAAGCGACGGATTTCGCGGTGACCATCGGCTCGGCCACGGCCAACCTGCTGTTGACTGATTCCCACACCAAGATTCTTCAGAATCCGCGCATCCGGGCCACCGACGCGCAGAAGGCGTTGTTGACCATCGGTGAGCGGATTCCCATTGCCACTGGCTCCTATCAGACGGGCGCGGCCACCGCGGTGGTCAGTTCGCTGGTCAACACGCAGTTCCAGTACCAGGACGTGGGCGTGAAAGTCGAGATGACGCCTACCGTTCATTACGACCACGATGTGACTTTGAAGATCAAGATTGAGGTGTCTTCGCAGAGCGGCTCCGTGACCATCAGCGGCGTCACCGAGCCGATCATCGCGCAGAATATTGTGGATCAGGTGATCCGCCTTCGCGAGGGCGAGGCCAGCATCCTCGGAGGCATTCAGGAGAGCCAGGATCAGGTAAGCTGGACCGGCATCCCCGGCCTGAGTTCGATCCCGATCCTCAGGTACCTGTTCGGTTCCAAGGACCACACCATTACTGACAACGAACTTGTCTTTCTGGTGGTGCCCCACATCGTTCGTACGCAAACTCTGGATCGGGTAAACCTGCGCGCCATTGATACCGGTGTGGGCAACACGTCGATCGATCTTCGCCGCGTTTCGAGCGACGGGCCGGGCGCGACGGGCTTGAGTTCTGCTGCGGCTCCTGCTTCGAATGGGGCGCCCGAAAGTGCTTCGGTCCTCCGCGGCTCCGCTGTTGTCCGGCCCAATGTAGGCATGGTTCCCGGCCAAAGCGCGATGGCTGCGGCTCCGGCGGCGCTGGCCCAGTTAAGCGCATCCGCGGATGCCAATGGAGACACGGCGGTTGCGGCAGTTGCCGGCCACTCGCCAAGTCCGCCGGTTGCCCAGAAAGTGAGCCTTATGTTCAGCCCCCTGGCGGGTCCGGTGGCCGCGGGCTCCACTTTCCAGGTTCCGATTGTTCTGATGGGCGCAACGGATATCGCTTCAGTGCCATTGCAGATTCAGTACGACCCGGCCAAACTTTCGCTGGTCAACGTGAGTCCGGGGGATCTTTTGAGCCGCGATGGGCAAGCCGTGGCGCTGGTCCACCGCGACGACGGTGCGGGCAGCGTGAACATTGTGGCCTCGCGCCCGCCGGGAGCTGCCGGCGTGGCCGGCGCGGGCGTGGTGTGCGTGCTCAGCTTCCAGGCCAAGGCCGCGGGGGAGAGCGTCGTATCCATGACGCGCGCGGCTGCGGTCAACAGCGCCCAGCAGCAGGTGCAGGCCCAGGGCGGGCAGCTCAGCATTGTGGTGAAGTAGACGATGAGTCCCGTGCCAATGAAACCGGTACGAAGGAGACCCATAGCGGCGAGTCTCGTCCGGCCAAACCGGCCGAACCAGAATGTCCGCCGCCGCGAGCGCGGCCTCACCTTGGTCGAGTTGATCGTGACCGTGGCGATTCTATCGATTCTCGCTTCAGCGGCGGTGCCCATTGCCCGCTTTCAGGTCAAGCGCCAAAACGAGCGCCAGTTGCGGCGCGACCTGTGGGAGATGCGCGACGCCATCGACCACTACAAGGACGCAGCCGACATGCACGCCTTCCAGACCAAGGTGGACAGCCAGAACTATCCGCCCGACCTGGAGACGCTGGTGAACGGCGTGGACGTGCAGGGCAAGAAGGTCAAGTTTCTGCGCAAGATTCCGGTGGACCCAATGACCGGCAGGGCCGAGTGGGGGTTGCACTCCATGCAAGACGACCCGACGTCGGACTCCTACGGGGGGCAGAGCGTTTTCGATGTGTATTCAAAGTCCATGGGAACGGGACTGGACGGCACCAAATATTCCACCTGGTAGGTGGTTGGCGGAGTTGGCGCGGTTAGCGGAGTTAAACACCGCTAACACGAGCGAAGCGAGGCTAGCGCCGCTAACTCCGCTAACATGGACAAGAGGCTTCAGTGCGCCGCATTCGTAAACAAGACGCGGGCTTTACGCTGGTCGAGCTGATGATCGTCATGGCGATCGTCGGC
>Ga0302319_10002055_pt1 | contig 44033 bp, 36 predicted proteins | sample Bog_T0_2_FD_203319 | JGI IMG/M metagenome (GOLD analysis project Ga0302319, IMG submission 203319) | Peat permafrost microbial communities from Stordalen Mire near Abisko, Sweden - Bog_T0_2 | ecosystem: Environmental > Terrestrial > Soil > Wetlands > Peat | place: Sweden: Abisko, Stordalen Mire...
CGCTCCATCGCGGAAGCCGAATACGTCTGGCCGGGGCTCACACTCCAGCCTCGCGTGCGACTTCGCTTTTATGTAAGCGGACAGATCACCTGTTAACTCGACCGGACAAATCACATGTTAACGACACAGTGAAGGCGCCCCTGTTTCTGGCGGACCCGGTTTGTGTTAGGCTCGTTTGCCACGAGCAGGCCGCCGAGGCGGCTGGGGAGATCGATTATGAAGCATTCCTTTGTAACCGCGGCTGCAATATGTGCTGCTTTGATAATGGCAACTACAAAGCCCGCCGCTGCCCAGTCCGCGACGCTCAACCAGGAGCTGTTGAAGGACTGGGTGGACATGAAAGACGCGATGATGAAGCTGGCGAATGAGATGCCTGCGGACAAGTACTCCTTCAAGACGACGCCGCAACAGCGCGATTTCGGCCAACAGGTGGTTCACGTCGCGATCGCCAACGTTATGAACCTGAAGTTCCTCCGAGGGAAGGCGACACCTCCGGTCATCGACAGGCGCGCCACTTCGAAGTCCGAGGCCATGAAGGCCATGGCGGACTCATTTGACTACGGCACGGCGCTCATCAAGGAGCAGACCGATCAATCGATGATGGAAATCGTAGAGACGAATCAGTTCCTGGGACCTTCGTCCCGAGCGCGGGTAATCTACTTCCTGCTCGGGCATTCCTGGGACATCTACGGGCAGATGGTTGTATATCTGAGGCTGAACGGCGGCGTGCCGCCAGCCAGCCAGCGACCATAGAGCAATCCTGCAGCAGCGGTCAGTTATTCATTATCGGTAGCTATCGGATTGAATCCTGGCATGCTGCGGCGGTAAACGCCAGCCGACAGGGGAGCACGAATCGCGCAGAACGCAGGAGTTCAGAACCACCGGACCGCGCCAGAGTCCGAGATGCCGACCAGAACGTCAACCTGGGTTTGTAACCGACAGCCCTCAAGAGTCGGCGTCGTCTCCGCTAAACTCCTGATTCAAGCCCCCCGAGCCTCTATAACGGTGTTTCCATTAAAACGGTGACGAGAGGTGTTCGGAGAACCGGGAGTCGGGAGCAGAGCGAAATCAGGTATGCTCCGGTTTCTCGTATACTGAGTTGCCACGACACCCAAAACATCAACATCCGGCGTCTCCAGCTTCGTTCCCGCGTTACTTGCGTATCGTTTTGAGAACGGCTCCGGCCCGGCTGAGCCGACAGCGGAAAGTTTCCCTGCTGCCGCACTATTCGCCGACGTCTCGGGCTTCACGGCCCTGACGGAACGCCTCGCTATCGCAGGACCCTCCGGCGTTGAAAGACTCACACAGGTTTTGAATGCCCACTTTGGGCGGCTGATCGATACTATCTCAAGTCATGGCGGCGACATCATCAAGTTCGCTGGAGACGCGCTGCTCGCGATATGGCCCAGCGGTGAGGGAGACCTCGCGGATGCTGTAGGCGCCGCATTGCGATGTGGCCTCGCCGCGCAGGCCTCATTCCGCGATCCGGACGCGGTAGACAGTTTGCAGCTGTCTTTGCGCATTGCGATCGGTGCCGGCCCCGTTTCACTTCTCCTTCTGGGCGGCCTCAAAGGGCGATGGGAGATTGTGGCGACTGGCGAAGCTTTACGGCAACTGGGCGCCACAAGCCATGTGCCCAGCCCCGGCCAGGTCGCGATCTCAGCACACGCCCTTGCACTCATCGGGCCTCTCCTTCAGGCGAAAACCATGTCTGTGAAACCAGCCGATGGCGGCGCAGGCATCCTCGAATCAGTTACCGTCGGCCACACGCCGGCGCCGAAATCCGCCCGGTTTCAGATTCTTCACTCCGGGACGGGTCTGCTTGGCTTTATTCCTGCAGCGGTCGTCGCGCATCTGGAAGGCGGCAGCACTGAATGGCTCGGAGAATCCCGCCGCGTCAGCGTATTGTTTACGCATTTTCCGGGACTCAATCATGCGACGCCCGTTGACCGTGCGCAGCGCGTCATGGCAATTCTCCAGGACGTCATGGATAAGTACGAGGGCAGCATCAATAAGATAAGCGTCGACGACAAGGGAGCAGCGATGGTGGCTGCTTTCGGACTGCCGCCGCTCGCGCTCGAAGACGATGCATCGCGCGCGCTGCAGGCGGCGCTCGCTATACGCCGGAAGCTCGGCGAACTGAGTGTCCGCCACTCCACGGGCGTGACGACAGGTCGCGTTTTCTGCGGGGTGATCGGGAACTCCGCGCGCCGCGAATACACAATGATCGGCGACGTGGTGAATCTCTCGGCTCGCTTAATGCAGGCAGCCGCGGGCGGTATTCTTTGCGACGATGCAACGCAGACCGCGGCGCGAAACGATATTACATTTGAGCCCCTCGCGCCCATTCTCGTCAAAGGAAAGGCTTCGCCGATATCCGTTTTCCGGCCTCTGACGCCCAGTGTCGTTCGAGCCACTCGATCAAAGACACTCATCGTCGGCAGAGAATCGGAGAGGGTCGCTATAGGCACCCGGCTCGACACACTGTCGCGCGACGGAGCGGGAGGGGTCATCGTCATCGAAGGCGACGCGGGCATCGGCAAGTCCCGCCTCGTGGATGATTTGGTGGAGCGGGCGGGCGGGACTGGTATCCCTCTCCTTCGTGGCAGTGCGCTCCATGTCGAAAGGTCCACACCTTACTTCGCATGGCGTGAAGTGTTCTCTCGATTGTGTGGACTGCAGGGTATGGAGGATCCCGAAATCCGCCGGCGGAAAGTTTCTGTTCTGCTGGCCGATGATCCTTTTCGCTCGTCTCTGCTGCCGCTCGCGAATCCGGTCCTCGGCACCGATTTTTCTGAGACGGAAGTTACAGCGTCGCTTCCCGCTCCCGCTAAGCCCGCATTGACCCGGAATTTGCTCTCGCAGCTTCTTTCCCTGCTGCCTGCTCATGACACGCCGAAAATCGTAATCCTTGAGGATTGCCACTGGGCCGATTCGGCTTCTTTAGCCTTGGCTATCGAAGCCGTAAAGAAGGTCCCGAAACTTCTTCTGATCGTCGTGTCCCGTCCCTTTCCGGGGGCTACTCCGGACGAATACACAGCGCTGATCAATGCTCCGCATGCCCTTGTCTTGCGTCTGCAGGGCCTGTCTCCGGAAGATGTTGTGCAGCTGGCAGCCTTGCGGCTCGGCGTTACCGGTCTTCCTGAGCCAATCGCCGCCATCATTCGGGACAAAGCCGATGGAAATCCCCTGTTCAGCGAAGAGCTCGCCTATCTCTTAAGGGATACCGGAATCATTGAAATATCAGGCGGTGAATGCCGCATTTCCGGGTCCGCCGGTGACTTGCAAAATGTCGATATCCCCGAGAACGTCCAGGCTGCCATGACGAGCCGCATCGATCGTCTGCCCACTTCACAACAGCTCGCCTTGAAATCGGCGAGCGTGATCGGACGTGCTTTTGCGGTCAATATGCTTGAGGACATTTACCCGATTGCCGCCGAATTGCCGCACCTCGGAGTCATCGTGGAACACCTCGAAGGCGTCGGAATGGTACGCCCGCAGCCCGAAGAGCACAATGTTGCCTGGGCATTTCGCCATGTCACTCTGCAGCGTGTTGCGTACTACCTGATGCTGCCTTCGCAGCGTTTGCAGCTGCATAAGAGCGTAGTCCGGTGGCTGGAAAAGGCGCACGCGGATGATCGCTCCTCTGTTTACGCGCTGCTCGCCTACCATTGCTGCAAAGTCGTCGAATACGGAGATAGAGCTTCCGCCAGTATTGTCAAAGCGATCGGATACCTGAAAGACGCCGCTGATCTGGCCTTGCGCAGTGCGGCCAATCGGGATGCGATCACCTTCATACGCGAAGGACTTCGCTTTACCGCCATGCTCCAGGAAGCTGAGGAACGCGATCGGCTCGAACTCTCTTTGCACGCCCTGCTGGGGCCACCTCTGCTCGAGACCGCTGGATTTTCCGCGCCGGAAACGCTGGACGCCTTCACTCGCGCATGGGACCTGTGCCGGAAGCTGGGGACGGCGCCCGAAAAATTCCCTGTGCTCTATGGCCTGTGGAACGTGTACGTGGTGGGATCCAGACTTCGCGAAGCGCTCGAGCTGGCTCGCGAACTTGAAGGGATGGCTGCGGAAAGCGACAATCTCGTCACCCTCCTGATGGTGCAGCGTGCGATCGCCGAAACGCTTCACTGGACAGGGCGGCCCCGCGAAGCGCTCGAGCACATAGAGATTGTGCTGCACACATACAAGCCCGAGCACAACAAAATCCCCGAGATGCGCAGGGGTGTCAACCCGGCGGCGGTTTGCTGCGGATTTATGGCCTGGACCCTGTGGATGCTGGGATATCCCGATCAGGCGGTCGAAGCGGTGGCTCGCGGTCTCGAAATCGCTATCGCCCTCGCACATCCGTTCAACTCAGCGCTGGCGAAGATGAATGCCGCCTTCACTTATCAGTTCCGCGGCGAAGCATTGAGGACATTGCAGATCTCCGATGCGCTGCTCCGGGAAGCCGAGGAGCACGGATTTGTGATGTGGCAGGCGGGCGCAAAAATCATGCGCGGTTGGGCGCTGTGCGAACTGGGCCAGATGGATGCCGGCCTCGTGGAGTCGAAGCGCGGATTCGCACAATGGGACTCCGCGGGCGCGGATCTCGTCGGACCTTATTACCTGTCGTTGATCGCGACCGTTTATTTGAAAGCCGGGGATCCCCAATCGGGAATGGCACTGATTGACGACGCCCTTGCGCGTACGGAACGGACAGGAGAGATGTGGTGGCGGTCTGACGTGTTACGGCTGAAGGGCGATCTGGCTCGGGCACTCGGAATGAGCGGTCGTGAGCACTACCTGCAGGCTCTTGATGCGGCGCGCCGGAATGGCTCCCGATCGCTCGAGCTTCGCGCTTCCATGAGCCTGTGCCGATTGCTGGAGGAGGACGGCCAGACTCACGAAGCACGCGCGTCGCTTTCACATATTTTGAGTCAGTTCAACGAGGGCTTCGAGACGGCCGACCTGCGCGCGGCCCGGGTGTTATTAAAACAGTTGGCCTGAGAGCCGATCGGTTGATATCAGGATGTCCTGGTTTACTGGGCGCAAGTGGAAATCGGTTCAACACAACAGGTTCAACCCGGCTTCCGTTGCGCCTGGTCACTCAGCGATGCGCGGGTGGACCGCAACCTGGTACTCGCCGCCACAATCGCAAGAAGGTGGCAGATCAGTACAAAAGGGCCGATAAACGTAGGCACCAGACTCATGGGAAACCATGTCATCGGTTGACTTGTAATTCCTCCCTGCACCAATCCGAACCTGGGCGTGGAAGTCAGTATCGCTAAGGTCACCGATACAGCGAGGCCACTCAGACCAAGAATGTGCCACGCGATGAAACCGGGTCGGGCACGTCCTTCCCGCGTCACCAGACGAGCTGCCACGACGAACGAGGTAAGAGCGAACGCGATGTCGATGATGCCGGTCGGGATCGCAAAGAGTCCTGGAAGTACGTGTTCGTCCGTTTTGAACAGTGCCAGCACGCCGAACAAGCGCAGCACCTGCATCTGCGTGAGACGCTTAAGCCCGCGCGCCCGGCTGAATCCGCGAAACGATTTGGACAGCCAGTGGAGTATGGTGAACCCGCTTGCCGAAGCCAGTGCACCGATGCCGAACAGGGTGGCCGATGAGAAATGCCGGAAGAAGCCTGTGACGGACAAAGTGAATGCGGCCAGAAACCAAACAACGACGAAGATTCTTGCGAGAATCATCGCTGGCTAACTCTTCCACGCGAGTTCCGCCGCGGCAAGATTTTCCAGCAGTAAACCGGCACAGCGTTCCGCTTCGAGAATGGGGAAAGCGTGGGATGCGCCGGGTATCTCGATGTATCGCGAGCCTGCGATGCCGGCCGCGATGGCGCGTCCGGAGGAAGGCCGTGCTACCAGATCCTTTTCACCGTTGATAATCAGCGTAGGAATGCCGGAGAGTTCACTGAGACGCGCGGTGACATCCTTCTGGCGCATGGCAACCAGCTGCTGACTCGAGATGGGCGGCATATCCGCGATGTCGTGGCCGAAGATGGCGCTGAGATGCTCGGCGAGGCCGTTAGGGGCCTTCTGACCGGGAGCGAGCACGAGTTCCATAAATGCTTTTCGCCGCCAACTGCGGGGGGCGAAGCGTAAGCGCAGGGCGATCCAGAGTATGTCTGCGCTCATCCGTGTTGCATCCGCGCCGCGCGCGAACGTGCAGAGCAGAGAGAGGCTCCGTATGCGCGCCCTCGCCGTTAACGCAACCTGCAGGGCGATGAGACCGCCGAGAGAGTGGCCCACAATATGAGCGGAGGTCCAGCCGATACGATCCATCAGCGCGAGAGTGTCGGCGGCCATTTGATCCACAGTCAGGCGGACGCCCACGGGTTGGCTCAAGCCGATGCCGCGATTATCGAACGTGAGGCAGGTGTAGTGATGTTTCAGGATGTCGATCTGCGGGTTGGAGGCTAAACCGTTTGCCCCGACGCCTTGAATCATCACCAGCGGAGGTCCGGCGCCTTCAATACGATAAGCCAGCCGGCAACCCGCGAAGTCCAGCCAGCGATTTTGAATATCCAGCCTCTGATCAGAAGGCACTGATTCAAGTATCTCGGAGGAGCTTTTTTCCGGCGAGTCTTTAATTTCGCGAGCCGGGTGCTTCCGAACGCCCGGCCAGAGGCTGTACGACCGTGCCGCCGCAGATCGCTACGCCCGTCCGCACCAGAGCCTGCAGAAAATTGCTGAGCATGGCGTAAAAGACCTGTTCGGTCATGGCTTGTTTGCCGGGCACGCGGAAAGTCGCGGGCAGTTCTTTGGAGATTCGCAGGCGCAGGCTGTTGGCCTGGTTGCGTCCGGCGCGATCGCGCTTGTTAGCGACGGTCATGGGCGTTTGCATCACCGTGCCCGTCCGGCCATCCACGTAGAATTGGCAACGGGAAAACCAGCCGAGATTGGCCGGGTCCGCCGCGTCGAATAAAAGCAAAGGAGTCTCGCGCTGTTCGGCTGTAAGATCCAGCAACATGCTGCGCGGGGAATCTTTCAGCTTAGCTTCGAATCCGGCCTGATGCGCTACGGCTGAAACCGTCGCTGTATCGATTTCGAGCAGGATCAGCTTGTGGCGCCCGGCCTGAAGTACCTGCATAAACAGCTCAGGCGGAAGCGGCGGTGAAGCTGGCACAGGCTTCGGCGACGCCAGGGTAAAACTTCATAACCGAATCGAGCCGGGTCATTTTAAATACTTCGAGAACCAGACCCTTCGCGCCGGCGACGGCCGCTTTGGCATTCGCCTGCGACACCTTGCCGAAACAATACGCGATGATTCCAATACCCGTGCTGTCGATGTAGGTTACGTGTGTCAGATCCACAACCAGCTTGCTCGCGCCTTCGTTCAGCGCTTTCAGAATCGATGCTTCGATTTGTCCGCTCTCACGCCCCAGTGTGATTCTGCCACTGAGCTCAATTACTGTGACGTCAGGCTCGCACTTCCGTGTCGTAACGCTGAGGACCATTTCCTGCTTTGTCTCCGATGTCTCAGCATACAAGATCGCCGCAACGGTGCGGGCTCTTTTGGCTGTGACTTATCTTAGTCTGTATCTAATCTTAACCGTGCCGCGGCGCCGTCGCTGCCACTTCGGCTTCCGGCAGGGCGTCACCTTCGCCGGGGGCGAGGAACAGATTGTCGTCAAGCGCGTGCTGCCGGGTATACATATCCCAATAGCGGCCGCGCAGAGCGAACAATTCGGCGTGGGTACCGCGTTCCACTATGTTGCCTCCCTCGATCACCAGAATTTGATCGGCCCGCCGAATGGTGGAGAGCCGATGAGCGATGACGAAAGTAGTGCGGCCCCGCATCAGGTGACCAAGCCCTTCCTGGATCATGGCTTCCGACTCGGAATCGAGACTGGAGGTGGCCTCGTCAAGAATCAGGATACGAGGGTCGGCCAGGATGGCGCGTGCGATGGAGAGCCGCTGGCGCTGGCCGCCCGAGAGCTTTACGCCGCGCTCGCCGACAATCGTGTCGTACTTTTCTTCCAAAGCTTCGGCGAATTCGTCCACACGAGCAATGCGGCAGGCCACCATTACTTGCTCTTCGGTCGCATCCGGGCGTGAGAACATTACGTTCTCGCGAATGGTCCCGTCGAACAGGAATGTTTCCTGTAGAACGACGCCGAGTTGCGAACGATAATTGGCCAATTTCACGCCGCTCAGATCCTGGCCGTCGACCAGAATTCGTCCGCCCGTTGGTTTATAAAAAGCTGATATCAGGCCGATCGCGGTGGACTTGCCTGAACCGGATGGGCCCACAAAAGCGGTGACAGTCCCGGGCGGAGCATCGAATGAAATGCCATGCAATACGTTGCGCGGCGGGTTGTAAGCGAACTCTACCTTTTCGAAACGCACTTCACCCGTGATGTGGCCGATCTCGCCAGTCCGCTCGGGATCCTCGTCTTCTGGACGCTCACGCAGTACTTCACGACTGCGCTCCAGACCCGCAAGTGCTTCGGTAATTTGGGTGCCGATGTTCACGATGCCCACCACGGGGGCCGTCATCATAGCGAGCAGGGCGGTGAAGCTGATCAGGCCGCCCTGAGTGAGCTTGCCTGCATAGATTTCCTTAGTGCCCATGTACATGACGAGCGCGCCGACAATGCCCATCAGCACTGTGGCGGAAAGAGACATCAGTGACATGGCCGTGAGACTCTTCATCACGTTATCCAGCAGTCGTTGTACGCCTTTGCCGAAGACCTGAGCTTCGCGCGCCTCCGCGTGATAGCCCTTGATGACACGGACGCCGCCCAGAGATTCGGTAAGACGCCCGGTAACCTCGGCGTTGATCTTGCCGCGCTCACGGAAGATGGGGCGGATGGTGCGGAAAGCCCGGCTCAGCACGATACCGAAAACCAGCATCACGCCCAACGACGCAATCGTAATGGGCGCACTGGTGCGGAGCAGAAAGAACATAGCGCCGAACGCCCCCAGCAGCCCGCCGACGAACTCGACGACTCCCGTGCCGATGATATTGCGCATCCCCTCGACGTCCGACATGATGCGCGAAACCAGCTGACCGGTTTTATTGGAGTCGTAATAGGTGACGGGCAGACGGCCGATGTGCTCCTGCACTTTCCGGCGCAGTTCGGCGATCAGCTTTTGCCCTTCGATTGAAAGAAGTTGTGTGAGTGAAAACGACGTGATGCCCTGAACGGCCGTGGCGCCGACTACCACCATGGTCAAACGGAGCAGCAGTCCGGCTTCATGATGCAGGATCACGCGGTCGAACAGAACTTTTGTGGAAAGCGGCAGGACCAGGCTGCAGGCTTTGTTGATGACGATCAGCACAAGGCCGAGCGAGAGGATTCTACGCCGGGGCTTAACGAGAACCCAGATGTCAGGCCAGAGCTGGCGCAGGCGCTCGGAGGTAGGCTTTTTCGGAGCGTCCGATTTAGAGGGCACTCCCCTTGGATGCGCGACGCGCTCGCCGCGCGTCAAATTACCGTTGAGTCTCAATACCTACTATTGTGCGCTACCCCTGGCTATTGTGCGCTCACGCCGGCTATTGTGCCCTGCTACCGCCGGCCACCCAATATCCGGGACGGGTCTTGGCAACCAGGTCCGGCCGTTCGAGGGTCACTGTGATTTCGTGGAAACCGCCTTCTTCCATGTTGCTGGGCCGATAGCTGATCAGGTATTCGCTGCGAATTTCCTGGCTGATCTTCTGCAAGGCATCTTCGAGACCCTTCTGTTTCAGAAAGGTGTACTCGGCGCCGCCGGTACCTTTGCTCATTACTTCGGCCGGATTCTGCACGAACAAGCCCTTGGCATCGATATAGATTTCCTTCAGCGCGGGTGCGAACTGAGCTTGATTCTGCACGCCGTAGTTCTGCATGACCGTCGTCGGGGTGGCCGGGATGCCCATCGGCATGCTGCGCGCCGCGATGTCTACCGGATCGGGCCGAGGCGGAGTGGGCTTTTCGGTCAGGCGGGTGGCCAATTGCGTGATGTTGACCGTGTATACCTGAACGTTGGAAAGTTGGGCATCGATCAGGGCCTCACGGAGGCGTCCTTCGCTGCCTTCGTCGCGGGTTTCGCTGACGAGGAGAACGATTTTACGGTTGCCCAACGGACGTTTCCGCAGCATGTAAACCGCTCGATCGATACCGTCGATCATTCGGCTTCCCGACGCACCGGAATGGACTTTTTCAATGGCTGCTCTGATCTTTTCGGGGTCGCTTGTGAAGTCCAGAACCGGGGTAATTCTCGAGTCGAACGTGAGGACGGCGGCCTCGCTCTGGCCGTTCGAGCCGAGGATCACGGGTCCCATCAGAGTTCCGAGGTGCTTGACCTGGCTGAGAATCGCGTCGACGCGGCTCGAAGTCTCAATCGCCACCACGATCGAAAGCGGTTCGAACGAGACGTCCACCTGAATGTTCTGCTCTTTGCCGTTGTCGAAGAGATGGAACTGCGGGGGCTGCAGACCGTCGATGATCTCTCCGCGTCTGTCGGTCACCAGAACCGGCGCCACAACGTTGGTAGTGAAGGTCCGGATTATCGGTTCTTCGATGGTCGGTGTGTCGGCCGCGGCATTCTGGGCCCACGCGGAACCGCAGCTCGCCACGGCCAGAACGGCGATGGCGATCAATTGTCTTTGAAGTTCAATCTTTGGCTGCATCATCTTTGGCTGCATAGCCTGCCCTCTGGTGTTCCGTATGTCCACCTAACAAGTCCAGCACGTGCGGGACCAACTCCACAATAGCATCGAGAGACTGTACCGCACCCGCCGGTGACCCCGGTAAATTCACGATGAGTACTTTCCCATAAGTACCTGAAACGGCGCGGGAAAGCGGCGCGAAACGAGTTTGTTTCAGGCCTTCAGAGCGCATGAGTTCGCCGAACCCGGGGACTTCCCGGTCAATGACATCGCGTGTGGCCTCCGGCGTCACATCGCGCAGGGCAACACCAGTGCCACCAGTGGTACAGATCAGGCCGATGCCTAAAGTCGTGGCCAACTCCCGAAGTTCGGTAGCGATGCGGGCTCTGTCATCGGGAACGATTCGCCTGGCGGTAACAGCAAATCCGGCGTCTTCGAGACGCGCCGCCACGGCCGGACCAGAGCCATCCGTTCGGGTGCCGTTGTGAGCGCTATCGCTGACGGTGAGGACAGCGGCAAGGCGTGGGGGCGTGGTCATGTTAAGCCTTTCAGCTTGAGCCTTTTCATCGGCGGAAGTCCCCGCTCTTTCCGCCGGTCTTTTCCAGCAGATACACGTCCTGAATCTCGATGCGCTTATCGAGGGCTTTGGTCATGTCGTAAAGTGTCAGAGCCGCGACCGATGCCGCGGTCAGCGCCTCCATTTCCACTCCGGTCTGCGCCGTCGTGGCTACGGATGCGATTATGCGCAGACCGTCGGCCTCCTGCATGACCGCGACATCCACGTGGGTTAGCGCCAGGGGATGGCACAGTGGAATCAGTTCTGACGTGCGCTTAGCCGCCATGATTCCAGCTACGCGGGCAATGGTCAGCGGATCGCCTTTCGGGTTATCCGGAAGGGCGGCGAGGGCCTCCTGGCTCATGCGTACGAACGCATGGGCGCGGGCGGTTCGTTTCGACTCAGCCTTGCCGGAAACATCCACCATGCGCGGCTGGCCGGAAGAATCAAAGTGCGAGAGCTTGCTCATTTCAGTAACACCGGTATCAGTTCTCCTGCGGCGTATTCGAGTTTTTCGGCGTCGACCACGAGGTAGGCATTGGCGCGGGTGAGAGAGGCCACGTCGCCGGATCCTTTGGAGTCGACCGGGGTAACTTCGGTGCAATTGACGAACGCGGGCAGGAATCGGGTCAGGGATCCTTTGTGGCGGAGTGGACGGGTCAGACGGCCCAGCGTCAGGGGCAGGGGAGCGTGACTGGCTCCGGAGAGAAGGTCGATGGCGGCCCGGGCAAAGAGTTCGAAGGTGACCATCGTCGATGCAGGGTTACCGGGCAAGCCGAAGAAAAACTTGCCTCGAGCTTTGCCGAAGACCGTTGGGGCGCCGGGCTGGATCAGGACTCGGTCGAAGAAGAACTCCGCTCCCAGTTGGGCGAACGCGGGTTCCACTACATCGTATTTTCCCGCGGAAACACCTCCCGAAAGTATCAGTAAATCCGCTGCGAGACCCTGTTCGATTAACTTCACAGTTGCGGCCAGATCATCCGGTGCTACGGGTAAGAGAACCGGATCGCCTCCGGCGCGCGCGACCTGAACGGCCAGGGAAAAGGCGTTGGAATTGCGAATCTGGTGGACCGCAGGTTTGTCCTCAAGCGCCACGATTTCGTCTCCGGTGGCTAAGATCGCCACGCGGGGTTTCCGGAAAACTTCGACGGTCGGATGTCCGGTACTGACCAGCCAGGCGATCGACGTGTAATCGAGACGAGTGCCCTTTTTTAGCGGCACATCGCCCTGGCGCGCCTCGCAGCCTGCTTCCGAAACATTGGTGCGGGAGGGCAACGGATCTCCCATAGAGATCGTTCCATCGTCGTTTCGCACGACGTGCTCCAACATCACAACGGTATTCGCGCCGTCGGGAACAGGAGCTCCGGTCATGATCTCCACGGTTTCACCGCTTCCGACAGATTCGCGAAACACATCGCCCGCCCTGACTTCGCCAATCAGCCGGAAGGTGCCCGGCAGATCGGATGCGCGGACGGCGAATCCGTCACGCATGGAGCGGTTGAAAGGCGGATAGTCGCGGTCGGCCGGGGCATCTTCAGCTAAGGCTCGGCCCGCGCTTTCGAGCAAGGGAACACGCTCGGTGGCGGGGGGCGCCACAGCTCCGACCAGGCGAAGCACCAGAGAACGCGCTTCGAGAAATGTTAAAGTCGGCAAACCTTTAGTCTATTAGTAAGCGGACGCGGCCAACTGCGCGAGGTCTAAGCGGCCTGTATAGATGGCCATTCCGACAGCGGAATGAATTTTTACGGCGTCGAGGGCACGGATGTCATCGATGGTCGTGATGCCGCCCGCCGCGGTGATCTCTAAGTCCGTGGCGGCGCGGAGCCGGCGAAACCAATCGAGGTCCGTGCCTTGCATCATCCCTTCTTTATCCACGTAGGTGCAGAGGAAGCCGGAACAATACGGCTCCAACTGTTCGATCACTTCTTCGGCGGTAAATGAGGTGGCTTCCTGCCAGCCTTTAACAACGATCCGGCCGTTTTTTGAATCGAGGGCGAGGACGATGCGGTCGCGACCTATGGCGCTTACCAGATCTTCCAGAAATTTGAAGTTGGGTCCGGTGGGTCCGAACGCGGCGGTTCCGACGATAACGCGAAAAGCCCCTTGTGCGATCAGAGTTTGAGCGCGCTCGACGGTGCGGACGCCGCCGCCGACGCGAGTGACGGCTTTCGACGCCAGCATTTCCACGAGGCCGTCGTTAGCGCCTTTCCCCATGGCGGCATCGAGGTCAATCACCTGAATCTGAGGGAAAGCCGCGAAGCGGCGCAGCATGGCTTCGGGACTGTCGCCTTCCAGCGCCTTCTCGCGGCCCTGAATTAACTGGACAACTTTGCCGCCCATCAGGTCGATGCAGGGAACGATCAATGACTTCTCCTCACTGGAATTCCGGCCCGCTCCAGATAGTCTTTCAGGTCATCCACGGTGTAAGTGCCGTAGTGAAACACGGAAGCGGCCAGAGCGGCGTCGGCTTCCCCATCGGTCAGCACTTTTGCGAAGTGTTCGGGCGTGCCCGCGCCGCCGGATGCGATGACGGGAATGCGGGTAGCGCGGGAAACGGCTTTGGTAAGTGCGCAGTCGAAGCCGGTTTGGACGCCGTCAGTATCCATCGATGTCAGCAGGATTTCGCCCGCGCCCAGTTGCTCGCCGCGAGCCGCCCATTCGATGACGTCGATGCCTTCATCGTCACGGCCCCCTCGTGTGTAGACGTGCCATGTGCCGGGACTGTAGCGGCGGGCATCGATGGCGAGGACCACGGCCTGGGCGCCGAACTCGTCGCTTAGTTCGGTGATAAGTTCAGGCCTGCGCACGGCCGCGGTGTTGATGGAAACCTTGTCGGCGCCGGCAAGAAGAATCTGACGCGCATCGGCTATCGAGCGAATGCCGCCGCCTACGGCCAGGGGGATAAATACTTTTCGCGAAGTGCGGGCGACGACATCGGCCATGATGGCGCGGGCATCGCTGGAAGCCGTGATATCGAGGAACACTAATTCATCGGCGCCCTGCTGGTTGTAGCGGTCGGCCAATTCCACGGGGTCGCCCGCGTCGCGCAGGTTGACGAAGTTGACCCCTTTGACGACGCGTCCGGCGGTTACATCGAGGCAGGGAATGATGCGTTTCGCCAGCATTAGAGTTCTATGAAATTGCGCACAATGCCGAGGCCGAGGGGGCCGGATTTTTCAGGGTGGCACTGAACGCCGAAAACGTTATTCGATTCGAGGACGGCGGTGTAGGGGACCGAGTAAGTGCAGGTCGCCGCCGTCTGTTCGACCACCGGCACGTAGTAACTGTGCGCGAAGTAGACATGAGGATGGTCGGGCAGACCTGCGAGCAAACGCGAGGGGCGGATGGTATCGAGCTGATCCCAACCCATGTGGGGAATGCGCGGGGCATCGGTGAAACGCTTGACAGTGCCGGGGAATATAGCAAGTCCGGATTGCTCAGGAGCTTCTTCACTGCGCTCAAAGAGGCCCTGCAATCCGAGGCAGATGCCCAGGAAGGGAACACCGGCTTTGATGCGGCCGATGAGCGCGTTGCGAACGTCCATTTCATCGAGAGCCCGCAGCATCTGACCGAAATGGCCGACGCCGGGCAGGATGATTTTGGTCGAGCGTTGGAGACCCGCCGCGTCGCGCACAAGTTCGTAAGTGGCTCCGATCTCATCGAGTGTGTTCTGAACGGAGCGTAGATTCCCTGCGCCGTAATCGAAGATTCCGATCATCAGAGCAGACCCTTGGTCGAAGGCAGCTGATCTTTCAGGCGAGCGTCGGTGGAGCAGGCATAGCGCATGGCCCGCGCCCAGCATTTAAAGATGGCTTCGATTTTGTGATGGTTGGATCGGCCGTAGAGAATCTTTGCATGGAGGTTGGCTCCGGCATGGTGGACGAAGCCACCGAAGAAATCTTCCACGAGTTCAGTCTGGAGATCGCCTACCAGTCGCACGCGAACCAGGTCTTTGTATACCAGGGCAGGCCGTCCGCCGAGATCCACCGCGACTACGCAGAGCGTTTCATCCATGGGGAGCACGAAGTAACCGGCGCGGTTAATGCCTTTGCGGTCGCCGAGGGCTTTCGAAAATAGCTGGCCGATCAGGATGCCGACGTCTTCCACGGTATGGTGCTGATCGACATCCAGATCGCCTTTGGCGGAGATCTTCATGTCGAAGCCGCCATGCTTCGTGAACAGCTCCAGCATGTGATCGAAGAAGCGAATGCCGGTGGAGATTTCATAGCGGCCTTTGCCTTCGATACGCAGTGAGCCTTCGATCTGCGTCTCTTTGGTATTGCGAACAACTTCAGCGGTGCGGGGCATCGGCTGCGATAACCTCCTCCAGAGAATTGATGTCGTCGATTACAGCAACTGCGCCTTCGGCACGGAGGAGGCGGACTAACTCGTCATAGCGCGGATTCGCGCGGGCGGCGATGCCGATGAAGGGCACGCCAGCAGCCTTCGAAGCGCGGGCGTCATCGATGGTGTCGCCGACGTACCAGCACTTACCATGGCTAACCAGAGAGCAGATTTTCAGAAGACCTTCCGGGTCAGGCTTCGGGCGCGCCACGTCGTCGCTGCCGATTATTGGATCAAAAGGATGCTGGGTGAATCGATCGAGAGTGACCTTGGCTTCCCAACGTAAACGCCCCGTGAAAACGGCTAACTGATGACGTTCGCGCAGGCGATCGAACAGGCCATCCACCGCCATCCATTGTTCGCGGAGTATGAGTCCATTGGTGCCATCGCCATGGAAGATTTTCTGGAAGCGATCCACCACTTCCTCGTAAGCCGCTTTGCCGCCGCGCTCGGCGATCATGCGATGGGAAAGGATCCAATCGTCATTGAAGCCACCGCGATTTTTCCAGTCCTGAATCTCTTCGCGCGATGGCTCCTGGCCGGTGAAGTGTTTTACGGTGGCCTGAATGGTGGCGCGGTAAGACTCGGTTACTTCGACGAGCACACCGTCCATGTCGAAAACGATCAGGTCTTTACTAGTCACCAGATTCGCTCCAATTCATCGAGCACTCTCTGCGCCTGTTCGCGCGTGCCGACGGTGATGCGCACGCCGCCCGGGATTTCATAGCTGCGGTCGCGCACCAGAATGGCTTTATCGCGCAGAGCATCGCGAACTTCGACGGCGCGCGAGCCGAAATATCCGAGGATAAAGTTAGCCGCGCTCCTGGCCTGACCGATGCCGAGACGACTCAGACCGGCGCTGAGCTGATCGCGTGCAGCGAGTGCTTCGGAGACATAATCCTTCACATAGTCGGTGTCGGCGACAGCGGCTTCCGCAGCCCACGCCGCCATCGAGTTCACGCTGTAAGGTGACTGAGCTTTGTGCAGATAAGCGACATTCGCGGCCTGCGAAAACAGGCAACCCATGCGCATCGCAGCCATGCCGTAGACCTTCGAGAAAGTCCGGCTGACGAAGAGGTTGGGGTATTTGTCGAGGAGACCGAGTGCGGTGACGCCGCAGAATTCGAAGTAAGCTTCATCGATCAGCACCGCGGCATGACTGGCCTTCTGCAGAATCTGTTCGATTTCCGGAAGGCCCGTAGCGGTGCCGGTGGGATTGTTCGGGTTCGAGATCAGAACTGCCTTCGTCTCAGGGCCGATGGCGGCAAGAAGCTCCGCAAGAGGGAATTCGGCCGCCGGGGGAACGTACGGACTTTCCGTGATGCGTGCTCCCGCGACCTCGGCGTAGAACCGGTACATGGCGTAGGACGGGGTGAGTACGATCACTTCATCGCCGTCATCCACATAGGTGTTTACCAGAACCTGGATGGCTTCGTCCGTGCCATTGGTGAGGAGCATTTCATCCTCGGCAACATTGAAGAACGCTGACAGGATCTGGCGCGTTGCCGTGTAATCCGGATAGACTGCCAGGCGCTCTTCGGAGAGCCGGCGGCGCAGGGCTTCGATGACCCGAGGCGAGCAGCCCACCGTATTCTCGTTAAAATCGAGGCGCAGTTTCTCGATGCGATTGCCGGTGGGTGGTGAATACGGCGCCATTTCGCGGACGGTGCGGCGTGGAATCAGGTCAGGCAAGGCGAACCTCCAGGCGAATCTCGACACTGCGCGCATGGGCTTCGAGACCTTCGGCGCGAGCCAGGGTTGTGATGGCGGGGGCCAGGGTTTTGAGCGCGCGCCGGTCGAGCTTTTGAACGGATATGACCTTTACGAAGTCAGCCGCGGACAAGCCACCGCGCAGGCGAGCCGCGCCACTGGTCGGCAGTACGTGATTGGGACCGGAAGCGTAATCGCCCGCGGCTTCCGGGCTGAACGGTCCAATGAAGATGCTGCCCGCATGGCGAATCAGCGGAAGGATCTCTTCGTGATGAATGCTGAGATGCTCCGGCGCAAAGGCGTTAGAAAGTTCAGCGGCTTCAGCCAGTGATTTAACAATGATGACTGCACTGTTTTTTTCGATGGCCTGGCGAGCTACCTTTTCAGTCGACAGGGTCGCCATCTGGCGCTCGACTTCCTTAACCACTTGAGCGGCGAGGCGTTTTGATGTAGTGAGAAGGATGGAACTCGCATCGGTGTCATGCTCCGCCTGCGCCAGCATGTCGGCGGCGAGATAGCGCGGATCGCCTTCGTTGGCGATGATCAGGATCTCGGTCGGTCCCGCTATGAAATCGATGCCCACTTCTCCAGCCAGTAGTTTCTTGGCGGCTGCCACATAGATGTTGCCAGGGCCGACGATCCGATCCGCGCGAGGAACTGTCTTCGTCCCATAGGCGAAAGCGGCAATGGCCTGTGCGCCACCCATCTGAAAAACATGGGTGACACCGAGCAAATACGCTGTCCCAAACACTTCATCCACCGGTTTGGGGCATGCGACACAAACGTTGGTTACGCCGGCAGCTATGGCTGGCACGGCGGTCATGATGAGTGTAGAGGGCAGGGGATAGCGGCCGGCTGGAATATAGGCGGCAACCGTATCGAGAGGACGCACTAACTGGCCGAGTTTTAAGCCTGGAGCAAACGAAGCGGTGTAGCCTTTCGGGAGCTGCCGCTGGGCATAGCGCCGGACGTTGGCGGCGGACACCTTTACGGCGGATCGGAAGTCTTTCGACAGACGTTTGGCGGCGGAGGCCAGTTCTTCCGGCGGTACGCGCACGGTGTCGCGATCGAGCGCGTCGAACTGACGGGCGTAGTGAAGGAGTCCGGCGTCTCCGGTGTCACGAACGGCGTTCAGAATCGGCCGTACTGCGTCTTCGGCTTCCGTGAAACGGGCCGAACGCCGGGCCAGCACGCGGCCCATGGCTTTGGATTCAAGGATGCGAAGCATGGCTTACATCACAATCTTGTTGAGGGGATACTCAACGATGCCTTCGCCGCCGGCTTTCTTCAGCAACGGAATGATGGTGCGCACGGTTGATTCGTCGAGAATCGTGTTCACTGCGAGCCAGTCGCTGTCACTCAGATGACCGATGGTGGGGCGTTTGAGCGCGGGCAAAACTCCGAGCACCGCTTCGAGATTGCTGCGATGCACGTTGAGCATTAAACCCACTTTGCCCATCGCGGCAATGGCCCCATCGAGCAGGAGTTTGAGGTCGGCCAGCTTTTGCCGCTTCCATTCGTCCTGGTAAGCGCCGCGGTTGGCGATCAACTGCGTGTTGGATTCGAGAACGGTCTCGACAATGCGCAGTTTATTGGCCCGCAGAGATGAGCCGGTTTCGGTCACTTCGACGATGGCGTCGGCGAGGATGGGCGGTTTCACTTCGGTGGCGCCCCAACTGAATTCGACTTTGGCCGTGACGCCGTTGCGGGCGAGATAGCGTTTGGTCGATTCCACCAATTCGGTGGCGATTACCTTACCCTGCAGATCTTTAACCGAATGGAACGGGCTGGCTTCAGGGACGGCGAGCACCCAGCGCACTTTGCCGAAGCTCTGTTTGGCATAGATGAGGTCGGCGACGGGAATGATGTCGGCGGCGACTTCTTCGACCCAATCGCGACCGGTCAGGCCGGCGTCGAGAATACCGTCCTGGACATAGCGAGCCATTTCCTGGGCGCGGATCAGCATGCATTCCATATCCGGATCGTCGATCGCGGGGAAGTAGGAGCGCGAGCTGGTGGTGATGGTGAAGCCGGCGCGGCGGAACAAATCGATGGTGGCGTTTTCGAGCGAACCCTTAGGAATTCCGAGTTTCAGTTTCACTTCGTGCTCCCCGTGGTGGTGCTTCCAGTGGATGCGGAATAGACCGCCTTCGGGTCGTAGGTGCGGGCTTCGCTGACCACCCAGTTCTCGCCATCGAGGCGGCGGAAGAAGCAGCTTTCGTAGCCTTCGTGACAGACGCCGGGGCCTTGCGATTCGGCTTTGACGAGGACGGTATCGACGTCGCAGTCGGTGAAGATTTCTTTGACGACGAGGCGGTGGCCGGAACTTTCGCCTTTCATCCAGAGCTTGTTGCGCGAGCGGCTATAGAAGGTTACGAAGCCGGATTCGCGGGTTTTGCGGAAGGCTTCGTCGTTCATAAAGCCGACCATGAGCACGCGGCCGGAAGAGGCGTCCTGTACGACCGCCGGAACCAATCCGTCGAGTTTTGTGTAATCGAGATTCATCTTTTTCGAGTTCCGTCCTGTTGAATGCCGCCGCTCAGTTCCGGGTCGGGCGCAATAAAAAAGCCCGCCGTTTACCGCGGCGGGCAACCTTTTCGTTTGACTTACAAAATTGCTTTAAGCCAGGCCCGACCGCGCGTAGTTCGCCCCGTGATGATGGTGATGATGCGTCAGGGCGGCGGTAAGGACTGCCATAAAGCGATAGTGTATCAGACGACGCGAATTTTCTGGTCTTGTCTCACTCTCATTTCCTCTCAAAGCTGTTTTACAAAACGAACCGAATTGCAGGCCAACCGGTTCGGTGTCTATGGTTTAGACTCGACTCGAATAAACGAACCCATTCGCGCTCAAGGGTATAGAGCCGGGAACTTCAATAGACGATTGAACCATAGCATGCCTGGCGAGAGTAAAATAGCTAAGTCCAATCGTGTGAGCATAAAGAGGCTGTGATTCACAATTTGGCCGACCAGACATTCAGTTCGACGTGTAATGATCGTGGCATGCGATACGAGGCACCGACCGCCAGAGGTGAGGCCGGATTACCTGGCGATGCTCCATCTCTGGGTGGCGCGGAAATTGAAGACCAAATCAGCATTTCATTAGAAGACCAACGGCAGATTGCGCAAGCCATTTTGAACCCGCCGGATCCGGGGCCCGCTTTGAAACGAGCTTTCGACAGGCGACGCCAGTTGTTCGGTGCGCATGACACAACCTGATTACTTTGGGGGCGCCTATTTCTGCGTCGCCTGGCCAGCCGGATCGACGATTTCGTAACCGGCCGGCGGCTCGAACAATGAGGAATCCGGCTCGGCGCGGGAGATATTGGTCAGCCGGGTCGTTGCCTCGCCGCTGCGCGGGTCGGATGTTGTGCTCAGGACGTTTATGCCGAGTTCGCGGGACATCCACTCTTCATTGACTGTGGTCACCGGACGGTCGTTGCCGAACACTCCTACTGGCCAGGTAGTGGTGGTCCGGTGCCCCTCCGCCAGGACTCCTTCGATGGTTTTCGATCCAAGCGACTCGTTGGATATTTGGGGACGGAGTTGTGGGTTCTGAGCAGAACCGCCGTTCGCGGGGCGCACCGCAACTATCGCAGTCGGTTGTCTGCCCTGGCCGGGAAGATTAGCCGGAAGGGCGGGCAAAGTCCCCTTTGAAATTTGCACCGGTAAAGGCGATCGATGCGCGGTATTACTCTTCGAATCGAAACTATAAGAGTAGCCAGCGATGGGATCGGCGATCGTGATAAAGACCGGCGGTCCATCAGCGGGAGACGATCCCAGGAAACCCGGCATTGGGGCCGGAGTGCGCTCGATTCTAGTGCGGCCGAGAGAGTCGCGGTAGTACGTGACTTTCTGAAGACCGGAAGTGATATGGGTGCCATCGGACAAGGTCTGAATCGTCTGGACTTCCTGTTGAGCCGAGTAAGGTTGCCCAGTGACAACTGCAGGGCTCGGGCCGCAACATCCGGGGGCAACTCCGCTTAAACGTGATATGACTTGACCGGAAACGGCTCCTCCCGTAGAAGTCGTCTGTGCGATAGCGGCCGCGGCGATCGCTGCCGAGGTAATCATTGCCTGGACAATTGACTTGCGGTTCATCCCAACCCTCCTGAACTGAAGATTTAGACAAAGCATCACACAGAATTGTTCCCAAAGGAATCCTACTGGCCGGAGAGGCGCAGCTGTCAAGGTGATAATGGCCTAATGGCAGAATCCATCCGGGTCCTGATCGTCGAAGACGATTCGGATGACGCGGAACTGATGGTGCGGACGTTGGCCCGCGCCGGCTTCGCGTTGCAATGGAACCGGGTGGAAACCGAAGCCGAGTATCTGACTCTGCTCGAGCAGAAGCCGGACGTTATCCTTTCCGATTCCAATCTTCCGCAGTTTGACGGAATCCGCGCACTTGAATTGCTGCGTCAGAAGGGGCTCGATATTCCTTTTCTGCTGGTGTCCGGCCGAGTGGGAGAAGACCTCGCCGTCGACGCGATGAAGAAAGGTGCGCAGGATTATCTGCTGAAAGACCGCCTCGCACGGCTGGGAGAAGCGGTGCGGCGGGCGATGGAGCAGAAGCGCGTGCGCGCTGAGAAAGCCTGGGCGCTCGAAGCCCTCCGTCAGAGCGAGGAACGTTATCGCCTGGTTTCGGAAATTACATCCGACTACGCCTATGCCTTAGCTGTGGCGCCGGATGGGACGCTCAACTGCGAATGGATCACGCCTCCTTTTACGCGCATTACCGGTTATAGAGCCGAAGAACTGGAACTGCTGGGATGGATGACGCAGTTTCACGCGGAAGACGTGAGCGCTATGCAGCGCCATTACGAGGGAATTCTCAAGCCGGCAGATCCCGGTACTTCAGCACTTGACTGGATGACGGCGGCCAGCCAGTCGAGATCCCTCGAGGTTCGGATACTGACGAAGGATGGGCAGACTCGCTGGGTGCGAATTTATGGGCGGTCTTCGTGGAGTGCCGCTGAGGGCCGGGTGGCGCGAATCTATGGGGCGGCTCAGGACATTACCGAACAAAAGGAAATGGAACAGAAGTATCTCCAGGCCCAGAAAATGGAGGCCGTAGGGCGGCTGGCGGGAGGGGTGGCGCATGACTTCAATAACCTGCTTACGGTGATTAAAGGATATGGTGCAACGCTCAAAAACAACATCCTCAGAAATTCGCCCGGAACGGAGCAGGAAAATATCAGTAACGATCGTGGCATTCATGATCAACTGGAGCAACTGGATCAGATCGCCGATGCGGCTGAGCGGGCGTCCCAACTCACTAAACAACTACTGGCATTCAGCAGGCAGCAAGTGATGCAGCCGCAGATTATTGATCTGAACAAAACGCTCAAAGGCCTGGAGCAACTGATGCGGCCTCTGATGGGAGCGGATGTGGAATTCCGGGCGATCCTGTCACCGGAACCGGCGCTGGTTCGGGCGGATCCGACGCAGATCGATCAGGTAATCATGAATTTCGTAGTGAACGCCTGCGATGCGATGCCGGCCGGCGGAGAGTTGACGATTGAGATCGCGACGACAGAGTTGGACAGGGATGTCATAACGAAAATGCACGCCGATCTGGCTCCGGGACGGTTTGTGGTTCTCGCCGTCAGCGACACGGGGATCGGAATGGACGAGGCGACGGCCCAGCATATCTTTGAGCCTTTTTTCACGACTAAAGAGACGGGCAAGGGAGTGGGGCTTGGTTTAGCTACGGTGCATGGCATCATCCGCCAGAGCGGGGGATCCATCTGGGTCACGAGCGAGGCGAAGGTCGGTACTACTTTCACCGTGTATCTGCCGCGTGTGATGGAAAATGACGAGAAAACTGAGGCAGTGGGAAGCGTGGATGACGGTAGGGCGGCGGTGGCTGCGGTAAATTCGGAAACAATTTTGCTGGTGGAAGACGACCGCACCCTTCGCGCTTTGATCCGCCAGGTTTTGAACACCGCCGGATATCGGGTGCTGGAGAGCAGGGATGTGGAAGAAGCCCTCGAACTATGCGAGCGCCATGAGGGCGTTATTGCGCTGATGGTTACCGACGTCGTGATGCCGGTGATGAGCGGTCCACAACTGGCGGAGCGGGTCGTAAAAATGCGGCCTGAGTTGAAAGTGCTTTTCTCGTCAGGCTATCCGGGGGCCGAACTGGAAGAGCAGGGGCTCTGGCCGGAGGAGATCCACTTTTTTGAAAAACCGTTCACGCCGGATGCGTTACTCAGGAAAGTGCGGGAAGTGCTGGATTCGGCTTCCTGAAACATTCGAACGCGGCGGCGCTAATGCTTCGTCCAATCGGCGAGGCGAGCTAGACCGCCGCGGCGCTTTTCTTCCTCTGTTGAAGTGAGGGGACGAGTGGCGACCAGTTGTTCGAAGCGTTGCGTCGCCTTCTTCATGCTGTCGATAGCTGCATCGAGTTTGCCATCATTCGCATAACACTGGGCGAGAAGCTGGTATTTTTCGGCTGAGTCTTCGACGGGCATCAGATTTTTGGGATCGCTGAGCTCGATGCTTTGGTCGCCCGCAATGGCTGCTTCGATTTCCTTGACGGCATCTTTCCATCGCTTCTGCGCCATATAAACTTCTGCACGGGCGCCTGCAATCTCATCACGGTGAATAATTGCCATGGGCGAGCCCGGATTGGTTTTTTCAAACCCGGAAGCATATTCATCCGCCTTATGCAGTTGCGCGAGGGCATCGTCGAAATGGGCGGCGCGCGCTGCGGCGGTTCCCAGCCGCCAATGCAGTTCGACGAACAGCGGCTCATTCCCGGTGATTCCCGCTGTGCTTATGGCCACCAGCTTTTCCGCGGCAGCCATTCCGCGATTCCACGCGGCAGCGGCTTCCCGCGGTTGATTCCGCGCCTGCATCCAGTCGCCTGCATCTACGCTTTCGGACGCGAGATCGGAGAGCGCTCTTGTGTCGCCGGGATCCGCCGCCGTCTCCTTAGTGAACAGTTCAATGCACTGCTGAAACCGGGCGGAAAGCTGTTGCGCAGGAAACAATATCTGACCTGCGCCGTATTTCAGATCTCGTGCAGCGGTCTGCACCGCAAGACAGACCACGCGCGCGCGAGCGTCATCGGCAGGATTGGCAGCCGCAATCTTTGTGAAGTATTCGAAAGGGCCCCGGAGTTCAAGCGCGGATTCGGCAGCCCTGCCGGAATAGCTGTAAAGATCGGCGAGCTTGTAATGAGCCACATTGACATCGCGCTGCGCCGTGAACGGATCTTTGCTATTGCGCGATGGGTTATCGCGCGCCGGGCTATCGCGCGCCGGGCTATCGCGTGCCAGTTGTTCGCGCAATAGAATTATCCGCGAATATGCGTCTATCGCGCCACCTGTATCGCCTTTCCAGGAAAGAACATCGCCCAGGACGCCCCAGGCGCGGGCTAAGAATTCGCGAGTCTCCTGAGACTTCGCTGCATTCGTGTTATTTCCCAGGGCAATGGCAAGCCGCAGATATTGAGCCGCTCCGGTGAAGTCGTTTTTGCTGTAAAGGATTTCTCCCATTTTGAGATTGCTCTGAATCCGGTCTGTCAGAAACGTGGGAGAAGGGTCGGTGATGCGGCTGCGAATCGCGAGAGCTTTGCGATAGCTGACTTCGGCGCCGGGGATGTCCCCGAGATTTGCGTTGAAACCATTCCCCTGCAGATCGCCCAGCCGATCGTAACCGCGAGCAATCTGCTCCAGCAGCTCTTTGTTATCGCCGGCATCTTTGAGTAGTGAGTCGTAATACTGAGCGCCGGTTTCAACCACCATCCGGCGAGCCAGGATGGAGCCGGGAAGGGGAGCAATCATGTCGTCGACATCGAACAAAAATTTCCGCGCCAGCTCTCGAACCTGCTCAAAGCGCTGATCGGCTGTGCGCTTCTCGGCTTCCGCCCGCCGCGCCTGCCAGAACGTTGCGGTCACTCCACCGGCGAGGCTGACGCAGAGCAGAGCGGCTGAGAGTGCGCCCAGGCGGTGTCTCGACAGGAATTTACCGCAGCGATAGACAAAGGTTTCGTCCCGCGCTTTTACCGGGAGCCCTTTCCTGTGCAGGTCGAGGTCCGCCTGAAACTGACCCATGGACAAATAGCGCCGCTCGGGCTCGGGCTGCAGAGCCATCTGCAGGATGTTATCGAGATCGCCTGCCAGTTGCCGGGACCAGCGCTTTCCCCGGCCATTGCGCAGCGCGGCCAGACTCGCTTTGATGAATTCTCCGGTTGCAGACGGTCTTTCACCTGCCAGCAGTTCATAGAGCACCACGCCAAGCGAATAGACATCGGCCGTGGTACCGACTGTGCCGCCGTTCCGTTGCTCGGGGCTGGCATACTCCGGCGTTAACGGCCGGAAGAGGCCGCGCGTTTCCGGTGCGCCGGCGCTCCCCTCCTGGCTGAGTAAGCGCGCAATTCCGAAGTCGAGCAACTTCGGCTGGCCGTCCGCGGATACCAGAATGTTGGCTGGTTTGAGATCGCGATGGACCACGAGGTTTCGATGCGCATAGGCCACGGCTTCGCAGACCTTGCCGATGAGCTGGCAGCGCGCGTCGATATCGAGATTGTGGTCATTACAATAATGGTCAATCGACGTGCCCTCGACGTAATCCATCACAATGTAAGGCCGACCATCGGGCGTGGCCCCTCCATCGAGCAATCGGGCAATGTAAGGATGATCGAGACCGGCGAGTATACTGCGCTCCTGATGCAGGCGAGCGATCACGGCTTGTGTGTCCATGCCGCGCTTGATCAATTTGATTGCCGCTTGCTTTCGATACGCGCCGTCGACACGATTGCCGAGATAGACGACGGCCATGCCGCCGCGTCCGATCTCATGCTCGATACGCCAGGGGCCCAGCAAGCGTCCAGCGGCTGGCTCGTCTCCGACCAGACCGGCCGCTTCCGACTGGAGTGCGCTCAGCAATGGCGGATCCTCTTCTGTGTCGTACTCAAGAAGCTGGAGCACCTCCTGCTGCAACTCCCGATCGTCGCCGCATTCGCTGCGCAGAAATGCTGCCCGCTCCGCGCCGGACATCTCAACGGTGGTGTTAAAAAGCTCGTTGATACGCGTCCAGCGGCTGGACGGTACTGGCTGCCGCACCTGAAAAACCTCTCTCTTCCAATGTCGCGAAGGTTCTTACTGCTTTATGCGTGATCGGCGCGATTTTCTGGCGAAATATTTTCGTCACGACCATTTTTCGGTGTGGCATCGAACTCACGGCGGAGCCAGGCCTGGGCAAGTCGCATCTGCCGGTTGATGTGGTGAACGGAGACACCCAGCAGTTCGGCGCTGTCTTCCGCGGTCAGGCCTCCAAAGTATTTCAGCTCCAGAATGCGCGCCTTCTCGGGATCCTGCCGGTCCAGTTCGAGCAGTGCATCGTCGAGTGAAATCACCAGTGCTCCTCGTTGACCGGTCAGCGCGATATTGTCATCGAGCGGCACTCGCGCGCCGGCATTTCGTTTATCGGTATGGCGGGCTCTGGCGCGATCCACCAGAATCTGGCGCATGAGACGGGCGGCGACACCGAGGAAATGAGCGCGGCTGGTCAGGTCAGGATTGCTTGCGCCAAGCATCCGCAGATACGCCTCATGGACTAAGGCGGTCGGCTCCAGAGTCTGGGCGGTGCGCTCGTTCCGGATACACGCGCCCGCCATCCGCCGGAGCTCTGCGTAAACGAGCGGTACGAGCCGGTCGAGTGCGGATCGGTCACCGTCCTTCCACTCCTGAAGCAAGGTCGTGGCGGATGTATTTTCGCTCACAATTGCAACTTTATCACTACATTTTGTTTTCTCGCCGCTAACTTTTCCGAGCGATCGCGCATTAGGAGATGACGGAAATGGGGCCGCGAGAAGCTGCCTGTCGCGCGAAGAATACGGAGGAATAAGTCAAATGAAATTATTTCGGGGGGCCGGCAGCCTTCTCATGGCGGGGGTCGCCGGACTATTGGCTTGCCAGGGCTCACGCGCCGATACGATTGTCGCGCCGACGGATTTTAATATGCCGGGAGCTCTGAGTTCTATCGGCTGGGATTACGGCTGCTTCTACGAATACGGCCCCAACGGATGTGGAATTTCTGGTCCGTTTGGGAATACCGTCGGCGGGAGCCTCAGCGGAACTGGTGGTTTTCTTCTCGGCAGCATGGGAGTTCCAACCGACTCGTTCGTTCCGGTGAATTTTGAAGGCTTTTCTTATTCGGAAGTGGACGATGCGAACGGCAATCCCCTCGACTACATTGCGTTCAGCAATGGCAACGTCAGCAGCCCGGTAACGTTTGGTTTCTTTACTGACTCATTCGAAACCGCGACCGAGGCGGTGTCCGGATTTGCGACGACGCTTTACAGCTTCGGCGATCCCTTCACCGCGACCGTCAGCGCCTATAATGCGCAAGGTCAGTTGCTGGGAACGACGTCGGCTACCTCGGTCGCCGACCCGAACGATGTATGCGCGGGTTATTTCCTCTGCCAGTCTGCATTCGTGGGGGTTGAAGACGTCAGCAGCCAGTTCAATAACATCGCTTCGGTCGTGATCTCGACGCAGGATAACTGGTTTGCGTTTGGCACCGTAGAAGTAGCCAGTGTGCCTGAGCCGGGTACCGCGTCACTTATATTGCTGGCCGCGGGAAGTGTTCTCCTGATCGGAATGTTTCCGCGGCGATTGGTTCTTCAATGTCGCAATGCTTACTTCAAATCGCGTTACTTCAGATCGTTGCGATAGATCACGCCGGCCTTCATCACAAACTTCACGCGCTCCATCTCGGTGACATCCTGCAAAGGATCTCCCGAGACCGCGACGATGTCGGCGTACTTACCTTTTTCGACGCTCCCCAGTTGCTTGCCGAGATCGAAATTCAATCCCGCGGCTGCGTTGCTGGTGGCCGTTCGCAGCGCCTGGGCCGGCGTCATGCCCCATTTGACATACCACGCGAACTGAAACGCCTGCATGCCGTGTCCAACGGTATAAGCGCCGCTCCCGAAGACCTCGGTGATACCTGCCGCCATGGTCCGCTTGAAGCTGAGTTCCGTGAGGCGGAAGCGTGTGGTCTGGCCGCCGGTGGCTTTCAGATCACGCGTTTCCAGATCGCCGATCAGATCCCAGAGCGTATGCATGACGGGGCGCATCGATCCATCGGCCAGCGGCTTTTTAAAATAAGCCAGGGTTTCGTCGTCAAGGCCCGGCGCGCCTGTTACACCGACAATCACGTGCATCGGCAGATCGACGCCGGCGGCTAAACAATTGCGCAGCCCCTCACCGCCGTACGCATGACAAGCAACTTTCAAACCGCGGCGATGGGCTTCGTCCACAATCGCTTCATTCTCCTCAAGCGTCAGCGAAGGGACGTTGATCATCTTGCCGTCCGGCGTGAATGGGCCCGCGCCTGCCGGCTGAGGGTAGCCGCCGCCTTCGTAGTCCTCGGTCTCATACACTTTGATCCAGTCAGTGCCGTAGTGGGAGCGTTCGCGAACGGCGGCGCGCGCCAGCCAGGGTGAATTGATGTTGCCGGTGAGTTGCCACACGGGCTGTCCCGGTCCCTGGCCGAACGGAGTAACCACGGAAGGCGCGGAATAATAAGCAGCTCCCCGCGGATTAAGCTGGGGTCCGGCCACCTGCATGCGCGGTCCCGGAACCAGACCCTTGTTGATGGCATCACGGAGTTCCACGCTGGCATAGGTGTAAGGCGAACCCATGTCCTGCACCGTGGTGAATCCGGCGTTCAAATCGCGGAGCGCAAAATTCAGCCCCATCAGCGCGGCGCGGCCATCGTTCGGTTGCTGGTCCTGAAACAGATGAACGTGCCGGTCGATCAATCCGGGCAGCACAGTGGCGCGGCTGAGATCGATCACGGTGGCGCCTGCGGGAATCTGAATGCTGGCGGATGGCCCGACGTCGACGATCCGATCGCCTTTAATCAGGATGGTCTGGTTGATGAGGTTCGTGCCCGATTTCGGATCGAACAACCGGCCTGCCCGGATCGCCACACCCTGCGGCGGAGGACTCTGCATCATCAGATGGGAGGCATCGAATGGACCGGCTTCGGGACGCGTCTGGGCGCGCATCGCTGCGGCGGTGAGGGAAAGGAGAGCCACAGCGGTTATCGCGAGATGCTTCATAATTGCGGCCAGTATACAACGCCCTGCCTGGATGTATTTTCGATCTGCAAATACTGCGAACAGGCCATAATCGGAAGAGATGAATCGGCGTACATGGATTCCGCTTGCCCTGAGTGCTTTGATTTCGGCTTGCGGCAAGAAGCAGGCTCGCATTCATCCACCACCTCCGCCCCCGCTTGCGCCGCCTGCGACCGTTCCATCGGGGTCCATTTCTCCGGGTGCGCCAACCGCTCCCGGCACTCCTCCGCCTGTCGAAGCGGGCAACCCGATCGAGCGCGGCATGGCGAGCTGGTACGGCCACCCTTATCACGGACGTCAGGCGGCCGATGGCGAGATTTACGACATGGAGACTCTGGTAGCCGCACACCGCACGCTGCCGTTTCAGACCCGTGTCCGCGTGCGTAATCTGCGCAATAACAAAACCGTGGACGTGCGGATTATCGATCGTGGCCCGTTCGTCGGCGGTCGCATCATTGACCTCTCGCATGCCGCCGCGCAGGCCATCGAGCTGATCGGGCCCGGCGTTGCCGAAGTGGAGTTAACGATTGTGCAATCTCCGGCCAATCCGGAGCCTGCGCTGTTTGCCGTGCAGGTGGGCGCGTTCCGCGAGAAGGCCAATGCCGATCGCTTCCTCGACAACATGATCCGGTCATACGGCAAAGCGCAATCGGTTTTGCGTCCGGGCGACCCCTCGGTCTGGCGCGTCATGGCCGGGCGTGAACCTTCTCCGGAAGCCGCTGAGATGCTGGCCCAGCGGATTCGCCGGGAGCAGCGTGTGCCCGAGGCCTTCGTGGTTCGACTGGATCCGCCGCTCACGGCGGCGACAATACATTGATCAAATCGATCAAAGTATCGATCACAACATTGATGAGGTGAGAAGTTTCAGGGGCGAAGCCACTATGTCTTCGCTATGAAGCCGGTTGCCGAGGAGTTGCCTACAGGATTTGTGGGCCGCTCGCCTCAGATCGCGAAGTTACGTTTGCAGATCGAGAAGGTAGCGCCGCGCCGCTCGCCCGTTCTGATTCAGGGCGAGAGCGGCACAGGCAAAGAGGTAGCCGCACGATCGCTGTTTAATTCCGCTCCGCGTGGGCCGTTCGTACCCATCGACTGCGCGTCCCTTGTCGGCACCATGATGGAGAGTGAACTCTTCGGGCATGTGCGGGGCGCATTCACCGGGGCCTTTGAAGCTAAAAAAGGCCTGATCGATTCCGCCAACGGAGGCACGGCTTTTCTGGATGAAATCGGCGAGTTGCCGCTGGAACTTCAGGCCAAGCTGCTGCGTGTTCTGCAGGAAAGCGAACTGCGTCCGGTCGGTTCGCTGCAGAGGATTCGCGTTGACGTTCGCATCATTGCCGCCACCAACCGTGATCTCGCCGCCGAAGTGGCTGCCGGCCGTTTTCGGGAAGATCTGTTCCACCGGCTGAATGTGGTTCGCCTGACTCTGCCGCCTTTGCGCGAACGCAGGGAAGATATTCCACTGCTCGTCGAACGTTTTCTCGGCGTAACCGGCCGTCGCTATAGTCTTTCGCACGAGGCCACCGAGGCTCTGCTCGAATACGACTGGCCGGGCAACGTGCGCGAACTGAAGAACTGCCTTGAGCGCATGATCACCTTCAACTCCGGGCCCCTGCTGCACTTCGCCGACCTGCCCACCGCGTTGGTGTATAACGTGAGAGCGCTGCGGTTCACCGGATCAATTGCGGCTATGGCCGCCGCCGCGGGGCAGGGGTCCGGCAGCGCTGTTATGCCTCTGCTCCCTCACGACGTTCTTCCTCTCCAGGAACTGGAACGCCGGGCTATAAAACATGCTCTGATTCACACGGGCGGAGACCGCACCACAGCGGCCCAACTCCTCGGCATCGGACGCACCACGCTCTACCGCAAGCTGAAGGAATACCTGCTCGAATAGCCGTTCCAGCACGGCTTTGCTCAAACCGGCACTGCCGTTTTGTTAGAGTCGTTTCAAGCTTGCGAATTGCACTTGATGCTACCTACAGCCTCGGGCAGGAACTTTCCGGAATTGGGGTCTATTCCCGCGAGATTCTCCACGGCCTCGCCGCCGGTCAGCCCGACACTCGCTGGGATTGGTTCTATCGTTCCCATCGTTTCAGAAAAGCACTGCGGGAGTCTGTGCTCCCCAATGTCTCGCGGCGTTTCCTCTCGGATCTATGGGGGAATCGATCGGCGGCGCTGTTTCATGGTCTGAATCAACGTCTGCCGCGTCGCCGGTTTCGCCGCCAGGTGGCCACTTTTCACGACCTGTTCGTTCTCACCGGTGAATACAGCACTCCCGATTTCCGCGCCCGATTTGCGCTTCAGGCGCGCCAGGCTGCCGCGGCGGCCGATCTCATCATCGCCGTGTCCGCTTTCACGGCGAACCAGGTAGAGGATTTGCTGGACATACCCGGCGAGAGAATCCGCGTGATCCACCACGGCGTAATCGCCCGACCCATTCCAGACCTGCCCCGGGAAAAGGTTGTGCTCACCGTCGGCGCCCTGCAGAAGAGAAAGAATCAACAGGCCGTGGTCGCTGCCTTTTCCGCTATGCCCCCCGACTGGACTCTCGTGCTCGCCGGATCCGCTGGTTACGGCTCGGAAGAGGTTGTGGAAGCCATCCGGAACAGTCCCGCCCGGTCGCGCATTCAGGTCCTCGGATACACGCCGGAAGAAGTCCTGACCCGCTGGTATGCCCGCGCCTCCCTGTTTGTCTTTCCTTCTCTGGACGAAGGGTTCGGTATGCCTGTTTTAGAAGCCATGGCAGCCGGTATTCCCGTGATTTCCAGTAATCGAAGCGCTCTGCCCGAAGTCTGCGGCGAAGCGGCATGGCTGGTCAATCCGGAAAATATCGCAGAACTAAAGGAAACGCTGGTGGAACTGGCAAAAAATCAACAGCGACAGGACGAATTCCGACGGCGCGGATTCGCTCACGCGGCGTGTTTCACATGGCAGAAGGCGATTGCGGCGACAGCGGGAGTCTACAGCGAGCTCCTCGGCTAATCAGATCAGCCGCTAATCTGCTCAGGCTTCTTCGTCGACCGCAATCCTGAGTGCTTTCAGGAACCGCTGGTCCTGGGTAGTAAACCGCACCTTTTCGGTGGCCACAATTTCGCGCGGCTCGTCGCTGTCTTCGTCATCGGAGGCTTCGTCGTTTTCGTCCCGTTTATTGAAACCGATGGTGGCTTCCAGAACGAGGAAGACGTCATAACCAGCCCGTTTGATTTCGCCGATCGCTTCCGCGATCCGCTCGGAATCAGAAAGTGACTCATTAATCGCGTTCCCCAGATCCTGCATTAAGGTCTTGAGACGTTCTTCCACTTGCTGCTCCTTCCTGATTGGGCACTCACCCACATTTTCAGATGCAAATTCAGGGCCATCGGTTGCGCCATAAAGATCGCATGCGCCTTCGACTTTTCCCTGATTGTACAACGCAAAGCCTTCCCCGGCTAACTGATAACATTAATATGTGCAGCACAAGCAGTTTGCCCACCATGCCGGCAAGTTCGTGAAGCATGTAATACCAGCCGCGTTCAAGCCGGTGCACTCGCTCTGGCACGAGATACTCGGCTTCCTTTTTCTGGCAATCGCTGCTGGGGGAGTGTTCAAAATCGTCCGCAAACCGGGGTCCCTCGATCCCATCGAACTCGCCATTCTCATCATCTTTATAGTGGTGATGTTCATATACGGCGTTTCATCCTTTCGCAAAGCTCGTCGAATCTCGCGTTCCTGATGCATCCGGAGAAGATGCAGCCGGAGAAGCCAGGCGAGTTCCCCTACACTCGTGGAATCTACCCGGACATGTACCGCTCCCGCCTGTGGACTATGCGCCAATATGCGGGTTTTGGCACAGCCGAAGAGAGCAATCGGCGCTATCGCTATTTGTTAAGTCAGGGCACTACAGGCCTCTCTGTCGCCTTTGATTTGCCCACTCAGATGGGGTTTGACCCCGATCACCCTCTGGCGGCCGGCGAAGTGGGTCGCGTGGGCGTGTCAATCGCGTCCGTTGCGGACATGCGCCGTCTTTTTGACGGCATTAGTCTTGACACTGTCTCCACCTCCATGACGATCAACGCGACGGCCGCGATTCTTCTCGCGTTCTACGTCATCGTGGCGCGCGAACAATCCGCCGATCTGCAGCGGCTCAGCGGAACCATCCAGAACGACATCCTTAAGGAATATGTCGCGCGCGGCACCTACATCTATCCCCCAGGGCCGGCGCTGCGGATTATTACCGATCTCTTCGCATGGGCTACTCGCGAAATACCGGAATGGAACACGATTTCCATCTCCGGATATCACATCCGCGAAGCCGGTTCCACCGCTGCCCAGGAGCTGGCTTTCACCTTCGCCAATGCGATCGCCTACATCGAAGCGGCGATTGCAGCCGGCCTCTCGGTCGATTCCTTCGCACCCCGTCTTTCGTTCTTCTTCAATGCTCACTCCGAATTTTTGACGGAAATCGCCAAATTTCGGGCGGCGCGCAGAATTTACGCGATTCTCATGCGCGATCGCTTCGGTGCGAAAAATGAACGCAGTCAGATGCTGCGATTCCATACGCAGACCGCTGGGTCCACTCTGACAGCTCAGCAGCCGGAGGTTAATCTGGTGCGGACAGCCCTCGAAGCCATGGCTGCAGTTATGGGCGGCACACAGTCCCTGCATACCAATGGCTTTGATGAAGCCCTGGGCCTGCCGACGGAACATGCGGCGCAACTGGCCTTGAGAACGCAACAGGTGATTGCGTACGAATCGGGCGTGACCGGTGTGCCCGATCCCTTCGGAGGCAGCTATTACATCGAAGAGTTGACCGGCAAACTGGAACAGGAAGCGCTGGCCTACATTCGCGAGATCGATGCGATGGGCGGAACCCTCCGCGCCATTGAACGCGGGTTCATTCAGGCTGAAATTCAAAAATCCGCCTTCGAGTATCAGAAGGAAGTCGAGAGCGGCAAGCGAATCATCGTAGGAGTAAACCGGTTCCGGGAAAACGACGCCTCATCTGTTCCCGTGTTTCGCCTCGATCCACAGCTCGAAAACTCTCGTGTCGAAAGCGTTCGAGAACTGAGAGCGAATCGCGATAGTGCAACCGTCGCTCAGCGTCTCAAAGATGTCGAAGCAGCGGCGAAAAGCAGCGAAAATCTGATGCCCCACATTCTCTCGGCCGCTGAGTCAAATGCCACGCTGGGAGAAATCTCCGATGCGATGCGCCGCGTGTTCGGCGAGTATCGCGACGCCCACTAGTGTCCTGAGCCGGAGCATTCGCGGCTTCGGACCCCCTCCATGACGGCCAGAGAGTTTACCCGTGTAACTCACTGCCTACTTCGAGACGGTGAACGTCACGTCCGCCGGCGTTGTCAGAAGACCATCGTGGGCCAGACAGCGTACCGTGTAATTGCCGGGTTCGTCAAATTTTGTCTGGATCTCCCACGTGTTGTCCTTCGGAATAGGTGGCAGGGTATATCCCGTGGCCCAGGGAGAACCGCCTCTGTGGTCTTCCCACATCTTAGGCTGAGGCGGTTCGAAAGCCACGGGAGCGGAACTGCCTCTGTAAACAAAGCATCCCATGCGGAGACCCTGCACCGAGAAAAGGTTGCCGGCTCCCTCGTTGGGTGCTCCGCAGTTCTGTGGACTGGTGTCGGCCCCGCAGATATTCGGATTGCCGGCCCTGGCAGCGTTTGCCGCGGGGGCCGCTCCGCCCGCTCGTGCCTTGGATACGCGAGGGTAACCATCATCGGTCACTTTGACTGTCAGCATGATCGGCTGGCCTACCTTGGCGCTGCGATGATTATCGCCCGATATGTTGATCTCCGGGGCCTGGTTGCCGGTGGCAGGCGGAGTGCCAAAATATTCCCGCTGTATTCCCATGTCGTCGTGCACATAGCCCGGAATCAGAGTTGCGTATGTCCGGTAGGTCTTGCCGTGGGAAGTCAGGGTCCAGACTACCTCGCTCTTGCCGAAGTCTCCCGGCACGCGAATCTTAAACACCCAGCGGTTATTCCTCGGCAGGAAATGTGTGGGCTGACCGGCATCGGGTCCCCATTTACCTCCAATATTGTTGTTGGGGCCGACGGGGACATCCGTTTCCTCCTCATAATTTTGATTGAGATATCCAAACCAAAGATCGATCGTTCCGTCCTGATTCGGGTGCCAGCCTTCATAGACCGGCAAAACCGGCTGACCTTTCGAATAGGTCAGCATTCCGCCGTCGATCTCGGGTGCTTTGGGATCAACCTGTGCGCGTGCAACGCCGGTACCGATAAGAAGCGCTCCCGCAAAAACAATCACGGTGGGCCACAACGTCACCTTCTTATCGAACATTTACAATCCTCCACGCTCCTGCAATCCTATTGACGTCGAGAATTGAAGTCAAGCCTTTCATGCACTATATTGCCGGATGGCGATCACGGCGCATGCGTTTTATCCGTTCGGCCGGTATTCGATAGAGGCCGCAGCCTGACGCTTCGTGTCGCGTGCCGGGACGAAAAGACAATGATAATAAGGGTTGAAGAAAATCGTGACGCTTCCACAAAGAACATATCCGTACCTCGCGGCTTTGGCGACGGTCATGCTGATCAGTCTCGCCCTGACCCCAGCGGCGCCTGGTCAATTGCCGGCCGCTCCCGGAGCACGCCCGGCCTTCGAGGTCGCGGCGATTAAACCGAATACTTCCGTACGGGGCAGGGCCGTGGTCCGCCCCCCGGTCGGAGGCAGATTCATGGCGACGAAGGTCACTTTGGAAACGCTGATCGCACTCGCATACAAAGCGAAGAACTTTGAGATATCGGGAGGCCCGGGGTGGATCAGATCCGACAGATACGACATCAGCGCTAAAGCGGAAGAGCGCAACCCGGATCAGGAGCAGTTACTGACGATGCTGCAAACGTTGCTGGAAGATCGATTCAAATTAATCGTTCATCGGGAAACAAAAGAAATGCCCGTCTATGCTCTGGTTCCGGCCAGACGCGGACTAAGACTCCCCGGAGCCACCCCGGGCAGTTGCGCCACGTTTGGACTCGATTCGGCCCCACCGGCGCCGGATCGACATGTCCTCGCTCCGTGCGATCGCCTCAGCGTAGCTTCCACATGGCTGGAGGATTCAAAAATATCCATGCCGTCATTTGCCAGCGCTCTTGCCGGTATTCTCGGCCGTCCGGTAATCGACAAGACTGGATATACGGGAACGTTCGAGCTCGATATCGAGTTCGCGCCTGTCGGGCTTTCCGGTCCGCCCGTGGACGGAGGCTCGGTTGATTCCTCTGAGCCTTCGATCTTCACCGTGCTCCAGGAACTCGGACTCAAACTGGAAGCGCAAAGAGCCCCGGCGGAAATCGTCGTGATCGACCACGCCGAGAAACCCTCTGAAAACTGATAGGCGCGGATTCCGCTCCCAATCGGCTTCGCTGCTTGACGCAAACAAAAGCTGCTTGACGCAACAAAAGAGGCAGCAAGTCCAGGCCGCTGCCTCTTTTGTTTTTAGCTCGGGAAATTGACTACTACCTGCCTGGCCCGTGAGGGATCTTGTCGGCTTCGTCCCAGTGCTCCTGGATCTTGCCGTCGCCTACGCGGACCATGTCGAAGTGATCGCGAGTATATTGCTTGTTCGGATCGGCCGGATCCTTGGCCTTCTGGTCGGTCATCAGCAGAACATACGGTCCTGAGACGATGACCAGCGTCGGAGGGCGCTTCCACTCCTCTTTGATTGGCTCGGGATGCATACGCGGGCCGAAGTTCTCAATGAAGCCATCGCGGCTCCCCGGCACGTTCGGATTGTGCTGGATGTAGGTCGGCGCCATCCATTGGCTGGCCATTTCGATGTGGCCGTACTGCAGCAGATCCTTAAACTCTTTCTTGGCGATTTCCAGAGTCTCCTTGTCCTTCGCCGAGTCCGTGCCGATGCTGACCTGGGCGATCATCGTCACGCCTATGAAACTCATTGCGATGAGAGCGATCCAAAATCTCTTCATGTTGTCGTCTCCTTTTGTCTCGTGATCTTACTTGCCGGCCTGCGGCGGGTTCTTGTAGTCGCTGTCCCAGTGCTCGACAATCTTGCCATTCTGCATCTTCAGGACGTCGAAACTGTTCCAATAGTACATTTTCGAAGGATCTTTCGGCTCCTTATCCTGGTGCTGCCAGACCAGCACCACATAATCGCCGCGAGCGAACGAAACCACCGGGGCGGGATCGAGCGTCTTGGCGATCGCCTTCGGCGGCTGCGTACCCATGGCCTTCTGGAAGTTCACGAGCCCTGATTCCATGTTGGGATTGTGCTCGGCGAAATCGGCGGTCAGGTACTTCTTCGCCAGATCCACATGGTGGGCCTGGATCACTTCACGCCAGAAATCCTCGGCCGTCCGGACCTCTTTCTTCTCGGCCCCCGTCATGGCGTCGCTGGTCTGGACCTTGGTCGCGGGGTGTGTGGGATCGTCGTCGGCTGCGGGCAGCGGAATCGCCGCGAACGCCGCAAGCGTGAGAGCGCCTGCAATCAAACTAAATTTGGACAACTTCATTCGTGTCTCCTTTCGGTGCTTGGAACGTAGCGATTATTATATAGCTCCTCTCTCTCGAGAGAGCGCCGAATGTTTCGAACCGATCGCTTCTGTCCCCGGACCCCGGCTTGACACTGGCAATGCAAACGCTCAGCGTGGAACATGGCCAAATCGACCCCTCAAACCGAAAGCGAAGACTTCCCGTTCTTCAAAAACGAAATCAAAATTCTCCGTCGACCATGGACAAGCCGCTGGATACCGCCGACGCTCCCGGGCTGGCCGATTCCGAAATCGGTGACGATGAGCACATCGGAGAAGTGACCGGGCGTTCTGACTCCGCTAAGACCAGACGCGCCGGTTCCTGATCGCGTTCAGAGCCCGGGCTTAGAGAGTGAATTCGAAACAGAGCGCCGAAGGGATTTTGTTGCCATAAGGCGCAATCGGACGAAATCCCAGTGACCGGTAGAGTCCGGCCGCGCGCTCCATCTTCGGTAGTGTGTCCAGCACCAGACGCCGGTAGCCTACCGCCCGTGCCTGCTCGATAATCGCCGCAGTGAGTGCCCGGCCGAGACCCTTGGATTGAACGTCCGGACGCACATAAAGCCGCTTCATCTCACCGGTATCGAAATCGAACCGGCGGAGCCCTGCACAACCAGCCGGGATACCATCCTCGACTCCCAGAAGCAGACAGCCGGCAGGTGGCGCGTAAACTCCCGGCAATTCCGCCAGATCACGTTCGAAGCTGGGTACAAAACCAGGATCGTCACCCACAAACACAGCGTATTCCCGCAGAAGTTCGCGAACAGCGGCAACATCCGAAGGCTGAAACGCGCGAATCACTCGAGACCAGACGAATCAGACCAGCAGCATCATATCGGAAGGGATGTCGATCCCATCAGGAATTCATCCACCGACCGCGCGGCTTTGCGGCCCTCCGCGATCGCCCACACCACCAGCGATTGACCGCGGCGCGCATCGCCCGCCACGAAAATGCCTGGTTCAGAGGTCTGGAAATCTTCGCCCGCCACCACGTTGCCGCGGGCATCGATCGCCACCCCGAGCTCGTCGAGCATGCCGTTTCGAACTGGCCCCGTGAAGCCCATGGCAAGCAGCACAAGATCCACGTCCATCTCAAACTCAGATCCCGGAATGGCGGCGAAATTCGGTGGCGCTCCCACCCGCACGCCATGCAGCTTTTTAACGTTGCCGTGCTCGTCGCCGCTGAATCGAACGGTCGAGACGCTCCAGTCGCGCAGCCCGCCTTCTTCGTGCGAGCTTTCGACGCGCAGTTGCATCGGCCACATTGGCCAGGGTGTATGCGGAGCGCGTGTCTCCGGCGGTTTCGGCAGCAGTTCGAACTGCGCGATATGCGCCGCTTTCTGCCGGTGCGATGTCCCCAGGCAATCCGCTCCCGTATCGCCGCCGCCGATGATGATCACCCTCTTGCCTGTGGCAAAAATCTGGTCGGGCACCATGTCGCCTTCGCACCGTTTATTCGACTGCGGAAGAAAGTCCATGGCGAAATGAATGCCTTTCAATTCCCGGCCAGGCACTTTCAAATCGCGTGGATGTTCGGCGCCCGCTGCAATAACGATCGCGTCGTAGATGCGTCGCAGGTCGGCCACCGGAACGTTCCCGCCCACCTTCGCGTTGACCACGAACTCCACACCTTCGGCACTCATCTGCGCGATCCGGCGATCGATCAGGTGTTTCTCCATCTTGAAGTGTGGAATCCCGTAGCGCAGCAAACCGCCGATCCGGTCCGACTTCTCGAACACGGTCACGTTATGGCCGGCCCGCGCTAATTGCTGTGCCGCCGCCATACCCGCCGGTCCTGAGCCGATAACGGCGACGTCTTTGCCGGTCCGTACCGCGGCCGGTTCCGGAGTGACCCAGCCTTCCTGCCACGCCCGGTCGATGATCGTCTTCTCGATGTTCTTAATGGTGACCGGCGGTTCGTTGATGCCGAGCACGCATGACGCTTCGCAAGGGGCAGGGCAGATGCGTCCCGTGAACTCCGGAAAGTTATTCGTCGAATGCAGCACCCGCGCCGCCTCGCGCCACCGGCCGCGCCACACCAGATCGTTCCAGTCCGGAATAATGTTGGTCACCGGGCAACCCGTATGACAAAACGGAATACCGCAATCCATACAACGCGCGCCCTGCAGTTTGATCTTCTCTTCGGGGAACGGAAGGTAGATCTCGAACCAGTCGTTCACGCGCTCGGTTACGGGACGGCGGTCAGGCACCTCCCGCGTAAATTCGAGAAATCCGGAAGTCTTACCCATTCATGTCACCAACACTCTTGTTGAATCGATCGCTCTTATTGAATCGATGGAGGCTGCAATTACACATGGGCTGCTCCTGCCGGTTGCGCGACCGCAATTGGCGTAGGTGCCAGTTCGGTTGCGAGTGCCTTGCCCGCTTGTGCACGCTGCTTCAGTACGCGCTTGAATTCGTTCGGGAATACTTTGACGAAATGCGGCAGTGATTCCAGCCAGCTGTCGAGAATGCGCTTCGCCCGGGGGCTTCCCGTCGCTTCATAATGCCGCGAGATCCAGTCGTGCAGCAGTTTTTGATCGTGTTCATCGGTGACGTCTTCCAGCTCCACCGATGCCTTATTGCAGCGGAACTCCCGAAAGCCCTGGGTCTCGTCGTAAACGTATGCGATACCGCCCGACATGCCTGCCGCGAAGTTTCGTCCCGTCTTGCCCAGCACTATGACGAGGCCGTTGGTCATGTATTCGCAGCCGTGGTCGCCTACCCCTTCCACCACCGCCGTCGCCCCCGAGTTACGGACGGCAAAACGCTCGCCCGCCATCCCATTAAAGAACGCATGGCCACTCGTCGCCCCGTAAAGAACCACGTTGCCGATGAGGATGTTTTCCTCCGGCACAAAGGTGGAGTTCTTAGGCGGACGTACCGACAGCTTGCCGCCCGAAAGGCCTTTGCCTACATAATCGTTGGCATCGCCTTCCAGTTCCAGAGTCACGCCTTTGGCGAGAAACGCCCCGAAGCTTTGTCCGGCCGAACCCGAAAATTTGAAATGAATCGTGTCGTCCGGTAATCCGGCGGAACCGTACTTACGTGCAATCTCGCCGGAAAGCATCGCGCCCACCGTACGGTGAATGTTGCGGATCGGCAGCTTGAATTCAACCGGCGTCTGATTTTCGATGGCATCCCGCGCATGGTCGATCAGCTTGAAATCGAGCGCTTCCGCCAGGCCGTGGTCCTGTTTCGTCGTGCAGCGCCGTGCAATTCGCGATGGCATCGGCGGATTGTAGAGTAGTGTCGAAAAATCGAGCCCGCGCGCTTTCCAGTGTTCAATCGCTGCCTTCGTCTCCAGCTTGTCCACCCGGCCGACCATTTCGTCCATCCGCCGGAACCCGAGTTTTGCCATGATCTGTCGGACCTGCTCAGCAATAAAGAAGAAGAAATTGATCACATGTTCCGGCTCGCCCGTGAACTTGGCACGCAGCACCGGGTCCTGTGTCGCGATCCCCACCGGGCAGGTATTCAAATGGCACTTGCGCATCATGATGCAACCCATTGCCACCAGCGGCATCGTTGAGAAGCCGAACTCTTCAGCGCCCAGCAGTGCCGCAATCGCGACATCCCGGCCTGTCTGCAGTTTGCCGTCCGCCTGTACGCGAATACGGCTGCGCAGATCGTTCAAAACCAGCACCTGCTGCGTCTCCGCCAGTCCCAATTCCCATGGCGCGCCGGCATGCTTCAGCGATGTCAGCGGAGAAGCTCCCGTGCCGCCGTCATGTCCGCTGATCAGCACGACATCCGCATGCGCTTTCGATACACCCGCCGCAACCGTACCCACGCCCACTTCCGCCACCAGCTTCACTGAAATACGTGCCTGCGGATTGACGTTCTTCAGGTCGTAAATCAACTGCGCCAGATCTTCAATCGAGTAAATGTCATGATGCGGAGGAGGCGAAATCAATCCCACGCCCGGCACTGAATGCCTCACCCGCGCGATCACCTCATCCACTTTATGGCCTGGCAACTGTCCGCCTTCGCCCGGCTTCGCGCCCTGCGCCATCTTGATCTGCAGATCGTCGGCGTTCACCAGATAATTCGCCGTAACGCCGAACCGTCCGGAAGCCACCTGCTTAATCGAACTGCGCCGCGAGTCTCCGTTGGCATCGCGCTTGAAGCGCTCTTCATCTTCGCCGCCTTCGCCCGTATTGGAACGGCCGCCCATGCGGTTCATCGCTATCGCCAGGGTTTCGTGCGCCTCTTTCGATATCGATCCGAATGACATCGCGCCCGTCGCAAAGCGTTTTACAATCTCACTCGCGGGTTCCACATCATCCAGCGGTACAGCCTCGCTCGTTTTGAATTCGAACAGGCCGCGCAAAGTACACAGGTGCCGGCTTTGATCGTCGATCAGATCCGTGTATTCCTGGAACGTCTCAAAACTGTTCTGCCTCACCGCTTGCTGCATTTTCGCCACGGTAAATGGATTTACCAGATGATATTCGCCGCGCACCCGGTACGCATAGCTCCCACCCACCGGTAGTTCGGTGTCGAGATCCATCAACGGCTGGAATGCCAGTTGATGCTTGATTATCGCCTCGCGGGCGAGCACGTCCAGACCTATGCCTTCAATGCGTGACGACGTGCCGGTGAAGTATTTGTCCACCAGTGTGCGGTTCAGGCCGATGGCTTCGAACACCTGCGCGCCGCGATAACTCTGCAGCGTGGAAATGCCCATCTTCGAGAAGACTTTCAGCAGCCCTTTGTTAACCGCCTTAATGTAGTGATAGAGCGCCTTCTCGAACGTGACGCTATCCGGAAGATCGCCTCGCAGTGCCAGATCTTCCAGCGTTTCAATCGCCAGATACGGGTTAATCGCGCTGGCGCCGTAGCCGATCAGCAGCGCATAATGCATCACTTCACGCGGTTCGCCGGATTCGATAATCAGCGCAACCTGCGTACGCGTACCTTCGCGCACCAGGTGGTTGTGTACCGCTGTCATCGCCAGCAGACTGGGGATCGGCGCATAATCCTGATCCACGCCCCGATCCGAAATAATCACAATCGTGTAGCCGGATTGAATCGCCAGTGAAGCCCGGCGGCAGAGCCCGTCCAGCGCGCGCTCCATACCCTTTTCGCCATCCGCCGCCAGAAACAACGCAGGCAGAGTAGTCGCCAGGAATTCTCCCTGCGATACCCGCCTCATCTTCTCGAGATCCCGGTTCGTAAGAATCGGATGCGGAAGTTTCAGCGTGTGGCAGTGCCGTGGCGTCTCGGCCAGAATATTTCGTTCTGAGCCGATGTAGCTTACGAGCGACATCACCATTTCTTCGCGTATAGGATCAATGGGCGGATTGGTCACCTGCGCGAACAGTTGCTTGAAGTAATTGAACAGCGGCTGCGGCTTATCCGAAAGGCAGGCGAGCGGGATATCCGTGCCCATCGATCCGATCGGCTCCTCCCCGTTCACCGCCATCGGCGTCATCAGGAAGCGAATGTCTTCGTCCGAATATCCGAAAGCCCTCTGCCGCCGCGTCACCGTTGCATGATCGAAGCCATGCACGCGCGCCGGTTCGGCCAGCACATCGAGCGAGATCTGGTTTTCCTTCAGCCATTCACCATACGGCTGCCGGCTGGCCAGTTGCTCTTTCACTTCTCGGTCGGAGATGATGCGGCCCTGTTCCAGATCCACCAGAAACATCTTGCCGGGCTGCAACCGGCCTTTGATCCGAACGTCTTCGGGCTTCACAGGCAGCACACCGGTCTCTGACGACATGACGACCAGATCGTCTTTCGTCACCAGATAACGGGCCGGACGCAGACCGTTCCGATCCAGCGTCGCCCCGATCACGCGTCCATCGGTAAATGCAATCGCGGCGGGACCGTCCCACGGCTCCATCAAAGAACAGTGATATTCGTAATACGCTTTTTTCCGCTCATCCATGTGCGGATTGCCGTCCCACGCCTCGGGAATCAGCATCGTCATGGCATGCGGCAGCGAACGGCCTGACTGCACCAGCAACTCCAGCGCATTGTCGAACGAACCGGAATCGCTGTTGCCCGGCTGAATAATCGGGAACAGTTTGGCGAAATCGTCGCCGAACAGATCCGACCGCAGCACCGATTGCCGCGCATGCATCCAGTTCACATTGCCCTTCACGGTATTGATTTCACCGTTGTGGGCGACGAACCGGAACGGATGCGCCAGTTGCCATGTCGGAAAAGTGTTCGTCGAAAACCGCTGATGCACCACGCACAGCGCG
>Ga0302319_10002057_pt1 | contig 44023 bp, 39 predicted proteins | sample Bog_T0_2_FD_203319 | JGI IMG/M metagenome (GOLD analysis project Ga0302319, IMG submission 203319) | Peat permafrost microbial communities from Stordalen Mire near Abisko, Sweden - Bog_T0_2 | ecosystem: Environmental > Terrestrial > Soil > Wetlands > Peat | place: Sweden: Abisko, Stordalen Mire...
ACGTGTTATGCAGACGGCCTCAGAATTCACACCTGAATTAGAGATCTATTCGATTGATGAAGCTTTCTTACATTTAGATAATATGGCTGATCCTTATGATTATATTAAATCAGTAAGAGAAACCATCCGTCAAAATACCGGAATGCCAGTATCCATTGGCGTCGCTGCAACCAAGACATTGGCCAAAGCCGCAAACCATATGGCTAAGAAACACGCCACCGAGGGAGTGTTCTGTCTGCAGGATCAGAAAACGATCGATCATTGGCTCGGGCAAACACCAGTCGAAGAAATTTGGGGAATAGGACACAGTAAGGCGGATTTTTTAAAGCGTCAGGGTATTCTGACGGCATTACAACTTAGAGACATGCCTGATGCTTGGATCAAGCAGAAGCTAACAATAATGTCATTAAAAACAGTATGGGAGTTACGCGGCATCCCGTGTCTAGAATCACAAGATAATGCGATCGATAAAAGAGCTATCACTACCTCACGTACATTTGCTAAAGAAGTGACTGGTCTTGAGGAACTGAGTGAGCCTATTGCGGCCTATATAGCTAATGCCAGCGAAAAGTTAAGATCTCAACGATCAGTCTGTGGATATGTTCAGGTATATATGACTACCAATCGTTTTAAGCAAGAAAAATATTATGCCAATGCCGCTGGCATTGATCTAACCCCTCCAACAGCGTACACACCAGATCTTATTGCCATAGCCCATAAGCTTATTAAATCTATTTATAAACCTGGATATGGCTATAAGAAGGCAGGGGTGGTGCTTTCTAACCTGCAACCACAAACGGCAACACAGGATTTCCTGTTTGAGCCAACATACAATTCCAGCCGTAAGCAAAAATTAATGGGTATAATGGATCGCTGGAATAATCGACGTAATACAGCTAAGGTCTTTATAGCTGCTGAAGGTATGGGGCAAGATTGGTATAACGAAGCATATAAATCTAAAAGATTCACCACTCGATGGGATGAGTTGCTTGAGATTAATATTTAGAAAGGTTTGAGGTAGGGATGTTACGCGCAACCAAACATTTAATGACTGAAACTGATACGTTGAAACTCACAGAGAGTGATGCCGAAGTGGCCTTTGTAGGGAGGTCTAACGCCGGTAAAAGTACTCTCATTAATGCTTTATGCCAAAAAAATAACATGGCACGTGTGTCACAGGTTCCCGGAAAGACCAGGACTATTAATGTGTACGAGGTCAAGCCGTACCGCTGGATAGTCGATCTTCCGGGTTATGGATATGCGGTCGGTTCAAAATTAGGCAACGCAGAATTTGGACCGATGATTGAATCTTATCTAACCGGCAGGAATAATCTTTGTATGGTCTTTGTCATTCTGGATGCTGTTGCAGGGCCGACAAAGCTGGATACTTCAATGATCAGTTGGCTTATACATAATGATTACCCCTTTAACATCGTTGTCAATAAGACCGACAAGGTTGGACCTTCAAAGTTTGATGCAAGAAAGAAGGAGATTGCCGGGCAGCTTGCAGTTGATATGGCTGATATTTTTTGGATCAGTTCAAAGAAGAATATTCAGATAGAGCCTTTGCGAAAGCTGATCGTCAAATTGTTGGATGCTTGAACGGGCGTTTGAGTTACTTAGAAGATCTAATGAGGAGGGAATATGGCGGATGAAAGATGCGTGGTATGTGGGTTGAGTGTTAATTCTAAAATCATTGTTGCCCATAAAGGAAAGAAATACAAATTGTGTTCTTATCGATGCAAAAAGAAATTTGAGGCGGATGCGGAACAATATGTAAGTTAAGGGGGAATTGTCTTTTTTAATTTGGAGTGAATAAATGATAAATAATAATGACATTATGAAAAAGCTTCGGGTAGCACTTAAACTAAAGGATACCGACATCATCGATATTCTAAAATTAGCTGAATTTGAGACCACTCCATCAGAACTATCTGCCATATTTCGTAAAGAAAATCATCCAAACTATATGGCCTGTGGGGATCAGATCCTAAGACGTTTTCTTGATGGTCTTATTATCCGTAACCGCGGCAAAATGGAGAAGCCGCCGATGAAAGTTCATACACCATGGATCAAGTGTAAGCCTCTCCCTACGAAGGAGGCTAAAGCCAGTGTTCGAAATGGTTAATGTAGGCTCAACAACGATTGAATCCATTGGATACGAATCAGGAAGTAAGAGATTGCATGTCAATTTTGTATCGACAGAAAAATATATCTATCAAGGAGTGCCTAAGATCATTCATGCCCGCTTGATGAGGGCTCATTCAATAGATATGTATTTCGCAGAAGAAATTAAAGATAAATACAGGCACACAGAAATATATTGATCATTAATGAAGAGCCTTTTGATATTTACAATAGTTTGGTCTTTTGCTTTTTTATCATCGGTATTGGGGGGCGATTGCTTGCCGGGTACCACAGGTTTCGTGTGGTCGATGGAAGAGGTTGCCGCTCTGGCAAGCCAAAAATTCTCGTGCGAAGATCTCACAGAGGCCATCGCATTGGCCGCTGCAGAGTCCGGTCTTAATCCTTTTTGCGTGTCTGCTAATAATATTTCTGGAATGAACAATTACAGTGAGGACTCGGGTTTGTGGCAGATGAATGATTTTAGGAAAAATTTAAACTTTGAGTATGGTAGTGGAGACCGGCAGGATGAACGTAACCCTCAAGCGCACCGTTGCGGCTTAAATCCCGAATGCAATTTGGACTACACATACAGGGTTTGGGAGTTGGACGGAGGCTTTAGCTCCAAACGTTGGCATGCCTATCAAACAAACGACTATTACAAAGCACTAGCCGTCGCCAGACAGTTCATTAGAGATCATCCTGAATATTTGGAGCGATGTCATCACAAGTAATTACTTATTCACTTCGATGAAAATATATCTTCATTGTGCCGTGATGGGCGGTTTTTATTTCAAATTAATATTATACCCCGGTACAATTGATTCATTCATTTTCTTCGTTAGAATATTTAAAACATGGGGGGAAATAAGAAATCTTTACAATTATTCTTTTTTACTCTAGCCGGATTATCTGGAGTTCTGGTTTTAATAATTTCGTTTCTGTATTTATATCCTATCAAAACAGATTCTTTAGTTTCTCACCCCCGGCCTTCACAAAGTTTTGAAGAAAGCCTCAAACGCATTGATATTTTAAGGAAAGCAGATCCTCAAGGGATAGCCCCATCTGGCCGCACTATTTTGATGAGTCACGGCAAGAGGATGGAACGGGTGATTGTTTTCTTTCATGGATTTACTAAAAGTCCTCGTCAATTCGAAACACTAGGTAGACAATTTTACAATTTAGGTTATAACGTCTATATTCCGCGTATTCCGGATCATGGCTTTAAAGACCCTGTCTCTGCTAATTTAAAAAGATTAACCGCTGAAGACCTTGTTGCTATGAGTGATGAAGCCGTTGATATTGCCCAAGGGTTAGGCGCGCATATTACCGTAGCTGGAATTTCGATGGGTGGAGTGATGACTGGCTGGGTGGCACAATCACGCCATGATGTCGATAGGGCGGTTCTCATTGCTCCTAGTTTTGGACCCTACAAATTTCCGGAGTACTTTTTAAAGCCAGCCATCAATTATTTACTCATGCGGCCTAGTTATCTTATTTGGTGGGACCCTCAAAAGAAAAAGACCCTTAAGGTGCCTGAAGGGACTTATTATGGATTTCCTTCACGAGCCATTGGAGAAGTATTCCGTTTGGGGTGGTGTGTGAAAATTCTAGGGAAAGAATCAAGGCCCAGCACACCCTCAATTTTTGTAATCACCAATGCAAATGATCAAGCGGTCAGCAAAGAAGAGATCAATGCTGTTATCAGCGATTGGCAAAAGCGGGATGCTCAAATCCAAAATTATGAGTTCCCAAAAAATTTCAATGTAGGTCATGATCTTATTGATCCCCAACAACCAGACCAGAATATATCAGCGGTGTACCCTCAGATTTTAGCATTAATTACTAATTAATATTAAAGGGAAAAATGCATAATCTTATCAACAGCTTTAAAGTCGCAATTATTTTCACGTTATTTGTTTTTTTGTATTGTGAATATGCCGCAGCCGAACCTTATTCAAAATAGTAATAGCATCCTAAGATCACCTGGAATAAACTAAAAATTAGTTAAAAGGAAATACATTAGAGAAAGGTAAATACAATGGAAATAAAACGAAGTGGTTCTCAACCTTCTAATAAAGGATCAGCCGAGTATTTTACCGGTACTGTACGTGTTGATCCGTTGTTCAATGCTCCATCTCCGGCGCGTGTGGTCGGGGCTAGTGTCACATTCGAACCTGGCGCGCGTACAGCATGGCACACTCATCCACTTGGTCAGACCTTGATCGTGACAGCTGGCTGTGGTCGTGCGCAGCGTTTGGGAGGCCCCATCGAAGAGATCCGTCCGGGGGACGTCATATGGTTTGCGCCAGGTGAAAAGCATTGGCATGGGGCGGCACCAACCTCGGCCATGACGCATATCGCTATTCAGGAACAACTCGATGGCAAAGTGGTTGATTGGATGGAAAAGGTGAGCGACGAACAGTACCTCAAGTGAAGATAAGCAGGAGGCATTGAGATTAGATTGACTTAAAAAATATTGGGTGTTAATATTCTAACGGATATCCCTCGGTGGAAAGCCGTTGCCTTTTCAGCCATATCTGGCTGGAAAGGCTTTTTTATGGAATAGGTCGCCCATGAAGACCAATAACGATTATCCTAGACTATTTGTTATTGCTCTGGCTTATTTCTTCGCTTTCTTTATATCATTTTTATTCCCTGATACTCAAAATATTCTTATGGCCGTCTGGCCAGCTAGTGGGGTAGGTCTTGCGGCCTTGCTGCTTAGTCCTCGTCGATTGTGGCCTTCGATCGCCCTTGTGCTTTTCATAGCTGGTAATGCGGCAGATCTTTTTCAACATAGGTTATACATAAACAATCTTGGATTCATGACGGCAAACGTCATGGAGTCGTGGGGATGCGCTTGGCTTATTAGTCGAATCTGCGGGCAGCGTATAAGATTCGAACGGGTCAAGGATGTATTGGCGCTTATCTTGGCTGCGACCATGGTGAATGCTTGCAGCGCATGTCTCGGTGCAGGTATCGCAACCTTGACTTCCGGCACAGCATTTGGGCATAATTGGTTGATATGGTGGGTTGCCGATGGGCTCGGGATACTGATCGTCACTCCGCTCATTGTGACGTGGAGTGACGGCTGTAGTTTTTTGACTGATATGCGATGGAAAAAGCAAGTCGAGTGGGGAGCATTTTTGATTTTTTGGTGTGTGGTCTCGGTCATTCCTTTCTACGACAGGCCTTTTCTTCAAAATCATTACATATTGCCTTATATGCTCGTCACCTTGATCGCGTGGCCTGCTATACGATTTGGCCAGCGCGGTGTAGCAACAGCGATCATTCTCTTAGAGATCATTTTGATCGCAAGTCCGGCAGTGATCATTGGCCCTCTTCGTTGGGGTGGGTTAACTTTGGCAGATCGTTTACTTCAGGCGCAAATTTTCTTGGGATTTATAGGGATATCAGGGATGTTGCTTGCTGCCAGTTATACGGAGTTAAAGCGTTCGGAAAAAGCAATGCGTGAGAGCGAGGAACGTTTTTCAAAAATATTTCGCGTTAATCCTATTGGCGTGGCTTTCAGCCGGGTTTCGGATGATCAATTTGTGGATGCCAATGATGCTTTCACCAAGATCTTTGGCTATACCCACGAGGAGATCGTGGGGCATACCTCAAATGAGCTTGGCTTTTGGCCTTTTCGCGATGAGAGGGATAGATTTGTTTTGGAAGTTAGAAAGCATAATAAGCCAAAGGGTATTGAAGCCAGGTTCCGCCAAAAATCCGGAGAAATGGGTGATTTGCTTATTTCTATGGAATTGATCAATTTGGATGGTGAAGAACATTTATTGGGTTTTGTATTGGATATTACCCAACGCAAGCAAGTAGAAGAAGAGGTCCGTCAACTTAATTTGAGCCTTGAACGTCGTGTTAATGAACGCACCCAACAGATAGCCAGACAGAACACAAAACTTCAGGAATTGTATAGTGAGTTGGCGCATATGTCGCGGATCGCCGTCTTGGGTCAATTATCGGCGGTTTTGGCGCACGAGATCAATCAACCATTAGGGGCTATTTTGAACAGGGCCTCAACAGCGAAGATACTATTGTCACAGGGAAAACCTGATATCAGTCAAGTTCAGAAAATTTTGTCTCATATCATTGATGAAGATGAGCGGGCAGGGAGAGTTATCCAAAATCTTCGCGAGATGATCAAAAAAGAGCCGAGTGAGAACGAAAAGCTTGATATGGATCAAGTTATCAGGGATATCACAGCATTGATAGAAAGCCGTTTTATTTTAAAAGATGTCACGATGGCCTTGGATATTCAACCTGGAGAGAAAATAATCCTGGGCAATAAAGTTCAGTTGCAGCAGGTCATGTTAAATCTTATTTCTAATGCCCTGGAAGCTTTAAGTGAAGCCCCATTAAAGAAAATAATGATCAGGACGGCCCTTCAAGATCCTCAATGGGTCGCTGTCAGCGTGATCAATTCCGGTTTGAAGATAGACATGGATGATCTGGAAAATTTGTTTAAGCCTTTCTACACCACTAAAAAAGAAGGGTTAGGCATGGGACTTTTTATTTGCCGGTCGATCATACAGGCGCATGGCGGCCAGTTATCGGCGCATAATAATCCGGATGAAGGGGTAACGTTCCTTTTTTCTTTACCGATATTGAAAGAGACGGTGGATCAATGAGTCTTAATGCCCCGATGGTCTATATAGTTGATGATGATGTTAATTTCAGGGAGAGCCTTATAGAATTAGTTAGCACGATGGGCTATAAGGTCAATGGATTTAGTTCAGCAGAGTCTTTTTTAAAAGAGCGTTCGATCCGGCGTCCGGCCTGTCTTCTTTTGGATATCTATCTTCCCCATCTTGATGGGTTTGCTTTACAAGGGGAGCTTCAGGGGAAAGGTATTGCCCTTCCTATTATATTTATCACTGGTCATGGCGATGTTCCCATGAGCGTAAAGGCTATTAAAAAAGGGGCTGTGGATTTCTTGTTAAAGCCGTTTAATACTAAATATCTTCGTGCAGCCATCATTTCTGCTTTGAAGCAGGATGAGCGAAATATTAAGCAAGAAAGTCAGCAAAAAAAGATCCGTTTGTATATTTCATCACTGACTCCCCGGGAACATGAAGTAATGCTTCAGGTCATTACCGGAAAGCTTAATAAGCAGATAGCCGCCGCTTTAGGCACGGCTGAAAAGACCATCAGAAAGCATCGGGGCCGTGTCATGAAAAAGATGCATGTTTCTAGTGTTGTTAATCTTGCGCGGATTCTTGAAAAAGCCGGTATAGTTTATCGTCCCCCATCTCTCCTGTAGGACCATGGGAGACCTTTGTCCCATATACAAATCTTCCCAAATATTATTAAATAACGGCACAATAAGACATGTCCTTGATTAAATGGGATGAACTTTTTTAAAAAGGGGATTATGCTTTTTCAGATTGACTCATCAATTCGTAATAAAACAACGAAATGCCGGCATAATTTTATATGTTTAACGGACCTTGGCTGTCCCGGATGTGAAGTGGAAGGAAATATTTCTGATAATCTTATGTTCGTCAAAATGAAGCCTATCAATAAAGATTGCCCGTACGCATTATTGTTTGGGTATGACTCTTATATATGTCAATGTCCGACTCGATGTGAAATATATCGAAAATATAAGAAATGAAGCCTACCATAACTCCCCGCAGCAAGCTGCGGGGTATCCAGATTAGGCTTCATTCCTCGCTGGCTGAACCCTGCACCAAGGTGCAGGGTATTGAGCGAGCAATGAGCAGCTGTTTTTAAAAAAATAAGGTGTTTGGGATATGTATATCATCGAAAAGACAAAATTTGGGTTTAAATTCACCTTCGTTGATCTCATTAATATTGAAGAGATGAAGGAATGGGTGGAAGCATTAAAAAGGGCCCTGCTACTTGCGCCTCCCGAATTTAGCGTGTTTCTCGATGTGAGAATGCTTAAACCGTTAGAGAGCGAGTGCCAGGAATGCATAAGAAAAGCAGAAAGTTTATGTAAGAAATTAGGGATGAAGCGCTCGGCGATTATATATAATAATACTCTCATACGAAATCAATTTAAATGGATGGCGCAAGAATCAGGAGTTGATGAATTCGAGCGGAGGATCGATGCTTCGCAAGTAAAAAATTGGGAGAATGTCGGTTTAAATTGGGTCCTAGAAGGCGTTGATCCGGATAGTCCCACCTAGACAGGTCCTAACATCCTCAGTTAGGCTAAAGCCTTGGTGATCTCATTGATCGCTAAGGCTTTTTTATTGCCTTTTTTCAGCACATCAATTACCATAAGTTTCAATTAACTTTCCTAAGAGGATGATATGGTATCACTTGATAGACGGGTTATTGATAAGCGTTTTTCTATACTTCAGGGGATGCTTCCGATCAAAGGGGCCCAAATATCAACTGAAGTGATCGCGGGGATCACCTTGGCCGCCCTTGCGATCCCTGAAGTGATGGGTTATACCAAGATCGCCGGAACTCCGGTGATCACCGGTTTATATACGTTGCTTATTCCCATGATCTTGTATGCTATTTTCGGGTCGTCCCGGCATTTAGTGGTTGGGGCTGATTCGGCTACGGCGGCCATTCTTGCGGCGGCCTTGGTTGGGGTCGCGGCCACGGGATCGCATGAGTATGTCGCCCTCGCCGGAGTTTTAGCATTGATGTCCGCATGTCTTTTGATCACGGCGCGTGTTATAGGGCTGGGATTTATGGCGGATTTTCTCTCCAGGACCGTATTGATCGGATTTTTGACCGGGGTCGGCATCCAAGTCGCACTTAGCCAGGTCACTGGCATGCTGGGTATTTCCAATGGACAACAGATTGGCCAGTTGAATTCATACGATACAGTGATATCGTGCATTGTTATCGGGGTGATTTTGGTATCACGAAAGATCTCAAAAAGAATTCCTGGTTCTTTCATAGCGGTGATCGGTTCCATCATTATCAGTTGGATGTTTAATTTCAAAGCTTATGGCGTCCATACAATAGGCGAGATCCCGCGAGGATTGCCTGCCATTGGTTTGCCGGATATCCATTGGTCTTTCGTTCTCATCTTGCAGTTGCTTCCGACAGCTTTTTCGATGTTCGTTGTCATCCTGGCCCAGAGTGCGGCAACATCAAGGGCGTATGCGGCACGCTACGATGAACCTTTTAATGAGAACATTGATCTTCTGGGCCTTGGACTCGCTAATGTGGGGGCGGCGATATCCGGAACGTTTGTTGTCAATGGAAGCCCGACCAAGACCGAGATGGTCGACAGTGCCGGCGGACGAAGTCAATTGTCCCAGATCATCACCAGCCTGATCGTTGTGCTGGTATTATTATTTTTTACAGCTCCGCTTACTAAGATGCCCAGCGCCGTTCTTTCAGCCGTGGTATTTGTTATTGGATTACAATTGGTTGATATCCAGGGGATGAGAAAAATTTGGTGTCAACGTCCGCCTGAATTCTGGGTAGCTTTGGTTACGGCTGTGGTGGTTGTCCTTATCGGCGTTGAGGAGGGGATCGTCATCGCGATGGTCCTTTCTTTGATGGAGCATGTTAGGCGCAGTTATCAATCACAAAATGTTATACTGATGATCAATAAGACAACAAAGACCTGGCAGCTTTTGCCGGTGACCGCGCCAGAGCAGGCCGAGCCAGGACTTATTTTGTATCGATTCGCACATTCGATGTACTACGCCAATGCGCAACAACTTTTTGATCAGGTCATTGGTCTTGTGGAAGGGGCAAAGCCATCCTTGACCTGTTTTTGCATTGATGCCTCAGCAGTAGCTGATGTGGATTTTTCAGCGGCAGAAACATTACGTGAGATCTATGACATTCTCAAGTCTCGCGGGATCCGGTTTATTTGGGTGAATGTCACGGACCTTGTTAAAACAGAACTCGACAGGTATGAGATCACCGAACTGTTCGGGAAAGATGCATTTTACGAGAACATCAGTGATGTAATAGCGGTTTATAAAAAAGGAGATAAATTAAGTTTATGACTAAATTAAATATTGTTGCAGGTGTGGTGGCTGGGGCCATTTTAGGAAGCTGTTTATTAACTGCGCTATCCCAAGCAGCGGATGATCCAGCCTCTGCGCCCGTTAAGAAATTCGAGAAATTTGTTGTGTATAAGGATAAAGGTTTTCTTAATCATTTTACTCCTTCCGGCTTTATGCCTGACGGGAATTGTGTCGCCATCAATGATGCATGGATCAAAGATTGTAATGGAAATAGAAGCTGTATTCAGGCTAAATTCGACAGGGATTGTACGGCTACTGGCACTGGGTGGGCGGGGATTTATTGGCTTTCGCCTGCCGGAAATTGGGGGGATGTCAAAGGGGGCTTTAATTTAACCGGGGCTACAAAATTAGTTTTTTGGGCCAGGGGAGAAAAAGGCGGAGAGATCGTTACATTTAAAATGGGCGGGGTCGGGATGGGGCATACCTATCCTGATTCTGATGCTGCTTCGAGTGACCCGGTCACACTTACAAAAGAATGGAAAGAATATTCCATAGATCTTACAGGTAAGGATTTGTCCCATATTATCGGCGGGTTTGCCTGGGTGGGCACAGCCAAAGAAAATCAGTCTAACATTACGTTTTATTTAGCGGATATTTATTACAATTAAGAAAATTTTAAACTTTAGCAGTGTAAGTTATTGACAAGCGTATTAATTCGTCCTATACTAAATTTGTTCTTGCATCTTAAAAAATTTTACGGCTTTGGCAAAGTTGTCGAATGTCCGTAGTAGATATTGGACGAGGTAGCCCAATGGCTCAGTTAATGAGACATTGGGCTTTTTTATTATGAGACCAAAAGCACAGATCATTTGCACTATTGGTCCGTCGAGTCAAGGCCCTTCGGCATTGATGGGTATGGCACAGGCGGGTATGGACATTGCCCGGATCAATTTTTCCCATGGCAATCACCATTTATACCAGGCTTTTATTGAAGGCATTCGTTCGGTCAATCAACAGCATGATCAGCATATCCGCATCTTGCAAGACCTTGAAGGTTACCGTTTACGTATAGGTCTGCTCAAGGAGCCGGTAGTTCTTAGTGAAGATCAGGAAATTTGGATGTTCAAGTCACATATGCCGATCAGCAATGGTATACCGCTTGAATCTGAATTGCCGATAGGTAATATCGTCCCAGGGATGAGCATATATGTAGATGATGGGATGATCTTGCTGAAAGTTTTGGAAAGCGTCCATCAGGGATTACGTGTCAAGGTTATCTATCCGGGCGTCGTGAAATCCCGAAAGGGTGTTAATATCCCGCAATTGAAATTTCCGATGGATGTACTGACGGCCAAGGACAAGAGGGACATTGAATTTGGTATTCATCATAAAGTTGATTTTATCGCCCAATCTTTTGTGCGTAATCGATGGGACATAGAGCATGTGATGGAAAGGGTGAGGCCGCATTTGCCGCAGTGTAAGATCATTGCCAAGATCGAAAATCAAGACGGCCTGGACAATATCGATGAGATCATTGATGCTTGCGACGGGATCATGGTGGCCCGTGGTGATCTGGGGGTTTCACTGCCCATGTGGCAGGTACCGATGGCCCAAAAAGATATCATTAACCGTTGCAATAGAAAAGGGAAGATGGTCATTACTGCCACACAGATGTTAGAAAGTATGATCACAAGTCCCCGGCCAACCAGGGCAGAGGTCAGTGACGTGGCCAATGCGATTTTGGATGGCACTGATGCAATTATGCTATCTGCCGAAACCGCTGTCGGGCATTTTCCTATTGAAAGCGTCAGGATGATGCGTGAGATCGCGGATTTCACCCAGGAAGCTCAGGAACAGCAAGAGATTGTTTTAAAAGAAGCATATTTTATTTAAGATCAATTCTTCCATCATTCCTCCGAATCAATCCTCGTAAAATTCATTTCATTCTTCGGTCCTCAAGCTTTTTCCCTGCCGAGGACTCCTTATGAGTTGCGAAGGGTTTATTATTTTGCTATCCTTATGGACAAATGCTTAAGGGTGCGTTGGCAAATCACGCAGGGGGACCTATTTTAAAGTCTTTTTATATTAGTTTGCTTTCAATAATTATCATCTCCTGCGTAGGGATCATTGTTTATTCTAACAGTTATTATTGTTCGTTTCATTTTGATGACGCTGCTTCAGTTGTTGATAATATTTATATACGGAATATCCATCATCTGCAAGATATCTGGAATTGCTTGCCTCGTCGTTTTATCCTCTATCTTTCCATTGCACTTAATTATCATTTCAATGGGCTTCATGTATTTGGTTATCATCTCTTTAATTTGGCCGTGCATATAGGAGCGGCTATTTTAGTCTGGTGGCTGACGCTGTTGACCTTTTCAACTCCAGTGATGAAGGAAGAGAAAATAGCTCAGCATGCCAAGGTCATTTCTTTATTTGCCGCATTGGTATTTGTCGTGCATCCCATCCAGACCGAGGCCGTCACCTATATTGTGCAACGGGCGGCTTCCATGGCAACCTTGTTTTATCTGGCTAGCTTGTGTTTTTATATTAAAGCAAGGTTGCATATCATGGATTCCCGCCACCGCCTCTGGCGGGGCTCCGCTTTAGGCGGTGGCTTTCGCGGGAATGACAAGAATAATGGAGTTTATTACATTTGTTCATTGATAACGGCTATCCTGGCCATGTTCACCAAAGAGATAGCCATAACCCTTCCTTTGATGATCTTGCTTTACGAGTTTTGCTTTTTCCCGCCAAAGGCTGGTCAGTTTCAGGCTGAAAAAACCAAGGAGAATTATAACTGGCGATACCTTGCTCCTTTTTTGCTTACCGTGTTCATTATTCCCGTAACAATGTTATTTACCGAGACTGATGCGGCGAGGATGCGGCAGTTATACAATGAGCCAGGGATATCTTCCTTCCATTATCTTTTGACCCAATTCAGGGTAATCGTCACCTATATCAGATTAGTTTTTTTGCCGTTAAATCAGAACCTGGACTATTCCTATCCTGTTTCTAAGACCATTTTTGAACTGCACACGTTGACCAGTTTTTTGTTTTTAACGGCCATCCTGTTTTTGGCAAAGAGTTTATTCTTAAAATACAGATTGGTTTCTTTTTCCATATTTTGGTTTTTCTTGACGCTTTTACCTGAATCGAGTTTTTTGCCGATCAAGGATGTTATTTTTGAACACCGGCTTTATTTGCCATTGGTAGGCTACAGCCTTTTTTTGGTAAGTGGGGTGTACTATTGGACCGGTCTGTTATATCGTCATTCTGAGCAGAGCGAAGAATCTAAAGGTATTTTAAGATCCTTTGCTTCACTCAAGATGACAACAGTTGTTTTAACGATGATAACTGTTTGTTATGGGGCCTTGACCTATCAAAGAAATATCGTCTGGAAAGATGACCTTACTTTATGGAATGATGTTGTTCATAAGTCCCCCTATAAGGTGAGGGCGTATACCAACCGCGGCTTTGCCTACTATCAACTAGGAGGGTTTACTAAAGCATTATCCGACTATAATGAAGCCATTAATCTGTATCCTAAGTTCCCGGATGTTTATTACAATCGTGGCAATGTCTATTTCAAACAAGGCAATTTTGATTTAGCCATTGCTGATTATAATAAAGCCATTGTGTTCAATCCTCACAATGAAGATGCTTATAATAACCGAGGCCTGGCCTATTATAAAAAAGGAAATTTTATTCAAGCCGTTTTCAACTATAATAAAGCCATTAAACTAAACCCTAAAAATGTAGATGCTTATCAAAACCGGGCCCTTCTTTATTCTCATTTAAAAAAGAATGATAAGTCATTGGGAGATGTGCTTAAATGAAAATCCTTATCCTTGGTGGTGACGGCTATCTTGGTTGGCCTCAGGCCATGTATTTTTCAAGCAAGGGCCATGAAGTGTTTATTATGGATAGCTTGATGAGGAGGCGTTTTGACTCTGAAAATAAATTCGATAGTTTGATCCCCATTCAGCCTTTAGAAAAAAGGGTAGTAATTTGGAAAGAAAAGACCGGCAAGAAAATTGATTTTCTTGTCGGAGACACCAGGGATTTTTCCATTTTATCAAAAGTAATGAAGGGTTTTCAGCCTGAGGCCATTGTCCATTTTGCCGAACAGCGAACAGCTCCGTATTCAATGATCGATCGGGAGCATGCTGTCTTTACGATGGAGAATAATGTCATTGGCACGCTTAATGTGCTTTATGCTATTAAGGATTTTTGCCCCAACTGCCATTTAGTGAAATTAGGCACCATGGGAGAATATGGTACTCCCAACATTGATATTGAAGAGGGTTTTATAGAGATAACTCATAAGGGACGCAAAGACAGGCTTCCTTATCCCAAACAGCCGAGCAGTTTTTATCATTTAAGCAAGGTCCATGATAGTCACAATATTATGTTCGCTTGTAAGACTTGGGGCATAAGGGCAACTGATCTTAATCAAGGCGTTGTTTATGGTGTGGAAACTCAAGAGACCAAGATAGATGATCGGCTTGCGACCAGATTTGATTATGATCAAATTTATGGAACAGTTTTAAATCGTTTCTGTTCTCAGGCCGTGATCGGGTATCCTCTTACTATTTACGGTCAGGGCGGCCAAACAAGAGGGTATATTAATATTCAGGACACCATGAGTTGTATTGATATAGCGGTGATGAACCCTGCCGATCAAGGGGAATACAGGGTTTTTAACCAGTTCGTTGAAACTTTTTCTGTCACTCATTTGGCCCAGATCGTAGAGCGAAGCGCGAAGAAATTGGGATTAAATGTACAGATCAATCATTTGAGCAATCCTCGGGTGGAATCAGAAAATCATTATTACAATGCCGTAAACACCTCATTATTAAAGTTAGGCCTTCAGCCTCATTATTTGGAAGATACGGTGCTTGTTTCGATCATGAAAAAAGCTTTGGAATTTTCAGGCAGGATCGATAAAAAACTTTTAGATCCGTCGGTAAATTGGCGGAAGACCAAAAACAGCTTGCCCTAGAGAATTTTTAAGGAAAAGATATTTATGGCCCAAGAAGGTATGTCCAACGAGAAGCTGGACGTGACTGTATTGTTGATGTGTTTTAATGAACAAGAGGCTTTGCCTAAAGTCATAGGGGATATTCGTGCGGCATTTGAGGGCAACGCATATTTTTATGAGATTTTAGTTGTCGATGATTGCAGTACCGATCAAACCGCATCAATAGCGCAGGATCTATCTTGCCGGGTCATCCATCACCCCGATCAACGGGGGGCAGGGGCAGCATATAAAACAGGGATCCTGGCGGCTCAAGGGGCTATCATCGTAATACTTGATGCTGACGGCACGTATACCGCCGCTGACATCCCTAAGATGCTGGCGTATTTCCCGGATTTTGATCAGGTCAATGGGGCGAGATCCAGTGAAGAAGGTGATCTGCCTATGTTGCGCGCACCAGCCAAGTGGTTGGTCCGTATGTTTGCGAGCGTGCTGGCCAATAAGAAAATCCCTGATCTTCAAACAGGTTTGAAGGCGTTTAAAAGGGATATAATGCTGCCTTATCTTTGGGTTATCCCGGATAAATTTTCTTATGCTACGCTGACGACTCTCATTTTCTTATGCCATGGCCATCGGGTTAAATATATACCAACGCAATATCATAAGAGAATAGGCCGTTCGAAATTCCATCCGATCAAAGACACGGCCTATGTGATCATGAATGTGTGCCGTTTTTTTATCTATTTTTATCCTTTACGCATTTTTATTCCGTTGGCATTTTTGTTAATTTTACTGGGCGTTTTTATTTTTAAACCCTACGTATTATTGCGTATATACAAATAATCATGTATATTCTATTTTACATGAAATAAAAGGTATGTATTTTTATTTGAAGAATAGGGAACCCGCATGGATTTGCTGATCCTTTCACGTATTCAATTCGCCATTACCGCAATGTTCCACTTTATTTATCCACCGATGTCTATTGGTTTAGGGTTGATCATCCTGATCATGGAAAGCATGTACATGGTCACCAAAAAGCCTTTGTATCACAAGATGACAAAATTCTGGGTCAAGATGTTTGGCCTTAATTTTGCCATCGGAGTGGCCACCGGGATCGTGATGGAGTTCGAGTTCGGGACCAACTGGTCAACGTATTCGCGCTATGTGGGTGATGTGTTTGGTTCTGCCTTGGCTGCCGAAGGGGTTTTTGCTTTCTTTTTAGAGTCTGGATTTTTGGCCATTCTTTTATTCGGTTGGGACAAGGTTTCCCCCAGGATGCATTGGTTATCCGCACTTTTGGTATGTTTGGGCGCGCATTTCTCCGCGGTTTGGATCATCGTGGCCGGTTCCTGGATGCAGACACCGGCGGGCTTTCATATTGTGGGGCATGGACTTGTAGCCCGTGCGGAGATCACGGATTTTTGGGCCATGGTCTTTAATCCTTCATCCATGGAACGTTTGGCCCATGTGCTTGTTGCCGCGTGGCTTACAGGGGCTTTCTTTGTATTGAGCGTCAGCGCGTATTATCTTTTGAATAAACGTCATATAGAATTTGCCAAGGTCTCCATGCGGGTGGCCTTGATCGTGGCCTTGATCGCGGCCGTAGGGCAGATGGTCACAGGCCGTATCGCGGCTGAAACAGTGGCTAAATATCAGCCGACAAAATTGGCGGCGATGGAAGGTAATTTTCCAGCCAACGAACCGGCAGGCATGTATTTGTTCGGATATGTTGATGAAGGGGCACAAAAGGTTTATGGCCTTAAGATCCCTGGACTTCTAAGTTACCTTGTTAACGGGGATGCCAGCAAACCAGTGGCTGGGATCAAATCTTTTAAGAAAGAAAATCTGCCTCCGATCAACATTGTTTTTCAAACCTATCATTTGATGATCACCATTGGGGTCTTGTTATTCATATTAACGATCACCTGCTTTGTATATTTGGGGCGGGGGAAATTGTTTGAGACCATATGGCTTTTGAGGATCATGGTTTTCGCGGTTTTGTTACCACAGATAGCCAATCAGTTAGGATGGATGACCGCTGAGATCGGGCGCCAGCCATGGATCGTCTATGGATTGTTACGTACCAGCGAAGGCTTATCCAAGGCGGTCAAGGCCAATATTGTCCTTACTTCTTTGATCATGTTTACCTTTATTTATCTGTTGTTATTCGTGCTGTATATTTATTTATTCGATAGCAAGATCAAATATGGTCCGGATGAAGTTGAACGAGACGGACATGGGCATCGAGCAGATTAGTAGGCAATTGCGAACGGTTTAAAGATAGTTTGGAAAAGAAAGGAACAGGGAATCTTGGATCTTAATTTGACCTGGTTTATTTTAGTGGGTGTTTTGTTGACGGGGTATGCGCTTCTCGATGGCTTTGATCTGGGAGTAGGGGCCTTGCATTTATTTGCCAAGGGAGATACTGAACGCCGGCTGATGATCAATTCCATCGGCCCGGTATGGGATGGCAACGAAGTCTGGCTGGTAACAGGAGGCGGGGCATTATTTGCGGCATTTCCTGATGTGTATGCCACCTTGGCTTCAGGATTTTATTTAGCTGTTTTTCTTCTGATCTTTTCTTTGATCTTTCGGGCCGTGGCCATTGAATTTCGTTCCAAGCAGCCTTTTGCGTGGTGGCGGCAGACTTGGGATGTGGCTTTTTGTGTGGCCAGCATCTTATGTGCGTTTTTGTTAGGCGTTGTCGTTGGCAATTTGATCTGGGGCATCCCTTTAGGCGCTGACAAGGAATATCAAGGGACCTTTTTTGGTTTATTGCATCCCTATGCCTTATTGTGCGGGATCACCATTGTTTCCGTTTGCATGATGCATGGGTCAATTTACGTGGTGATGAAAACTGAAGGGGAATTTCATGATAAGGTTCGTAAATGGGTCAAGAATTGCATAATTTTCTTTGTGATCTGTTATGTGACCCTGACCATGGCCACCATGCTTTATGCGCCCCACATGGTCGCTTGTTTAAAGCAGTATCCTATTCTTTTTTTAATCCCGATGGCCCAGCTTTTTGCCATCGCTAATGTCCCACGCTGTATCTCTAAAGGGTGGGACTTTTTTGCGTTCTTTTCTTCCAGCGCAGCGATCGTTGTATTTATGTTCCTTTTTGGTATAGGTATTTTTCCAAACATGATCCTTTCCAATCCAGACCCGCAGTATAGTTTGACGATCTACAATGCTTCTTCTTCCCCAAAGACCTTGGGAATCATGCTGATCATTGCTTTGATCGGTATGCCGATCGTCCTGGCTTATACGGTGAGTATCTATTGGATCTTTCGGGGTAAGGTGAAATTAAACGAACACAGCTATTAAATAGTAGTACAACTACGTAGTTCTACTGCCTTTTTGAAGCACTTTTCCGCATACCATTTACTTCAAGAAGCTGGCATAGTTAATACAGGCAAGTTACTTGACTATTATAATTAATAGCCTCTTTTAGGAAACAACGTATTACTAGATCTATATAAAAACAGTTTTTTGAAAGGTAGGAGTTATATGAATACGCGTAAGAAGGTAACGATCGATGGTAATGAGGCGGCTGCTTATATTGCTTTTGCTTTAAGCGAGGTGGTGGCAATCTACCCCATTACCCCATCTTCACCCATGGGGGAATGGACCGATGAATGGTCTGCTGTGGGAAAGAAGAATTTATGGGATACCGTGCCCTTGGTCCAGGAAATGCAAAGCGAGGCAGGTGTTGCCGGTGCAGTGCATGGTGCTTTGCAAACCGGAGCGTTGACAACGACCTTTACCTGTTCTCAAGGTTTGCTTTTGATGCTGCCTAATATGTATAAGATCGCCGGGGAACTTTCTCCGACGGTATTTCATATCGCTGCCCGCTCTTTGGCCACCCAGGGGTTATCAATTTTTGGGGACCATTCAGATGTGATGTCAGCGCGCATGACCGGCTTTGCCATGCTTTGTTCATGTTCTGTCCAGGAAGTCATGGATTTTGCCTTGATCGCTCATGCGGCAACCCTGGAATCACGCCTTCCTTTTGTCCATTTTTTTGATGGTTTCCGTACTTCTCATGAAGTTGCCAAGATCGAGCAATTAACTTTTGAAGATATCCGCAGTATGATCGATGAAGACCTGGTTTTGGCCAATCGTTCGCGAAGATTGAATCCTAACGATCCTGTCATGCGCGGTACTGCCCAAAATCCGGATGTTTATTTCCAATCCCGTGAAACGGTCAATCCTTTTTATAATGCCTGTCCCAGTATTGTTCAGAAGGCCATGGATAAATTCGCGGTATTGACCGGACGGCAATATCATTTATATGAATATTATGGCGATCCTCAAGCTGAGCGGGTGGTCGTGCTCATGGGTTCTTCGGCAGAGACTTGCCAGGATACCGTGGATAAATTAATAAGTCAGAAAGAAAAAGTAGGTTTTATTAAAGTTCGGCTTTACAGGCCTTTTGCCAATGAACTATTCATCAAAGCCCTACCTAAGAGCGTTAAAACATTATGTGTTTTAGACCGCACCAAGGAACCGGGCAGCAGTGGTGAGCCCTTGTATTTAGATGTGGTCAATGCGATCGTAGAGGCCAATGCTTCTGGTAAATTCTCTCATATCCCCAAGATCATCGGAGGCCGTTATGGTCTGTCTTCCAAGGAGTTTACTCCGGCCATGGTCAAGGGTGTTTATGATGAAATGAGCAAATCAAACCCCAAGAATCATTTTACCGTCGGTATCAATGACGATCTGGCGCATACCAGCATCGATTATGATGAGAATTTCACTATTGAAAATCCGGAAGGCGTCCGGGCCATATTTTTCGGGCTTGGCGCGGATGGTACAGTCAGTGCCAATAAGAATTCTATTAAGATCATCGGTGAAAGCACGCCCATGTATGCGCAGGGCTATTTCGTCTATGATTCCAAGAAATCAGGTTCAGGGACGGTTTCTCATTTGCGTTTCGGGCCTCAACCTATCCATTCAACCTTCTTGATCAGCAAGGCCAATTTTATCGGCTGTCATCAATTTAATTTCCTGGAAACCACGGATGTCTTGCAAAAGGCCGAAGAAGGCGGTGTATTCCTTTTAAATACCATCCATGGCCCGGATGAGATCTGGAAACATCTTCCGCGTAAGGTTGCCCAGACGATCAAGGATAAGAAATTAAGGTTCTTTATCATTGACGCGTATTCTGTTTCCAAAAAAGTAGGTTTAGGCATGCGCATCAATACCATCATGCAAACCTGCTTTTTTGCGATCTCAAATATCCTGCCTCAAAAAGAAGCCATTGAACATATCAAAGAATATACGAAGAAAAGTTTCAGCAAAAAAGGTGCAGAGATCTTACGGATGAATTATGAAGCCGTGGATCAGACCTTGGCCCATTTAATAGAGGTGAAGATCCCGGATCAAATTCCCAGCACCATTGAATTTTTGTCAACGATCTCAGCCAAGGCACCGGCCTTTGTGCGCAATGTCACAGCCCAGATGATGATAGGGCATGGGGACCGATTGCCGGTCAGCGCTTTACCGTGCGATGGGACGTATCCCGTTGGCACAACATCTTGGGAAAAACGTAATATTGCTCAGGAAATCCCTGTATGGGATTCTGATATCTGTATTCAGTGCGGAAAATGCTCGATGGTTTGTCCGCATGGGGTCATTCGTATTAAAGCCTATGATGCCAAGCATCTTACCGGAGCACCGGCTACCTTTAAAGCAGTGGAAGCCAAGGAACTTGCCTGGAAAGGTTTAAAATATACGATCCAGGTGGCGCCCGAAGATTGCACAGGTTGCGGCCTATGCGTTGATGTGTGCCCTGTTAAGAATAAATCGGAAACCAAATTTAAAGCGATCAATATGAAACCTCAGCCACCTTTGCGCGAAAGTGAAAAGGAAAATTGGGGACATTTCTTGAATATTCCTGAACTTGACCGCAATTTGGTGAAAATGTCGGCGGTACGTTCTTCTCAAGCCTTGCAGCCTTTATTCGAGTTTTCAGGCGCTTGTGCCGGATGCGGGGAAACGCCTTATATTAAATTAGCGACACAGTTATTCGGGGACCGCATGGTGATCGCCAATGCTACCGGATGTTCGTCCATCTATGGCGGTAATTTACCAACCACCCCGTATACTAAAAATAATGACGGTCGTGGACCGGCATGGAGCAATTCTTTGTTTGAGGACAATGCTGAATTTGGTTTAGGGTTCCGCTTGTCCATCGACAAACAAAATCAATATGCCTGCGAATTGGTCAAGAAGCTTGAAACTGTGATTGGCACAGCCTTGGTTGAAGAGATCATCAATGCTAAACAGCATGATGAAGCAGATATCTTCCAGCAACGCCAGCGAGTTGAGCTGTTAATTAAAAAATTGCAGGGTCAAACCAGCAAGGAAGCTAAACAGTTATTAAGTATTGCCGATATGTTGGTCAAGAAAAGCGTGTGGATCTTTGGCGGAGACGGCTGGGCCTATGATATTGGTTTCGGAGGCCTTGATCACGTTATTTCCACTGGCCGCAATGTCAATATCCTGGTCTTAGATACCGAAGTATATTCTAATACCGGCGGGCAGATGTCCAAATCAACACCGCGTTCTGCCGTGGCCAAGTTTGCCGCCGCAGGAAAAAATACGGTTAAAAAAGATCTGGCCCGTATCGCGATGACCTATGGCCATGTGTATGTAGCTTCTGTTGCCATGGGAGCCAAAGATGAACATACCTTAAGGACCTTCCTGGAAGCCGAAGCGTATGATGGGCCTTCCCTTATTATAGCCTATAGCCATTGCATTGCGCATGGCATTGACATGATCACGGGATTGCAGCATCAAAAGATGGCCGTTCAGACCGGGTATTGGCCATTGTTCAGATTTAATCCTGATCTGGTCAAACAAGGGCTGAATCCATTGCAATTGGATTATGCCGGTCCTAAATCACCGTTGAAAGATTTTACGGGATTAGAGAACAGATTTAAAATGCTCACCAAAAGTAATCCGGAAGTCGCCGAAGCCCTGGGCAAATTAGCCCAGAGTGATGTGAATGAGCATTGGCAGGTTTTACAAAACTTGGCAACAGGCAAGCAAGATGGAGGAGTGTAAAATGGACTTATCAACAACGTACTTAGGGTTAAAATTAAAGAATCCATTGATCGCCTCGGCATCACCATTATCCAAGAACCTTGATAATTTCAAGATCCTGGAAGATGCGGGGATCGCGGCCATCGTCAATCACTCCTTATTCGAAGAGCAGATCACCCATGAAGTTGGGGAGCTTCAGCATTTTTTAAATAAAGGTTCAGAAAGTTATGCTGAATCTTTATCTTATTTTCCTCAAGTGGGAGAGTTTAATTTAGGGCCGGAAGAGTATTTAACTCATATTTATAAGGCCAAAAAAGCAGTCAAGGTTCCGGTGATCGCCAGTCTCAATGCCCGAACTGAAGGCGGCTGGGTGACCTTTGCCAAGCAGGTTCAGGAAGCCGGGGCAGATGCTTTGGAATTAAATGTGTATTTTATGGCAACGAATTCGGACATGGACGGTCGTCAGGTTGAACAAGTTTACATAGATATTTTAGAAGAGGTCAAATCTGTGGTGACCATACCTGTGGCGATCAAGATCGGTCCTTATTTTAGTGCCTTGGCCAATATGGCCAAACGTTTGGATAAAGCAGGGGCTAATGGTTTGGTTTTATTCAATCGTTTTTACCAGCCGGATATTGATCTTGAAGAGTTGAACGTGGTCCCTAATTTGGAATTAAGCTCTTCTTATGATATGCGATTACCTCTGCGTTGGATCGGGATATTATATGGTCATATCAAAGCCAGTATGGCTGCGACGACCGGGATCCATTCCAGCGAAGATGTGATCAAAATGATCATGTCCGGAGCTGATGCTACGATGCTGTGTTCTGTGTTGCTACGCAACGGGCCAGCTCATGCCAAGGTGATCTTACAAGGCATTGAGCAGTGGATGGAGTTGAACGGCTATGTATCCATCGCCCAAATGAAGGGAAGCATGAGCCAAAAATCATGCGTTAACCCAGAAACCTTCGAACGCGCCAACTACATGAAAACACTTCAAAGTTACAAAGATTAATAGTCTTCTGCAGACATCCCTCCCCATAAGCGGGGAGGGATTTTTTATTCCAATCAATATTTAATTGTTTATTCATCAAGTATAAAAACTTGCTTTTCGTCAAAAATATGGTATCCTTGAATCATCCTTTAGGTGAAAGCGTTTTCTTAAGGAGTAAACAGTGTTCAAACGTCTCATCGCTTCACTATTATGTCTCACTTTTAGCTTAAGCAATCTCCAGTACGTACAAGCTCAGGACTTTAGCATCAATCAGCTTCCTGTGCCGGGTACTATGGTCGGAGAGTCTGCGCCATTTTCCCCATTAGCTTTAAAAGGCCTGATCGTCAATCCTCAAAAGCCTTTGGAATTCCAGTTTATCGTTGATACTGGAAATTCCCTCCCACTCCGTGGGGAGGGTACGGGAGGGGGGAATCAAGAACAAATAAAACAACAAGCCAATCAACTAGTCAAATATTTCCTGGCCGGCCTAACCATCCCCGAAGGTGATCTATGGGTCAATCTTTCGCCCTATGAAAAGAACCGTATGGTTCCCGAGGCATTAGGCCAAACAGACCTGGGCCGTGATCTATTAGCGCAAGATTATATCCTCAAACAATTGACCGCTTCCCTTATATATCCCGAGAAAGACTTAGGTAAAGAATTTTGGAGCAGGGTATATGCTAAAGCCCAGGCACAATTTGGCACCACTGATATCCCGGTAAACACCTTTAATAAGGTATGGATCCTGCCCAATGAAGCCCAAGTCTTCGAAAAAGCCAACGCCGCCTACGTGACAAAAGCCACCTTAAAGGTCATGTTAGATGAAGATTATTTGGCGATGCAAAAACATAATTCCCTCCCCCTGGAGGGGAGGGTTAGGGAGGGGGGAAATAACGCTCATACCTTAGCCTCCAATATCATCCGCCAAATCATCCTTCCCGAGATCGAAAAAGAAGTCAACACGGGAAAGAATTTTGCCCCGCTGCGTCAGATCTATCAAGCCCTCATCCTGGCCAAATGGTACAAAGAAACCATCCAAAACGGTCTTTTAGATGCTCTTTATACCAATAAAAACAAAGTAGCTGGGGTCAATTTAAACGATCCAACGATCAAAGAACAAATTTACGAACGCTACCTGAAAGCCTACAAAAAAGGCGTGTTCAATTACATTAAAGATGATTCCCCTCCCCTTGATGGGGAGGGCACGGGCGGGGTGTCTGTTCCTCGCAAATATTTCTCCGGCGGAATCTTGCCGATGAAAGTACGTTTAAAACGCAGCACAGATACAGCCATGCTAACAAAGATCCTCCTATCCTTAACCGCCGGAGCTCTTTTCTTATTGACAGTTAGCTTAGGCGACGCAAAAGCCCAAAATAATTCCCCCTCACCGCTAATCCAATATACTCAAACCCATCCGTCAGCACAAAAAATTATAAAAGATAAAGTTACGGCGCAACCATCAGAACAAAAAGATGCGGCGACGCTTAATGTAACTTCACAGGAAGCCCTTGAATATCAAAAAGAGATGCGGACTAATTTTGCAGGTCGTGATAGTCGAGCAGAGCGTCAGTTTAATTCAAAGAAAACAGGCGCCCAAAAAGTTGCAAGAAATATCCGAGATAACAATGGAAACGCTGAGTCTATGCTCCAACATATTCAACTAAATGATAACTTGAAAATTAGGGGCATATATGAGTATGTTCAACAAGAAATTATTAGAAAGGTTGTTGGTGCCGATACCCCTGTATTGGATATGAACCTCGATGAGATACACGTCACGATTGCTAATGATGATGTTGCCCCTCACGAAAGTCTGAGCATAACACTCGATCAATTAGAAAGAGATATTCGCGAAGATGCCAGAGGAGTTAAACCATTTAATATTGAATTGGTGGGCCCACATCTGATGTCCGATGGGGTTGTAGTTATGGAGTACACTACAACCGCTCCAGAATTTCTTTATTTACGTAAAAAAGCCGCGGATCGTAGATCTCATCGCCATTTATCACAGGGCAATAGTGCTTCCATTCCAGATATTATGCATAGCACGGTTAGCTCGATCAGAGATCCTAAAGTGAGTCAGGAGACCTTACATAAACTTAAGGAACGTTTAGATGCATACCGTTCATCCTTAATGCCAATTGAAGCGGTAGTTAATAAAATTACTGCCACACATTTTCGTCAGATAGATCGTCGCTTTATTGAACCACGCGATATTCCACTTGTCAGTACCGTGTTTAATGGTGAACCAGAGGCGCAGCATCAACCCCTTGATGCGGCGATGGCTAAGTTGATGGGAGACACTGTTGATGAGGAGCATCGATATGATCTGCTGGGTGATGATAAAGATATTCTTGTAGGTAAACCAACGCCCGTAGAAGGGGCAGGAGGTATTGGTTCAGCTGATTTTGTTCAAGTATTACGGATGTTCAAACCATTCTTAAATTTAAATATGGTTGCCAGCCAAGGAGGCCATCGAAGACTTGTTGCTATAGATACAGGGTTACATAAGGGAAGAAATAGTTTTATTCTTCGTATAGGGAAAATTCTTGAGATGCAAACTGGCATTAAATTTTTTCCTGAAGATATCTCAGGCATGTTATCAATAACGCAACCTGGGTTTGTGCTTAAACTAGATGAGCCTCCTCCAGGATTTTTTAATAAGGGTAAAAGAGCTGCCGCAGCGGAAGAATTGGAAGCAACAAAAGCTGTATTATTAGCAAAGATCGAAGAGCTGGAAGCCGCTGTTTTGGCTAAGGCCAGACAGCCTAAAAGACCGGTACAAGTGATAACCCTTAACCATTCAGCAGGTGTTTATAAAGGGCCATTAAAAGAAATGGTTCAAGTGGGATTTGTGGAGTCTTCTGGCAATTTATTTGTAGGAGTTCTTGGGAAGAGAGGCGGCATACCCTTAACGACAACTGCCAAAGAACGAGAAGCGAACCCGGAAGCAGTTAAGGTTATAGTCGTGGGTGGCAACATTATTATTAAAGATGGTTCTAATGTGACATCTTATTGGATTGATGGATCTGACGCACTGGTGGCGAAGCACATCTTTAATGAAAGTTGGTTAGAGGAAGGTTTTACAGTAAATACACAAGAAGGAATTCTGGGGAACGTAACAAGTCTAAATTTACTAGGAGAAGGTCAAGAAAACGCAAATCTCGTATTCGTTGGCCCTAAAGGACCCCAATTCTTACCAGCTAGTCTCTTGTCCGATCCGGCGATGCTGGAGAACATGGCGCCTGACGACGTTATTGCTAATGCGGTTGGTATTGCTGGAGCCGTGATGATTGGGTTTCTATTTATTGCGCAGGCATTTTCGTTTTTAACATCTAAAGAGAAAAAACAGTGGTATCAATCTACTATTGGCCAATCTTTTATACAGGCGACTGCTATAGTGGCTGGTCTGGGATTAATATATGGAGTAGCGGCTCATTTTGTTCCAGCGATGAGGCCCCATTTGCAAGAAGCCATTCCGACAAAATCTATTATTAATACTAATCCTAATACTAATAGTATTTCAACATCCTTAACAAATTCTCAATTAGCAAAACCTTCCGGCCCCGGTGGTATCGACCTTAATCAAATCAATGTTAAACGTAACGGCAGGACAGTTAGCGTGCAATTCGACCAGGCCCAGCTCGATCAATTGATGCAAGGCGGGTTTAAGGGCTTTGTGCCGGTCATCATCAACATCAAACCCATCTCAAGCCCATTTCAATTGTTGGGAATAAATCCGGTTAAAGAAACAGAAGTGTTGGCAAAAGCGTAAATCATGTTATACTTAGTTAGAAAGTAGGAAATAGTAGGAATTATTTCTTAACTCTTGCCTAGCTTAGGAGAAATTTATGGTTACAAGAATGAGAGAAAAGGGCCAAATAACGATACCGGCAAATATTCGGGGATCATTACATTTATCAAGGGATGCTGTTTTGTCCGTTACCAGAGTAGGGGATGGGATTCTTTTAACTCCTAAACTTTCAGTTTTTGAATCTGTGTCAGAAAAATTCTCCAAGGCGGCTAAAACCAAGGGTATAACATTGGATGGTCTTTTAAAAGATTTGAAGAAAATTAAGCATAACGAGGCGTAATGGCAATCCCTCAATATAGAATTTTCTTTGATACCAGTGCGTATATTGCTGCTTTAATTTCTCCCAAAGGTGCCGCAGGTGAGCTTATACGCCTGGTTGAAGCAGGGGCTCTTCGAATGGTTGTTTCTCAAGAAGTTATTATTGAAGCGGATAGAGTTTTAACAGCAAAATTTCCTGAGTTAGTTCAAGAAAACCGAAGACTTTGGAAACACCTGGCTCCCCAAATTGCTCCAAACCCTACGACAAATCAAGCTAAGCTGTTTTTAGAAAGATTGCCAAAGGCTGATGCAGCTATCCTGTGTTCCGCTCATTTGGCCAAGGTAGCTGCGTTTGTGACGTGGAATACTCGTGATTTTATGGGACAGGATATTTCATCACTCGTTGATTTTCCTATAGTAGTGCCTGCCGATGGACTTAAGCTTTTTAGAAAATGGATAGAACCATTTTTGGAGTGATTAGCTTTTAGCTACGAATGCTTCGCTGATCTTTTTCCTGCGTAGTTTTCTGACGGTTATTTGCATGCCGTTGCTGGAGATTATTTCGCCGCCATTAAAAGGTTTAGTAGTATGCCTTTGGCACCAATCGGCAAGTTTTAGGTCGCCATCCTGTTGTGTCCAGGTTAGCCCCATTGTTTTAGCTAGCGCAGACATGGTGACCGCCCCGCCAACAAGCCATTGATTGCCGTAGGGATGGATGCTGTTAGGAAGACGGTCAAACTCATCTTCGATTTCACCGACTAATTCTTCGATGATGTCCTCCTGGGTGACCATGCCAATGACCTTATTTTGCGGGTCTTCGATCAGTCCAATGTGCAGTTTTTCTTGGATCATTCTTTCCAATACCTTTGAGATCGGCGTGGTTCCAGCAAATTTCATCAAGGGGCGGATGGTTCCTTTGATGGTTGGATCTTCCGGATTGATCCTTAGGGCTGCGATAATATCCTTGAAATTAATATATCCCTGGATCGTTTGAGGGTCGTTGAGATCAGCACACACAGGAAAACGGGTGTGCATATCCAAATGGGCCAGGATCAAAGCATCTGACAGGCTGCTGTTTTCAGGGATCATACAGATGTCAGCCACTGGGATCATGATGTCCTTGATCGGCCTTAATGAAAGTTGGGCGGCCGACATAACTATTTTTTCTTGTTGGGCATCGATCAGCCGGGAAGTCCTGGCGATGGCAAGGGCAGCGGTAAGTTCATGCAAGCTTCTTTGGGTATCCGGGCCTGGGTTATTAATTGGTTTTTTCTTGTCAATAAACTTAATAGCAGATTTAACGATATATTCCATAGAGGAAACAACAGGATTAGCGATATAGGAAAAATAGATCATTATTTTTGACAATCTTAGGATGACCCATTCGCTATTTTTGATGGCGAAGATCTTGGGGATAAGTTCGGCGAAGATGATCGTAAAAGAACTTAAAGGAATGATCAAGGTGACCAAACTTAAAAATCCTGCCAATTCTTTTGATAAACCGAGATGATTCTGAAAATAGGGGTTAAGGGCTTCTGTGATACCCGCACCACCGATGGCAGCCGCAATTGACCCGACAAGAGTGACCCCTAATTGCACAACGGCCAAACTTGCTTCCATACGGTCTTTCATGAACAAGGCTTCGGTAGCTCCAGGGATCTTTGTTTGCACTAAATAGGTGAGCTTGGTCCTCGAGATAGAGGCCAGGGCCATTTCATAGGCGGAAAAAACGGCATTGAAAACGATCATGGTGAGAATGATCAGTAATTCGCTTATTAAATCCATTTGATATCTCCATTAATAAATCTTTTAAATATTATAGCAGAAGTTTTTGGTTTACTGAAAGTGGAAAGCACAATAAGTTGCGCAGGGTGTATTATTTTGTTATCGTAAGGCTTATGAGACTTTTAATTCTTTTTGTTTTTACGGTATCATTTAGTATGGGGATCGGTCAATCTTACGCCCAGGGCATCGTTACCTTTGGCCCCAGGGAAACGAGGATAGATGGATCCATCCCGTATACTGTCATTGGTAAATATAAGGCGCAGTTTAGGGATTTTAAGGGAAGGATCATGTTGGATGAAAGATTTCAGCGGATCCAATCGGTTTATTTAGAGATTGACGCGGGAAGTATAAGATCAAATTGTCCTTGGTGCGATAAGATCGCGCGTTCAAGAAGATTGTTGAACATCGCACGATATCCGAAGATCATTTTTGAGAGCGATCAAATTATTCATACCGAAAGTGGTTATAAGGTCAAAGGCGTTTTAGAAATGCATGGGATCAAAAAGAAAATGACCTTTCCTTTCAACGTTACGATCATGACCGATCAACGGACCGATCAAAAATTGCTTGATATCACAGGCCGTTGGAGCATCAACCGGAAGCTTTTTAATATTATCTGGAGCCGGCGCCTCGATCATGGAGGGGTTTTAGTGGGTGATTATTTGACAGTTGATTGGGGGATCAGGGTGCATCTAAAGCCATAAAAAAGATCTGCTGTACTTTTCGCAAAAGCTCTTTACTTAAGTAAAAGAAATAGGTATAACTGAGTAGCCCCAAGATCAATTAGAGACCAATATATAGGATAAACAGGAAGGTTTTTGATGGTTTGGATCATTTGTATTTTTACTTTGTTCCTAAGCAGTTGCGACCAAAAGCCTCAAGAGAGCCATTACACAGAAGTTGTTCTCCAACCTACGCAAACCAGTGCTCCAAGCGCTCCTATTGCTCAGACGATGCCATCTGACCAGACAGCGGCTGTTGATCCTCACGCAGGGTTGGACATGTCGGCGATGGGTTTACCTTCGGATAATAGTGCGGTGAGTAATATGTTTACTTGGGGTCTTCCTCAAGGATGGAAGCAAGAAGCTGGCGGAGGCATGCGCCTGGCGACCTTTCATCTGCTTTCTGATGCCAAGGCCATTGATTGCTCTATTGTTGCTTTAGGCGGTATGGCCGGCGGATTAGAGGCTAATCTTCGTCGGTGGATGGGGCAGATCGGCGTTCAGGCAAGTTCAGATGAGCTGGGCGGCCTGATATCTTCCGCGCCTGGTACTAAAATTAAAACAGGGCAGGAGGGCAAGATCTTTGATTTTACTTCCATTCAATCCAAAGCAAAGCCCACGGATAAAAGCATTATTGTGGTGATGGTGACAGTGGATGAAGCAACCTTGTTTGTGAAAATGACCGGAACAGTGGATACTGTTAGTAAGAATAAAGATGATTTCTTTAAGCTGGTAGGTTCTGTGGAATATCATGCGCCTGTTGCTGATGCCGCGGCTGTGCCCAGTGTTCAAACAGACCCTAATGCTGATCCTCACGCGGGTTTAGATATGTCAGCGATGGGTGGGATCATAGAAGCCCCGACTCAACAAAATATTTTAAACTGGGTTAGTCCGCAAGCCTGGAAGGAAGAGCCAGGCAGGCATATGCGGATGGTTTCTTTTCATCTGATCGCTGATCCTCAAGCCATTGATTGCTACATCATCGCCTTGGCAGGTCCTGCGGGTGGGCTCGAGGCTAATTTGGAGCGTTGGCTCGGACAACTGGGTCTTCCCACATCGTCTGCTTATGTGGATCAGCTTATCGTATCAGCTCAAGGTTTAAAAACAAAAGATGGACTGGATGTGAAAGTTTTTGATTTTTCCGCTTTGCAAGCTCAGGGCAACCTTACAGATAAAACCATGATAGCTTCCATGATCCCTGTAGGGCAAACAACGGTGTTTGTAAAAATGACAGGTTCTATGTCTTCAGTGAAACAGAATAAAGATAATTTTTTAAAATTACTCGGGTCTATTTCTCGTAAATGATAAAATTCCTAAGTTCTGCAAAGATCTCGGTTGTTTGTTTATTCCTTCTTTTTATCCTGACCTTTTGGGGGACCATCGCCCAAGTCCAACAAGGTCTATACGCAGCCCAGGACCGTTTTTTTAATTCCTTCTATTTCCTGGCCGCAGGTTTTATTCCTTTTCCCGGCGCACAATTAGTCCTTTGGGTCTTTTTTGTTAATTTGATCTGTATGATGATCCTGACCTACAAAAAATATACCCAATGGGAAAATGTCGGACTTCTCATCATTCATTTTGGCCTTATTATATATTTTATCGCGGCTTTCATGATCTTTCATGTGTCCCAGGAATCGCTGGTGCATTTGGCAGAAGGTGAGGGGACGAATGTTTCCACCTCTTATCAGGAATGGGAACTGGCTTATTGGAAAGATGATGGTAATGCGCGCCAAGTGACAGCTATTGATACCAAGGATTTTAAACCTGGTTATCAAATTCCTTTTGCGGACAAGAATTTTACCCTCATGGTCAATAAATTTTATTATAACAGTGAAGCCTTTAGTGATTCCGTCGCTAAACCGGATCCCAGCGTTTTAAACGCTTCAGGGATCACGATCTTGACCGAGAAACCTATTGATAAGGAAAGGGAAGAAAATGTCCGGGGAGGGATCTTTGATCTGAATGTCAATGGCAGGACCTATTCTTTATATTTGTATGGTTCTGAGACCCAGCCAACTCCTGTTCCCATTGACGGCAAGAATTATTATTTCATTTTGCGCCATAAACGTTTTCCGTTGCCCTTTACGATCAGACTGGACCATTTTAAAGCGGAATTCCATCCGGGAACTGAAATGGCCAAGAGTTATGAAAGTTTGGTCACTATCACCACCGGTACGCTTCAGCGCCAAGTACGTATTTATATGAACAATCCTTTAAGATATAAAGATTACACTCTTTATCAAGCTTCTTATGATTCCGATAGTACGGGAAGACAGTCCTCAACCTTGGCGGTGGTGAAGAATTACGCCAGGATCATGCCTTATATTGCATGTTTGGCGGTATTTTTGGGGCTAGCTTTGCATTTTCTTATTCAAGCGTTCATTGCTAAAAGGAATCATCAATGAGGGATTATGTCATTCCCGCGAAAGCGGGAATCCATAACAGAATTAATTTTGAATTGGATCCCCGATTAAAACATTCGGGGATGACATTCATTTTTTTATTTTTATTTAGCGCCATTTCTTTTGCCCAGCCAGGCATCAAGGATTTCAGCAATTTTAAAAAGATCCCGGTGCTTGATAGCGGCCGGCTTAAACCTTTAGATACCTTTGCGCGCAGTCTATTGACTCAATTCTCAGGCAAAGACCATTATGAAAAACAAGGGGCCTCTGCCTGGCTTGCGGCACTTTTCTTTAACCCTGATTCGACCTTGAATGATAAGATCTTTTTAATTAACGATCCTGATATTGCGACAGCCTTAGGGATAACGCCACAGCAAGATCGACGCTATACTCCAACCCAATTGCAGCAAACCTATCGCGTGCTGGCTCAATTGCAGCAAGCCGCATCAAAGATCCCTGAAAAAGAACGCAGCGTGGCTGAAAATGAGATCATGCGGGTTTTTGATGCCATTAATCTTTACGCGGACCTTTCACGTTGTTTTGTATTTGCCTATCCGCAAAGTGATTTTACGATCACTTCATCTGCCACTAAAACTAAATTGGGATTGCCGCTGGCTCAAAATCAATTTAGTTATATCGACCTTGCTCTTAAGGCCAGTGAAATTAGTGAGGCGACTATAAGTTTAAGGGGGAAATTAGCATCTAAATATACACCGGACGAAGCTGAGCTTGCTCAGACAACAAGTAATCTGTTCCGTTGGTCGCAGGATTACAGGAATTTACCTTTTGCTGTTATTCCGTCAGGTCAAGATGGTAAATGGTTAAGTTCCTGGGATGCTCTGACAACAGATTTTAGTAATGAGCAAAGTCGCCAGCTGGTCATCCTTTGGAATAATATGGCCATCAGTTATATGCAGGGTAATGATGTGTCTTTTAATTTGGCGGCCCATCAATGCCTTAATACCGTTCACGATGCGTTATCTAAAGAAGACCTTAAAAAGGTCGATAAATTTCCCTTAGAACTGTTCTACCAGGAAAATAGCCCTTTTACCTGGTCTATCATGTTTTATATTTTTGCGTTTATCTTTTTTGTGGTCTCATTTACCTCTTCAAAGCCCATTTGGTATAATTTGGGATTATTCAGTGTGGTGGCAGGTTTTGTTCCGCATGTGTTGGGGCTTGTCATGCGCATCATTATCATGGCCAGGCCGCCGGTATCGAGTCTTTATGAAACCTTTATCTTTGTCGGTTTTATTGCCGTTTTATTAGGGCTTTTTATTGAGTATTATAATCGGCAATGGTTAGGCATCATCACAGCAGCTATTAGTGGTACGGCTTTATTGTTCATTGCCAATAAATATAGCGCTGAAGGTGACACTCTCAAGGTACTGATCGCAGTTCTTAATTCCAATTTCTGGCTGGCAACCCATGTGACAACCATCACCATGGGGTATGCGGCCACCTGTGTTGGAGGCCTCTTGGGGCATATTTGGCTTCTACAGGCCGTCTTTGGCAAGGATAGCCAGACCTTGGATAAAACCTATAAAACAACCCTTGGTATTTTAGGGGTGGCTTTGACCCTGACCTTTCTGGGGACCAATCTTGGTGGTATTTGGGCTGATCAAAGCTGGGGCAGGTTTTGGGGTTGGGACCCTAAGGAAAACGGGGCTTTGATGATCGTTTTGTGGACAGCTCTTCTTTTCCATGCCAAGGTTGCGGACATGATCGGTCCCTTGGGCCTTGCCGTCGGTGCTGTGATAGGCATGATGGTGGTAATGTGGGCCTGGTTTGGGGTCAATCTTTTAAGTGTGGGTTTGCATTCCTATGGTTTTACCTCCGGTGTTGCGACATCCTTGATCGTCTATGCCGTTGTTGAGGTCATTTTCCTTCTGGCCACTACCTTCTTTATTTCCACTAAAAAATAGTGTTCGATCGGGTCCCGCATAGCCACTGTGGGGATCTGCGTATAACTACGCATGCATCTGCGTAGTTTAACGTATTTTTATTTTATCTGTTTTAAGTCATATTGAATAAATCATGATCCATCCATTTCAATATGTTTTCGGCCCGGTGCGTTCCTGGCGTTTAGGCCGCTCCTTGGGCGTAGATCCTCTTTCTGCAAAAAGTAAAATTTGTAATATGGACTGCATTTATTGTCAGTTAGGCAAGACGGCTAAATTGACCAATGAACGCAAGATCTATGTGCCTACCAAGGACGTGCTCGAAGAGATCAGCCGAATCCCTTCAAATTTTGTGGACCATATCACCTTTGCGGGACGAGGTGAGCCTACCTTAGCGAAGAATTTAGGAGAAATGATCCGTGAGATCAAGGCTGTCAGGAATGAAAAGATCGCGGTACTGACGAATTCATCATTGATGAATTTAAAAGAGGTGCGCGATGATCTTATGCTCGCGGATTTTGTCTTGGCTAAATTAGATGCCGGTAACCAGGAATTTTTTGAGACGGTAGATCAGGGGAAGGTGCTGGATTTAAAAGAAATAATCCAGGGGATCAAGGAATTTCGTTCAAGTTTTAAAGGTAAATTAGCCTTACAGATCATGTTGGTGGATCAAAATATCGACAATATCCGGCAGATCGCCCGGATATCCAAGCGTTTAGGGGCCAATGAAATTCAATTGGATACGCCCTTAAGGCCAAGCGCGATTACGCCCCTTGACCGTCAACGCGTGGTGTGGGCTAAAAAGTTCTTTAATGATATGCCGGTCATTTCTGTTTTTGACGCGCCACTCAAAGAAAGCACTCCTATCGACGAGAAAGCTACCATGAGCCGTCATGGTAACTACCGTAAGACGCATGTTTCTTGACGGGGAATCGTTTAAAGTTGGGTTTGCTTTTTTTCTGCCAATAAAATCTGAAAAAAAGTTTGACTTCCGAGTTTTATCAAACTACCATATGTAGTATTACAACATTTAATAACACCTATATGTAGTGTTTTATCAAGAAATGGGGGCAAGTATGGCCATCGCGGTATTCACTCAGATCATCAAACGCAACGGCAGGACAGAAGAATTTAATCCGCTGAAAATTACTAAGGCGATCACCAGGGCAGGACAAGTCACTGGTGAGTTCGGCCCGGAGATAGCCCAGAAAATGACGGTGAGGGTTGTCAATATAGCCCAACAGATCTTTAACGAAAATCCGACCGTAGAAGGCGTTCAGGATATTGTCGAGGATGTTTTGCTGTCATCCCCTTACCGCAAATCAGCCAAAGCATATATCATTTATCGTCAACAACACGCTGAAATGCGCGAGATCGCTTCAAGATTCAACACGGACCTGGTGGATAAATACCTTAATCAGAATGATTGGCGGGTCAATGAGAACAGTAATATGGCCTATTCCCTGCAAGGGCTTAATCATTATGTTTCTTCCGAGATCAGTAAACTCTATTGGTTAAACCGTATTTATCCCATTGAAATCAAAGATGCGCATCAAAATGGGGATTTTCATATCCATGATCTTGGGCTTTTAAGTGTTTATTGCGTGGGTTGGGACCTTCAAGATCTGCTGACTGTTGGTTTTAAAGGTGTTTCCGGTAAAATGGAAAGCAAGCCGCCTAAACATTTACGCAGTGCTTTGGGGCAGATCGTGAATTTCTTCTATACGTTACAAGGGGAAGCAGCCGGCGCCCAGGCATTCTCTAATTTTGATACCCTTTTAGCGCCCTTCATTCGTTACGATGATCTGTCTTATGATGAGGTCAAACAAGCCCTGCAAGAGTTTATTTTTAACATCAATGTCCCAACCCGGGTTGGCTTTCAGACGCCGTTTACCAATATCACCATGGACCTGGTGGTGCCTTCCTACTATAAAACACAAGGGGTTGTGCGCGGCGGAGAAATTCAAAAAGAGACCTATGGTGAATTTCAGCACGAATTGGACATGTTCAATAAAGCCTTTTTAGAGGTCATGCTTGCCGGTGATGCCAAGGGGCGTGTCTTCACCTTCCCGATCCCGACGTACAATATGACCAAGGATTTTAATTGGGATAATCCTAATCTGGAATTATTATGGAAAATGACCGCTAAATACGGGATCCCTTATTTCTCTAACTTTATTAATTCCGATATGGACCCCGAAGATGCGCGCAGTATGTGCTGCCGCTTGCGTTTGGATAATAGGGAGCTTAGAAGCCGCGGGGGCGGGTTGTTTGGAGCTTCACCTTTGACCGGATCGATCGGGGTTGTCACGATCAATTTACCGAGGATCGGTTATACCGCTGATAGTGAAGAAGAATTCTTTGTCCAATTATTGGATAAAATGAATTTGGCCAAGGAAAGCCTGGAGATCAAACGAAAGATCTTAGAAAAGCTCACTGACCAAAATCTATATCCGTATATCAAATTCTATTTACGGCATATTAAGGAACGTTTCGATCAATATTGGAAAAATCATTTTTCCACCATTGGTCTTTTGGGGATGAACGAGGCTTGTTTGAATTTGATCGGAGAAAGTATTTCCTCGACCAACGGGAAAGCTTTTGCTGTCAGGGTATTGGAATTCATGCGCCAGAAGCTGGTAGAGTTCCAAGGCGAGACAGGTAATATCTTTAATCTTGAAGCAACTCCGGCAGAAGGCACTTCCTATAGTTTGGCGAAATTGGATAAGTCGATGTTTTCTGATATTATCTGTGCCAATCAAGAAGAGTACCTCCAAGGTCATGAACCTTATTATTCCAATTCATCGCATTTGCCGGTGGAGCATACCAGTGATATTTTTGAAGCCCTGGACCATCAGGATGACTTGCAGAGCTTATATACCGGTGGCACGGTGCTCCATGGTTTTATCGGTGAGCGCATTAATGATACACAGGCGTTGAAAAATCTGGTGCGGACTATCTGCACCCAATACCGCCTGCCGTATTTTACGATCACCCCTACCTTCAGTATTTGTCCCAGCTGTGGTTATTTGCCTGGCGAGAAGCCAAGTTGTGAACGCTGCGGGAACGAATGCGAGGTGTATTCTAGGGTGGTGGGCTATTTAAGACCGGTCAAGCAATGGAATAAAGGTAAAAAGGAAGAGTTTCGTGAACGCAAAACCTATCAGGTAGCGCATTGCTCTAATTGTTCTTAGTGGAAGCACGAAGCACTATGCGTATAGGCGGTTTTCAAAAACTGACACTGGTCGATTTTCCGGGATTGATCGCGGCAACCGTCTTTGTCCAAGGTTGTAATTTTCGCTGTGGCTATTGCCATAATGCCGAATTGGTTTTACCGCAATTATTTCAAGAGCCCCTGCCGCCCACGGTGATATTCGATTATTTAAATGGACGGCAGGGGAAATTAGAAGGTGTTGTGATTACCGGAGGTGAACCAACCTTACAAAAAGGGCTGGTTGATTTTATCACGCGAATCAAAGAAATGGGTTTTGCCGTAAAACTCGATACCAACGGCAGCCATCCGGAAGTTTTATCATCGCTCATCGAGTCCAATCTGCTTGATTACATCGCCATGGATATCAAATCGTCTTTGCCTAAATATAGTCAGGTGGCAGGGATTATTTGTGATACTGAAAAGATCCAGGAAAGTATTGGTATCATTATCAATAGCGGCATTCCCTATCAGTTTCGTACGACACTTGCCAAACAGTTTTGCTCCGATGAGGATCTTGGGTATATTCAACCCTTGATCGAAAAAGCCGATCATTATGTCTTACAGCCCTTTATTTCCTCTCAGAAAATGGTCAACGATCAGTTTGATCATCAAGAGCAATATACAGTCAAGGAAGTGGATCTGTTGAAGGCCAAATATGATAAATATCCGGTAGGGGGAAAAAATATTTAACTGTTTTGCATAAGAAAATTAGGGTGCTATAATTGGCCCAAGATGAAAAATGTACTGGATGCGGAAATCACGAACAATACCCTACAGCAAACGCTAAAAGAATTAGCCGATATCAAATCCGCGCTGGATGAGTCCACGATCGTGGCCATCACCGACCAAAAAGGAAATATCATTTTTGCCAATGATAAGTTCTGCGAGATCTCTAAATATTCCAGGCAGGAACTGTTAGGAAAGAATCACAGGATCATCAATTCAGGATATCATCCTCCGGAATTTTTTAAGGATTTATGGCGTACCATTTCTCGAGGCAGGGTTTGGAAGGGAGAGATCCGTAACCGTGCCAAGGATGGCGGTATTTATTGGGTGGCAACGACCATCGTCCCTTTTATTAACGAGAAGGGCAGGCCGTACCAATACGTTTCTATCCGCCATGAGATCACCCAACGTAAAATAATGGAAGAGCAGATCAAGGCCCTGCCTAAACGTATTATTCAGGCCCAGGAGCAGGAATGTGACCGCATTGCCCGAGACCTGCATGATGATCTAGGCCAATCCCTGGCCACGCTTAAAATGATCATCCAATCCGCATGGCTACAGGAAGGGTCGACGGTTAATCCTCCTAAAAATCATAAAAAGATCCTGGATTATCTTGATAGCATCATTGATAAGTCCCGTAATTTAGCCATGCGTTTGCGTCCAGCGACCCTGGAAGCATTAGGGTTGACCACGGCGATCAATTTAATGATCGATGAGATCAACCGAGCGGGAAAAGTTAAGATCACCTTTCTTCACAGCCCTTTGGAAAATTTACATTTTGAATCAGAGACGATCAATGTGTTTCGTATCGTACAGGAAGCATTAACCAATATTTTAAAATACTCCAAGGCCACCAAGGTCAAGGTCTCCTTGCGTGCCGTCAAAGACCGGCTGAAGGTTAAGATCGAAGATAATGGCTGTGGCTTTGTCTTAAAGGATAAATCCAAAGGGTTGGGATTGATAACGATGCAGGAGCGGACCAACCTCTTGGAAGGCAGGATAGAAATTCAATCCGAACTAAAGAAAGGCACATCCATCATCGCTGATATCCCATGCAGGAGGGAACAATAATGGCGACTGTGCGTATTATTTTGGCTGATGATCATGAAATGCTCCGGGCGGGGCTAAAAGGCCTCTTGGACAAAGAACCGGAATTTAAAGTGGTGGCCCAAGCTGAAGATGGTGAACGGTTATTGGATAAATTAGCCTCTGTCAAAGCAGATTGTGTGGTGATGGATCTGTCCATGCCTAATTTAGATGGCCTGGCTACTTTAAAGGAGATCAAAAAGCAATTCCCCAAGGTTAAATGCCTGGTGTTGACCATGCAGAAAGACCAGGAGCATTTCAAAAGTGCGATGGCCAATGGGGCTTCCGGGTATATCCTTAAAGATAATGCCTTTGATCTTTTGGTCATGGCCATTAAAATGGTGATGAAGGGCAAATCCTATATTTCACCGGCTATTTCTGAATTGATCGCTGAACAGTATGTCCGTTCGATCAAGGATGGAGATATGCCTTCTTTGGAGATCCTCACCGCTCGCGAAAAAGAGATCTTAAAATTGGTGGCCCAGGGGTATGCCAACAAGAATATTGCCACCAGGCTTAAGATCAGTATCCGTACCGCCGAAACCCACCGTAGCCGTCTCATCCATAAATTAGGTTTTAAAACAACCGCTGCCCTTGTCAAGTATGCTTTGGCCAAAGGATTGGTTTGACCAACTGCGTGGTACTACGTATTCCTTTAAGTAATTTACCGCATTTCATTAATTCCCCTTCGATTTATACTATGTGTGAAGATGAGGGCGCAGAGTTTCTAAAATCATATGTCAACCATTTTAATCATAGAAGATCATAAAGATTTCCGTCAGGCAGTACATCATTTTTTGGAAGTAAGCAATGTGAAGGCTGATTTGTTGGAAGCTTCATCCGGAGAAGAAGGGGTTTCAGTAGCCCATCGTATCAAACCGGAGATCATCTTGATGGATTTTTGGCTCAAAGGGATCAACGGGGTGGAGGCAGCGACCCAGATCAAGGCAAAAGTACCGGAGTGCTCCATTATCTTGTTAACGATGTTCGATCTTAAAGACATACAACCGTTGGTCAGTAAAGAGATCATCAAAGAATTTATCAGCAAAAGTGATCTGTTTGAAAAACTGGTTCCCAGTGTTAATAAGATCTTAAATGCCGTGGTAAAAACTTAGAGAGCGATATGAAAATATTGGCAGTCGGTATCAACCATAAGACTTCTCCCATTGAAACCAGGGAGAAGTTTTTTTTGGCGCCGTTGGAAAGGGAGCTTTTGCTTTCGGAATTTAAAAACTATCCTTCGGTCATTTCTACCATTATTTTATCCACCTGCAATCGCTGTGAAATATATGTCAACGTTGACGACGATTGTCAACCCCAGGAAATCCTGAGCAAATTATTTTTACTTAAGCATCAACCGCAGACACCGGAGTTTAATAAATTATTTTATGTTTTGGAAGGTCAAAAGGCTGTCGAGCATTTATTAAGAGTTGCTTGCGGCTTGGATTCCTTGATCTTAGGGGAAAAACAAATTATAGGCCAGATCAAGGAAGCCATAGAACTGTCACGTCAAAATTTGATGATGGACAAAACGTTTAATATCCTTACCAATTTTGTTTTGGAAACAGGCAAGAAAGCCCGGCGGGAGACACAGATCGACTTTGGCGGTTCTTCGGTCAGCTGGGCGAGTGTCTGCATGGCACAGGATATATTAGGGTCATTGCAGGACAAGACTGTTTTGATCCTTGGTTCCGGGAAAATGGGCCGCTTGGCTGTTGAGCAATTAAAAAATAAAGGCGTTAAGAAAATTTACATTATGAACAGGACAATGGAAAAAGCCCAAGAGTTAGCAGGGCAAAATGGAGGTATCGCGGTTCCGTTCTGGGAAATGCCGGATATCTTGCCTCAAGTGGATGTCTGCATCTGTTCATCTTCTTGCCCACATTATCTGATCGATCGTGATCTGGTAGAAAAGACCATGCAGGTGAAGAATGGGCAAAAATTAGTTTTTATTGATATTTCCATGCCTCGTAACATTGATCCCAAGGTAGCGGAAGTTAAAGATGTTTGTTTAGTGACAGTCGATGATCTGGACCGGGTGGTCCAGGACAATATTCAAAAACGTCTGGGTGCCGCAGAACAAGTAGAAAGAATTGTTTCAAATAAAGTTCAAGAGTACCATAACGTCATCAACAAGATACATTTAATAGAACAAAGTTGTTAATTTATTCCCCTCCCTTGATGGGAGGGGCAATGGGGAGGGTGAGATGAAAAGAATTACATTCTTTATTCTAACTGGATTTATTTTATGGGCGCTACCGGCGCATGCTGATTTTACCCAGATCAAAGCATATAAAGAAACCTACCCTGATGCCAAACTTAAATGTATTGATTGCCATGTGGATAAAATGCCTAAGAAAGATGATGGGGCGCATGAGCCTAATGATTATGGCAAGTCTGTTATTAAGGCAGCTAAGGCAGCCGGATTAGATAAACCAACGGCAGATACATATAAAGCGGTAGGTCCTATACCTAACGCCAATTAAGGGGTTTATTATGAGAGCGATCATATTCTTTGTATTGATAGGAATTATCTTTTGGGGTGTCCCAGCTCAAGCCGGGTTGCAACAAATCAAGGCCTATAAAGAAGCTTATCCGGATACTAAGCCCAAATGCATTGATTGCCATGTGGATAAAATGCCTAAGAAGGATGATGGGGCGCATGAACTTAATGATTATGGTAAGACTGTCGTTAAAGCAGCCAAGGCCGCGGGTTTAGACAAGCCAACGGTAGATACGTATAAATCCGTTGGGACAATTGAAGATTTTTTTAAAAAAGCAGCAGCAACTAAATAGAAACGGTATTTCCAGCGGAGAGCACATGCGCACAGAAAGGCACTCTATGATCGGTAAAATAAAGACGTTGATGATGGTCTTGGCCTTGGTTTTTGGTTTATTTTGGGCCGGGGGAGTTTCTGTGTCCCAAGCAGACCAGAACAAGGTCAATCAGAAGTTGTATTTAAAGAAAGCCACGTATGTGGGAACAGAAACTTGTGCGCAGTGTCATGATAAGGAATATAAGGAATATAAACTCTCCACCCACTATCGTATCTTTGTTAAAGATGATACGACCGGTGCTGAGGGTTGTGAAACCTGTCACGGCCCTGGGTCTATTCATGTGGATAATGGCGGAGGTATTGGCGTTGGCATTATTAATCCCAAGAAAGACCCGGAAATCTGTTTTACCTGCCACACTGATAAAAAAATGCAATTCCGTCTTCCTTATCATCATCCTGTATTAGAAGGGAAGATGAGCTGTACGGATTGTCATGATGCCCATGGGGTAGATGTCATGCCATGGACGTCTACTTCTGAAGAAGGTGTCAATGAGGTCTGTTTTAAGTGTCACACGGACAAACGCGGGCCTTTTGTATGGAAGCATGACGCAATGAATGATGGTTGTTCTTCATGTCACCAGGTCCATGGCTCTGTTAATGATAAAATGTTGATTTCCGGGGATTATAATCTGTGCTTACGTTGCCATGCGACGGTTCTTTTCTCGGCCTTAGAATCTTCTGCCAGTTATCATAGCACACGTTTTCAATCAGGTACATGTTGGAGCGCTGGTTGCCATCAGGCAATTCATGGGTCTAATTTTAATGATCATCTTCGTTATTGATTCTTAGGAAGGGATAACATATGAAAAGTTTTCGATTGTTGCTCTCGGTAGTATTAGCTACCTACATGACAGGAGCAGGGAACTTATTATTAGCCCAGGAAACAAATGCCGCACCTTTTAGTATCACGTTGGCGCCTTTACAATATGCCGATGTCAAAGGCAATGTGGGGAAATTCGAAGCCCTTAACTGGATGCCTAATGGGGCTACTGAAGGGATCGATGTATCTTTTGTTAAAGATATTAATAAGAACATTTCTTTAAGTGTAGATGGAAGCGAATTTTCCAACGACAATGGTACCGCTCACTTGACCCTAAAAGATGGAGATATGTCCTTTCTTCAGATAGATTATAATGCTTTTAGAAAATATTTCGATAATACCGGCGGGGTCTATCCTGGGTATGGTACCGTAAGCGGCACTAAAGCTAATAGTCCTGATTTGCAGATGGATATCAGTTATTTTAAATTAGAAGTTGGGTTAGGCCCGATCAGCGATCCCTTTGTAGATGCGGTCTATGAACATGATTCCAAAAATGGTAATAAATCGCTGGAGCAATGGAGTGCCGCAACATCCAGCTTAGGATCTAAGAATATAGCACCAGGCTGGGAAGCGATCAACGAAACGGTGGACAAGTTTAATCTTGCAGAAAAGAAAGAATTTGCGGGGATTACCCTTAAAGGTCAACAGAACTTTGAGGTTGATTACAATAATACAGTGTCAGAAATGCCGACTACTAACTATGCAGCTGTAGCTAATACCATTACTTCATACAATGAGTCGCCAGATGCCAAGTTGTTTGGCGCTGGGGTAAGGGCTGAAAAATGGATGCTTAATGATACAACCTTTGTCGGGTTGGGGTATCATTACAATCATATTCATGCTACGGATTCTATGCAGAAGGATACACAAACGATCTCAGCAGCAGGCGTTATTTCTCCTATTGTTACCCCTGCGACCGGCTGGAATTATTCGCATGCTTCAGAAGATGAGCATATCTTGGTGGGAAATCTTAATTCCAATTTGACGCCAAACCTGGATTTTCTTGCTGATGCCAGGTATGAACATATGGGGTCTGAGGCAGCCTCAGATTATTTTTCTACACCAACAACAACTGCGGAAGCTTTATATCAGTCGAATGATCATGATGATAAAGTAGGGGAACATGTTGAGCTGCGGTATTCAGGTATTTCTCATACCAGTTTATATGCCGAAGCTCAAACGCAGCAGGATAGGGATTCGGTTTGGGATTTTGATTATAATACTGCAAGTCCAGGGAGTACTGTTTTTTCATTTGATCGTCTTAACAGGACCCAAAATGAATCTTGGAAGGTTGGTATGGATATAGTTCCTAACAGGTTCTTTATCTTTAGGAACGAAGCCTCACAAAGTTGGGAAAATAGTAGATATT
>Ga0302319_10002058_pt1 | contig 44023 bp, 45 predicted proteins | sample Bog_T0_2_FD_203319 | JGI IMG/M metagenome (GOLD analysis project Ga0302319, IMG submission 203319) | Peat permafrost microbial communities from Stordalen Mire near Abisko, Sweden - Bog_T0_2 | ecosystem: Environmental > Terrestrial > Soil > Wetlands > Peat | place: Sweden: Abisko, Stordalen Mire...
ATAATTGCTGTCACTATATCGTCCTCGTGGTGAGCATCGGCGTCAAGCCAGCCTCACGAAAACGACCTGCTTCCCAATCTGAGAACGCGAGTTCGATTCTCGTCGCCCGCTCCACCGACTCAATCTCCACAGCCCGTCGCGATATCTAAGGCGCTGCAGATCTCACGCATTCGCGCGTCGCTCAAGCGTCCAATTCTTTCCACAAGGATTGAAACTGAAACGCTTTCGAGCGAATCAAGGTTGACTGCACAACGGCGACTAATTGGATCGTCGCTGGGCTCGAGGACCACCTCGCTTGGAAGATTGCGAATGGTCGTCGTGCAAGGAGCGATCAGTGTGCGCCTTAATCTTGGGATTGCCGCATCGCGAGATAAGACGACAACCGGCCTTCGTTGAATCTCCGGCATTTCGCACCACCAGATTTCACCCCTCAAGGGTGTCGGCATCACGAGCCAGCAACGCCAACACGAAACTCAGCAAGGTTGCCCCATTCGTCGGAGTCATTGATTGGTAATTGGTCGTACGCGACGTAAGCGCTGTCAATTTCGCTCGCTCGATTTAGCGCGACGAGGGCACCAAGGGCTTCATCGAGCAACGTCGCATCGTTTACGTTCGCTCGCAGGCGCCGAGCCGTTTCTAAAAGTTCACCATCCACCGTCGTGCTCACACGCGTCCTAGTCATGCCATAAGTATAGCATGACTATGCCCACGGTCGAATGGAGGTCATTTGACTTTCGCACCATTTGCCAATATCTGGCGCTGTTCACCTCTTCTCTCTGCACCCTAGAAGTCCTCGCCGACTTCGGCGAAAACAGTTAAAGACAACTGATCGGCCCTTCGATCAATGGCTAGGACGAGGACGGTATTTACTTCGGCGATGTCATTGCCCTCATTCCATAATTTCTCAACCTGGGCGAGATTGTGGACTACCTGTTCGGAGGTACGGTGCCATCGTCCCTGCTGTCCTCCATGCTCCATTTTGGAGCGTCAGGACTCGCGAAATTAAGAGATGAGAAAACGGGGACCTTCTTGGGTTCTTCCGCTCCTTGGCCCTAAACAGATTGACTGGCTTCGAGTAAGTCTCGAATTAGTTCATCCCGGCCACGTTTGGACGAAAGCGCTGTAGGGCTTATCGCCATGGGCGTAAAGACTTCCCTACTCCTCACGGAGGAGTCACTTCTGGATCAGCCGTTTCGAGAAGTTAGTCTCAGCTGACGATTTCTTCCGGCGAACGGTTCAAAACACGTGGCGTCAAACGAAGCGAGAGTAGTTCCAGTGCCTCAATGACCAAGGAGAGATCACCGGAATCTTCACTCGCAAGAGCTTGTGCAATCGCTTGGTCAATCGGTACGTCCACTTTGCTTCGAATCAAACTCGCGCCTCCGGGGGCTTCACGCACCAACGTTCTTCGTCCATCGTCGGGATCGGACACGGTTTCGAGCAAGCAGTGTTCCACGAGCGTCGCCGTCGCTGCCGACACTTGACTTTGTGGCAATTCAGTTCGCTTCGCAATTTCTCCAATCGAGGAATTGGGGAACTCCAACACGTCAATGAGTACGGCCGTGACGCTGGGTGGAAACGCGCTGACGGCGGAAGCCGGCAGGGTTTCCATGCCCAATTTCGCGAGCTTTCGACCCAACAAATAAAGCTCAAGTGCATTCATCGTCATGAGACTACGCCATGGCCCCTTCCCGGCAAAACAAAAGCATCAACTTGACGTAATCGTTACCAGCGGCATCCGCTCGCGCCAACGGTGCGCGAGATTTCAACGTCAAAAGGAACACGCGTCATGGCCCGCTCGACGCGGTCCATCTTCTTAAGGTCCTGCCTGGTGGGCGCCAAGCGATTGGCCGGCATGGCGCTGCAAGAATTACCCACGTGCCGATTCGTCGAACAACCAACTGCCAATTGCGCATTATTTGTCTCGGAAGGACGATTTCCCCGAATTTTCGGCGCTCCGGTGAATGCGGTGGCCAAAATCAAATGAACTTTTCCCCAGAATTGACCTAAGTGGTGGTGGGAAGCCCCAGTGGTCGATGCCAGAGTGCTCTGAGTGTTGATTCGTAGATGGTGTGTAGTCACATCGAAAACGATACATCTAATCCGATGGAATGTCAAGCCTTTTTGTCACGTGGCGATTTCTTCAAGTGAAAATCCCCCGTCTTGGCCAAATGCTCGATTTCAGACACTCGGAATCGAGGGGCTAAACAATTGCCAGTGCCCCTCTGAAACGACTTCGACGGCACCTCCGTCCACTTTGACAGCTGACTGATCATCAATCGCGTATGTCGGGGCCGGCACCCCGGCGGCCCACTTCTTCACATTCGCCATGGAATTGTCCTCGAATATTGGATCGGGATTATCGAGGTGCACCGTTAGCGCGAAGTCGACGAATCCAAGTGCCTTTTCGCTCGTTGAACCCATGTCGCTACCTGCTGGCACGAACTGAAGGTTCCATTCGGCGTCACAGTTATAGGGGGTCATCACAATGCTCCCCGCACTCACCCCTACGTAAACCAAACTTCCAAGCGTTGGTAAAAGCTCAGCGAGGCCGGACTTTTGCATCCAGTAGGACAAATACAAAACATTGCCACCCCAAACCAGCAACGCGTCCGTCTCTTGAAGCGTGGGCACCCAACTTTCTCGCTGAATGCTCGGCAGCGCCGTCAGTTCAAGCAGACCCAACGACTTCCAACCGAGGTCACACAGCGGACTCTTGCCATTACCGCTTATTGCTCTCCATGCATTCGTCCCGCCGCCGGGGAAAGGATAAATACCGGTCGGAATGAACAGAGCGCTCGACTCCGAGATTGGCTTGCCGAGCAAGTCAACAAGTGCCTCGTTGATGCTCGGGTTCGAGATGCCACTAGAAGTAAGTAGAAGTTTCACGGCGTCCTTCAATCGTTTCAATGAAGCATGACAGGCCGTGAAGGATCGCTGCTTATTTAGCGAGGACTTTTACGTTCAGATCTGAAGTTGTCGTTCCACTCTGGGTGAATTCAATTTTGAAGGTGACGATCAGGCCAAGTTGCACCATGTACGCCTCCACCACTGATGCCCGAGTCTTCGCAAGTGACCCATTGAGGCTCGATGCCGGAAGGGTCGCGTTTCCAACAAGGATTAGGGAATCAAAGTGCTTCGCCTCAATCACATTGACCACATCGTCAATCTGACTTTTGAGAGCGGGAGTGAGAGCGGAACTGCCCAGAGCGAATGAATGAATCAACGCAATTTCTTGATACGAGGGTGTCACGACTGGCGTACTCACTGGAATTGCAGTCCACTGGGCAAAGAGCGTGACCGAACCAGCCAGCGTGTAGGGCGAAGTGAGAGGACTACCGCCGCTCGCGGCGGTGAACCAACCGTCAAAGATGTAGCCAGGATACGTCGGCGCACTCGGCAAGGTGACGCTGGTGCCGTCAAGACCACCGAGCGACGAAACAGCACCGCCGCCTTCGGCATTGAAACTCACGGTGTCGGTCACGTGAGGCGTCCACTGGGCGTAAAGCGTTGTCGTGCTCATGGGAAAATAGGGGTACGTGACTGCAACGCCGCCGCCTTCGGGCTCGACGAACCAGCCGTCAAAGGTGTAGCCGGGATACGTCGGCGCACTCGGCAACGTCACGTTGGTAAAACCAACAGCGGTGATGGGTGCAACTGCGCTGCCCCCTTCGGCGTTGAAGTTCACGATGTAGGTAGGTGGTGTCGGAGTGTTGTAGGTGATCGTCACTTGTGGATCACCTGTTGCGCCCGTGGCATTCGAACCAGTTCCCGTCCCGGAGGTCAAGGAGCAATCAATTGCTGAGGGGCCGCTCGTGTAGGTGGAGGAGCAGTAGTCAACTCCACCACCACCACCGGCACCGCCAAAACCGTTACCCGGGGCACCACCACCACCACCGCCGTTATAGCCGCCACCGCCACCGCCCGCACCACCGCCGCTGATGGCGCCACCACCGCGGCCACCTACACCGGGACCTGCGACAGTGAAGGCGTTACCGTCACTGCCGTCGTAACCACCGTTGACGGAAGATCCGTCGCCGCCCGAACCAACGTTGTTAGGCGTCGCCCCACCACCACCAATGCCGTTGCCAGACACGAAGGTATCAATCACCGTGGCACCCGCCGAGCCCGGCGCGCCCGCGTTGCCACCCCCGCCGGAGCCACAACTTCCATTACATGAGTCGTGGCCGCCACCGCCACCACCGCCAGCAGCGACAACGAGTGGATCGCCAAACGTAGCGCCGAGACTCACACCCGACGCGCCACCGCCTGAACCACCGCTGCCGGTTGGTCCGGCGCCACCTGCGCCGCCGCCTTCGTCGACACAGACGTCAAAACTGGTCTGGCTTGGGGTGAGTTGAACAATGGTCGCGGTCTCTTCGTCGCCGTGGCCGCCGGCGGCGCCACCTGAAGCTCCCGCCGCTCCAACGGCGTCCACCTGAACGCTGTTAACCCCGTAAGGAACCACCCACGTCGAGCAACCTTGTTGCGTGAACGAAACAGTCGTGACTGAGGGAGTTGACGACCCCGCTGATTGCCCACCTTGCAGAATCAGTGTCCCAAATGCCCCTGCGAGGAGCGGAAGCGCCAGCAACAACCGAAGTGTCCTTCTGACGAGCGGACGCTCGCCGTCTCGTACCACTTTTGGCGCAAAGAAGGATCTTCCGACGTTCCTGCGTACTTTGCCCACGGCTGTCTCATTTCTCGACGGAAGTTTCGAGGCGACGTTCTCAGTGCTCTGATGTTCGCCACCTGCCTCAAAAGGAATCTAGGCAATCATTGATGCACTGTCAACACAAGTCAGCGCAAATAAAGCCCGACCACCAGCGAAAAGACAGTTCGAAGGGCAGTGACACACGGTACCGCGCAAGCAGTTAATAGATCGAGGCGGTTTGGAAAGATGACTTTGACGGCCAAAGAAACAGGACAGCCGGGCGTTGAACCGGCGGCACACTTTTGCGAAACCGTGTTGGCAAGGCGAGCAGGTTCAATGAAGTGGGAGAACCTCTAGGTGAGGCCTCCGAGGAGGTCGAGCATATCTTCGGCGTGTTCTTCTTCCACGGCCAAAATTTCCTCGAGCATGCGACGCGTTGTTGGATCGCCGTCGCCCAACCACGCAATGATTTCGGTGTACGACGCAATCGCCACACGCTCGGCAACCAAGTCTTCTTGAATCATCTTTTTGAGTTTCGTAGAGGAGTTGTACTCCGAATGGCTGCGCTCTAAGAGCGTTTCTGGGTTGAAATCTGGCTCACCGCCGAGTTGGCTTATGCGAGCAGCTATTTGATTCGCGTGACCTTCCTCTTCACCGGCGTGCTGCAAGAACTCATCCGCGGCTGGTTGGGCGTCAATTCCCTTGGCGGTGTAATAGTGACGCTTGTAGCGAAGTACGCACACGAGTTCGGTCGCTAAAGCTTGATTAAGTACGTAGAGCACTCGCTCTAGATCAGCGCCGTAGGCGTCGGTCACCGAACCCTTGTCCATGTTCTCCCTGGCACGCTTTCGCAACGTTTCGACATCCGTCAGAAATTCCTTCATTGCGCGCGTCCCATCAGTGGTTTAGTTTCCGTCGACCGTTCGTCTCGATTACTGCCTCTCGAAGTCACCGTGCGACTACTGCAGTTAACCGCGTATCGATTGGACTATCTAGGGCCACATGTCACAGCGAAGATCAAACACTCAAATAGTCAGCGTGAATCAAGTATCCGCTTCAATTTCAAAACCCACCAGCCAGTGCAATCCGAAGCGGTCGATGACGTGACCGTCAAAAGCGCCCCAGGACCGTACTTGCAGATCATCAACGACCATTCCGCCTTCGCAGAGTCGCGTGAACCATTGACGAAGGGTTGCCGAGTCGGCCGTGCCGAGAAGGGACAGCATCAGTCCTTCGGCACGAAACGGAGGCTCCCCGCCGCCCACGTCCGCGCCGTACAGCGATACCAGGGAATTAACGAGGTACCCGTGCGCAATCGCGTCACTCGGTCCGTCAGTCCGACCGAATTCAGCAAAGGTATGCAGCTGCGTTTCGCCACCGAACACGTTGGCGTAAAACGACAACGCCTCACGCGCGGTACCGGGAAAGTGAACGTAGGGCGTAAGACCTGCCACGTCATCGATCGTATAGGGCTGTTTCTTAAGGGCACATCTTTTTCAGTGACTACGCAAGATTTCTACCAAGCAAAAGAAACGTGGACCGTCGGGAAGAGCAGCAAGTGTCCAGTGACAATCCCGAGGGCGAGGAGCCAAATTCCTCCACCCAACAGCCACTGGTGTTTACCCTTGGGCCAAACACCACCTTCTCTGCCAAAGAGCTCGAGGAGACCAGCAATAATACCCGGAAGCAGCAGCCACAAAAAGTCTTGGCGGATCGTCGACGAACTGGGATGAAAACCTTCAAGGTTCCACACCAGAACAATGCCAACGACCATGCTGCAAAAGAACATAAATAATCCACGAGGTAGCCACTTGTTGAGCGTTGCCGAGTTCGGCAAGTTGTCTTCGAATATTTTCAATATGGCCGGGACACTGAGCAAAATCGCGGCAACAAAGAGCGTCGTGCTCAATCCAAAAAAGGGCACGCCCACTAAGACGTAGATGGCAGCTCGAACGACCAATGCCGTCCCCATCCAGCGTCGCCCAGGCGACACCAATTTGTCGGGCTGGACCATTTGCGTTCGTTCAGGGTAAAGATGATGGGCAATGTCTTCGAGGACAAGACGAGCGAGAACCGCACCGTACACAATCCAACGGAAATTGGAGATCTCTGTCGGCGTGACCAACGTGAGACCCGAAAGACCATTCAAGGCCTTGAGCATCGAACTACTCGCAAACGCGACGAAAGGGGGCATCATGACAAAGTCAAAGAAGCGTTCAGCACGCTCGTTGGTACTTGTTTCTAGGTTGCGACGAAGAGGACGAATGACGTGCGCGAGAAGAGAAATCGCGGCGAATAAGACGCCCAGACCAAGCAACGTTCGAAGGTCCGACCACGTCTGAAAGCCACCGGTCACCAAGGTCGCAATTGCAATTGTGAGCCACGCAGCTGCCCCGGCCGCTGCGTCACATATGCCCAGAATCACAATCGCGACGAGGAGCGGAAACGCCGGAGCGAGTCCCGCCGAACCGTGCGCCGTGCAGGCCACCAAGGCCGTGATGACGCCAGCCAACCAAAGAAGAAGAGCCCCCGATCCAAACATCGCTCTCGCCCAGGTTCCATCAAGCAACACCCTCGGTGCCACCGCCGAATAACGACCAACGACGCCCGGCCACACTTGGCCGATTTTGTCGGTCCAGGCAGTAAAGGGAGCACGCCACGTCCAACTACGGTCGCCAATGTGCGTGCCCTCAATTTTGAGACCTTTTAACTTCTTGGTGGCCGCACTCGATGCACTGGTCTTCTTCGTGTGTTCACGTCGTCGACTACCAGCAATGCCGCCCGCTCCGGCAATCGCCAGTATGGCGGCACCGGTAACGAGAACGGCACTACCGCTCGAAGGATCAGCGGCGATGTTGTAAGCGGACCGGTGGTAACGAAGCGCCTGCACCAAACGAGGATCATTCGCCACAATGGGAGCAGTAACCGTTCCCGGCTGAGCAACGGACGTTGCCACGCCCTTTGACTCTTCAAAGCCACCAAGCACTTGCGCCGTCTGTCCACCCGCGACACCTGTGGCCATCACCTCGTGCATGCCGTCTTCTAGGCCGGCCGGAAGTGTCGTCGTGCCGGAGTATGACCCGTCAGGTCCTACTTGAACCGACAACAACGTGTCGGGCGTTGAATGGACCGTAACTACGAGAAGCGAATTGGGCTCTAAGCCGGTGGCTTGCACCACCACGAGGCTTCCCGCAACGAGTTGACCAGCGCTTAACTCGAGTTGCAGCGTGATTTGATTATCCCCCGAGCTCGCAAAGATATCGGGGCTCGGTCCCGTCGGCGCCACCGTTGTTTTGAGAGCACTCGGAGGAATGGTGGAAGGCGTCGTTGTTGGTGTCGTTGTTGGTGTCGTTGTTGGCGTCGTTGTGGGAGGCGTGGTCGTCGGCGTGGTGGTCGGAGGTGTCGTCGTTGGTGTTGTGGTCGCTGGCGTAGGGGGCGTAGTCGTCGGCGTGGTGGTCGCAGGTGTCGGTGGCGCTGTCGACACGACACGAACTGAAGAAGACGCGACACTCGAAAGTCCTTGGTCGTTCGTCGCAGTGACACTGAAGAAGTAGGTGTCGCCAGGAGCAAGACCTCCAACTGTCAGCGATGTCGATGTCCCCGCATCGAGCGTGGCAACTGTCGCACCCGACTCGCTGACGGTGTAGTTGGTGATTGTGTTTGAACCGGTGGACGCTGGGGGCGACCACGTGAGTCTGACTTTTCCATCGCTCGCAGATGCCGCGACGTTGATTGGCGTAGAGGGAGCTCCAAATGGGACCGCACTTGTCGACGTCGACGCCACACTCGAAAATCCTTGATCGTTCGTCGCCGTGACGCTGAAGGAATAGGTGTTGCCAGCGGTAAGGCCCGTGACATTGAGCGACGTGGCGGTCCCGGCGTCGAGCGTGGCGACCGTCGCACCCGACTCATTGACGGTGTAGTCGGTGATGGAATTTGATCCTGTCGACGCTGGCGGCGACCACGAAAGTTTCACTTGTCCATTGCCGGGCGTAGCGGTCACGCTGAGAGGAGGCGAAGGACTTCCAAAGGGTAGGGCATGCACGGACGAAGACGCTACGCTCGAGAGCCCTTGGTCGTTCGTCGCTGTGACACTGAAGAAATAGGTGTCGCCAGCGGTGAGGCCAGTGACCTTCAGTGACGTTGCGGTCCCGGCGTCGAGCGTGGCGACCGTCGCGCCCGACTCATTGACGGTGTAGTCAATAATCGAATTTGAACCCGTGAAAACCGTGGGCGACCACGAGAGTTGCACTTGTCCTTTTCCCGACGTCGCCACCAGGCCATTCGGTGGGCTCGGATTCGTTGCGGGAATGACGGTGTTCGTAGACGAAGAGGCCACACTCGTGAGTTGAGAATTCGTGGCAGTGACACTGAACGAATACACCTGCCCGTTCGTGAGCCCGTACACCGTGCAGCTGAGGAATGACGAGCTGGCAGAAACCGTGCAGCTCTTCGTAGGGTCAGAAGTTGCACTCACGGTGTAGGACGTAATTGCACTGGAGCCCGCGGTAGCCGAAGCATTCCACGACACGGTGGCTTGGCCATCGCTGCTTATCGCCTTGGGCGAAAGAGGAGCACTGGGCGCAACGGCGAGGGGAATGATTGAGGTCTGACACGAGTTGAAACTCGAGACGTCGCTGTTGTTCGGGTTCGTGATACTTACGGGAAACAGTCCCGCACCCCCATAGGCGTAACTGCCCTGTGTCGTGATGAGGGTGCCATAAAAGTTACCGCCGTTGTAAAACAAGAAACCAGGGCCCATGTAGAGAAAGGTTCCGCCCTGATCAACGACTTGAAGTTGACTGCCGCTCGAATCAAAAAGTACGAGTTCCCAGTCACTCGCTCCGGAGTCGTAGACGAATTGAAAGTAATCCGTACTGGCGAGTTGCGACGAGGTCAGTTCCAGACCACTGGACGAATTGTAGGGAAGTCGAAAGCTCGAAGCATCCAGTGACTGCGACGGCGGCGATCCGGTGAGACCCCACTGCGTGTCAAAAACTTGATTGATACCGAACTCGCAACCCGCGAGCGATCCCGTATGGGCTTTCAGCGTTTTAGCGTGCACGGCCGCCTGGGCGCCGCCGTCGACGAAGAAAGACGTGGCGAACGTGAAACCAAGAATGGAGACGGCGAGGACTAGTAAACGTTGAACGAATCGCACGAACGTTCACCTCCTCCGTCTCAGGCCCAACAGCGTCGTGTTGCACCTTTCGCTAACGGGACCTCGAAAAGCTTGATGGCAAGCAACTTTTGTGACCAGAGTAGTCATATTCTGCCTCGGTACACTTTCTAGGTGACCAAGGCCGGGGATTCTTCAACCATCGTCAACGTTCGTGCCACTTCGGGCGTCGCTTTCTCGAATCCCGGTCGAGACGTGCAGCGCGTCGGAACGGCCAACTTCCTTGGTCAAGATGTCTCAAAAATCCACGGACCGGTGTGGGCCGTGCTTGGTAATTTGGGCGACAGTCAGTGCTACCTCGGCGTCAACCAAAAAGTGGAAGCGGTGCAGGCCGCCATGTCGAGGCGCATTGCCAACGACAACCGAGACAACCGCCTCATTGCTCCCACTTTCACTATTGGCGTATCCGATGGTCAATTAAACGGAACACCAGAAATGCGCTTCTCACTCATTGGGCGAGAACTCGTGAACGACGCTGCGTCGACGCACCTCGCCGCCAATCAAGTTGAGGGAATCATTGCGGTAGTGGCATGCGACAAGCCACCGGTCGGCACCGTGGCGGCACTTCTTGAGCACAATGTTCCTGGTGTGATTCTCTCCGACGGATCCATCAAGCCCGGTCACAATCCACGAACCGGTGAGCGCATAGACCTCGTTACTGCTTTTCAATTTGCCACTAATCCCGACGAGGAAGCTCGGGCCGAAGTGACGCTCAACGCCTGTCCGGGTCAGGGCAGCTGCGGAGGCATGTTCACCTACAACACGATGCAGACCTTCATTGGCGTGCTGGGTCTCGAACCACTCCACATGATTGCTCCACCGTCCGACGATCCTCGTCGACTAGAGATCTTCCCCGACGAACTCGTTGACTGTCTCGTGGCCATGACCAACAAAGGCATTCGCCCAAGAGATATCGTCACGCCGGCGTCGCTTCGAAACGCCCTGATTGTTGCCATGGCGATGGGCGGTTCGACGAATGTCATGTTGCACAGTGTCGAAATCGCCCGCGCCGCGGGCATTGATCTTTGGACGCAGGTTCTTAGTCAGGACGAGTTCAACGCGTTGTCGCATGATCTGCCCGTCATTGTCAACATGCGTCCCTTTGGTGAGTACTCAATGATCGATGTTGACGCCGCCGGCGGTATTCCCACCGTTGTGCACGAGCTGATGCGCGCTGGCTACCTTGACGCCAGCACTGTTACCTGCACCGGTGAAACACTCGCCGAACAAATTGAGCGCTTGGCGCCACCGCTGCCGGACCACGAAGTGATCTTCTCAGTAGAGAAACCTTTTAAGGAAACCGGAGGACTTCGACTCCTGCGCGGCAATCTCGCTCCGGACGGCGGCGCCATTTTGAAACTCGCCGGGGTTGAAAGCGGCATCGTCGACGGTATCTTCACCGGTCACGCCCGTGTCTTCAATGGCGAGCCATCACTGATCAAGGCACTGGACGAGCGACCCGATGATTTTCAAGACAACGACATGGTCGTTATTCGCTACGAAGGTCCACGCGGCGCACCCGGCATGCCCGAGATGCTCGATCCCACTTCAAAGATCACGTCGTTGTGTCGCAAACGAGGTATCACCATTGCCCTAATGACCGACGCAAGATTCTCCGGTGGTTCCGTTGGACTGGTCATTGGTCACGTGGCACCCGAAGCTCTTCTCGGCGGACCAATTGCCCTCGTTGAAGACGGTGACACCATTACGGTCGACATCAACCTCGACCGCTTGGACTGCGCTGAACTTAAGGACCGAAAGATCTTGTCGCGTCGAAGCGTCGCGTGGGAAAAACGAGTCAAAGCTAACGGCGGACTGCACCCCGACGCGGTAGACGTCACACACCGAGTCTTACAGCGGATGCGCAACACCGCTCTTCCGGCCCTTCGCGGTGGAGGAATGTCCGCAAGCTAAGTGTTCGCGAGACTGTTCACGCATAACGCGCAGCGACGCCCTTGCTTTCGCCGTGGTGAGCTACCGCAAACGCCAAATCCGCTAGCAACTCATCAACCACGCTTCGATGCGCGGGCGACAACATGAGATGCAGTCCGTAGGGCTCGACGTTACGGTTCAGGTACCAACCCTTTTCCTCCATGACGTCGGCCACGGCGTAGAGGTCAATGCGGTGACTTTGCAAAGCCAGCAGTGGTCCAATTGGATCACCCACAATCTCCAGGCCATCTATTGCTTCGATGCCGCGTCGCAAATGTTCCGTGGTCGAAAGAAGCTCCGCGACAATGTTCTTGTAGCCATCAATACCGAGGTGCTGCATAACAGCCCAGGCCGCAACCGCTGGCGCGGCGGCTCTCGCTCCGGCGATGGCCGGTGTGGCGTAGAGGCCGGATCCCCACCTCTCGTAGAAGAACGTTTGGTGCCAAACCCAGTCGTCGTCACGGTGCAGAATTACCGATGCCCCCTTGGGGACATAACCGTATTTATGCACATCCATTGAGATCTCGGTTACTCCTTCAACACGAAAGTCCCAGGGAGGCACGTCGAAACCAAGCATTTCCATAAACGGCAAAACAAAGCCACCGATGCAGGCATCGACGTGACAGGCCGCACCGTACTCACTGGCCAACGCTGCAAGTTCCGTAATCGGATCCATGATGCCGTGTGGATATGAATACGCAGCGCCCACGACCACACAGGTTCGATCACTGATGAGACTTCGCGCAGCCGAAACGTCAGCACGGTAGTCCTCGTCCAAAGGAATCTGCACGAAGTCCAGGTCGAAATAGTGAGCGGCTTTTGCGTACGCCGGGTGAGCAGAAACAGGCGCCAGAATCTGTGGTCGTTCAATACCGCGTTGACGAGCCCGTTCGCGGTTCACCAACATCGACATCAAAATTGACTCGGTCCCTCCCGACGTCATTGACCCACCGTGGCGCTCCGTTGGTGAGCGATGCGCAAGGTCGCCGGCCACGGCAATGACCTCGCGCTCCATTTCGGCGAGTCTTGGAAACCGCAAGGGGTTAAGCGCGTTTGAAAAAAGAAACCGCTCATAGACGTCGTGAGTCAGAGCTTCAAGTTCTGGGTGACCCGTGGGGTACACCAGGCCAAAGAGACGTCCACCGTGTTCGTCGGGATCCTGCGCCCGCCGTGCATCAAGTTCGGCCAGGACATCGGCAACCGGTCGTGACTCACTCTGCACGGCCTAACTCTAAGCCAGCCAAACTAAGAAGCCATGGTGAAGTCCGGCGTGAAACGTGCAAAGGAAAATCAAGCCGTGGGCTTGACGAGTCCTCGCGCAATCAGACTCTCGGCGGTCGCCAGCACCGCCTCTTCTTTCGTTGCGGGCTTCCAGCCAAGAACAGTGATGGCCTTCGCACTCGTGGCAATGCGTTGGTGACCGAGTTCCGGTGTGACTTGGCGAAGTGGCTTATCAAAGATTGACGCCAGTCGAACGACGTAGTTCGGGATATTGCGCTTAGGAATTCTCTTTCCTGCGGGCCCGAGTTTTTCTCTTAGTAGTGCGCCCATATCAGCCATCGAAAGTATTCCTTCACTCGTTGCAAGAAAACGCTGACCGTTTGCTTCCGGAGCGAGCATCGCGAGAATGTGCGCAGTTGCCACGTCGCGAACGTCAACTGCCTGCATCGAGAATTTCGGATAACCCGGAATGGCTCCATCGACAATTCGGCGCACAATTTCCACGGACGAAGCAAAATCGTCGCCGAGCACGGGACCAAAGATGCCCACAGGGTTGATCACCACCAGCTGCAGTGCGCCGCCCTCTCGGGCAATGAAATCCCATGCGGCACGTTCGGCAACTGTCTTTGACTTGACATACGGCTCAATGCCGGGTCCATCGACGTTGGTCCAGTCCTCTTCCGTGAAGACGCGATTCTTGTCGTCTTGGCCGTAGCCAACAGCCGCGAATGACGACGTCATCACCACTCGAGCAACACCAGCGTCACGCGATGCGCGAAGGACCCGCAAGGTGCCATCGCGGGCCGGAATAATGAGGTCGTCTTCGTGCTTGGGAACATCAAGAGGAAACGGCGAGGCGACGTGCAAGACGTAGGTGCAGCCCTCGACGGCGGCATTCCAGCCGTCGTCGGAAGTGAGATCCGCCGTAACAAAACTCAGTGGCGCGTCCGAAGCAATGCCCGCGGTGGCGAGCACTTCACGCACGCCGGCCTCTTTGGCGAGCGAGCGCACGGTGGTGCGCACCTCGTAGCCCTTCTCCAGCAACTGCACAATGCAGTGGCCCGCGACGAAACCCGAGCCACCAGTAACGAGAACACGATTTTCTGACATTGACTCGCATCATAGGAAGCGAGGCGTCACTGCGCTACATGACTCAAACTTTCGTGGGCCCCGCATGGAGAGACGAAGCGGCGGATCCCTTGGGACCCACCGCCGTCAAAGCCAAGAAGCTTTCTTGGAAAACCTAACTAGGCCATCGGCGGATACACGCTGCTGACGTAGTTATCTACTTCGGGCTCGGTGAGTCGACTGGCAATAGCGAAGTAGTAGATCGCCAGACTGAAGACCGCAATCACGCCGAGGTCCCACCAAAGATGAAGATCACCGTTGCCGCCGACCCAGACGTTGGAGAGCTTTCCGATGCCGCCAATCATTCCGCTTTTCCCGAATCCGCCAAAGTACGAGATGATGCCCATCCCCATGAAATACGGCGCCAGCCACTTCGCTGCGCCCCAATCGATCTTCGGCTGATTGGCATTAAGGGTCAGAGCACGCGAAACGCCCATGAGCAAGAAACCGAGCACCAAGGTGACCATCAAGGTTGTGTACGCACCCCAGCCAGCCCAGTAGACAATGAAATTGGCCAGCACGAACGACAACGGCGCAATCACCGTCGCGCCCGGCAAACGATACGAACGGATCAGATTGGGCTTGGACTTTCGAAGAGCCCCAAGAGCCAAGGGCGCACTCGCGTACATAAGGACGGACGCGTCGGTCACGATGCCGACCAATTTGGCCCAACTGGGGAACGGCAGCAGGAACAACAGTCCAACAATGCTCGTAATGATCACGCTCAGCACCGGAATCTTGGTGCGGGGCGACGTCTTTTCAAAGGCGTCGGGAATGTAGCCGTTCTTTGAAAGCCCGTAACTAATGCGAGACGCCGACGTCAGATAAATAAGTCCCGTACCCGCGGGTGAAATCACTGCGTCCACGCGAAGTATCCACGCCATCCAGGCAATGCCCGCCACTTTTGCAATGGTGTAGAACGGCGCGCTCGAAAGTCCCGCGTCGTTCGCCAAATTGGCCCACGAGTGGTAATGGGCAATCGTCGCGGGGTTGAGTGCTCCAATGAAAGCGAACTGCGCGAGGATGTAAATTAAGGCGCCGATAACAATGGAACCAATGACCGCCCGCGGAAGGTCGCGCTGCGGATGCGCGGCTTCGCCACCAAGTTGCACGGCCTGTTCAAATCCTAAGAGGGCAAAGACAATGCCTCCCGATGCGATGGCTTCCAAAATTCCGTGGGCCCCGCCATCGACACCGTGAACGAAGAAACCGCCTCCCGCCGAGAAGTTGCCGCCGTGGAAGTTCGCGAGACACAGAACAATGACGGCCAAGATCGGCACCAACACTTTCCACGTCGTAATGCCACTATTCGAGTCGGACAGCAGTCGCACCCCAATGAGGTTGATAACCACAAAGAACACCATCAAAAGGACGGCAACCAAAATGCCAACGCCTGAGAGTGTGCCCTTGGAACTGTTGTACCAAGAAGAAGCCCATGACGCACTCGACATGTACTGAATGGCCGCCAACACTTCAATGGGGGCGACGGACGCAGCTTGCAGATAAGCGAACCAACCAAACGACGCGCCCGCCAAACTTCCGAAGGCGTAATGAGGAAACCGACTGGTTCCACCCGACACCGGAAACAAGCCGCCGAGTTCGGCGTGCACGAGCGCGAGCAGAATTACGATGACCGTGGCAATGCCCCACGAAATGAGCGCCGACGGTCCCGCAATTGTTACCGCGACAAAACCCGCGAACAACCAACCGGATCCAATGATGGACCCCTCGGATGCCCACAACAAACCCCAAAAACCAACTTCACGATTGAGACCCTCGGAATTGAGCCCTGCCTCGCTCAGACCCTGAGCGCCATCCAATGTGCTCGTCATTTCGAAACTCCCCTTTTCTTTTGACTTCACGAATTAATTGTTTGCTTCGTAACTCCCACTGCAACCGGTGTTAACCGTCGGGTCGCGCAGAGCGGCCGTTCGTGCAAGGAATTTAACCCCACGCCGGTAACCCCGCGTGTTTCAAGAGTGTTTATTTTCAATCTCTAGGTCAACTGGATACACGAACGCGAACCGCCGCCCATTCATCGACCCACGTCGTATGGGGTCCAAGGACTCGCCGTACTACTAGTGCAGCAGCTTTATCGGAAAGTCTGACCGCGAGAGGGGATCAAGGAGAAACCGAGGATGAAATTCAGTCGCTTTGCAAAATTCTTGTCGTCGACGTTGAACCCGCCCTCTTCTTCTCATTCGCCGTAAGGCTCAAAGAGGTTGGCCCCCGAGCAAAAGCTCGACGTCAACGTTTCCTCGAACGGCATTGGAATAAGGGCACACTTCGTGGGCGTCCTTAATGATTTGGGCCGCAACGTCGCGATCAGTGACACTAGCGATACTGACATCGAGCACGACGCCCAAAACAAAACCACCGCTGCCATTAGGAGAGAGCGTCACCTTCGAGTCAATGGCCACGTCGGTTACCTCGAGGTGCTTACGTCGCGCCACGTTCATGAGAGCGCTTTCGAAACAAGCGGCATAACCAACGGCGAATAATTCTTCGGGATTCGTTCCGCCGCCCGCACCGCCCATTTCGGTAGGTAGCCGCAGATCGACGTCAAGTTGATTGTCTTTCGTGTGACCATGACCGTCGCGACCGCCGGTGACGTGTGCCTCGGCCGTATAGAGAACTTTTGCCATGTGTTGTCCTTCGTACGTTGTGGTGCTGATTTGGCACTCTTTGGCACGTTAGTGACGAACGAGAAAGTTATGCCCGCCTCGAGAATGGCCCTCGTTCTTCTAGTCCTGTGCGAACTGACGGCGAAGAACGGCCGGTGCTTGCAGTAAATAACTCTCGAGCAACAGTGACGAGAGCAGGTCTTTATCGACGTCGTCAAGTCGAATAAGCACGGATCCATGACCGTCGTAGTGCGGCGCGCTAAACACGGAGCCGTCGGATTCGGCCAGGAGAAATTCCTTTTCATCAATCTCGCAGTAAACGACCAGGACTTGCTTTGCCTTGACGTCACTTTTTTTCCAGTCCCGCTCACCCCAGAGTCGACAAAACATCTTTCCGCGCACCTTGAGAGCGGGCGTTGCGTACGAGGTTGACTCGGTCACTTCGGGCCACTTGGCGCAAATTTTTTTCACCGTGTTGAAAGTAGCCACGTCGTTCCTTTTTATACCGAATTCCGTCGAACTACTTCGTTGGCTTTTCAGTGACCACAAAAGGATCGCCGAAAATGTACTCATTGAGCAAATAGTTGATTTCCTTGATTGACAGAGCTTCGGTGTAGGCGGTGTGGAGAAAGAAACGTGAGAAGTCCACGCTCTGCAACGCCTCGAGAGCCCGCGGATCTTTCAGTTTCAAAAACATCTGCGTCGTGTTCGGCAGTCGGAGAAACTCCGTCTTCAACGTGCCACAGCCAAAGCCAAAGATCGTCAACGAAACATCCGCGTCAACAACGCTGCAACGTTCAATCAGGCCACAATCTTGCACGAACGTCAAATCACGGAGACTGCTTCGTCGCTGCCAGTACTGCACGCACGTGCGCAGATTATTCTTGTCGGTGACCAGTTCGCCGTTGGCGTCCACGTAATCAATGCTGAGGTCATCGTCGCGAACCAAGTGAAACCGACGATCAAGCTTGTTCTGCACCGACCATTTTCGCCACGACCTCGGCACAATGAAGACCACAAACTCCGACGCCGTCGCCGCGTGATTGAAGAACGGAATCGACAGCGCATTGTTTCGTCCAAAAGGGGGATTGGAGACCGTTACCGCGTCGCGAAACGACAGCGTTTGGCTAAGAAAGTCACCGCGTTGCACCAGGGGGTGAAGAGGTTCAATGTCATAACTGACAAAACTTGTTACACCAAATTTCTTCGCTGCCTCCAAGAATGAGCCCGATCCGCCCGCGGGCTCGAGCACAGTTCGCTTTTCCAGGTCGGGCACCATTGCCAACACGTTGGCCATGACCTCGAGTGCCGTAGCCGCAGGCGTATAGAACTGCTCTTTGCCGGTGACGCGAGTATTGCCCTTCTTCGTTCTCGCGGAGTGCTCGACGCTCATTGCTCCAGTCTGTCTGAGAACGTTGGCGTCAGAGTTGTTCGTACGTGCCAACAATGACCGCGCGGGCAATGGCTTGGCTAAAAAGATTGAATCCCAAGTACGCCGGTGAAGCACTTTCGCCAAGTCCCAAGGTCGCAACGGGCAGGGCATGAACGGCAACAAAGTAGTGATGAGGACCGTGACCCGCTGGCGGCGCGGCCCCAACGAATCCTCGAAGGCCAGCGTCGTTCAGTAATGTCAGCGCACCACTTGGAAGCTTTGGGGCCCCAATCTCACCCGCACCCGCGGCGAGCGAGGTCACCGACGAAGGAATGTCCGCCACCGCCCAGTGCCAAAACCCCGATGCCGTGGGGGCGTCAGGGTCGTAGATCGTCACGACAAAACTTTCTGTGTTCGTGGGAAAACCACTCCACGAAAGTTGTGGCGAGGAATCGCTGCCTCCCGCGCCCATCAGTCCACTGACTTGGGCTAGCGCCAAATCGCCACCGTCGCGGAAACTCTCCGACGACAACTGAAATGTTGGCAGCGCCGGTAGTTCGTCGTAAGGGTCTCTCATCATTACGCCACACCTTACATATGCAGTGTGCTTTGCGAAGCACACTTTCCAATGGTTACTTGTTCAGCACGACCTTGAGAGCGCCCGTTTCGCTGGCCCTCGAAAAGACGTCGTAGGCCTTCAGCATTTCGTCCAACTTGAACTGGTGACTCACGAATTCCTTGGCGGGAATCCGGTGATTCGCCACGAGACGAAGCAGCACGGGTGTCGAATAGGTGTCAACGAGACCCGTCGTGATGCGGACGTCGCGACTCCACAGAGACTCGAGGTGCAACGGCGCAGACTTTCCGTGCACACCAATGTTCGCCACGTGTCCTCCGGGGCGAACCAGTTGGGTACAAAGTTCAAATGTGTCGGGAACACCCACCGCTTCAATGGCAACGTCGGCACCCAGACCATTGGTCAGGTCCTGCACCATCTTGACGGCATCTTCACGACCGTTGTTGATCTGAATGTCCGCGCCAAATCGCTTGGCCGCTTCCAAACGAACATCGGCGAGGTCAATCGCGATGATGTGTTCGGGCGAGAAGAGCGACGCGCCGAGAATGGCCGAAAGGCCAATGGGGCCGGCTCCCACAATGGCAACCGTGTCACCCGGTTGGACGACACCATTTAAGACTCCCACTTCGTACGCCGTGGGAATGATGTCCGCGACCATAAGAACTTCGTCGTCGCTCACGCCCTTAGGAACGAGATACGTTGAGTTGTCAGCGAACGGCACTCGAACCATTTCGGCCTGCGTGCCGTCAATAAGGTGACCCAGAATCCAACCACCGCCACCGAGACACTGGCCAAATTTTCCCTCGCGACAGTAGCGACACTGTCCACACGACGTAATGCACGACACGAGCACGCGGTCACCGACTTTGCGCGTCTTTACATTCGCGCCAACTTCGGTCACGGTACCCACGGCCTCGTGGCCCAAGATGCGACCTTTGGTGACTTCTGGTACGTCACCTTTCAAAATATGCAGGTCTGATCCGCAAATGGTCGTCACGTCGACGCGAACAAGCGCGTCGGTGTCGTCAATGATTTTTGGGTCCGGTACGTCTTTCCAACTTTTTTCGCCGGGTCCTTCATAGACAAGTGCTTTCATGATTCCTCCAAAATGGTCCTCACTAATGAATGTAGGAATATCGACGTTTTGTTGATTGGGGGCCAACGTCACAAAATCAATTCACCTACGATGAAGAAGCTTCGGGGTCGTGGGGGAACCCGAAAAGAGAGGGGCCAAAGTGTCTGCATTGAATGTTCAACACCAGCCGCAATTAAACGATCCTGGCGTTTCCTTAGCAATCAGTTTGACGCCGCCGCAGCAAGGGCGCCTAGGCGTATTCTTTCGAATTTTTCTCCTGATACCCCATTACGTGGCGCTCTATCTACTCTTCTTCGTCGCCGAAGTGGTCGTGGTCGTGGGGTGGTTCGTCGCCTTAATTCTCGGACGCGTTCCCACGAGCTTTCAGGTTCTGCTCACGGGCATCCTTCGTTATTTCGCCAACGTAGGCGCTTATGGCTCACTCCTCACCGGTACCTTTCCGAAGTTTCGCGTTTCGCCAAGTAGCGACAGCGCGGTTGATTTGAACATTCGCCACGATCCTCTCAACCGATTCGCCGTATTTTTTCGGATCATCCTGAGCGTCCCCAGCTATCTCCTCTCAGTACTTTTCAGCGTGGGCATCGTTATCTTCATCGTCATTATGTGGTTTTGTACGCTCTTCACGGGTCGAGCACCACGTGCGCTGCACCAGTGCGTGGCCACAATTCTTCGTTATTCCATACGTTCCCTTGCCTACGTCTGGCTACTCACTCCTAACCAGCCCTGGCACGGATGGCGCGGTGATGCGCAGAGCAATGATGAACCCCGCACCGAAAAGACGTCGTACTTTGCAATATCTTCGAGCGCGCAAAACCTCGTCGTGGTCGCCATTGTGTTGTCGGTGCTCTATTACGTCCTCACCCGAGCGGGAAGGCTGTAACCGGCAACAAGACAATCGTTGCGCCTGGCCTGTCGTGACAAGCGAGGCCAGCAACTCTCCATTCGGTCCCCAAAGATTCACTCAGGGACTACCTGCGTGTAGCCACACTTTCACGTGGGGATTACTCGACGGGCGTACGTTGCAAACGTGGCGCGTTTACCTTTTCTCCTCTCCCTGTTGAAAATCCCGCGCGCCACTCTTCGAGATGGGCGTGAATGATGTGTCCGCTCCTGGCCCCCGAGCGGTCAATGGTTGATCCCGAGGGACGCGTGGTCGTCATGGTGGTTGAGGACGAACCGAGTTACCTTGAGGCTTTGAACATTGGACTCACCGTCGAAGGCTTTATCGTCGTGCCGGCTTCGAACCTGCACGACGCCCGCGAACTGTTTTCATCCATGAAGCCCGATCTTCTCTTGCTGGACGTGATGTTGCCCGACGGCTCGGGCATCGATTACTGCCGCGAAGTGCGCAGTGCATCGAACACGCCGGTGATCATGGTGTCGGCTCGACACGAAGAAGTGGACATTGTCCTCGGCCTCGAATTTGGAGCGGCCGACTATGTCACAAAACCCTTTCGCATGCGCGAGCTCGTTGCTCGCATGCGCGCAGTTCTTCGTCGCTTCGAACCCGACGCCCAAAGTGAGACGCTCTCCTTTGGCGACGTTCGTATTGACGTTGGTCGACGAGTGGTTTCTCGAGGCGGCGACGTCATAGACATGAGCCGCAAGGAATTTGACCTCCTCAATTTGCTCGCGAACCGACTCGGTCAAGTCGTCACGCGCGAACAGTGTCTCGACGCCCTCTGGTGGGGTCAAGAACTCACCGACACCCGAACACTCGACACGCACATCAAGCGCGTTCGACAAAAAATCGAAGTTGACCCGGCGACACCTCGTCATTTGCTCACGATTCGTGGGGTCGGGTTTCGCCTCGATCCCTAGAAGCAGGCCTAGTCTTAGACCATGCAGATAGGCGACGTAGCACCAGACTTCACGCTTCTTGATCAACACGGGGCTTCTAGAACACTCAGTTCGTTGTTATCGAGTGGTCCGGTGGTGCTGTTCTTTTACCCGGCCGCTATGACCAAGGGTTGCACGAAGGAGTCGTGTTACTTTCGCGACCTCGCCGCTGAATTCTCCGCCGCCGGCGCCCAGCGAATTGGGATCTCCATGGACAACGTGGAAAAGCAACTCAAGTTCACCGATGAAAACGGTCTCGATTATCCGTTACTCGCCGACGTCGGTGGCCACGTGGCGAAGCTCTACGGCGTCAAGCGAGCCCTCGACTTTTTAAAGGTGAAGCGCACGACGTTCGTCATCAATACCGACCGCGTCATTGTGGACGTGATTACGAACGAAATGAATATGAACGTGCACGCTGACCGGGCTTTGGCAGCCCTTAAAGCCTGAGTGTTACCTCGCAAGTAACGCCGGAGCGGGGTCACTCAAAAAGCGACCTACGTGCGAAAGCACGCCGGACGCCAATGCACCATCAATGTGACGATGGTCAAACGAAAGTCCAATCTCGACCACGTCGCGCACAACCACTTCGTTGTCGCGAACCCACGGCGCCTTGGCAATTTGACCGACGACCAAAATCGCCGACGTGCCGGGCGGCAAGATCGGCACGGCTCCATCAACGCCCATGGGTCCTACGTTGGTGATCGACAGAGTGGTGCCCAGCATCTCGGCGGGGGTTGTTGTGCCGGCCCGGGCTTTTGTCACCAATTGATCAAGTGCCAACGCCATGTCGACGAGGTCCAACTGATCGGCGTTCTTGATGTTTGGGGCAAGAAGACCTCGCGGCGTGTCAGCCGCAATACCGAGGGCCACGCTTCGTCGAATAATGACGTCGTTGTTCGCGGCGTCAAAGCTTGAATTGATTCCGGGGTACGTGCGAGCGGCGTCACACAACGCCAAAGCAACGATCACAAGCGGTGAAAGTCGAATGTTGGCGAGTGAAGGTCGAGCTTTTAATGACTTCACCAAGTCCATTGTTGGTGTGGCGTCGACACGAACCCACACGGCGGCGTGTGGTGCGCTGAACGCACTTTGCACCATGGCCTCGGCCATGGAACGAAGCACACCTCGCACTGGAATTCGTTCTTCTTTAGGGCCCGAGTCCCAAGGTTCGAGGTCGTGGCCGACAAAGCGAGTTGGGGCATTGGACGGCGCGGACGGTGTTCTTCGTTGCGTACCTGACAACGCTCGATCCACGTCGTCTCTCGTGACGAGTCCATCGCGACCGGTGCCCGGCACCAACGAAATGTCCAAACCGTGTTGCTTGGCGTAGAGGCGAACGGGTGGCGTCGAGCGCACGTGCGCCGCGGTGACAACACTCGCCACCGACGGGGTTGGAACAACTGGTCCGAAAGCTGTGCTGGTGGATGGGGCCCGGCGATGTCGTCGCGTGGCCACCTCGTTTTCTTCGGAAGTCCCATAGCCCACGAACACGGCGGTGCGAGCAGTGGGCTTAACAGGCGCCGGCGTGGCACCACTCGAGGAGTCGTCACGTACTTCAATTTCAATAAGGGGCTTTCCCACTTCAATAACGTCGCCCACTTGTCCGTGCAGTTCAGAAACGACGCCCACGAACGGGCTCGGCAGTTCCACCGTGGCCTTGGCGGTTTCAATATCAACGAGTGGTTGATTGAGCGTCACGGTGTCGCCGACGCTCACTTTCCACGTCACAATCTCTGCTTCGGTGAGCCCCTCGCCCACGTCGGGCATGAGAAACGTGCGGTGACTCATAATCCGTAGTCCATCGAGCGATCGATAGCGTCGAGAATCCGGTCGACACTCGGACGAAAAGCGTCTTCAATACGAGCGGGTGGATACGGGGTGTGATATCCCGACACTTGCAAACCCGGCGCGCGAAGCGAATAAAAGCATTCCTCGCTCAGACGGCGAATGATGTCCGCACCCATTGATGCGGTGGGCGGTGCTTCGTGCACGACGATAAGCCTTCCGGTCTTTTTGACCGAGGCAACCAGTGGCGCAAGATCAAGGGGCGCCACGCTTCGAGCGTCAATCACTTCAACGGAGCGTCCTTCCGTGGCGGCAACCTCGGCGGCTCGAAGAGTCGTCTTCACACTCGGGCCCCAGGCGACAACCGTGACGTCAGAACCTTCTCGTACGCGGTTCGCTTCAAAGAGACCTCGACCGGGGTTATCGAGATCAACGTCGCCTTTTTCCCAGTAGCGACACTTTGGCTCACAAAAAATAATCGGGTCGTCGTGGGCAATCGCTTCTTGAATCATCCAGTAGGCATCGTGCGGCGTCGAACACGACACCACGCGAAGTCCCGCCGTGTGAGCAAAATACGCCTCGGGACTTTCCGAATGGTGTTCCACCGCGCCAATACCGCCCGCAAAGGGCAAGCGAATCACGATACCCATGCGGTAGACACCCTCGGTTCTCGAGCGAAGCTTCGCCACCTGGGAAACAATTTGATCAAAGGCCGGATAGACAAACCCGTCAAATTGGATTTCACAGACCGGTCGGTAGCCACGAATTGCGAGACCAACGGCGGTGCCAACAATGGCCGATTCAGCGAGGGGCGAATCAATCACGCGGTCCGCCCCAAAGTCTTTTTGCAGGCCATCGGTAATGCGAAAGACGCCGCCTAACTTGCCAATGTCCTCGCCCATCAAGAGGACCTTGGGGTCATTTTCTAGGGCCTTTCGAAGCCCGGCGTTGAGGGCCTTTGCCATCGTGAGCGACGTCGTCGTCATGACGTCACCGAACTCACGCCGAGTTCAATCATGTCGCGACGACCATCGTCGATCAACGGATGGGGGGCGGCGTAGGCATTGTCGAAGATAAACGTCGGGTCGGGATCAGGCAGGCTCAACAGATCGTCACGTAGTTTGAGCGCGATTGCTTCTGCTTCTTCTCGCACTTCTTCGAAGTGGGAGTTCTTGTATTTGTATTCACGAACCAGCAGCGCCTTCGTGCGCTCGATCGGGTCGCGGTGCTTCCACACCTCGACTTCGGCGTCAGTGCGGTAGCGCGTGGGGTCATCTGACGTCGTGTGCGGACTCATGCGGTACGTGAACGCTTCGACGAGCGTCGGTCCACCACCTTCGTGAGCGTTCTCGAGTGCGCGTTTCGTTACCTCGTAGACCGCGAGGACGTCGTTGCCGTCGACGCGAATCCCGGGGAAACCAAAACCCTCGGCGCGTCGGTAGAGCGGAATCTTCGTTTGCAGTGTCGAAGGTTCTGAAATAGCCCACTGATTGTTCTGCAAGAAGAACACCACCGGAGCGTCAAAGGACGCTGCCCACACAAAGGCTTCGCTGACGTCACCCTGGCTGGAAGCGCCGTCACCAAAGAACGCGACACTCGCTTCGTCGGTACCGTCTTTTTGGATGCCCATGGCGTAGCCCACGGCCGTCAGCGTCTGATCGCCGAGCACAATCGTCGGCGTTGAAAACCGGTAGTGCTGGGGATCCCATCCACCTTGGCTGACGCCACGAAAGAGACGCAACATGTTGAGTGGCGGCACACCGCGACACCACGCAATTCCGTGCTCACGGTAGGTAGGAAAGCCAAAATCCTTTTCGGTCATGGCCCGTCCACAGCCAATTTGGGCCGCTTCTTGTCCCTGCACCGGTGCCCACAGCGCGAGTTCTCCTTGTCGCTGCAGTGACGTGGCTTCATTGCAAATACGTCGAATAATCGTCATATCGCGATAGAAACCGAAGATCTCGTCGACGCCGAGAGAACTCTCGTAGTCGGGGTGGCGAACGCGCTCCCCTTCGGGAGACACCAACTGCACGAGTTCAGACTCGTTCATCGATACTCCTTTGCACCGCTTTCTAGGCCAACCATAACGCACCCCCTAAAGTCTCTTCGTGGCTCGCCTGTTCGTCGACATAAGTCCGCTGCGCGATAGCCGAGATTTTCGGCTTCTCTTTGGTGGACAACTTGCCTCGATGTTCGGCAATCAAGTCACGCTCGTTGCCATTCCCTACCAGGTGTATTTGCAGACGCACCAGAGCCTCTGGGTCGGACTGACTGCGCTTATTCAGTTGCCCTTTCTCGTTATTGGTTCTCTGTGGGGCGGCGCCGTGGGTGACCGAATAGATCGACGTCGAGTACTGATGTTCGGGTCGGCGGTGCTGATGTTCGTCAGCATCGGACTGGCCCTTAACGCGCAATTCCACGACCACGACTTGGTGTTGTTGTTGGCGCTCGCGGCGCTGAGTTCAGGATTTGGAGGTTTTTCCAGTCCGGCGAGAAGTGCGGCGATTCCTCAGTTGGTTCGACAAGACCAGCTCGTCGCGGCATATTCCATCAACCAGATCGTCATTCAACTCTCGAGCATCGTGGGTCCGACGCTTGCCGGACCCTTGCTCGCCGTCAACGTCGCATTTTGTTATTGGTTCGACGCGGCAACCTTCGTCGTGTTGTTGCTCGCCACCTCCGCGCTTCGACCACTACAACCGCTCGGCAATGCCGCCGCCGTTTCTATCTGGAAGTCCGTCAAACAGGGTGCGACGTACGTTCGCGGACACGTCATGGCGCAGTGTGTCTATCTCGTTGATCTGAACGCCATGATTTTCGGCATGCCGACGGCGCTCTTTCCGGCGCTGGCGCTTGTTTCATTCCATGGCGGCACCATCACGCTTGGCTTTCTCTACGCTGCTCCCGGCGTCGGTGCCTTCATTGGTGCTTCCACCACGGGATGGGTGGAACGCATCAAGAAGCGAGGTCGGGCCGTTGTGTTAGCCGTCGTGATTTGGGGAATCTCGATTGCGATCTTCGGGTTCTCACATTATTTGTGGTTAGCGCTGATCTTCTTAGGTATCGCCGGCTGGGCCGACGTCATTTCAGCGGTACTTCGAAACACCATCTTGCAAACGTCCATCACCGACGAATTCCGCAGTCGTCTCTCGTCCATTCAAATGGCGGTGGTGGCGGGCGGGCCGCGTCTTGGCGCCTTTGAGTCAGGTGTCGTCGCGAGTTTCTCCTCGACGGAGATTTCCATTGTCTCGGGCGGTATTGCTTGTGTCGTGGGAGCGTTCGCTCTCGCGAAGTGGCGTCCTAGTTTTTGGACGACATCAACCGCTGACTAACGCGCGCGGAGTTGCACGGCACGCCGCTTGGCGTTCGTCACGTTCGCTAACTGACCACACGCCGCGTCAATGGAGCGTCCCCGCGTGTTGCGCACCGTCGTGTTGATCCCTCGCTCAATCAATCCGTCGCGAAAATCCTTGACGGTCTGTGTGGAAGATCCCATCACCAAGTAACCCGGCGTGGGATTAAGAGGTATGAGATTCACATGCGCGTGAAGTGGGCGCGCGTAGTCAGACAGTTCGTCCATTGCTTGTTCGGTGTCGTTTACTCCGTCAATAAGCGCCCACTCAAAACTGAGTCGTCGCTTGGTCGTGTCATTCCATTTCTCGCAGGCTTGTCGAAGTCGCTCCAAGGGGTAGCGACGATTAAGGGGCACGAGTTCGTTTCGCGTCTCGTCGTTCGCGGCGTGCAAGGAAACAGCAAGCGTGAGCGGGAGTCCCAAAAGTGCCAGACGTTCAATGGCCGGCGCCACACCAACCGTGGAAACCGTCAAGTGTCGAGCGGAGAGTCCGCGGTACTCGTGCAAGCGTCGAACGACTTCAACCGTCACGGGAAAATTCGCCAGCGGTTCGCCCATGCCCATGAACACAACGTTTGACAGTCTCCTCGGCGCGGCGGCGCGGGCGGCGAAGAACACCTGCTCCAACACTTCGCCAACGTTGAGTTGTCGAGTAAAGCCCGCTTGCCCCGTGGCACAGAACGTGCAGCCCATGGCACAGCCCGCCTGCGTGGAAATGCACACGGTGACTCGGTCGTCATAGGTCATGAGCACGGTTTCGACAGTGGCCCCGTCGGCCATCTGAAAGACCCACTTTCTCGTGGCTCCAAGGTCGCTTTGAACGTCCTCGAGGGCGACGACGCTGGGCGCCAGTTCAGTGCTGAGTTTTTCTCGAAGGGCCTTGGGAATCGTGGTGATGGCCCTTAGATCAAGGTCCTGTTCCCACAGGCCTCGCCAGACTTGATTAACGCGGTAGCGAGGTTCGTCGCTCATCAAAGAAGCCAGCTCGTCGGGGGTTATTTCATAAGGCGAGCGCACGCTTCGAGGCTAGAGGACGAGGTGGGTCACAATTTCCTCTAGGTTCTCAGGGTGACTCTGCGCTAGGACACTGTTGCGCGCAGAACAAATAAGGGGAGAACCATCGTGGAATTAAAGAACACTTCATCAGTCGTTACGGGCGGCGCGTCGGGTCTTGGTGAAGCCACCGCCAAGTTGCTCGCGAGTCGCGGCGTCAAGGTCGTTATTGCGGATCTCAACGACGAGCGCGGCGCGGCCATCGCCAAGGAAATTGGCGGCACCTACGTGCACTGTGACGTGACAAACACCGACCAGATCATTGAATCCGTGGAGGCCGCAAAGAAGCTTGCTCCCCTGTGGACCGCCGTGAACTGCGCCGGCATTGGTTGGGCCACGCGCACCATTGGAAAAGACGGCGAGTACGCCTCCGCTCACGACCTCGATCTCTACAAGAAGGTCATCATGATCAATTTGGTGGGCACCTTTGACGTCTGTCGCATCGCCGCCACCGCCATGAGCCACAACACGCCGGACGTCGACGGACTTCGTGGCGCAATTGTCAACACTGCCTCGGTCGCTGCCGAAGACGGTCAGATTGGTCAAGTTGCTTATTCGAGCTCAAAGGGTGGCGTTGTGGGACTCACGCTTCCTCTCGCCCGTGACCTCGCGGCCATTGGTGTTCGCGCGAATTGCATCTTGCCAGGTCTCATCGACACGCCGATTTATGGCACCGGTGCAGCGTCCGACGAATTTAAGGCGCGACTGGGTGCCGGTGTTCTGTTCCCGAAGCGACTTGGATACTCCGAAGAGTTCGCTTCGCTGGCGGTGGAGTTGTTGTCGAATAGCTACATGAACGCCGAGTCAATCCGCATTGACGCCGGTATTCGCATGCAGCCGAAGTGATTCTGAGCAAACTGCGTTACATTCACTAAATGCCCGTTACCGGAGAATACGAACCAAGTCCCGCCCAATGGGTACGCGACCAAGTCGAAGAATACGAAGCTTCCGGAGGGACCAAAGCCAACACGCTGCGTGACAGCGGCATACCCATCATCATCTTTACGACGCTTGGTAATAAGAGCGGCAAGGTACGAAAGGTTGCCGTGATGCGCGTGGAGCACGACGGCGAATACGCACTCGTTGCCTCCAAAGGTGGTGCACCCACGCATCCGGTTTGGTACTACAACCTGGTAGCGAACCCCGACCACGTCGCCATCCAAGACGGTCCCGCACCATTTGACGTCGTCGTGCGAGAAGTGAGTGGTGACGAGAAAGCGGCATGGTGGGAACGAGCCGTTGCCGTCTATCCGCCGTACGCTGAATATCAAACCAAGACGGATCGCGAGATTCCTGTATTAATCGCGAAGCGTAAATAGTCACGACATTCGACTACGACAACGTCGTCTTAAGTAGCGATTAATTTCAACCGTTCAGCAATTGCGGTGAGTTCCAAGTCGGAGCTGGCTATATCCCACACCAATTGAAAAGCTTCATCATCGCTCAACTGTGGAGCCCGTGAATTTAGATCACAAAACACCACTGTGCTTAACCACGCCAGCCGTTTATTGCCATCCACGAGTGGGTGATTATTTGTCATCGAGTGGAGCAACGCAGCCGCCTTCTTGTCGAACGTGGAATAGGCGTCCTCACCAAAAGCGCTGGACCGTGGTCGATTAACGGCTGAATCCAAAAGTCCAAGATCCCGAATTGGACCAATTTGCAGCGCCCTGATCATTTCCACAACGTCCTCGATGTCGAGGTACTCAACTTCGCTCACGCCGAGCCGAGTCGCTCCAAGACATCGCCCCAACGCGCAATCATTCGTTGCGTTGAATCGCTGACGCGAGTCACATGCATTGAGCGTTCATGTCGATCAAGCACTGCCCGTCTGATGACTTCTTGTTTAGATATGCCTTCAGAGTGGGCAAGCGATACCAATGCATCTTCGAGTTCCTCGTCAGTTCGTACGGTAAGGGCCATAGGGAAATGATACCACTTTGGTATCATTTAGTATGCAGTGTTCGGAAATCCTCGAAGTCGGTGAACCTGACTAGATACTGTCGGGCATGTCCTCGAATCGCGCGTATTGATTGAGGAACGCCAACTGCGCGGAACCCGTTGGACCGTTTCGGTGCTTGGAGACAATGACCTCGAGCAGCCCTCGGTTTTCCGGCGACACCTCGGTCATCTCCGGGCGGTAAAGGAAAATAACAACGTCAGCGTCTTGTTCCAATGATCCCGATTCACGAAGGTCCGACATCATTGGACGCTTGTCGGTTCGAGTTTCCAAGCCTCGCGATAACTGCGAAAGCGCAATTACCGGACACTCGAGTTCACGGGCCAGGATCTTCAAACCACGACTCATCTCCGCTACTTCGACTTGGCGATTCTCCGTACGCGAACGCGAACTCATGAGCTGCAAGTAGTCGACAATTACAACGCCCAGCCCACCGTTTTGCTGCTTGATACGTCGAGCTCGAGCTCGAACGTCCATGACCGTAAGGTGCGGGTTGTCGTCGATGAATATCGGAGCATCGTGGAGAGTTCCCACGGCGTCCGTGGCCCGGGTCCACTCCGCGTCGTTCAAATTGCCGATCTTCATATTTGAGGAGTCCACCCGAGCAGTGGACGCCAGGATGCGCTCGGCCAGTTCGTTCTTGCTCATTTCTAGGGAGAAAAACAGCGCCGGACGACGAAGTTTCACGCCGACGTGGGTCAATATCCCAAGCGCAAATGCCGTCTTACCTACCGAGGGACGAGCACCAACAATCGTCAGACTCGTGGACTGCAGTCCGTGCAAGATCTTGTCGAGCGAGCTATAACCAGTTTCGAGTCCAGTCACCACCCCGCGGTTTTCACCTCGTGTTTCGAGCGTGTTCATCTCGTCAATGAGTAGCGGCAGCAGACGCGAGACCGTGTCGTAAGCACGGTTGTCTTTAATTTCGTTAATGCGTCGCTCGGCGTCATCAATCAACGCGTCGACGTCGTCGATAGCAGTGTAGGCATCGTCAGAAATTTGCCCGGCGGCGCCAATAAGTCGACGTTGTTGCGCCTTCTCTCGAACAATCGTGGCGTAGCGCTCGGCACTCGACGCCGATGGCGTGTTCATCTGCAGTGACGTCAGCAAACTCGGCTCAATGGACGGAGCACCGCGCTGTTCGAGACGCGTTGACACCGTGACAAAGTCCACGGCTTCGCCACTATTGACGAGGTCAATGATCGAAGAAAATATCTGCGCGTGCAATGGACGATAAAAATCCTCGGCCTTGCACATTTCGGCGGCGACTGACACCGCGTCGGGCGACAACAACATGGCGCCGAGAAGCGATTCTTCCGCCACAATGGAATGCGGCGGTACGCGACCCCCCGACGAGTTCTGATTCGTCGGAAAAGTAAGCGTGTCGATCTGAGCCATAAGTCCTCAACTGTCGCAGGATGAAGCTGTGTGTCGCTAGAACAACAACGTGGGTAAAAACCTGTTGATATCCACGCGTCGCAATTTTGTCACCAGGGTGTAACAACGACGATAAAACAGCACAATGCCGGGGTCAGGGACCCCGGCATTGAAAAGCAACGAGGCAAATTACTTCGTGACAACCTCGAGTTGCACGGTGGCGACTACACCATCAAACAGTTCTGCTTCTACTGTGGCGGGCCCCACTTCTTTCAAGTGTTCCGTCATCTTGATTTGGTGGCGATTCAGCGAAATGTTGGCGGCCGTGCGAATGGCGTTCACGATGTCGGCTTCGGTGACTGAACCAAAGAGGCGACCGTTGGACGACGCACGTTGTTCAATGGTAAGACGAAGTCCCTCAATGACAGATCGCTGCGCTTCGGCGGATTCGCGGTCCTTTTGGTCACGCAGGTCACGCGACTTTCGCATCATGGACGCCTGGTCCTTCATGGCGTCATTGGCAAGGAGGGCGGCTCCCGTGGGCAACAAGTAGTTGCGCGCGTAGCCGGACTTCACCTCCACAATGTCACCGCGGCGTCCCACGCCCTTTACGTCACTGCGGAGAAGAACCTTCATTCGCCGGCCTCCACTTCCACGAGTTCTACTTCTTCGACTTCAACAACCTCAGGATTGTCGTGAGGCTTCGCGTCGATGTCGTAACCCACGACGTCGGCCAAAGTCTTTTCTTCGACGTCACCGTCACGGTCGGGGCGAGGACCACGAGGCCCTCGGTCGTCACGACCACCACGACCACCACGACGCTCGGTCACGGTGCGCTGGGTGTAGGGAAGAAGCGCCAATTCGCGAGCCGTCTTAATAGCGTCGGCAATGTCGCGCTGGTGCTGTTGGCAGTTGCCCGATACGCGACGACCACGGATCTTGCCGCGGTCAGAGATGTACTTGCGAAGTTGCGCCAGGTCCTTGTAGTCAACCGTGCCAACACCGTGCGCACAGAACGCACAGGGCTTCTTCTTCAGTCGACGATTGTCAATCTTCGGCGCGCGCTTGGGCGGTTTGGGGTTATTAATACGGGGCATTAGAAGGGCTCCTCATCAAAGGCGTAGGTGGATGGTTCGTTGGTGCGAGGTTGGGGCGCGGGACGATCGTCGGAACGAAAGTTGCCGCCCTCGGGTCGAGGCGTCTTATTGACGACGGCCGTGGCAAAACGAAGCGACGGCGCAATTTCGTCGGCGTTGATTTCAATGATTGAACGCTTGTCGCCTTCGGGGGTTTCCCAACTGCGCTGCTCGAGTCGTCCATTCACAATGACGCGTGTTCCCTTCGTGAGTGAATTCGCCGCGTTCTCCGCCATAGGCCCGTAGGCCGTAACTTCGAAGTACGAGACGCGCTCTTCCCACTCTTGGGTTTGACGGTTCTGCCAACGACGGTTCACGGCGATGGAAAGTCGCACCGTGGCTTGTCCGGAGTTCAGAAACTTCAGTTCGGGGTCGCGGGTGATGTTCCCTACGACGGTGATGGTGTTATCGGCCATGTCAGCTCCTTATCAGTGCGACGTGAACCTACGCCTTCGCCGTAACACGAGTTGCGGCGCGGGTGTCGGGTTGACGAAGAATCTTGAAGCGAAGGACTTCGTCCGAGAGGGTCAGCACACGGTCGAGCGCAGTAACCGTTGCCGGCTCACCGCTGAACTCCACCAAGACGTAATAACCTTCTTTTCGCTTCTTGATCTCGTAGGCCAAGGGACGCTTGCCCCAACGGTCGATGGCGCCAGGATTTCCCTCATTCGAGCGAATGGTATCCAGCGACTTATCAAGAGCTATTTGAATAGCCTGCGCGTCGACGGCGACGTCGAACACGATCATGGTTTCATAAGGCCTCATGGCCATATTCCTTTCCCTCTGGTCCGAATTACTTCGGGCTCCGCGGAAACGGAGCAGGGTTCATACTGCGTAATCCCACGTTTGTGGGGTTCTTCAGTGTAATCCAGAGCCGGGAATTTGGCTAATCGGTCAGTTCGGCCGGATTGGCGTAGGTCTCTTCGGCGCTCGGGAAACTGGCGTTTCGAACGTCTTGGGCGTACTTCGAAACGGCCTCGGTGATGAGCCCGCCAAGGTCCGCGTATTGGCGCACAAATTTGGCTGGCTTATTTTTGTTGAGTCCCAAAAGGTCGTGAAACACTAAGACCTGCCCATCGGTAAAGGGACCGGCACCAATGCCAATGGTGGGAATGTCCAGGGCATCAGTGACCAAACGACCCACTTCGGGCGGAACGCCCTCGATCACGATGGCAAACACTCCGGCGTCTTGCAGGGCCAGAGCGTCGTCAACGAGCAATTTCGCCGCGGCCTTCGTTTTGGCTTGGACTTTAAAGCCCCCAAAAGCCAACACACTTTGCGGAGTGAGTCCCAGGTGGCCCATCACTGGTATCTCGGCGTTGAGCAAAGCTTTCACCATCGGAAGACGAACGACGCCGCCTTCTAACTTCACGCTCTGGGCGCCCGCGCGAATGAGAATGCCGGCGTTCGTGACGGTGTCGGCTTCACTCACGTGATAACTCAGCCAGGGTAAATCCGCCACGACGTGGGCGTGGGGCTTCGCGTTCGCAACGGCTCGTACGTGGTGGGCAATTTCTTCGACGGTCACGTGCAGAGTGTCTTCGTGACCGAGCACCACGTTCGCGAGCGAATCACCCACGAGCAAGAGGTCCACGCCGGCCGCGTCGACGTAGCGAGCGCCGGGCTCGTCGTAGGCCGTGACCATGACAAGCGGGTCACTGCCGTTTCGACGCTTACGAGCGCGAATCTGTGGCGAGGTGACTTCGCTCATTGCCCGGCCTGCCTTTGACGGCGTGCTTTTCGTCCTCCAGCAGACCATTTGCGAACCAGGTGGTGAAAGGAACACTGCACGCAAACTTCGACCGCGTAGCACTGGACGGGATCTTCACGGCGTTCGAGTTGCAAGAGTTCGGCGCGAGACGTGGGACACGCCCCGCCGGCCGGTAGCCGTGAGCCAAAGACGTAGGTGATCTCTCGAAGCTCGGCGTCTTCACAGACCGGGCACACTTCGCCGGTCTTTCGGCCGAGATTCTTCGCCGCGCGCAACAACTCGGGGTGGGCGTCGCAGACGTCGTCTTTTTGAATCAGGCCCCGGCGTAATTTCTCCAACAGGGCGCGACGAACGAGGCCGAACTCAACAACGGCTCCATCGGCCGTAGTGGATCGAAACTGCGAGGTCATTACGTGGACATTACCCGTAAGCCCCAAAAATCGGGGATAAATTTGACCGTACCGTTCGATGTATCGATGTGATATACTCAATCGAGTGTTAGACATCGCCATCTTGGGACTGCTCATGGACCGCAACCACCACGGTTACGAGATCCGCGCCCAACTCCGTGACCGCCTGGGTCTTTTGGCGAACGTTTCCTTCGGTTCTATCTACCCCGCATTGGCCCGTCTCGAGCGCGAAGGCCTCGTCGAAGCGGTCGCTGCTCCAGACACCAAGCTTTCTTCGCTCTCCACAGGATCGCTCGCCGGTGAGCGCGCGTCACTTCGCTCTCTTCGCTCGGGTCCGGGTCTAGGCCGCAGGGGCCGAAAGGTCTACCAAATCACCGAACTGGGCCGCCAAGAATTCGCGACCATGTTGGCCGACCCCGCCACTTTGGACGACGCTCGCACGTTTTCGCTGCGCATGGCGCTTGCCAAGTACCTCACGCCGAGCCTTCGTATTGGTCTCTTAGAGCACCGTCGAAGCGACCTCGTTCGCCGACTTCGAGAAGTTGAAACGAACGCCCAAAACACCCAACTGGATTCCTACGCGAAGAGCGTCATGGAACACGCGGCGCAGGCCGTGCAATTAGATCTCGCGTGGATCGACAAGTTGTTGTCCACCGAAAGAAGTAACCCTCAACCGTTCGCCCACGAGGCGAAGTAAGAAAGGAGAGCCATGGCAAAGATTCGTGTGGCTATTGCTGGCGTTGGTAACTGCGCCAGTTCATTAATTCAGGGCGTCACGTATTACAAGGACGCAAAGAAGGGCGACAACGTCCCCGGGCTCATGCACGTTGACCTTGGTGGCTACCACGTTTCCGACCTCGAGTTCGTGGCGGCATTCGACGTCGACGCGAGCAAAGTCGGTAACGACCTCGGTAAGGCCATTGAGTGTGGACAAAACAACACCATCAAGTTCGCCACCGTTCCCGCCCTCGGCGTCATGGTCCAGCGTGGACCAACGATGGACGGCCTCAACAAGTACTACCGCGAAGTCATTGAAGAATCACCCTTCGAGGCTGTTGACGTGGCCCAGGCCCTTCGCGACTCAAAGGCCGAGGTGCTCGTGAGTTACCTGCCCGTGGGCTCCGAAGACGCCCAGCGTTACTACGCCCAGTGCGCGCTCGACGCGGGCGTGGCTTTCGTTAACGCCATTCCGGTCTTCATTGCCTCCGACCCCGTGTGGGCCAAAAAGTTCACCGACGCCGGTGTGCCCATCATTGGTGACGACATCAAGAGCCAAGTGGGAGCCACCATTGTTCACCGCGTGCTCGCGCGACTCTTTGAGGACCGCGGTCTGACGCTTGATCACACCTATCAATTGAACGTCGGCGGCAACATGGACTTTAAGAACATGCTCGACCGCGAACGTCTACAGTCAAAGAAGATCTCTAAGACCCAGGCCGTGACCTCGCAGCTGGAGATTTCCAACATGGAAGCCGACGACGTGCACATTGGCCCGAGCGACCACGTGCCGTGGTTGAAGGACCGAAAGTGGGCCTACATTCGCCTAGAAGGTCGCAACTTTGGTGACGTTCCTTTGAATATCGAACTGAAGCTCGAAGTATGGGACTCGCCCAACTCCGCCGGTGTCATCATCGACGCCGTTCGTTGCGCCAAATTGGCCCTCGACCGCGGTATTGGTGGACCACTGCTCGGGCCTTCGGCGTACTTCATGAAGTCACCGCCGGTGCAGTTCCACGACGACGTCGCTCACGACATGATCGATGCGTTCGCGGACGGTGCCGACAACCCCGTTTGGCCCTAAGGCCATTCGGAGTTCACACTGGCGCTCTCAGGACCGCTTCGCCCACCAGTTTCGTAGGCGATCTTTCGCGTCATCTTCACTGATGACGCCTTCGTCCATACGAATTTCCATCAAGAAATCGAGGGCTTCGCCGACCGCGCGTCCGGGCGCAATACCCAGCACTTCCATAACGCTCACGCCGTCGAGGGCCGGACGAATGCGACTGAGGTCTTCGGCTTCTCGAAGTTCGCCAATACGAATCTCCAGTTCATCCATGCGTTTGGCGAGCGTCGCGGCCTTTCGAGCATTCCTCGTCGTGCAGTCACAACGCGTCAGTTCGTTTAACTCTTCGAGCAGGGAACCCGCGTCTCGCACATAGCGACGCACGGCTTTGTCGCTCCAGCCCAATTTGTAGGTGTGGAACCGCAGGTGCAATTCCACGAGCGCGGTTACGTCGTCAATGACGTCTTGGGAATACTTCAGCGCTTCCATGCGCTTCTTCGTCATTTTGGCGCCCACGACTTCGTGGAAGCGAAACGTCACACCGTCTTCAGTAATGGCTCTCGTTTTGGGCTTTCCAATGTCGTGGAAGAGCGCCGCGAGACGAAGAATCAGCTGCGGCGAGGTCTTGTCGACGACCGCCAGCGTGTGAGAAAACACGTCCTTGTGCTGATGAATGGGGTCCTGCTCGAGGCGAAGACCCGGCAACTCCGGCAAAAAGTACGAGGCCAGTCCCGTTCGTTCAATGAACGACAATCCAATGGAGGGCTGCTCCGTGACCATCAGCAGATCAAGCTCGCCACGGACGCGTTCAGCCGAAACAATGGCGAGCCGTTCAGCGAGTTTCGTGGCCGCTTCTTCGATACTCGGATCAATCGCCAAATGGAAGCGAGCGGCGAAACGAGCGGCACGGAGCATCCGCAGGGGATCATCGCTAAAGAGCACTTCGGGGTCAAACGGCGACCGAAGACGTCGGGCACTGAGATCGCTGATGCCGCCGAAGGGATCGTGGGGGCCACCCACACTCGCCACGACGTCAAAGGCAATGGCGTTAATCGTGAAATCGCGTCGGCCGAGGTCAACGTCGAGGTCGTCACCGAACTGCACCGCTGGTTTTCTCGAATGATCGACGTACGCCTCAGAGCGGTACGTCGTGACTTCGGCTTTGTACGCGCCGTCTTTTAGAAAACCGCCAATGGTGCCAAAGGCGCGACCTTGTTCCCACAGCGAGGTGCACAGCGGCGCCATAATGCGAGCAATATCGTCGGGTCGAGCGTTCGTGGTGAAGTCAATTTCGTAGTCGCCCTCGCGTCGTGACTCACCCAGCAAGGCGTCTCGTACCGAGCCACCAACGGCGTGCAGGGAGAAGCCCGCGGCCGAAAAGGCTTGGGCAATTGGTGCGGCATCATCACGCAGTTCTTGCAGGGCTTCAATAGCATTCACTCTCGAAGAAGGGTAGTTCCCACACGGTGTGACGAGGGGGTGAAGGTAGCCTGTAACAGCATGCTCCCGAGTTTTTCAACCTGGTGGCGGGCGCTGTGCGTCGTACTTCTAAGCCTCGCGACGCTTGCGTGGCCCCAGGCGGCAACGGCGTCCACGTCGCGACCCGCGGTCCTGGTACACCAGGACGCCGTGGCGACTCTCCATCACGGGGTCGCCACCATTGCACTCACGCTGCACGTTGGTGGTGAAAACGACGACGGCACCACGGTGAATGTTGCTCTCTATGGCCGTCTCACCGCTCGCTCGCAACTGACGAGCATTTTTGATCAACAGAGCTCTCCCACCACAGCCCTCGACGCCACGGGGCCCCTCGCTCTCGATTGTCGAAGCAAAGGTGTGGCCAGCTTTCGCGTGGGGCTTGGACAAAACAGTCTTCCCTCGTCAAACACCAACTGCACGGGTATGAGCGCCGCCGCGCTCGACCTGCACTGCAGTGCCAATTGTGACGGGGTCTATCCGCTAAAGATCACGGTCTCCACGCAGGAACGAACGACGAGGATTTGGACCGTCGTCGCCGTCTCGTCGGCTCCCGTTCCCACGCCCTTGCACCTCGTCTGGCTCATGCGCTCAAGTCCGCTTTCCGAAAAAAATCTACAAAACGAGTTCCAGGTGTTGGCGGCGTTGTTGCAGCGGCAACGAATCCCGGTGGCATTAAGTGTGAGTTACGTCGGAGCGAATTATCTGCAATGGAACACCAGCGCCTACGCCCAAGGACTGCGAACCTCGATCACAAAGTTGCTCAGCACGCCCAATTCGTCACTGGTGACAAGTCCGCCGGGCAACATTGACTACGCGGGCCTCAGTGCCAACGGTCTGGCGAGCGAAGTTGCCGAGCAGTTGAAGGCCAGTTCTTCCATCATGGACGTCAAGCCTTCGTCGTTCGTTGCACTGAACGGACCCACGTCGCTCGCGGACCTCAGCGCACTTTCGGCGGCGGGCGCAAAGAACGTGGTGATTCCCGAAGACGACCTTCGAACACCTCCGTCACAGACGCTTACCTGGGGAGCGCCGTTTCGCGTGAGTACAGCGTCACCAACGCTGCTCGCGACGACGGACCAGCCCCTCAGTGCACTCAGTATGAATACGTCCTTAAGTCCAGGGCTCGCGAGCGCACTCTTTATGGGAACGCTGGCGTTCTTGCACTTTGAAGCTCCCTACGCCGCAAACGTTCGCACCGTGATCGTTCCTTCGTCGCTCAATGTTCTTCGGTCAAGTTTCGTCAGTGACATTGAAGTGGCCCTTCGCACGAATCCCTTCGTAAAGGCCGCCGGTCTCTCGTCGGTGTTTTCGTCATCGCTCGTGGGAACAAACGGTGCACCGAGCGTGCAAACACTCTCGAGCAGTCCCAGTTCTTCGTGGAGCCAGAACAACTACCTCAACGTTCTGCGCCTGACCTATAACACCACGTCGTTTTCGCAGGCCACTGCTTCACCGCAACCCGTTGACGCACTTCTCGTGGCTCGTCTTAGCTCGGAGATTGTGACGAATCCCGCCGAGCGTCAGTACCTCATTGACCAAGCCGCCACTGTTCTGAGCAATCAGTTGACCCAGTTCAAAGTCAACGAAGGTTCGATCACCCTCGCGGGTTCGGGTACGAGTCTTCCCATCACGCTCACGTCGTCCGCCAATTACGCCGTAACGGGCGTTATCAAACTCGTGGCGAGTCACCTTCACGCCCCGAAGAAGAATCTGGTCATTTCGCTCAGTCCGCCCACGAAGTCGCTTCGTGTTCCCGCCAACATCATTGGCGGCGGCAGCTTTACCCTGCAGGTGCTCTTTACGACACCCGACGGAAAACTCATCCTCGCTAAGGGCGCTATCCAAGTGCGAAATGCCCCCACGTCCATCGTGGGCTACGCCTTGAGCATTGGCTCGCTCTTTGTTATCGCTCTTTGGTGGTGGCGTACGCACCGGCGCACATCGAAGGGTCGCCACGCCAAATGAGTCCGACTCGTTCACATAACTCGCGAGTCTTTTCTATTGCGACGGGCACCCTCGCTTCACGCATTACCGGACTGGTGCGTATTTTGGTGCTCGCTTGGGTGCTGGGATTTTCACCCCTGGCTGACTCGTTCAACCTCGCGAACACCATTCCCAACATGCTCTTTGACCTCGTGTTGGGAGGCGTACTTTCGGCCACGTTCATTCCCGTCTTCGTTGAGCGTCTGGCGCGCGACGGCGAACGCGTGGCGTGGAAATCCATTTCGACGGTCATCACCGCGGCCACCGTGATGCTCATTTTCGCGAGCGTGGCGGCGTGGTTCCTCGCGCCCTACATCATCGACGGTTTCACCATTCTCAACCGCACGAGTTCGGGTCGAAGCCCCCACGAATTACTGCTCGAACAACACATCTCGACATCGTTCCTGCGTTGGTTCGTTCCACAGATTTTCTTCTACGGGATCATCGGACTTTCTACGTCGCTTCTTAACGTGCGACACAAGTTCACCGTGGGCTCGTGGGCGCCAATTGCCAACAATATCGTCTGCTGTGGCGTCTTGATCTGGTTCCACGTGGTGGACCCGGTGCCCACGCTCGCCAACGTGCACCAGTCCTCCCACCTCGCCTGGTTGGGACTTGGAACCACGCTCGGTGTCGCGCTGCAGTTCCTCTGTCTTATTCCGGTCATGTTGCGCTCGGATCTTTGGCGGCTGAGTTTTCGTTTTGACCGTCACGACGTGGCCCTCAAAGCCGTGCGGCGCCTGGGTAGTTGGACGCTGCTCGTGGTACTCACCAATCAGTTGTCGCTCTACATCGTGCTCGCCTTCGCCTTTGGAATTGGCACGCACGACGTGAGTGCGTACACCTATGGCTGGTCGCTCATGCAAATGCCCTACGCCGTTGTTGTGGTGTCAGTTCTCAATGCCTTGACACCGCAGTTAGCAGCGCACGCCACGAACGACGACAAAGAAGCCTTCACCCAGCGCCTGGGTTATGGACTTCGCCAGTCTCTGGTGATCATCGTGCCGCTTTCGCTCGTCTTGATTGTGCTCGCCCAGCCGATCGTGGCGATCCTTCTTAATCACGTGAAGGCTTCGCACGAATTAGCGGCGGGGACGGTCCTCGCGGTGCTCGCGGCGGGACTGCCAGGCTTCACGGTGTTCCAGCTCGCCATTCGCGGACTCCAAGCAATGCAGCGAGCGAAGGACACGTTCTTCCTCTACGTTGCTCAAAATGGTATGACGATTGCGCTGGCTTTCATCATTGGTCGCCACTCCATGGGCGCTCTCACCGCGAGCATTTCCATTGCCTATACGGTGGCGGCCTTTGCGGCACTGTGGGTTCTTGGACGCCAGCGCGTGCGACTGGGTTTCGTGGTGACCTCGCTCTACGTGCGACGAACCCTCGCCGCGTCACTCGCCGGCACCGTTGCCATGGTCGTTGTCTACAACATCAATACCTGGCACCAAGGTCTCGGACTCGTGGCGAGGTTTTTGTCGGCCGTTCTCGCGGGACTCCTCGTGTACCTCGGATGGATTAGCGTCTTTCAACGACGCAGCGTGGCCAGCGCTAGGAAGTTGTAAGTCACAGGTGGCAACCGTCAAGGGGGAACAATGGCCAAGATTCGTGTAGTTACCGATAGCGCGGGCGACATTCCGGTCGACCTCGCGAAGCGTCTCAATATTGACGTCATTCCACTCACCATCCGCTTTGGCGACGAGGAATTCGTCGACCTCGTGGACTTAACACCCAAGGCCTTTTGGGCCAAGTGCAAAGAATCGCCGACGCTGCCAGAAACCGCCGCTCCCTCGCCCGGCGCGTTCCAAGAGGCGTACGAACGCGCGCTCGCAGACGGTTGTGACGGTGTGATCGTCATCACGCTTTCGTCTGAGCTTTCAGCCACCAATCAGGCTGCCGTGATTGGTGGCGAAGCAATGAATGGTCGCATTCCGGTTGAAGTCATTGACACGAAGGCCGTCACGATGGCCGAAGGTCTCGTCACGATTGAAGTTGCCGAAGCCGCCGCGACGGGTGCCACCCTTGACCAGCTCTCCGAAATTGCACGAAACGCCAGCGCGAAGACGCACGTCGTGGGTACCATCTCCACGCTTGAGCACTTAGTAAAGGGCGGGCGCATCACGGGAGCAAAGGCCCTTCTTGGTTCCGTGCTCGCCATTAAGCCGCTTCTGCAACTACGCGACGGCATTGTGGTCGAAGCTGGTCGCCAGCGAACGAGAGCTCGTGCCCTCGCCGCCTGCGTCGAAGAAGCGGTGCGCGCACAGCCACTTCGCCGCATTGCATTGGTACACGGTGACGCCGACGACATTGAAGCCACCGTCGCGTCGCTTCGCACGGTCACCAGCGAATTCCCGTTGATCGTTGGCGACATTGGCAGCGTGGTGGGCACCCACGGTGGACCAGGCATCGTCGGAGTGTGCTGGATCTCGGCCTAGGCGCCCTTTCGCGCTATTAGGTTTGTGGTGTGGCTAAGGACGAATCGAACGAGCAGCGCGACGCCGTAGGGCGAATCATGGGGGTCGTCGACGACGTTCTTGACACCCTGCACGACCGCGTCATACGACCGCTTCTCATTGCGGGCCGTTTCGTGGCCTATGGGTTCATTTTGCTCATCGTGGCGATTGTTTTTCTGATCGCGATTCTCTTAGGTGCGTTTCGTCTGCTCGACGTTTACGCCTTTCACGCGCACGTGTGGATTTCCTATTACATCATTGGCGGTGTCAGCACGCTTGGCGGCATGCTGATCTGGCGAAAGCGTCGCCCGGTGGCCGTACGTGAAAAACGTGACTGAACACACCCGCGTACTCATCATTGGATCGGGTCCCGCGGGGCTCACGGCAGCCATTTACTCCGCCCGCGCCCAACTGGTGCCCATTGTCATTGAGGGTGAGCCCTCCTCCACGACCGATCAACCCGGCGGCCAGCTAATGGTCACGACCGAAGTAGAGAACTTTCCGGGCTTCATCGACGGGATCCAAGGTCCCGATCTCATGACCAATATGCGCTCACAGGCGCTTCGTTTTGGCGCAGAACTTCGTGTCACGAAGGTGCAGCGACTTGATCTCAGCCAGCGCCCGTTTCGAGCGTGGTTGACCGAAGACCATGACGAGCCCGCAATTACGGCGGACACGGTCATTCTCGCTACCGGAGCGAAATCGTTGATGCTCAATGTGCCCGGTGAGGAACGACTGCTCAGTCACGGGCTCTCCACCTGTGCCACCTGTGATGGGTTCTTTTTCCGTGGACAAGACATTGCCGTCGTTGGTGGTGGCGACTCGGCTCTAGAAGAGGCGCTGTTTCTCACGCGCTTTGCATCCAGTGTCACGGTGGTGCACCGTCGCGACGAGCTTCGTGCCTCCAAGATCATGCAAGAGCGCGCCTTTGCCCACGACAAGATCCGCTTTGCGTGGAACACGCAGGTGACCGACGTGCTCGGCCACGAAAAAGTCTCCGGACTCGAGGTCGTTGATACGAAAACGGGCGAAAAGCGGACCATGGACGTCACGGGTGTCTTCGTGGCCATTGGTCACGTTCCCAACACGTCGCTCGTGGTCGGGCAACTCGACCTTGAAGAAAACGGTTACGTGCGTACTGGACCAGGTTCCAACACCAGCATCGAGGGCGTTTTTGCCGCCGGCGACGTGCAAGATCACGAATACCGACAAGCCATAACGTCGGCGGGTTCGGGGTGCATGGCGGCCATTGACGCGGAGCGATGGTTGGAGACACAAGGCCGCTAGGGTGGATGCTTCAGACGCATGAGAGCGTCGAAAGTAGAGGTTTTCCCATGAGCGACACAATCACCACTCTTACGGACGCCACCTTTGACGAGGTTGTCGGTAGTTCCGAAAAGCCAATTTTGGTGGACTTTTGGGCGGAATGGTGCGGTCCCTGCAAGACCATCGCACCGATTTTGGAAGAGTTCGCCAGCGAGCAGTCCGACAAATTTGTCATCGGCAAGCTTGACGTCGACTCAAACGTCGCGACCGCGACCAAGTTCTCGGTCATGAGTATCCCCACCCTCTTGTTGTTCAAGGATGGTGAGGTCATTGCCCGTCTCGTAGGAGCCAAGCCCAAGGGCGCGTTGCTCCAAGAGATCACCGCGAACCTCTAACGTCCGCTTCAACGCAACCAGGCACACTCGAAAAGGGTGATTCGGGCGACCACGTCCGTGACGTCCAAGTACGCCTCGCGGCGCTCGGACACTTCACCCTCGCTGACGAGTCGGGCGTCTTTGGCGAAGGCACCCGCATCGCCGTGCAGGCCTTTCAGCGTGTGCGGGGTCTTCCCACTCACGGCAACGTCGACGATCTCACCTGGTCGACGCTCCTAGAAGCCGGCTGGCAGCTCGGCTCACGACTGTTGTACGTAA
>Ga0302319_10002062_pt1 | contig 43996 bp, 34 predicted proteins | sample Bog_T0_2_FD_203319 | JGI IMG/M metagenome (GOLD analysis project Ga0302319, IMG submission 203319) | Peat permafrost microbial communities from Stordalen Mire near Abisko, Sweden - Bog_T0_2 | ecosystem: Environmental > Terrestrial > Soil > Wetlands > Peat | place: Sweden: Abisko, Stordalen Mire...
GGCTACCGGGACGGGTACCATCACCGTTACAGGAACCTCCGGCACACTCGCCCCGGTGAGTACCAGTATTGCTGTTATAGTCAGTTCCTCCGGCGGCTTTACTCTTACGCCTGCTGCATCTATTGAGACAATTGTTCCAGGTGGTAGCGTGACTGACGCCATCACAGTGACGGACTTAGGCGGATTCACTGGCATAGTAACTCTTGCAGCGGCCAGCTCGAATTCAGGAGTCACCGCCGCGGTCAGCGGCAATGTGGTGACCATAGCGGCCAGCGCCACGGCTACCGGGACGGGCACCATCACCGTTACCGGGACCTCCGGCACACTTACCCCAGTAACTACCTCCATTTCCGTTCAGGTCACGTCCCCTGTTATCGGCTGCACCGGACCCACCTGCACACTCTTCCAAGGCTACTTCCGAGACCTCTATGCCGACATTCACAGCCCGGCGAACGGGTACTTCAGCCCGCAAGGCGTTCCTTATCACTCGGTAGAGACGCTGATCGTAGAAGCTCCCGACTACGGCCATGAGACAGTATCTGAGACTTACAGTTACTACATCTGGCTGGAGGCGCTGGAAGCCAACTTCACCAAGAATTGGACCCCGCTACAGACGGCGTGGAGCAGCTTTGCCACCAACATGATCCCGAGTGCGACTCTGCAGCCGACTAACAGTGGTTATAACCCTAGCTCACCGGCTACCTACGCTCCGACGTGGGATAGCCCGAGCAACTATCCATCCGTACTGACAACTTCGGTATCGGTTGGCCAGGATCCACTTGCGAATGAACTGCACACAGCCTACAACACCTGGAATATCTACGGCGCGCACTGGATCGTGGACTCCGACAACTGGTATGGCTACGGCCAGCAAGAGGATGGAACGTCCAAGCCATCGTGCCTCAACTCTTATCAGCGCGGACCGCAGGAGTCGGTCTGGCTGACGGTTCCGCAACCATGCTGGGATAACTTCAAATGGGGCAATACAAGCAACGGCGGTTATCTGAGCCTGTTCACCTCCGGTCCGTATACTCCGCAGTGGAAGTATACAGATGCTCCAGATGCCGACGCGCGCGCTATTCAGGCCGTGTACTGGGCGCAACAATATGCCAACGCGCAGGGTGGAAGTTCAGTTGTTAACGGCCTGCTTCCGTTGGCCTCAGAACTGGGCGACTATCTGCGCTACTCGTTCTATGACAAGTACTTCAAGCAGCAGGGTTGCCAGAGCCTCTCTTGCCCGGTTGAAAACGGCACCAAGAACTCGTCCGCTTTCCTGCTGTCCTGGTACTATGCATGGGGCGGCGCACTGCCGGCGGATGGAAATTGGTCTTGGCGCATCGGTTCGAGCGACGTTCACTTTGGCTACCAGAATCCATTGGCAGCCTATGCCCTTACGACCACTTTGGCTCCGACTTCAGCAACCGGAAAAGCGGACTGGACCACCGGCCTCGAGCGTCAGCTCGAGTTCTACCGCTGGCTCCAGTCGTCAAACGGCGCAATTGCGGGCGGCGCCACCAACAGTTGGGGCGGCGGCAGCAATGCAGCCGAAACCGCTTGGGGCGGCCAGTATGCGGTTCCTCCGGCGGGCACAAGCACCTTCTACGGAATGTCTTACATCGCGGAGCCGTCCTACGACAATCCGCCCAGCAACCAGTGGTTCGGATTCCAGGCTTGGTCGATGGAGCGCGTTGCCGAATACTACTACGTAACCGGCGATCCGAAGGCCAAGATCATCCTGGATCCCTGGATTGCATGGGCCGAAGCCAACACCACAACGAGTGGGACGACCTTTTCAATCCCGTCCAGCATGAAATGGAGCGGACAGCCTGCCCTCAACTGGAATGCAACCACGCAGAATTGGACGCCCGGCACTGCCTTCAACGCCGGACTGTCCGTGACCATCACAGCTACTTCTCAGGATGTGGGCGTGACCGGTTCGCTCTGCAAGGTTCTGCTCTACTACAGTGCGGGCACTAAGAAGTGGGCGGCGGCGCAAGATATGCCGTCCTATAACTTGGCCGTGACGCTGCTGAACGATGTTTGGGCGAACGACCGCGACAGCATCGGCCTCTCAGCTCCGGAAACGGGCACCACCTACAACCAGTTCAACACGCCGATCTTCATTCCTACCGGTTGGACGGGAACCATGCCAGACGGCGATCCGATCAATTCCAGCTCGACCTTCCTCAGCATCCGGAGCAAGTACAAGCTGGATCCGAACTATCCCGAAGTGGCAGCGTATGTGGCCGGTACTGGGCCGGCTCCAGTCTTCCACTTCCATCGCTTCTGGGCCCAGGTGGACATTGCCTCGGCCTATGCAGTGTTCGCTAATTTGTTCCCCGCAAACTAAGGGGAGCATTGTGCGGCTGGGTGTGTGCTGGGATTCCTAACCCCGGCACACGCCTGGCTCGCATTTCTATTCATCGGTGGTCCGCGGATTTTGTCTGAGAGGCCTGCGTACCGATGCCTGAAACTCGATCGTTGCGGAACTAAGTTTCCACACGCTTTATAACGTAAGGGCGCCTTACCCCCAAAGGAGTGACCAATGCGTATTCGAGGAATGTTGTACATCTTTGCTGCGCTTCTGCTGTGCGGCGCGCTGAAACCGGCTCAGGCCCAACTCACCCTCACCCAATCAAGTTCAACAGACTGGAAGATCTCCAACGGTGCGATTTCGATGGACTGGGATTCCACCAATGGCTCTCTTTGGAGTATGTACCTGACCGGCTATTCAACCGATCTCGTTGACACAACCCACGGCAGCTCCAATGGCCATCCCAGTGGCCTCTACATGGACAACACAGCTACGGGCTTCACTGGCATCACGTCGGCCCCTAGCGGTGTGACGCCGACCTCAGGCTACAGCCTGGTTGCCGGCAGCTATCTGGATTGGTGGATCTCCTGGCCCGGCACCTCCTCCAGCCCATGGGCATACTCGCAGCACTTCCTTGTGCAGCCCAACGACGCCACAGTCTACGTCTATACCATTACCAATCACCCCTCCTCGTCTGGAGCGGCAACGTGGGGCCAATTGCAGTATGTCTATCGCATCAACCAGACGGAGTTCAACAACACCTATCAGTACAACGCGGGGCTGAACAATCTGGGCGGATGGGCGATCGGACTTCCCAGCAAAGCCGATCTCTCCTCGACCGATCCCGGTCGCGCGGTACAGAATGCCGTCGAGGATCTACATGGCTTCTCGCTGCCCTCCAACTTTGGCCGCGAGTTCTACACCAAATACGACTTCGCATCCTACGAATATCTACTGCAGGCAAACGGCAACTACGGCCCCAACTTCGGAGCCTGGGCCGTCTTTCCAAGCACCGAATTCTTGGCCGGCGGTCCCACCAAGCAGATTGAGGTTTACACCGGCAATGTCCTGATGGGCGAGTTGCTCTCTGGCCACCTGGACAACCAGATATCCTACAACGTGAGTGCGGGCCAGGATACCAAGCGTATCTGGGGTCCAATAGGCTTCCACTTCAACCGCTTCTCCAACCTGCCCGCAATGCTTCAGGATGCGCTGAATATCATTCCCGGCGCCCTGACGCTCTTCGGCAAGGATTCTGAATTGACCTCCAACGGATATGTTCCGGTTGGCAGCGAACGTGGAACTCTGGACGCTACCATCAGTGGCGGCGGCTCAAATTCAGCGAACACCGCCTGGACCGTTCTCAGCGACCAGAATAAGAATATGCAGTACTCCATCCAGGGAGAACAGTACTGGAAGAGCAACGACTCCAGCGGCGGCGTTACGATTCCCAATGTCACCCCCGGAACCTACAGGCTGAATTCGTACGTACTGGGAGAGTGGGGCCAGTTGCGCGAAGACGGCGTCAGAATCAGCGCCGGAAGCACAACCACAGCAAATCTCACCTTCACCCCGGAGAACTTCAGCGCCAATGCGCCCATCTGGACCATCGGAACCCCGGACCGTTCCGCCCATGAGTTCCTGCACGGCTCGAACACCAGCGGCAACGCAGGCTCCTGCTCCGGATGCGACGACAAGGAGTTCTACGGAAACTGGAATTACTGGGCTGATTTCGCGGACAATGATGGAGCCGTTGTTTACTATGCGACGGCTGTCGGCTCCACGCCGGCTACCAACAATCCCCTGGAATGGAACTATGTACAGTGGGGCGAGTTCGATCCCGGACTATATGCCGGCATTTACAACTCAGGAGACGACACCACCGACGGCTACAAGTACATTATTCCCTCCTATGTCAGCGGCGTCACGGCGACGGTGCCGGCATGGCAAGTTCACTTCGCCACCACCCCCGCGCAGAACGCGCAGGGAAGTTATGTCGATCTGTCTGTCGGTTTGGCCGCCACGGAGGCGAACCTGACCGCTTCGCTGAATGGTCATTCAATTACTTGGCATGCCAAAAACCAAGCCGACGCCCAGGCCCGCAGCGGCCTTTCCGGCTACTACCAATGGATGGTCTTCGAGTGGCCCACCTCGGATCTGGTTGCGGCCGGCGGTAACAACGAGCTGACCCTGAGTGTAAGCGGTAGCGGCGGCAATTTGTACGACGCGCTGCGCATGGAAATCTCCGCCAAGGGCGCCAATCCCTCCGTCACCGGCTGGCATGACTACGAGTACTTGTCTTCGACGGGCGCCGACACCCCGGAAAACCCTGCCATATCCAATAACAATACAGGAACAGTAGTCGTTGGGCAGAACCCGAGCTTCACGCTTTCTTCTTCGGCATCCAGTCTGACGGTTGCGCAGAGCGCGAGCAACACGGACACCATCACGGTAACGGGCATCGACGGATTCAACGGCAGCGTGGAACTCTCCGCCTCTGGATTGCCCAACGGTGTAACTGCTCAGTTCGGCACGAACCCCACCACCGGCAGCAGCGTGCTCACGCTGACGGCTAGCAGTTCTGCCGCTACCGGGACCTCTACCATCACTATTACCGGAACCTCCGGCAGCCTGACTGCTACAACGGCAATTTCGCTCACCGTGACGGGTGCCGGCGTCTGCACCCCCACCGCGATCACTCCTTTTCTTCAGGTAAACGGAGCAGCCTGGACTCAAACCAACATCGCAACAGTAGCTTCTGGGGCAACCGTCAATCTTGGTCCGCAGCCGACCACCGGAGGCAGTTGGAGTTGGACCGGCCCCGGAGGTTTCACTTCTACGACGCGCCAAGTTAACGCGATTCCGCTGACCGTGGGCGCCGATACATTCGTGGCCACTTTCACCAATACGTCTTCCTGCATTAGCAAGGAGATATTCACCATCACGGTAACCGGCACAGGTGCGGGCTTCACCCTTGGGCCTTCGCCAAGCAGCGTGTCCATCGCGCAGGGCAGCTCGGGAACTGACACGATCGCCGTGACGGACACAGGCGGGTTCACCGGAACCGTCACCCTTGCCGCATCCGGCCTGCCCAGCGGCGTCACGGCAGCGTTCGGGACGAATCCCACAACCGCCTCCAGCGTGGTCATGCTGACAGCCAGTTCCGCTGCAACTCCAGGAACCTATCCTGTCACCATCTTAGGTACCTCCGGCTCGCTGACAGCGAGCACCACCTTCAGCCTCATCGTCACGCCCAAAACAACTGGATCCGGCTGCACCATCGACTACACCATCTCGCCGCAGAACTCCACCTCCTTTGGAGCGGCCATCACAATCGTCAACAACGGAGGCACAGCTCTGAGCAGTTGGACACTTACGTGGAGCTTTGCCAACGGCCAGACAATATCGTCTCTCTGGAACGGCAATGAAATACAGAGCGGCGCGAATGTAACGGTGACCAACGTGAGTTATAACGGCAGCATTCCCGCTGGCGGAAGTTATGCGGGAATAGGACTGAACGGTACCTGGAACGGCGCCACGAACGCGGTGCCCGAATCGTTTTCGCTCAATGGAACTGCCTGCGCCGTCAACTAGCTACCAGGGCCTTCCGTGAAAAGGCTCTGATAGCATCAACGCGGGCGGAACGGGTCGAAGGAGCCGTTCCGCCCGCCGCGTTGAACCGATATGCTGCTTCATCTGTGGACGGGGCTGGTATTACATGAAGTGGCTGCAGCAAACGCGTGGACTGAAGGACCGGATTGTCGGCTCTCAATTGCCCGCAAGCTGTGCTCCCAGCATGACGCCAAGTTGAAAATCAACAAGTCGTGTTAATCCTCTCCAGATCATTTCGTTGCCAGGTGGAGAATCGCCGTTTCGCGCCAAATAACCTCCCAGCCGCGCCGGCTTGGTCAGAAAATGCGTAAGCGTCCGAGGCTCCCATCAGGACCAGCCGTGGTACGGCGCTGAACGATTGGTTCATGGATTATGCAGGTGGTAAGCAGTCAGATCGCCACACACTGGCTTATCGGCCGGTGGCGGAGAAGATGCGGATTGTGGAGTTGACCTTTCAGCCTGGGTCGAGCGTGGCCAAAGTGACGCAGCCCGAGGGTGTCAACTCCCGCTTATCATGGCATACCGCTGTCATGGTTGTTGTTGCTCTTCCCGATCTCGATCAGCTCGATGCCGAAGCACTGAGAGCGCTGCTCATCGACAGGCAAAACAAGTTGACCGAATAGCGAGCAGCGGTTGCCGCGCATTGTATCTTGCTCAGCTTGCGGCAAGATCAATAAGTGCATGAGTGCGAAATGTGTGTATGATTCTGAATCGAAGGATGAGATCATCCGTGACATCTCCACCTATCGATGGACGTCAGAGCCATCCAATACGGTGATGACATAAGGTCTAAAGCCTGCGAGCCTTCTGTTGTGCGGGCACAATGACTTTTTAGCAACACATCATCGAATGCTATCTTGGGGCGCTTGCACAGCCGGCAAGACATCTGGTTTTGTTTCATGACCGAAGCTCTTCCAAATTTCCGACTGTCGTTCCGAGCGCATTTCATACGCATGAATGCACACGAGAGGGACCCAACGGTGCGAGTAATCCTGGTGGAGACGACAGAGTCAAAAACTATCTATGAAGGATTCGGAACCTGGCGGCAGTGCAAAGGCTGGATCGTCCGGGTGTCAGGTTGCGTGATTCTCGCAGATCAGTTCGCCACAGTTCAAAAATGTCTCAAGCTGAACCGTCTAGCCACTATCCCTGAAGTGCAAGCCTCCGTGGATGATCTTGAGTCGGTCGGATTTCGCCGTACGGGCAGCTAGAGAACAGAGGGCAGGCCCTGACCGGAACGCCCGCTCCTAAGTCCCCGGATCATTCGTCGCCAGGGTATCGAACGGTCCAGTCCGGCTTCGTTGCAATGATGCCATTCAATCAAGAGGCGGCCTCACGCGAATTGAGTTACCATTCAATAGATCCAATCTCCTGAAGGTGTATATGCAATGAACCCTCCGACCAGGCCAGCAATCCAATTAGTCCTGTGCGTCCTGTTTCTGGCTTGGACTTCTAGCCATGCAACCGCTCGTGTTGCGCCTCCGGCACCGGACTTCGCACTGCAGAATTTGAATGGGGAGGTCGTGCGGCTTAGCAGCTTTCGAGGACACACGGTAGTTCTCGATTTTTGGGCAAGCTGGTGCCCGCCCTGTGTTGCTCAGGTTCCGTCAATGCGCCGGTTGACTGCGAAGTACAAGTCCCAAGGGGTTATTGTGCTCGACATCAATGTGCTGGATGAGCAGAAGGTCGTCCAGAAGTTCATTGCCGAGCATGGACATTTTGGATCTGACGTACTGCTGACATCAACGGACGAGAGTACGATGAGCGCCTTTGGGGTCGAGCAGTTTCCGTCAACGATCATCGTTGATAAAAGAGGCAGGATTGTCGCCACGTTTTCGGGCGGCGCCCCGGACGACTTTGCAAAAATCGACGCAACTGTCAGGAGGCTCATCTCTCCTTCGAGCGCTCAAAGAACGGCGAAGAACTGAAAGGCAACCTTCACCGCGGCTGAATCCATCTTCCATTCCAGACTAACCTCTTGAATTGCAGAAGCCCTCAAACACTGCCTCCACATAACCCCATTTGAAGTAGGAGACCCATCTCCATCGGATGGCCGATGACAATGCGCGTCGGTAGCACTATCGTGAACCTAATTTTCATCAAGCCAACGTGGGCGAGGCGATCAACAGCCGGCGCAGGCATTTCAACCTGCCGGAAATTTTTTGTTCCTAGCAGGCAGCCTGCCACAGAAGATGGAATTTGGAGGACCGAACCTTGGCGACTCGACTGCGCCGCATATCGCAGATATTGTTCTTCGTAGTATTTTCTGTCTTACTTGTGCGCGCAAAACTCTTCAATTTCTCAGGCGCCGATAGACGACCGGCGATTCCGGTCAATCCCTTCTTCAAGGTGGACCCGCTGGCGTCCTCGGTCAATCTGCTGGCAGGCAACGCGCTCTACAGTGAGCTGGCGTGGTCGCTGCTTATTCTGATTCCAACAGTTTTTCTGGGGCGCTTTTTTTGCGGCTGGATCTGCCCCTTGGGTAGCTTGAATCATTTTCTCGACGGAATCCGCTCGAAGTCCATGAGGCGCAAGACGCGGATCGCGGCCAACCGCTATAAGAAATGGCAAGCGACGAAGTACTTTCTATTGATCGCCGGTCTACTTGCGGCGCTTGGTCGCAGCAGTATATTGGGTTGGATCGATCCCTTCAGCCTGTTTGTGCGATCAATGGGAGTGTCAATTCTGCCGGCAGCAAGCAGCAAAAAGTATTATGTCGTTTACCAGCCCCACTACTGGCCAACCGTAGTGATAGGAGCGGTCTTCCTGGCGCTGCTGTTGATGAATCTGCGGGTGACTCGCTTCTGGTGCCGCGCGCTATGTCCGCTGGGCGCGTTGCTGGGCGTTGCGTCGCGGTTGTCGATTCTTGGGTTACACAAGGATGCAGCAACCTGCAACAAGTGCAGCCGCTGCCTCACCGACTGTCAGGGCGGCGACGATCCGATTGGCGGGGTACCATGGCACAAGACAGAGTGCCACCTTTGCTTGAACTGCGTAGAGGCCTGCCCGCACGGAAGCCTTGCGTTTCGCTTCTCACGCAGCTTCCAAACGCCGCCGGGGGTTGTGGGAACGAGCCTGAGCCGCCGCAAAACATTGGCCGCAATGGTGACAGGCTTCGCTGTCGCGCCTTTGCTCCGGGCGCAAACCGGGCTGGGCAAACGCCGCAACGAAAGGCTGATACGGCCGCCGGGAGCACTGGATGAGACTGACTTTCTCGCGCGGTGCATCCGTTGCGGCGAATGCATGAGGGTGTGCCCCAACGATGCGCTGCATCCCGCGATCACCGAGACGGGACTGGAGGGTCTGTGGAGCCCGTTGGTCACGCCGAAGATCGGCTATTGTGAGCCGAGCTGCGCGCTGTGTTCCGAGGTCTGTCCCACAGGCGCGATTCTGGAACTGACGCCGCGAAAGAAGGGCTGGATAGCTGGAAACAATGCGGCCTCCACGCCGATGCGAATAGGGACGGCAGTTTATGACCATCAACTTTGCCTGCCATGGGCCAAGGCCACCGAATGCGTCGTGTGTTTGGAGTGGTGCCCAGTGATGCCCAAGGCCATCTATATCAAGGCCGCCGAGTTAGTCGACGCTGAGGGCAAGCCATGTACGTTGAAGCAGCCATACATCGACCCCGGCCGCTGCGTAGGCTGCGGAGCATGCGAGTTTTCCTGTCCGCTTCAAGACCAGCCCGGAGTCTGCGTGACCAGCGCCGGAGAGAGCCGGTCGCTCCATCGTTGAGACACCGGTCGATCATGGTTTTGGACCCATGCGGCCGCGTGTTAGGGTCGGTCGATCGACTCGGCTGGCTTAGGAGATTGTCCGCGATGCAGCGACGCAAACACGCCGGCGCCCGCCAGAACGGCGGCGGCAATCCAGCTGATAGTTGCCGCGCGGTATTCGGATTCCAGGACGCTGGCCAAAGCCTTTTGCAGCAACAAGACTTCCAACAGAAGCCATAGTCCGGAGAGAGCCCAAAACCACCATGGGCGCTTACGATTTGTGATCGTGAAAAGATCGGTTGTTTCCGCCGTGGTTATCCTCTTCTACCGGAATGATCCTTTGTCCACCATTGTTCGAGGTCGCGCTGCTTCCCGTAGCCGAATGCGTCGTCCATGACGCGGAAGACGCCATCGGTGGCCGGCGCAACCGAGGCTGTGGCCTTCACTGCTTCGTGAATCCATGCCTGATCGCCTTTCGTATAGGGACAGCTTGCAAGGCAGATACCGCAACCCGTTCCCGTCTTCTGCCAGTATTGGTAACACTTGTAGGAGTCCTCGAACCAGGCTTTGTGTCCGGGGTTATTCCAGGGGCCTCTGGTTTTGAAACTCGGCTCGTCGTCGAAAGACAAGGCGCGCGAAGGGCACGCCTCAGCGCATTTCTTGCAGGTCTTGCAGAATTCGACCAGGCCGAAATCGACCGGCTTGTCGTATGCCATGGGCATATCGGTAAAGACCTTGCAGAGCCGGACTCCAGCGCCGAATTCAGGCGTGACCAGTTTGTTGAGGCGGCTCAGTTCGCCGATTCCCGCATCGACTGCAAACGGTATGCTCTGGGCCGTATCGTTCACACAGGGTATGGCTTCGTAGCCTAGACCGCGGATAAATACGGCCAGCGATGCCACTACGAAAGCGGAGTGGCTATAACCGAGCGCAGCCGCGGTGTCGCCCAATGCCGTGGGAGCACGAGATAGAAGATCGAGATCCATGGGGATGGCAATGGCCACCACCCATTTCATCTTCCGGGGAATCACGAACTTGGTGTCGGTTACCGCGGGCACATCGGTGTCTTCGAAAACAATCTCTTTGTCTTGCGGTAGTTGAGTTGCTTGAGGCTGATCTTTTCCATGTACATCGGCAGGATGTTCACCGTCACGATGCAATGCGGCGGTATGCTCACCACTCGGATGTCCACCTTCCTGTCGCTGAACCATTGGATGCTGTGTTTTCTGCGAAGTATCTTTGTTAGGCGAATCTTTCCGCGGCTGCTCTCTGTGCGGTACCAGCAGGTTGACGTAGGCTTCGTTCATCGGCGCGATACCCACCAATCCAGCGCCATAGAGTCGCGCGGCGGCCTTCACAGTGTTCGCCATCTCTTCCGGCGAAGCGGCATAACGCGGGGTGGCCATCTCCTCCGGTGTGCGCACGGAAGTGCGCGTCCATGCCAGCAGCCCCGACCCCGGTTTGGCGCTATGCATCACGGTAAATGCACCTTCGCTCAATTGGCGATCGGGCAGACTATACCCCGGCTTCTTCTCACTTATCCACCCGGCCAAACGCTTGGCCTTTGAGGCTTGCTCCGCCTCAAACGAACCAGCTCCGTCGCGCTGATCTTTCAACTGCCGATAGATCGTAAAAATATCGTTACCCGAAAAACGCTTGTACTCTGCTGTCGTCTCACCCAGAGTGGGCCGGTCCACAACCCTGATCCACCTGGCACGTTTCTGCGCGTTGGCTGAGCTACCAGCACCGGCCACCAGCGCCCAAAGCGATCCAAGTACACCGCTTGCAGCAACGAGTCCACTGGCCTTCAAGAGGGTGCGTCGTTCCATCTGCTTGCTTCCTTCTTCCATCTCAACTAGCTCCACGGCGCAAGTGTATTCTGCCAAGCGAGAACCGTCCTCCGCCGAACGGTTGAGAGGGCCAATCCAACTTTTGGTGGTTATCGATACCCCACTGAAAGTTGGGGTTGTTTCTCCATCGGATGCCCGATGTCAAGACATGAACCTGGGAATATGGTTATCCCAATTTTCCTTTCGGCCAACGCCGAGGATTGCGGAGAACCATATATGCACAAAGTTGCACGCAAGTTGAATTGTGCCCTGTCGTCATTCTTTCTTCTGATACTTCTACTGGCCTGCGCGCCCGGCCGCGCCCAGTTGACGGAGTCCACCTTGAACGGAAGTGTTACCGATACATCTGGTTCGGTACAGCACGCAGCCATTCTTGCCACCAATGAAGGCACTGGAATCAGCCGTTCCGCAACTGGAAATGTGGATGGAACATTCACGATCCCCAATCTGCCGCCCGGGCTTTATACCGTGCAGGTAAAGGTTCAAGGATATAAAGCATTCGAGCAGCGTGGCGTGGAACTGAATGTCGGAAAGTCTTCGGAAGTCAATGTGCGGTTAGAAGTTGGGCAGGTTGATCAAACGGTAGAGGTAAATGCCGATCAAGCCCGAGTTCCCGTCTCTACAGACGCGCGTCTATCCGACACCATCGAGAAGAATGAGATCACTGGGCTTCCGATTCCGGGTCGCGATGTGTTCTTTCTGACAAGTTTGAGCGCCGGCGCCACCAGTATTCCTGGCGCATCGAGCTCGGGAAAACTGACAAACTCGCCGGCGGTCGCAGTCAATGGAAATCGCTTTCGCGGAGACAACTATGTGCTTGATGGCGCGCTTGACGCATACCTTCTCGAGGAAGGAACTCCATCGATCGTCCCCAGCCTGGATTCCATTGAAGAGGTGCAGGTTCAGACCGACAATTTTTCGAGCGAATATGGCAGGGGAAACGGCTCGGTTGTGAACATCCGTACACGGTCCGGCACAAATAACTTCCACGGCAGACTTTGGGAGTACCAAAAGAATGCGGCTTTCAATGCGGTGAATCGCTTCTCCATCACTGGAAAGCCGGCACCCCTGGTTTTCAACCAGTTTGGAGGGAACCTGGGTGGGCCGATATTCAAGAAGAAAACATTCTTTTTCGGTTCTTACGAAGGAACCCGCAGTGCATTTGGGACGCCGTTTTCCTATCAGGTAGAGACGCCCGAATTCAGAAGCTATGTGTCACAGAATTATCCGTCCGGCATCGCTGAGCAATTGCTAAGCAAGTTTCCGGCGCCTACGCCGGTGCGCACTGCGACAGGGTACCTCGGAGAAGTGGATCTGAATGGCATTCCCGCGGCAGGCACGGCGGAAGTAAACGTGCCTGACAATCTGCGGGACGATCAGTATGTTGCAAGGATCGATCACACCTTCAATCAGCAGAAAGACACGCTGTTCGGCCGCTGGATCGCCGAGTACGACCGTGACAACGGAACCTCGGCTGTCTCGGGCAAATCCTTGCGCGGCTTTGGAGATCCCACTCACTTCTTCTATGGCAACTTCAATTCCGGCGAGACCCACGTCTTCCAAAGGGCGATGGTCAACGATGCGCGATTTTCGTTCAATGACGTGACCTTCAACTATGACCGCCCATATATTCAATACCCTACTATCAACATCACCGGGATTACCGCGGGCTTTGGAGATGCCGCCAGCCTGAACAGCCATTTGCGGACGTTTGAACTTCGCGATTCCCTCAGCATCAATCATCGCGACCATCTCCTTCGTGCCGGCTTTGAATGGAGGCACCAGTTTGTCGGCTTCAATCTAGGGCAGCCTAACGCAGGCTCGTTCTACTTCAACGGACTAAGCACGTTTGCCGCCGATAAGCCATATGAGCAAACCCTCACGGTAACTCCCGCGACCGGCGAGCCGGCAGAGCAAGAACGCGACTTTTCATTCTTTGAATATGGGATCTTTGCGCAGGACGATTGGAAGGTTACGCACCGCCTCACGCTTACACTGGGAGTACGCAATGATTATTTTGGCGATCCTTCCGAACGCCGCGGCGAGCTGACTTCCATCATTTTCGGAACCGGCAGCACATTGAACGAGCAGCTTGCCAATGCGACGGTCGGCCAAGTCGGTCATCTCTTCCATGGGTCTCCATTCAACTTCTCGCCGCGCGTCGGACTGACTTACGACCCCTTCGGAGACGGGAAGAGCACGATTCGCGCTGGCTATAGCCTGGCCTACGAGCCGATCCACGGCCACACCGTGATGGGCGGAACGGCCAACCCACCGTATGCAATCCAGGGCGTGATCTGGCCGGCCAACGGCTATGGAACGACGATCAACTACGGTATTCCAGTACCATTCAACCCGGAGTTCAAAGCCACACTCAACGCGCAGGGCGGTGTTGTAGCACCGGCTGGTGAGCCGCCGATTCGGATATCTCCCTGGCTCATCGATCCAAAGCTGAAGACCCAGCACAGCGAAAGCTATTTTCTGAGTGTGCAACGCGAGGTAGCCAAGAGTTGGATCGTGGAACTTGGTTATGTTGGGACCCACGGAATCGACCTCGAACGCCGCGATGACATCAATCGCTTCGCTGGCGATCTGCTGGTGAACAATGGTCAGGCAAAGCGGATCAATCAAAACCTGGCGGGTGTCAACTATATCATGAGCAACGTTAGCTCCGACTACAACGCTTTCACGGCGGAAGTTCGCCATCAAGTGGCAACTGGATTCACCTTGCAGGCAAACTATCGCTGGTCCAAGTGGCTCGACACATCTTCGGACACGAACACCGGCTCATTCTTTGACAACGGGAATGGATCGGTAGGCGCCGAAGATATCAATTGCCTCAAATGCGAGCGGGGCCTTTCAGAGATGGACGTGCCTCGGCGGTTTACAGCATCCGCGGTATGGGTGCCGCAGTTCTCTAACCGGAACGGCTTTGTGGCGAGTCTTTACAAGAACTGGCAGATCTCGACCATCGTATCTGCGCAATCCGGGCGGCCATTCAGCCCTTACTGCTCCGCACCATCCAAGTTGTCCCATAATTCATCTGGAACTCTGATCGATCTTGGCTGCGACTACAACATGGACGGCGGCGGCGTAATGGGAGGCGGTTTCTATGACCGTCCAGATGCGCCTGCGCAAGGTGTTGTGAAAGCGTCGTTCAAGCAGAGGGACTTCATCAACGGACTCTACAGTCCAACCGTCTTCCCGCAGCCGGTGCTGGGAACGGACGGCACGCTGCGTAGGGACACGTATCGCGGTCCCCGGCAGACCACCACAAATCTGGCGCTTGGACGCAACTTCAGCCTGGGCGAGAACAGAGTCTTCCAATTCCGGGCTGATGCATTCAACGCATTCAACAATGTCAATCTCTACCTGCCGAACAACGATCTTGCTCTTGCTCTTCAATCGAACGGAACATACTCGAGCACGTCGATCTTCGGCAAATCCACCAAGGCGTTCGACCCACGAGTCTTTCAACTCAGCGGCAAAATTGTCTTTTAACTCCAGTGGAGGCGCTTCCCCCCGCCTCCACTCGCCTTCCCAAAAGTTTCATGGAGGTTCCAAATGATTCTGCGCAATGCAAGTGCGCTTGTGGTAACTATGCTCGTGGGAGTACCAGCCGCATTTTGCCAATACTGGTCACAGCCGGCGCCCATTCGGTTGCACCCTGTAAGCGTGGCCACACTTGATAAACAGGAGCGGGCTCAGGCGGAAGCCAAGCCTCGCATCGGCCTCTCCGCCTCCGGTACTGGCCTGCTTGATCCTGGAGACAGCCTGGAGCCGGCGGGCAGCGAAAATGTGCCGAATTACGTGAAGGCCTTCGCATCGCGCCCCGGCGCGCCCGCTGCGTTTGCGCATGTAGTTCGGACCTTTCTCTATGGCGGCCTTGTTCAACCCGAGGTGAAATTGGGCATGGCGCTACGCGTTGCGCAGTTGAATGCCAATCCATACCTTGCTGCTCACGCCGAGCGATTGCTGCGCTCGACCGAGGAAGGCAAGAAGGTGCTGGCGGCTATTACGTCAGAAAAAACAGTCACCCTCCCAATCGAGCAAAGGCTGGCTCTCAAGTACGCGGATGAACTCTCTCCCGAGTTCGGTGGCGTCGACGATGCCACGTTCCGGGAGATTCGCGGCTACTACAACGATTCCCAAATCGTTGAGCTGACGTTGACCGTATGTTTCTTCAACTACTTCACGCGCCTTGCCGAGGGGCTCAATCTTCCCGTCGAAGGGTGGGTGCTCGATACGCCGGCTCATCCCGACGTTCCAGCATTTCATCCCTATGCGGGACGCGTCCCATTTCTGACGGATGCGCACCTGGCTCTGCTGAACTGGGATCAGGATGCTCCTATGAAGGAAATGGCCGAGCGCACAAAGTCGGGGATGGGCATGTATCTTCCCAATTCGGAAAGAACGATGTTGTGGTCGCCAAACTTTCCCCAGGCATGGTGGGCGTTCAATAGCGTCGCCGGTAAAACGCCATCCACGCTGCCGCGAGCCATTCGAAGCTACGTGACCTTTGCCGTCGCCACTTCGAATGGATGCCGCTACTGCACCCTCCACACACTGCTGGGCCTGCGTCACGCCGGAGTCGATCCGGCCAAGTTACTGGCGATGAAGAAAGACGATTCGCAACTCAGTCCTGAGGATTTGACCGCCGTGCAGTTTACGAGAAAGCTCACGCGACGCCCCGGCACCATTACGGATGCCGATTGGTTGAAACTGACCGCGGCATTTGGAGAAAACGGGGCACAGGACATAATTCTTGCCGCTTGCGGCATGAATTATCTCAATCGATTCAACGATGCCATGCACTCACCGTCTGAAGACAACGCAATCCAGACTTATCGCGAAGTCTATGGTAGCGATTGGACGCCGACACCAGTTTCAGCCCTTGCAAAATGATCCTCCCTTTGGGGCCTTCGCAGCGATCCGCCTTATGCTTGCACACTGAGTTAGTTCGTTGGAGTACAAATGAGAGTTAGAGGAACCTTGATCCCAGCGCTTCTGCTCGTGGCAGGAACGTGCAATCTGTGTGGCCAGGCCGCCTCCGGCGAGAGAGCTGCAAAGCGGCCGCCTGCGTCCTTACATCTCATGCCGATCGGTGTACTTGAGTCGGAAGCACGCGCAAGGACAAATGCGCAGTCCAGGATAAGCCTTGATCGAGACGGTAGTGGGCTTATCGCGCCTACTGACGATCTGGAACCGTCCGGCACAGGTCGTGTTCCCAATTACGTGAAGGCCTTTTCGAGTCGCCCCGGTGTGCCCGCAAGCGTGGCTCATCTTATGCGCGTCGTACTTTACAGTGGCTCGGTAAGGCCCGAGACAAAGATGGCAATGGGTATCCGCGTAGCCCAGCTAAACAACAGTCCCTATGTGGCAGCCTACCTGGAGCATATGCTGCGCGCAACCACTGGAGGCGCTGCAACGCTAGCCAGTCTCCGCTCTGGTAACGAGGCCCGACTACCAGAAGAGGAGCGGATGGCGCTTCGTTATGCCACAGCGGTGTCTACGAATGCGAGTGGGATCGAGGATTCGGAATACCGCCGGGCCCGAGCTCTTTTTGACGACTCGCAGATGGTGGAACTCACGCTCTCCGTGTGCTTTTTTAATTACTTCACCAGGATAGCCAATGCATTCAATCTGCCGGTCGAAGGCTGGAGCATGGCATTCGCTGCCAAGCCACCGGAGCACGTCTATGCCCATCCGGCAGGCCGCGTAGCTGTCCTTGATGACAGCAGGCTGACACTCTTGAGCAAGGATGACGCGTCGTTCAAGGATGCTGAAGCGCGTGGCCAGTCCTCTATGGGAATAGGACTTCCGCATGGCGAGCGGATCATGCTGTGGTGTCCCGATGTTCCCCAGGCGTGGTGGGATTACGGAAGAATTCTTGGGCCATCGGTCACACTGCCCCGGATTCTTTTGCGTTACACCTCGCTCGCGGTTTCAACGGCAAACAGATGCAGGTACTGCACACTTCATGTGCTTCTTGGATTGAGACGCGCGGGAGTAGACCCGTCCAAGCTCGTTGAGATGAGAACGGACGATTCCGTGCTGAGTTCCGATGAGCGCTCGGTGGTCGAGTTTGCCCGAAAGTTGACACGCAATCCAGAGTCCATTGGCGACGAGGATTGCAGAAAGATCGTTGGCGCTTTTGGGAGCAAGGGCGCTGCCGACATCGTGTTGCAGACCAGCTATTTTGCCTTCATGAATCGCTTCAATGACGCGATGAAGACGCCCTCCGATGATCTAGCTCTTCAAAACTACCGGGAGATCTATGGCGTAGATTGGCAGCCATGAAAGCCAGCCCCTACCCAAACCACATCTGATCAATAGCAAGAGCCGTGAGGCAGAACCAGATCGACTACCAAAGCAGCGCCACAATCGCGGCGCTCACCGGGACGATGTAATGCACGCCCAACAGGCCCAGCGGGATGAGCAAGGTGAGCGCGGCCTCGCGACCGTAGGGGCGAAGCTGAGCGCGTCGAGGCCGAAGATGGGGATTCCGGCGATAGGGCCGATGTGCCCGGCGCGTTCCTCGCTGGTGGCCAGCGGCCGGCCAAACAGCAGATTCAATATGTTTACGGATAAGGCCAAGAGTGATTTTGTCCGGCAGCCGGGGAGTTGGGGAAGTGAAACGGCCGTTGAGGGCGTTGCCTCATGGGAGCGGAACCAGCACCCATGAACGGCAGTCCACGCCGCGAAAAACTCGCTCCGGAGGGAGGCAGGGGTTTTCGACCTCCACATAAAGCCAACAAAATCGATGCGGGCTGGGATGGATGGCCATTAACCCATACATTGATCCCCGGTGGTCGCGTATCTTTTGACAGCATTGCGGCACTATAGGCCCAGCCAGCCTGCGGTGGCGCGTCCTCGGCGAAATCAGTGGATTGATGGGAAGGCGATATGTATAAATCGAGAATCCATCCGGGCAACACACACGTTTTCCCTTATCGATCTTTCCTGTCGGCTTGGAAATTGATTGAATAGCTGAAGCCGTAAAGAAATTTACCTGCGGGCTGTAACTATTGTCCTTCTGATCCATACTGTAATCGGGAACGCAATGACGGAATTTGAATCCCTTTACGAGCACTACTCCAAAGATATCTTCCGCTTTGCGCTCTATCTTTGCGGCAATTATGCGGACGCGGAAGATATCGCATCGGATACTTTTGTCCTGGCATGGAACGCGGTTGGACGAATCAGAGCCGCTACGGCAAAGTCGTATCTCTTCGCGATTGCGCGAAACTGCTATCTCGAAAGATTGCGCCGCGGGGCTAGGCAGACAGAACTTGACGAGAGATTGCCCGACTTCAAATCGAACCTATGCGCCGATGTGGAACGGCGGGCCGAACTGGATCGCATCCTTGCGGTACTCCAGCAGTTGCCGGAAGTCGATCGCACAGTTCTGTTGTTGCGGGTTCAGGAAGAGATGTCGTACCAGGAGATCGCTGAGGCGATGCAATTGCCGCTCTCCGTGGTCAAGGTCAAGATTCATCGGGCACGGTTGAAACTAACGCAATGGCGTGCCGCTCAGGAGCTGAAACGATGAGAATCACTCAAAACGTTGTCATGGATTTGTTGCCGATTTACCTGGCCGGGGAGGCTAGCCAGGATACGAAGGAACTGGTCGAGGAATTCATGCGGCAAGATCCGGAAGTTGCGAGCGCGGTTGAAGCGCAGAAGCGCGAGCTCGGCAGCCAGAGGGAGTTATTGCAGAGTGCCTGCGCGCCTTCAGCCGACCATGAATTGCGGACACTGGCCCAAACGAGATTGCTGATGGAGCGCCAGAAGTGGCTGATGGCTCTGGCGCTCATGCTGACCGCTTTCCCCTTTTCCTTTGTATTCAGCGATCGTCATCTCATCTTCATGATTGTGCGTGACCAGCCCGAACTGGCGGTCGCTTCGTGGCTCGGAGCGGCGATTCTGTGGGTTCTATACTTCATCGCGCGCCGAAGGCTGCGCGTGGCCGGGCTTTAAGAGAGAGGAGATTCCATGAGCGTAACATGCAATGCGCAAGACTCGTTGATCGTGGACCGCCTCAGCGCCCGGTTGGGAAATTTTCATTTGCGTGAGATCTCATTCAGACTCGAACCGGGCCAGGTGACTGGCTTGCTCGGTCATAACGGAGCCGGTAAGACGACCACTCTCCGTTTGATCATGGGAATTGTTCGCAAAGACTCCGGCCAAGTCAGGCTTGGAGGTTTTGATCATCAACTAGACGAAAGGGAATTTAAACGAAGGATTGGCATTGTTCAAGAAGAAGGCTTCTTCTATAGCGGGATGACCGTCGCCGGATTCATCGGGTTCGTGTCGGATTTCTATTGCGATTGGAACGAGGATCTCTCGCAGCACTTGCTTCAGACGTTAGAACTTCCCAAAAGCAAAAAACTGGGACAATTATCGAAGGGAATGCGGACGAAGGTCAGTCTCGTGGCGGCGCTCTCACACGAGCCGAACGTCCTCCTACTGGACGAGCCGACCTCGGGCCTGGACCCGCGGGCGAGAATCGAAATACTCAAGCTTATCCAACAGACCGCTCATCGCGACGGCACGACGGTGCTCTTTTCTACGCACAACTTGCATGAAGTGGATCAGATCGCCGACCGGGTCATCGTCGTTGACCGGGGGCGCATCCTGGCGGATGAAAGCCTCTCCGCCCTTCGCAATTCAAACGAAGCTTCTTGGAACCTGGAGCAATATTATCTGGAGCTGGTGTCATGAACATTTTCCGTCTTATTGCAAAAGACCTGCGCTTGCAGAGTTACTTTTTCTTGCCTCTTGTGGCGTTGGAAATTGCCGGCTATCTTGCCTATATTCTGCAAATGCCCTCGCATATTCCCGGTGTCGCCTTCGGCCTTCTGCATGGGGTTGCGCTCATTGGCGATTTTCTGATCTGTTTCCGCACGATGATTGCCGAAGAGAAAAACCGCGCGCTCATGTTCATCAAAACGCTTCCGGTTTCGACAGCGGAGATTGTCGTCGCCAAGTTTGCGGTCAACCTCCTTCTGGTTTGCCTGAACACCGGCCTCCTGCTGGCTTTTTGGGAGGGTGGACGCGCGCTGGGATGGATCGAGCTTTCGCCCCATGTAACCGCCTATCTTGTTGCGGCGGGCCTCACCTACCATTGTCTCAATAACGCATTCTTCGTTATGCTTTCCCTTGTGTTCAGTTCGGAACGCGCTGTATGGCTTCCGTTTCCCGCCCTCTTCGTGCTCATGTCGGTGATTCTCAACTTTGACCGCATCAAGATCGCGCTGCACCTGGAGATTCTTGTTGGTCTGCTACAGCGTGACAGTCTGTTGTTCCTCACACTTTTATGGATTGTTATAGCGGGTTTTGTAATGACTTGTTGCCAGTCCCTGCGCTATAAGCGGGTCTTCGCCTGACACGGATGCTTGTCTGGGGAGTCACATACTTATTGACAGACCAGTTCCGGATACCCCAGGTCCCGATTCTCGAACCTCAGAGGGACGCGGCTGCCGAAGATAGCCCTCTGTTGGCGCACGATGAAAAAGAGAAGAAAAGTGCGCAAACCCCTTGTCGAACGGAAAAGCCATGCGCGACATCACCGTAACCATCACGCCGTGTCCAACCTTTCAGGGAGTTAGAGCAATTTCGGAATTAAAGTAATCCTTTTGAGCGCATTGAATGGTTGCTCTTTCTTGAGGAAAAAACCACTCGGGTGCGAGGTTTCGGTCTCAAAAAATTCCGAAACTACTATAGCGGACCCGCAGTAGTCTCTCTAGCTTTTTTCAGGTTCTGGCAAGGTGAAGAGGAATTTGCTGCCATGGCCGGGGGTGCTTTCAGCCCAGATGCGGCCGTCGTGCTTCTCGACAATACCGCGGCACAGGGCGAGGCCCAGGCCGGTGCCGCCCAAGGCGCGGGAGTCGGAGGCATCGCCCTGCTGGAAGCGGTCGAAGATGTGTTCCAGCTTCTCCGCATCGATGCCGCAGCCCTGGTCTTCCACGATGAAACAGACTTCGCTGTCGCCGTAGGGATGCGCGGCCAGCCGGATCGTAGTCTCAGGAGGAGAGAACTTGAGGGCGTTGGCCAGAAGCTCATGGAGTACTTGCAGGATGCGCTCTTCGTCGGCCAGGGCCGTTGCCGGGGCCGCGTCGATGCGGAAGCCGATGCGGGCCTCGGTAGCCTGCTCATGGGCTGCCTCGATCGCGCGGCGCAGCAAATGGAAGGCTTCGATGGGCACGCGGCGCATCGGCAATTGACCTTTTCTTCCACTGTCGAAGTCCAGAATGTCGTTGACCAGGCGCACCAGGCGGTCGCAGTTGCCAATGGCCATCTCCAGCATCTTGCTCTTCTTCTCGGGCCGCTTATCCAGCGCGCCAGAGGCGATCAGCCCAAGCGAGGCGCGGAGGGCGGCTAGCGGCGTGCGCAGCTCGTGGCTGACGGTGGAGGCGAACTCGTCCTTCATCAGTTCGAGGCGGCGGCGCTGGGAGACATCCTGGAAGGCTACGACCATGCCGGAGATTTGCCCATCCTCTAAGATCGGGCTGGCGCTGTACTCGACGGCAATGGCGGCGCCGTCGTGACGCCAGAAGACCTCGTCGCGCATGTGGATGGCCTCGCGGTTGCGCATGGCGTGGAGAATCGGGCTGCCGTCTTTGGAACAGGGTGTGCCGTCGGCATGGCTATGGTGGATCGTTTCGTGGACGTCGCAACCTTTCACTTCGGCGGCGGAGTAACCGAGAATGCGCGCGGCGGCCTGATTGATGAATGTGAGGCGGCCGTCGAGGTCGATGCCGTAGATGCCGTCTGCCACCGAGTCCAGGATCAATTCGCGCTGGTGGGTAGCCAGGTGCAGAGCTTCCTCTGCCTCATGCTGCTCGGTCACGTCCATGCCATGATTGATGATGAAGGGCCGCTCGTCTGGCAGCTTCATGCGGCGGCTGCGGAATGCAATGAGCCGGAAGACGCCGTCGCTGCGGCGCACGCGCAACTGGCCCTGCCATTCTTTTCCCGATTCCAGGATCTGCAGAGCCTGCTGGAAAGCGGCGGCGCCTTCCCCATCGAGGAGTGAATCGACCGAACGCCCGGTCAGCTCTGCAATCCTGTAACCAAGCGTCTCGGCTGTGTAGGCATTCAGCGATGTGAGCTGGCCCTCCAACGTGCAGGTAAAGAGGAAGCCGAGGCTGTTCTCGACCATCTGCTCATAGCGAGTTTCGCTGGAGAGGAGCGCGATCTCTGTCTGGCGCTGCTCGGTTACGTCCTGGCCGCTGACGATCAGGTACTGGACCCCATCCGATCCGGGCACGGGCCGCAGTGTCCAGCTAACGCGCCGCGTGTTTCCGCTGCGTGTAAGCCACTCCGTCTCGTGCGGACCGGAGACCTGCCCTGCCGCCGCCTCGCGAAAAATGGCCGAGGCCCAATCCCGGTCATCGGGTTCGAGAATCTGCTCTATAAACTCACAGCCCACGGCGTCAGCCAGCGTCAGGCCAGTCAACTGCAAACAGGGATAATTCAGGCGTACCATGCGGCCGGCTGGGTCCAGCAATGCGGCGATAAAGGGAATCGAGTCCAGCGCGGCAGCCACAAAAAATCGCTCGTTTGCGAGCGCGCGCTCAGCCCGCTGCCGGGCTCGTTGGGATAACTCGTGGGAGGCGATGCAGCTGTACAATTCCAACCGCGCAACGATCTGGCGGGCCATGATTTCAAGCAGGACGATGTGCTCGTTGCCAAATCGCTCCGCTTTGTGCGACAGCACCGCCAGCGAACCGATGAATTGCTGATTGCTGGTAAAGAGCGGCACACCTGCGTAGGAGCGGCAAGGCTTTTCATCGCCCAGTTGAATTCCGTCGCGATGGAAGCGCTGATCCCGGCCGGCATCCCGGAGCAGGAAGGGCGCGCCTTTCTCAAGAATTGATTGGCAGACGATTAATGACCGCTGCTGCTCCAGCGGATTGAAGCCGACGAGGGATTTAAAAACAAGGCGGTTGGAATCGATCCATGCAACATAGGCGTAATCCGAGTTGCACAGTACGGACGAAAGCTGAGTCAGTTCGTCCAGCGCCGGGTCAGGGTCGCGGCCAAATATCTCGGATTCCGACCGCAAAGCCATTTCCTGGTCTTCCTCTGGCTGTTGGCCCTGAATGACACACCTGTGGTCTAGCACACACAGCCGGCGCCCGTGTAAGTATGAGACAAAACACTGAAACTTGGCACTAACACATAAGATCGGGCGCGTGACCTAAAGGTGTTAGTTTTTGGGTGCCGCCTTGTTTCCGAGCACAAATGCCTGTGCTGTATTTACCAAAGATACAACTCTGAAACGGACCTCCGCCTTACTCCGGATGTTCTCCGCTTGCAGCCGTGGGTATACCGTACGGCTTGGTTTGAAGTAGGTGTTCTGGGCAGTCCCCCAATTTCTCAGTTTCCCGCAGGCAGCTTGCAGCAGTCGCCGGCGGCTGCCGGTTCGTTGGCGCCGGCGTCGAGTGCCACCTTCCAGTCGCCGTTGGGCTGCTTGCGCCAAATGGTGATGTAACGGCCGGTGGTGGTCACGGGATTTCCGTTGGCGTCTTTGCTGTGCCCTTCAAAGTGTCCCCAGGTGAAGCCCTCGTCTCCCGACGGGCCCATCTGGGCGTCGGTCGCCGTCCAGGTCAACTGATAGACCTTTGGATCCCAGTTAGCGGATTTGGCAATTGCCACGCGGCCCACAAGCGGCGCCGCTCCGTTCCCCAGCGCCACTCCATCCTCGGCAAACCAATCGGCAAAGGCCGCGCCGCCACGCGCCAGCACGTCCTTGGCAAAACGGGCTTCGAGATCAAAAAGCAAAATCTTGCCCGGCTTGACGGTGGGGTCGCTGAGCGGATTGGGGGCGGGCTGCGCCTCGCTGGTTGGGAAGGTCAACTGCCCGAACGCGGGCGCAGCCGTTCCAAAGACCAAAATCGCTAAGCTCAACAAGATTGCATTGCAACGGGTGAACACGTTCAGATCCTCCTCTTGCACACGTTACAGCAATCCTACAACGCCGGCTTGGCATGGTTCAGCAAGTCATTTGGTTGCGAGGTTGACCCTCGCGATTCGATCTCGTCCAAGCATTCATGCAATGCGGATGGTCAGGATTGGTATACTTGACCTTACTCTGCCAGAGTCAATGGCGGTACTGTCCAGGACCAGGCTGGTTTTTCCGGGGGAAGGAAGTACATGGGTACACTGCTCGGGACCATCCACTCGCCGGCCGATCTGAAGCGCTTGAATTTTGCGCAAATGGAAGAGTTGGCGGCGGAGATTCGCGAATTCCTGATTCAGACGCTGTCAAAGACCGGCGGGCACCTGGGCCCCAATCTGGGCGTGGTTGAGCTTACACTGGCGCTGCACACGGTCTTCGATACCCCCCAGGACAAGCTGCTCTTCGACGTGAGCCACCAGTCCTACATCCACAAAATCTTGACCGGGCGGCTGGACCGCTTCAATACGATTCGCCAGCCAGGCGGGCTGAACGGCTTCATGCTGCGCACCGAGAGCGAGCACGACGCATTCGGGGCCGGACACGCAGGCACGGCGCTTTCAGCCGCTCTTGGCATGGCCGTGGCCCGCGACCTGGCCGGCGGCAAGGAGCATGTGATCGCGGTGGCGGGCGACGCGGCTTTTACCAATGGAATCTCCTTCGAGGCGCTCAACAACATTGCCGAGCAGACCCAGCGGATGATCGTGGTGCTCAACGACAACGAGTGGTCGATTGATCGCAACGTGGGAGCCATTGCCCGCTACTTCCACCGCATCGTCACCAACGAGCACTACAAGAGTTTTCACGACTCGGCCCACCGCATCGTGGAGCGATTCGGCGGCAAGACCGCGGCAATCCTGGCGCGCCGTGCCGAAGAAGCTGCCAAGAGCATGCTTTGGCCTTCCATCCTGTTCGAGGAGTTCGGCCTGGAGTATTTTGGCCCCATCGACGGCCACAACCTGCCCCTGCTGGTGGAGACGTTTAAGTTTCTCAAGTCCGAAAACCGCCCTGTGCTGCTGCACGTGCTGACGCAAAAGGGCCGCGGCTATCAGCCTGCGCTCGATGGGCAGAAAAAATTTCACGGCCTGGGACCCTACGACCCCGATACCGGCCTGACCGCGCCGGCAGGGCTGCCTACCTACGCCGAGGTCTTCGCTAATACTTTGGTGCAGCTTGCCGGCCAGAACGAGCGGATCGTAGCCATTACGGCGGCCATGCCCAACGGTACGGGCCTGGATTTGTTCCGGCCGCACTTTCCCAAGCGTTATTTCGATGTCGGTATCGCGGAAGAACACGCGGTAGTATTTGCCGCAGGCATGGCCACGCAGGGCTTCCGCCCGGTCTGCGCCATCTATTCGACCTTCTTGCAGCGGGCCTTCGATCCCATTGTGCATGACGTTTGCTTGCAGAAGCTGCCGGTGGTTTTCTGCATGGATCGCGCGGGCCTTTCGGGCGACGACGGTCCCACGCATCATGGGTTGTTCGACATCAGTTACCTGCGGGGCATTCCGGAGATCCTGCTGATGGCTCCCAAGGACGAGGACGAGCTGGCGGACATGATGAAGACCGCACTTTCGCTGCCGGGACCGAGCGCCATCCGTTATCCGCGGGGCGCGGTGGCCGGGGTGGTTCGCAAGGCGGAGCCGCAAGCGATTCCCGTGGGCAAGGCCGAGGTGCTCAAAGATGGCAGCGATGTAGCAATCCTGGGCCTGGGGCCGATGATCGCTCTAGCCAGGGAACTTGCCGCGCGGCTGGAGCGGATCGGCTACTCCGCGGCAGTGATCAATCCCCGCTTCGTCAAGCCGCTGGACCGGGAGATGCTGGCGCTATACGCAGGGCGCGTGGCTGCCTTTGTCACCTTTGAGGATCACGTGAAGATGGGAGGCTTTGGCACGGCGGTGGTCGAGGCATTGGATGAGCTGGGCAGTCCGGTTCCTGTGGTGCGCATCGGCTGGCCCGACATGTTTATCGAGCACGGCAAGGTGGACGATCTGCGCGCAAAGTACGGCGTGACCGTGGACGAGGCAGAGGCTCAGGTACTCCATTTGCTGACGCGGCGGCTACGGGCCACAATGGTGGCTGACTAAAGAACTACAGGTACTCAATGCGGGAAGCCGATACGGCGGAACCGCTCTTTCGGGGGAAAGAGCGGTTCCGCACGGGATTAAGCCTCGTAACTCCAAATTCGTCACTTTCGGTTGTTGCGGCGGGACAATCGGTTGGTCATTCTGGCCAAACCGCTGTGCGACAATCCACAACAGACCAGCTTTCTTATGCGAATTTTTCATTTCGTTCTGACGGGTATGGGGGGAGTGGCGCTGGCCGGGGTTCTGGCCTCGGCGCAGGCGCCGCCTTCCATCATCCCGAAAGTCCCGGTTTCGGTTCCGCTGGTGCTGGACGGCGGCACGGTGGTGGACCTGCGCGACTGGGGCCGCTCGGCTCGTGACCTGAACGATGCGATCGTGATTGTGCGCGACGGCCGCATCACCGATGTAGGCTCCCGAGGGGCTATCTCCATCCCCAAAGGCGCGCGCGTGATTGATTGCACGGGGAAGTTCCTCATTCCGGGCTTGGTGGATGGCTTTGCAGGGTTGAACTCGCAGGGCCAGGCCAGTGCCAACCTCTATATGGGCGTTACGACGGTGGTGGCGCGCAGCGACTACCGGCGCGGGACCGTCGATGTTGCCGCTCACCCCAGCCCCCACCTCTACCTTGTGGACTCGATCGGCTCCACCGACAACTGGAGCCTGTTAGCCAAGAGTCCGGAATGGGCTGTGAAGCTCAGGGAGGGTGCCCACCCCGCCGAGCTGAGCCCCGAGGATACGGCGCGCCAGCTAGCTGACACCGCGCGGCTGGGAACACGAGTCTTGTGGCTTGGCCACAATCTGACTGCTGCCAACACACAGTGGATCGTTACGCACGCACACCAGATGGGCCTGGCAACCTACGGAGAGTTCATCTCCACGCCATACACGGTCGGCATCGAGGCTGGTGTGGATGCGCTGCCTGAGATGAGCCGCTACGGACTGGGCGTAGTCCCCGACGAACTGCAGCAGCCGCTGGTCTATAACTCTGAAGGACCGGCAGCCAACACAGCCTACGACTACTCTGAGCGGCTGCCGCCGACCGACGCGCATTTGCGCGCCTATGCCCGCTTTCTGGCCACGCATCACGCCGCTTTAATGCCCGCTTTCAGCCTCTACTACCTGGAACTGCCGGAGCATCGCAACCTGTGGAAGGAGGCCGCCGCCCGCCTGCTTGACCCTGCGAATATGTATCTGCCCTCGGATCGGGCGAGCGGCGAAACTGTTTATCCCCTTCCCTCCTGGGAGCGGCGTCTGCCTGCTTCGGCGCAGCGCTGGATGGAAGACGGCCAGCGCAAGAAGGCTGAGCAGTCCGCCATGCGGCTGTGGCTCATCAACGAGGTGATCTTTGCCGCGTTTCCTCATTATCTGGCGGCCTCGGGCGCATCGGCATCGGGGAGCATGGCCGGCATCTCCATGCACACTGAGCTTGAGTTGCTGGTGCGAATGGGGCTTTCTCCGCGCGAGGCGCTGGCCGCGGCCACCAACAACTACGCTCTCCAGTTTGGCTGGAACGAGCTGGGACTGATTGCCCCCGGCCGCCGGGCAGATATTCTCATTGTGGACGGCGATCCTACGGAAAACATCTGGAACGCGCGCCGCATCTCAGGACTGATTATGGACGGCAATGAACTGGACCGCGACAGTCTGCTGCGCTTGAAACCGTGAGGCTTCGCGCAGCGCGGCCCGGGCGCCAAAGCGTGCTACGAGTTCAAGGGCAGCACCGATCTCCCGATCTTCCGAAACGCGGCGCCTGCCAGCCCAAGAAGCCCGGTGCCGAACAGCAGCATGGAGGAAGGCTCGGGAGTTTCCATGGCTCTGGGATCAGCCGCGAATACGGGGTTGCCAGAGAACTCGATCGCGCCGCTATAGGACGCCCAATTCTGGTCCTGGCGGAATGATCCTACGCCGGCCGCGCCGCCATCGGCATAGTCTCCGGCATTCGTTGTGTTCCAGTAGGCGGTACCGGGAAGTGGATTGCTTCCGACCGTGGGCGGCACTGTGGATAGCCCGAAATTCAAGCTCTCGTAGGGTCCTGGGACGCCGGTGGGAGATGCGCCGTAGTGGGTGGTATCGAAGGCCAGGCCGTAGATGACCTGGCCAGGAACTGTAACGCCGGTGAGGTCGAACGTCACGGTCGAGAGCGATCCGTTGTAGCATTTGCCGTCGGAGCCTTCATAGGTAGTTCCGGTGCATGGTCCACCTCCCGGCGCGGGACGCCAGGGGATGAATGCTTTTATCGTGGTGGTGTCGATCGACGATCCAACCGTATCCCCGGCCCCCACATTGTAAATATTCAGTGTGAGTGGAATATCGAAGCCGCTTGCCGTGATGGTCGCCCCATCGATGGTCGTGCCGAAGTAGGACGCATAATCGGAAGCCAAGGCCCAGTCGCTCATGGCAACAGTCGCGCTGGTGAGCGAATAGGAACTACCTCCCGCAAAGTGAATGAGCCCTCCAAATTCGCTGGTTCCCGTAGCTTCGTACCCCAAAGATGGCACGTTGGGCGGCAGCGGGTTGGGAATTGTGTTGTAGATGTCAATTCCATCGGCAAAAGCCGCCTGGGAAAATGCGAAAAGAATGGCACATAAAACTGAAACTTTCACGATCACCCTCATGTTTCTCCTTGAGCCTTTCGGGCGGGAACCGATCCCGCTTGTACCTGTTGCGAGGGCTTCTCGTGATCGGGGCCCATCGTTTCAGGAAGTCATCCGAAGCTCGTCTGACATGCTAATGCCCGAAGCGCGTAATAGCATGGACTCCCAATGCGCATCGTCAAGTACCACCTTGGTTCCGTTCGGCGGGAAAACGGTAACTTACGCCACCTGTATTTCCATGCGTCCAAGCTTCAACGGTCAATTGTGGATTCCTCTTAGTTATATGCAAGTTGAGCGCCAACCTAGAAGCAGTAATTAGCGAAGACCCATGAGTTGGAAATTCTAGAAATGTGCAAAACAATGCGCATCGTATTTCTAAAGTATTTCCCTCCTCGGCGAGTTTACTTCATTTCTAGGAATCAACGTTAAAGGGATTTAGTCATCTCCATCTTGTTACCTGCGCGCTCGCATTTTCGTAACTTTCAGTGCAATTCGAGCTGCCGTACCCGATTGATGCGGGCAGCAATCTACAAATGCAATTACTGCCCGCACTCTTCCGGCCTTCGATGGCAATCTAGCCTAATTGGCGCAATCGAAACCGCCTTTATCCACCGCAACAGCATGCCTCAGCGTTTTGAGTTCGCGACGGAGGCGAGAGATGTTGGCGCATTCGTTCTGACGGAATCAGTTGCTGGGAAGCAGAGTCGAGTCGATTACATGGATTACCCCGTTGGTGGCATGGAGATCGGCGGTTGTGACGGTGGCCGTACCGCCCTTTTCATCCGTGAGAACAACTTTGCCGGCATTCAGAGTTGCTGTCAGCGTGCCGCCTGATACCGTCTTCAGCTCGGCCTTGCCGCCGCTCTTCTTGATGAGTTTGATCAGATCGTGAGCGTTCACATTGCCGGCAACCACATGGTAGGTGAGAATCTTTGCCAACTGATCCTTGTTTTCCGGTTTGAGGAGTGTGTCTACGGTGCCTGGGGGCAACTTGTCAAAGGCTGCGTTGGTGGGCGCAAATACCGTGAATGGGCCTGCGCCAGAAAGGGTGTCAACCAGTCCCGCGGCCTTGACGGCGGCCACGAGCGTGGTGTGGTTGGGGGAACCGGCGGCCACTTCGACGATGTTCTGAGTAGGGGCCATCTGAGCTGTAACGTTTGCGGCGGACAGGGACAAGGTGGTGGCCAAGAGTGCGGCCAGGACAGTCTTACTGTTATGGAACATGAGATGTATTTCCTCCATTGGGGAATGTGGTGCATTCCTTAAACGCGCTAGACCGGCTATTGGATTCGGTCCAATTCCCGGGTTCCAACGGAACTTCGACCAGATCAACAGACCGGCAGAGCCTTGTCAGTGAGGACAAAGCGGTCGAGGATGCGCCGGCATCGGCGCGATTACGACGCCTCGGTTAGGAGAACCGCCGCGCATCGGTTAACGTAAGAAGAGGCAGACGATTCGCCTAGGTTCCCTCAAGATCATGAACGATTCAGCATCGCAGACTCTATCGAAGCCCAGGCGCCGCAACCGATGGCTTATCCTCATTGCTGCATTCAAGCTGGCCCAGGCGCTGGTTTTCATTGCCATAGGCGTGGGCGCCCTGCGCCTGCTGCACAAGGATATCGGCGATCTGCTTGCAAAATTGGCCGACCATCTGCGCTTCAATCCGGAGTCGCGCTTCATCAACTTCATCCTGGAGAAAGCGCCGCTCATCGACGACAGGCTACTGCGTAGGATTGGCGCGGTCGTCTTTATCTATGCAGGTCTGGATCTGATCGAGGGAACTGGCCTCTATCTGGAGAAGGTATGGGCCGAGTACCTGACGCTGGCGATTACTGCGTCGTTTCTGCCCTGGGAGATCTTCGAGGTGCTGCGCAGGGTGACCTGGATCAGATCCGGTTTGCTGGTGGTCAATGCCCTAGTCTTTCTCTACCTGTTGAAGGTGGTGACCGATCGGGGCAGGGCACGTCGCGTCGATGAAACAGGTAGCGCCGACGGAGAATCATTGTAGAATCTGGCGATCATAAGTAACAGAAGGCTCGATCTTCGCTTTTTATTCCCCTACCATATTCTTGCGGCCCCGTCTAGTGCGGGAACCCAAGCAGTAAACACTACATCTTGCGGTAATTGTCATTCTCTAATCTATTAGCAGATTTTTCCACTTCCGCTTTTTCTACCTGCCGTAATTTGTCGCTTTTCTGCTTGGCGAGAGCCAGGAACCGCGGTAGTATCAACACACGGTGGTCAAATTTGGAGTGAAGTGGAGTTTTTTGGTGCATCTCCACTAGCTTTCAAAGCAAGTCTACCCGAATTCTTGCTCCCCAGCGCAAGATTTGAGTTCACAAAAGCTGGGGAACCAGAGCTGCTAACGGCAAGACGGCAGTTCTGAGCAGGAAGCCTGTCGCGGCACGAGGTTGGAATCGGCTGGGAAGGGCAAAGAGGCGCAGCGATGTTCCGCGGAAATCATCCGGCAAAGGTCGATGAGAAGGGGAGGCTGAAGCTTCCGGCTGCCTTCAAGCAGTTGCTGGACACGGCAAACGTCAGCCAGTTCTACATCACCTCGTCGACCGGCGAACGCGCGGAGATTTGGCCGCTGCCGGAGTGGGAAAAGCGGGAAGTGGAAATGGCCGAGCTGGGCACGATGGACGAAGACGTTTCGGCCTACCTGGACGTGACGAGCTACTACGGGCATCAGGTTGAGGCAGATAACCAGGCGCGGGTTCTGCTGCCCCAGATTTTGCGAGGAGAGGCCAAGCTGGATGCCGAAGTGATGGTCATCGGTAAGTTGACTCACCTCGAAGTTTTGAACCGCGAGATGGTAGAGCGGGATCTGCCGGAGAAGAAGATGACCGGCGAAAAGAGCCAGAGGCTGGCTGACAAACTCAAGCGGCGCAATGACCGCTAACCCCCCAGGGGGAGCGCATGACGAAGACGAATGAACGCCATGTGCCGGTTCTTTTTCAGGAAGCGATTGATTTTCTCCGGGTGCGCGCCGGAGGCACGTATGCGGACTGCACGCTGGGATTGGGTGGACATGCCGAGGGAATAGCAAGGCTGCTAGGACCGCAAGGGCGTCTGATCGGGTTTGACCGGGATCATGAGGCGCTGGAACTTGCAAAGGCGCGGCTGGACCGGGTTTGCGAAGAGTTGGGCAGCCAGGCTCCGCTGGTAACGCTGGTGGGCGAGGCCTTCAGCACCATTGCCCAGCATGTAAAGCCGGCGTCGTTGGATGGTTTGCTGGCGGATTTTGGAGTGAGCAGCCTGCAATTCGATGAGGCGCACAGGGGATTCAGTTTTCAGGCAGATGGCCCTTTAGACATGCGCATGGACACGCGCCAGGGGCCAACCGCCGCACAAGTGGTGAATGAGGAAAACGAGCACGAGCTCGCCAACCTCATTTACGAGTACGGAGAGGAAAGGAGGTCGCGGAGAATCGCCAGAGCCATTGTTCGGGGGCGGCCGGTTACAACCACGGGGCAGTTAGCCCGGATTGTAGCCTCAGCCGTCCCGGCAATGAAACAAGAGCGCATTCATCCGGCGACCAGAACCTTTCAAGCTCTTCGTATTTATGTCAATCGCGAACTGGACGAGATTCGGGCATTGCTGAAGGCCGCACCCAAGTTGCTTAAGCCCTCAGGCAGACTAGCGGTCATCAGCTTTCACTCTTTGGAAGATCGCATTGCCAAAGACAGTCTGCGGGAAGGCGCGCAGAAGGGGATCTGGGAGATATTGACCAGGAAGCCGGTAACGGCCAGCGAAGAAGAGATGGACCGCAACCCGCGATCGCGGAGCGCGAAGCTGAGGGCGGCGGAAAGAACAGGGACTAGGGACTTAGGGACTAGGGACTAGGGATAATCGCTGGGGGAGGAAACCATGGCGGCATGCACGACAACTTATTTTGAAGCGGGCCGTGGCTGGGCTGCGCGGGTCGCCGAGCGAAACGCCGAACTCTTGACGCGGCAGGCATTGCGCCGGCGCGGCGCGCGCACGCCGGAGTTCTACTTTCCCAAGCACTTCGACAACTCCCGCCTGGTCAAGGCGGCTGACCCGGTCAGGGCGCGACAGATGCGCCAGTTTTCATTGGCTGTAGCCCTGCTCTTCTCGCTGGTGATGATCTACGGCTTGCAGCACTTCTATGCCATCGAAAGCGGTTACCGCGTCGAGAGCGAGAAGCAAGCGCTGGACCAGTTGCGCGAGGAAAATCGCCAGTTGCGGCTGTCCGAGGCGCAGCTTACCGAGCCGGGGCGCATTGATACCATGGCCCGCGAGCTTGGCCTCGCTGAACCTCAGCCGGGACAGGTGGTTCATCCGAATGGCCTTCCAGAGGGCGGTACTCCTTCCTTGGCTCAGGTGACTCCTCCTGCGGCTAAGGGCAGCTTCTAGCTATCAGCTTTTAGCCTCTGTCATTCGCTACGCGGCGAGTGGAGAGGCTAGAAGCGGTAAGCTATCGACAGCGGAGCAAATTCCCAATGCAGGCAGTCTATGGAGCTAACCGGAACCGCACCAATGCGGCGCGTGGAATTCCTCTGAAACGAACGCGTTTCTGGTTGATCTGCCTGTTTTTTATCCTATGGACGATTGCCATTGCATTCAGATTATTCTGGCTCCAGATTGTGCGCCACAAGGAGTTTGTTGAGCGCGCGCAGAAGCAGCAGCAGCGCACCTTTGAGGTAGCTCCGCGCCGCGGCGTGCTCTACGACCGCAATCTCCGCGAGCTGGCCATGACCGCGCAGGTGGATTCCATCTACGCCGTGCCCACGGAGATTGACGACGGCCCGGCAACCGCGCACGCGCTGGCCGCGCTGGTCCACACCGACCCTGAAGACGCAGAGACTACAGAAGAAAAGATCGCCGCGCGGCTCGACAAGGGGAACAGCTTTGCCTGGGTGGCGCGGCGTGTGACGCCCGACGTTGCGGCACGCGTGCGAGAGCTCATCGCGTCGCGCGGAGTCAAGGGCGTCTACTTTCAGAAGGAGTTCGAGCGGTTCTATCCAGATAACGTAATAGCCGCGCAAGTGCTGGGCTATGTGGGCGTGGACGACAACGGCCTGGGCGGCCTGGAGCAGAAATACGACGGGCAATTGCATGGTGTTCCGGGCCGCATGTATACAGCGGTCGATGCTCACGCGCGGAGATTGGGATCGACGGAACGCGAACCTGAGCCGGGACAGAACCTGGTGTTGACGATCGACGAGAACATTCAGTTTCTGGCCGAGCGGGCGCTGGATCACGCCATGGATAAGACCCAGGCAGCCAACGGCACGGTGGTGGTGCAGGACGTTCATACAGGGCAGATTCTGGCGCTGGCCGTTCGACCCACCTTCGATCCGAACAAGTTTCGACACACCACGCCAGCGCTGTTGCGCAATCATGCCGTGAGCGATGTGTACGAGCCGGGATCGACCTTCAAGCTGGTCACGTACTCGGCGGCGCTGGAGTCGCAGGTGGCCAAGCCCGACGACATGATCGACTGCCAGGGCGGGCAGATTACGCTGGCTGGGCGCGTGATTCACGACGATAAGTCAGACCATTACGGAGTGATCACGGTCCATGAGGCGCTTGAGCACTCGAGCGACGTGGCAGCCGTGAAGCTGGCGCTCAAGGTGGGTCCGGACAAGTTTTATGAGTTCATTCGCAACTTCGGATTCGGCTCGCGCCCCGGCACAGAGCTGCCCGGCGAGACGCGCGGCCTGCTGCGGCCAGTCAGCAAGTGGGGTTCGTCGTCGATTGGCTCGATCGCCATCGGGCAGGAAGTGGCCGTGACGCCGCTGCAACTTGTCTCGATGGTTTCAACCATCGCCAACGGCGGCATCTATTTGCCTCCGCACGTTCTGATGCCGGGGCAGGTGGATCACGCCAACGGGCAACCCTCAGCTCCGCTTCAAGCCTTGCCTTTCAAGCCGGGAGGCGATCTGCCCAATCCGCTGCCCCCAGGCGCGCATCGCGTGCTCTCTACCCTCACCGCGGCCCAGATGCGCAAGATGATGGAGGGCGTGGTGCTCTACGGCACCGGCAAGCAGGCGCAGCTCAACGGCTACTCCTCGGGCGGCAAAACCGGCACCGCGCAAAAGATCGATCCGGCCACGCATACTTACTCAAAGACCATGCATGTGGCCTCGTTTGCAGGTATAGCACCGGTGAACAATCCGGTAATTGCGGTTGCGGTGGTGATGGATAACCCCAAGGGGAGCTACTACGGCGCCAGCGTCTCCGCGCCGGTGTTCGCCGAGGTGGCCCAGCAGGTGCTTGAATATCTGGCCGTTCCGCACGATATCGATGTTCATGCAGTCAAGCCCGCTTCCAAGGCCGACAAGCCTGTGACAGAAGACGATGCGGCAGCAAGCACGGGCGACATCAACGCGCTCTACGCGGCGGCTAACGACTTGCCTACAGACGATCCGCTGCGCGAAGGGGCAAGCCAGGCGGCCGCGCCAGTCAAGCCCGCCAGTCCGTTGCCCGAGGACACGGGTGCGTCGCAACCTGCCGCGTCTCAAACCGCCAAGCAGGAGCAGAAATCGCCTGCGGCGCAAACGGCTGCAACGGTCATCGTGGATGAAAGCAAGAAACTTCGCGTTCCATCGCTGATCGGGCTGCCGGTGCGCAAGGTCATCGAACTGGCCTCCGCTGCTGGGCTTGTGGTGCAAGTGTCCGGAAACGGTACAGTGCGGGAACAGGCGCCGGCCGCCGGCACTCTGGTAGCGCCTGGAACGCAGATCGTGGTGCGCTGCGGGCGGTGAAGGCATTGCCGGCTATTTGCTTTGAAGCGGATGAAGGAGTTCTGCCGCGCTTTGATGCTCGGTTGGAACGACGTTGGAACTCTGCACTAATAGCCACTGCTTTCCTTCTAGCTTCCAGGTCGCGGCAAATCGTACTGATACTGGCGCTCGGTTGCCGACAGAAAATGGCACGTCAAAGAAGATTGAGGCAAGCGAATGGTTCTGAATCAGGCTGATGTGCTCCATTGGACCGATGTGCGCGGAGCCTCCCCACAGTTGCTGGTCCAGGGCAAGCGTTTGCAGCACGGCGTCCGATCCGTGGGCAACTTCCGCCACATCGCTGCCAAATACCGTGATGTTTTCCTGATCGATGAGGCCGAGAACTGTCTGGCGATCTCCTTTTGCATAGGCATCGAGAAAGGTCCGGGTCAGTTGCTGGATGGGGGCGTTCTGGCACCAGGCGGGCGATGCCAGCAAGACGATGGCGAGGAGCGCGATACTCAAGTCTCTTGTGATCTTCATCACAAACCATACGCACTGCCCCTGCAGTTGGTTCCGCTGCGAACGGCGGCTCATTGGCGCCGTCCGCAAATCGGTCCAAGAGGACGCATTCAATTTCCCTTCGGCCAACTGCGGGTCGATTCGAGCGATTCGCCCGTCTCGAGCAAACTCTTGAGGCTGGATAGAATCTGCGGCCAGCCGTTGGACACACCCTTGATGAACTTCGAGCCGCTCTTGTCATTCACATGCGTGACGGTGAGCTTGACCGAGTCTTCCATCTGTTCGATCTCGTAGGTCATGATCGAATCGCCATCGCCGGACATCTCGGGGAAGAGGTGATGACGCCATTTCAGCACCAGCCGCTTGTGCGGCTCGATCTCAATCACTTCGCCGCTGTCGATCACGCGCCCATCTGGAACCACAATCCGCCAAGAAGCGCCCGGTTCCCATGAGCATTCCTGCGTTGTCCCAACCCAGAACTGGCGCGTGAATTCCGGTTCGGTGAGCGCCCGCCAAAGCTTTTCCGGCGTGGTGCGGATATAGGTGACATAAACAAATTCAGATTGAGCCATCGGTTTCTCCCTCCAGTTTCTCTTTGATTTCGGCGAGAGCGCGCAGGCGGCCCCGCTCGTATTTGCCAATCCAGCGCTCGGCGATCTCGTGGATCGGCATCGGATTCAGATAGTGCAACTTCTCGCGCCCCCGCCTAATGGTGGCAACAAGCGTCGCGTCTTCCAACACCTTGAGGTGTTTGGTCACTGCCTGGCGGGTCATGTTCATGTGTTCGCAAAGCTGGCCCAGTTTCTGCCCGTTGTCCGCGTGCAGACGATCAAGCAAAAGCCGGCGCTCGGGAGCGGCGAGCGCTTTGAAGATCTTGTCCACATCTGCGCCCATTTGCACTTCATAATATGCAACTATTTAGTTGCATGTCAAGCGATGAATGGGCGGCCTGAAAAAATCTTTCAAAAGTACTTGACGCCATACACTGTATGTAATACAGTGTATGTGAAGTACAGTGTATGAGGTACAGCATGACCATTTCAGAAAACCTTTTTGAGAACCTTCGTCTGGAACTTCGCCGCGGCTGCCTGACCCTTGCGGTTCTGGCGCAACTGCGGCAGGAGCGCTACGGCTACACGCTGCGCAAGGCGCTGGCCGAACGCGGCCTGGAGATCGACGAAAGCACGCTCTATCCGCTGTTGCGGCGGCTTGAAGCCCAGGGGCTACTGGCCAGCGAGTGGCGCGAAGAGGAAAAGCGCAACAAGCGGTTTTACCGCCTCTCCGGCGACGGCGAGCAGATCTTCGACCAGTTGGTCAAAGAGTGGCAGGCCATCAACGCATCGATCAACAGCATTTTGTAAGGAGACAAGGAAGTCGCCATGGAACTTTTGGATCGCTATCTGCAAGCCGTGAAGAAGCACCTGCCTTGGAAGCGGCAGGACGACATCATCGCCGAACTCAGGGCCAACCTCGAAGCGCAGCTCGATGAGAAGGAAGCGGCACTGGGCCGGCCGCTGACCAACGACGAAGCAATGGCCTGGCTGAAGCAACTAGGGTCGCCGATTCAGATGGCGGCGCCCTATCTGACGCAGCAATACCTGATCGGGCCGGCGATTTTTCCGACCTACCGGTACGTGCTGCAACTGGCTTGCGTTTGGACCGTGGTCATCAATCTCATTGTGAGCGCGGTGAAGATTGCAGCCGAGGACATTACCAGTCCGGCGGCATGGTTTGAAGCGCTTCAGCACGTGCCGTTTACGCTGCTGCTGACCGCGGCCTGGGTGACACTGATCTTTGTGGTCATTGAGTATGCGGTTACACACTCGAAGACAAAGTGGATACTGCCCGCGGCTCCCTCGGCAGGCTGGTCGCCCTCGGAGTTGCCCCCACTTGAAGAGAGAGGAGTGGCCGGGCAGAAGCCGCGCAGCTATTCAAAGGCCGTGGCGGAAGTGATCTTCGGCTTCCTGTTTCTGGCGTGGTGGTTGCTTGTACCCCAGCATCCTTACCTGCTGGTGGGCCCAGGCGCGCCCTACCTGCTGGCTTTGCCTTACACGTTTGCGCCGGTCTATATGCAGTTCTTCTGGTGGGTCGTCGCGTTGAACGCTGTGCAGTTGGCATGGAACGGTGTGGACCTTTTGAGTGGATCATGGCAACGGTCACATCCCGTCAAGCACCTGGCAACCAAGGTCTTTGGCTTGATTCCACTGGTACTGCTGCTGGCAGCGCCAGATCATGCACTGATGATCCTCAAGCATCCCGCCCTGGACCAGGCGCGTTATGGCGGAACGCTGGCGCAAATCAACAAGGGGCTGTATCAGGCTGCTTGGGTTGTGTTTGCGATTGTCGCGCTGCAACTGGTGTGGGAAATTGTGAAGATGAGCATCGACTTCTACCGCAAGCGCATGGCCGCGATGGGGTAGCCGCTTCTCTATGAAAGAGGGATGCAATCGCTTGTGGTTTGCTGGCGGGACAAATCCTTGTGTTCGAAAAGTCTCAAAGTGCTTGCCAAGTGTTTTTTGGGAAGCCAGTTGTCGGAACCGCAGGCGCTTTCGGACTTTGCCAGCCTCTTAGCCTTGCCGGCAATTATGCAACCGTCAAATTGCGCATCAACAGGCACACATATTCCCTGCTCAAGGGGCATTGGAACCACTTTTATGAATTGCTCGTATGTGGCTGCATGAGAATTCGAGTGCTTCTTCCCTTCGCTCTGTACGCTCTCTTTGCGTCTGCGCGGGTCGGCCCTGCGCAGACCTCTCCCGAAGAATCGATCCGATCCACGCTGATTGCCCATGCTGCTCCACTGGCTGGCCCCGGCGAAAACTTGTTGCTTAAGGAGGCTCGAACCCATGATTTCTTTCTGCTCGGCGAACTCCACGGCGAAACTGAAATTCCGGCATTGCTCCGGACCTTGTGGCCTCAACTTTGGCAGGCTGGATATCGTCATGTTGGAGCCGAGCTCAGTCCTTGGGCGGCTGCACATCTTGAACAACCCGCGGATCGCGACAATACGCCCATCGCGGGACTTTGGACTCGGGGTCAAGCGGCGACCGTGCGTCAGTTTGCCGCGGCAAATGAAGATGTTGTTTGGGGCTGCGATATTGAAGAAGAGCAGCCTGACCGCTTGATCCTTGATTTAAGCAAACTAAACCCCGCGGATACCGGCTTGCGGCAGATGAGTAGGATCGTGAGTCAAGGTTATAACCGCAAACAAGCCTCCGAATTGTTGAGCCTTGCCGAGGCCGCACATCCTGCTCAGGACGCGACGCCGGGCGGCGCATCGCTTTGGCTGAATCTGCTGGATACACTGCGCGTCGAGGCGTTCAGGTCAAGCCCCACGACCAGGTTTGAAGCTTCTGAGACCCGCGAACTGGTCATGAAGCGGCTGTTCCTTACCCACTATCGACAGGAACCAGAAGGAAAGGTTCTTCTTCGCTTTGGTCGCAATCACCTCCATCGCGGTTACGACGCGCGGGGGATCTCAACCCTGGGTAACTTCGTGGTGGAGTGGGCGCACGCTGAAAACAAATCTGTGGTGAATGTCGGCGTGTTTGCGGCCGGTGGGAAGGAGCATCTTGCAAGGGAGACCTTTGACGCCGACGAGCGCCAGGACGAACCCACGTTTGCACTGCTCGCCGATCTTGCAGGAAAAACTCCAACCATCTTCGATCTGCGAGTGCTGCGCCCTATGCTCCATTCGATTGCGGCGGAAAAGCGCAACCCGCTGGAAGCGAACCTGATCTATTGGGCCGATAGTTACGACTTCCTGCTCTGTTATCCACTGGTTTCTCCCCTTGCCGACTAGAGCCTTCTCGTGGAAGGCTCTGGGCCTGCTCCGATTCACGGGGAACCTCTTGGAAGATCGAGATTGAAGATCGCCCGACAATCTACAATCAATCCCAAGATGAATTGGAAAGAAATAGCGGAAGAAGTGACGGCCGTGGGTGCTGGTGGGGACCCCGGAGGCGATTTTGCCCAGCCGGTGACCGGCGTGGAATACGACTCGCGCAAGGTGGGGCCTGACTCGGTGTTTGTGGCTATGAAAGGCGGCTCGACCGACGGCAATCGCTATGTGGAGAAGGCTATTGCCTCAGGCGCGTTAGGTATCATTACGGACTCCGCGCCGAAGTTCGATCACCTGCTTGTCTTTCAGGCGGGCATGCCGGTGCTGGAGGTGGTCAAACATACCGAGGTCAAACGAGGATTTGTCCTGCTGCCGCGCCGCTGGGTTGTGGAAAGAAGCTTTGCATGGGCCGCCCGCTTCCGCCGTCTGGCCAGAGACTACGAACGACTGGCCAAAACCCTCGCTGGCCTCCACTACCTCGCATTCGCCATTCTCATGCTTGCAAATCTGGCACGGCAACTCACGCAAAGTTAATAACTGGCTCTAGTCACGCTGCTCGATCTCGACACAGAGAACAAGGCGCGTGGCTCACGAGCATCCAGTCTTTGAATTGAACTCGGCGACGATCGACTTCCAAACTATCACTCTCCCGCGGCACGAGCCATAAAGCTATAGCTCGACCGACTTCGTTTTGCTACATAGAGAGCCATATCGGACTCTTTTAGGAGACTCTCCTCGGTCTGGCCGTCATCGGGATACATGGCGACTCCAACACTGCTGCCAATCTCAAGTGTCTGTCCGTTGAATGGAATCCCAACCGAGCTATAGTTCATGATTCGGTTGCAAGTCTCCTCGATGGCCGCCTTGTCGAATATGGAGAAGAGGATAATCGCGAATTCGTCGCCGCCCAGTCGTGCTACGCAGTCATAATTGCGCACCGAGGCGCGCAGCCGCTTGGCTGTCTCAATCAGGACCAAATCGCCGGCGTCGTGTCCATAGGTATCGTTGATGTTCTTGAAATGGTCGAGATCGATGAGCAAGAGAGCGAATCTCTCATTTTTTCTGAGTGCCATTTCGATTCGCGCGCGAAGCCGGCGGGTGAATTCGCGGCGATTGGGCAGCTGGGTCAGCATGTCGCAGTAGGCAATTTCCTCCAGCTTGCGATGGCTCTCCTTCAACTCTACCGTGCGTTCGGCAACCAATCGTTGCAAACGATGATTATGCTCGATGAAAACAATGACTCGAAGACGGTAGAGAGCCCTGAGAAGCATTAGGACCAATACCAGGGAAGTGAGCCGAAACCACCAGGTTTGCCACCAGGGCGCAATAACCGAAAAGGCAAACTCGACCGGCTGCGCGGTCCACACATCGTTAGGACCGGAGGCAATCGCCTGGAACAGATAGTGACCGGCGGGGAGGCGCTCGAAGTGGACGCCGCGCTCGGTCGTTTCCTTCCAGCGGGTCTCATAACCAAGCAGCCGATAACGAAAGCGGACGTGGTCTTCTTCTGCATAGTTGAGTGCGGCAAACTGCACGAAGAGGGAACGTTGGTTGAAGGGCAATTCGGGGTGATCACCGGGGTTCCATTGACGGGATTCACCTTCAATGTTGGTCAGAACAACGGGTGGAGGAGTATCCGCGCTTCTCAATCTGGGCGGGGAATAGCGAGAGAGTCCCGCCGATGTTCCAACCCATACGTTGCCCTCACGGTCGGCTTCCAATGCCAGGCTGTCCGAGTCAATCCAGATCAATCCGTCCTCGCGGCCAAAGTGCCTCCATTGACCATGATCGAAGAGATCGACGCCAGCATCGGAGGACGCCCATAGGCGGCCAGCGGTGTCGAAGACAATCCCGAAGACCTCGTCCGAGGCAAGACCGTTCTTTGTCGTGAAATCCGTCCTCTTGATCTGGCTTCCTTTGATCTCCAGCTTGCTCAAACCCATCGAATCTTCATATGAGATCCACAGAGCATCTCCTCCGCGCGCAACGACAAAGACCGCATCGGATTTGAGCCCGTCCTTCTGTGTGAAGATGCGCCATTGACCGTTCGTCAGGCGAGCCAGGCCATGTGAACTGGCCGCCCACAGAGTGTCGCCATCTGCCATGACTTCAAAGAACTCGGTATCTTTGGCCATTCCGGGAATCTGCACGCGATCGAGTTCCAGGTCTCCAGCACCGAGAGGCCGCCTGCTGCGAAAGCAGCCGTCCTTTCCCCCTGCCCACAGTTGTCCTTGATGATCGAAAGCGATGGTTTGTATCCAACCCGCGGCCAGCACCGATGCGGAGCGGCTGTTGTCTAGAAGTTTTCCACTACTACTGAATCGACTGATACCGTTGGGGTAGGTGGCGGCGTAGATGTCACCATTTGGACCTTCAGCGAGTGAATGTACCTCGTTGGCGGCAAGACCATCGCGGCTGCTCCAGGAACGAGTAACTTTGCCATGAGGATCAATGACATTGACTCCGCCATTGGAGCCAATCCAGGTCTGTCCAGCTTTATCTCGATGAATTGCCCATACGGTGTTGTTCAGCAGGCCATCTTCTGTTTTCCAGGAGAGCCAGTCGCCGCGACCCAACTGGCGAATCAGACCGTTGCCCATTGCCCCCAGCCAAAGCGATCCCTCGCGATCCACTAACACCGAATAAATACTGTCCGCGGGCAGTCCGTGGGCGGCATCGATCAACGTTCGTTCGTCGCCATCCAAAACAGCAACGCCCGCGAAACTTGACACGTAGACACGGCTCTGTGCATCGGCATAGATCGCGGTGTAAACAGTTTTTCTTAAACCGGTTGTGCGCTCCTGAAAACGGCTCTGCCCGCGGGGACGTTCAAAAAGCCGCGATTCACTTGAGACCCAAAGATTCCCCTTGGCGTCTTGCACGATCGAGTTCCAGAGATCTTCGGGCAGCCCATTTGGCGATCCGACCCGCTCTTCCCGATCGCCTTTCAAATGCCAGAGATCTTTGTCGCGTACGAACCAGATGTCTTCTTGATGGACGAAAATACCGCGAATGGCGCCACTAGCGACCTTCTGAAAGCGATAGTTTCCAGCGCCGTCTGCAATACCGCGGATCAGGCCGGTGGGGCTCTCGACGTACAAGCGCCCCAGAGAATCAAATGCGAGGGCAAGAACGTGCCCTGACGAACCCACCTCCACGTTTTGGAAGCGATTGCCTATGAACTTGGCGACCCCATCGTTGGTCCCTACCCAAACCACTCCCTGCGGAGATTCGGCGATGGCGCGGACGGTTGGGTGAGGAAGACCATCATCGGCATGAAAAGCCCGAAAATGGCTTCCATCATAGCGAAAGAGTCCGTTATCCGTTCCCGCCCAGATAAATCCTGCGCGGTCCTGCAACAGGCAATGTACCGCCATGTCGGTCAATCCGGATGCTGAATCATATTGGCGATAGGTGTAGCGCTGGGCGAATAGAGGAGCCAGACCAAGCCCCGCCAATAGGATAGCTACAGCAATGATCGGCACCCGGCGCATATGCTGAATTCCCACTTCCGTTGCTCTCGCCTCGATTGAATACCACGTCGCGACACAAACAGCAGCCCAACTTTTGAAGTAGGCTGCATCACTCGATCGGGCGCTCGAACGATTAAGGAGGCCTCTCAATCCAATCTATCGGCAAGTCTGGCCAATACCTACAGTCAACCCGGTGCCTCCAAAGCTAGTGGTGTGTCTCAAGCAGATAGTCGTTTATCCGTTTTGAAAGGGCACGACTTTAGTCGTGCCGCAAGTGCAATCAAATCAACAAGGCTTTAGCCCCTGAGGGAATGCCGGTCCACCGTTCTCC